>Ga0209573_1001379_pt1 | contig 38283 bp, 26 predicted proteins | sample TNRBio252014_DNA_FD_185870 | JGI IMG/M metagenome (GOLD analysis project Ga0209573, IMG submission 185870) | Wastewater treatment Type I Accumulibacter community from EBPR Bioreactor in Madison, WI, USA - TNR Reactor_6/25/2014_ DNA (SPAdes)... | ecosystem: Engineered > Bioreactor > EBPR >...
AAAACGACGGCGACCTCGATCTCTATCTCTGCAACACCGACACGCCCAACGAACTCCACCTGAACCGGCTCATCGATGGTGGAAAACGGGGTGAGCTGCGATTCGAGGAAGTCGCCGCCGAACGGGGAGTCGATGTCGTCGATGGTTCGGTTGTCGCGGCGATCGCGGACTACGACCGCGATGGATTCCTCGACCTTTATCTGTTGACCCATCAGGTCTATCGGGAAGGGGGGCGGCCGACCGTGCCGATTCCGCTGGTGGACGAGAATGGCCAGATCCAGGTGACGGAGGAATGGCGGAGATGGTACCGGGTCGAGACCGGCAAAAAGGGAAAACAGGGGGAATATATGTATACGGAGGCGCCGCGGCCCGACCGTCTCTTCCGGAATCGCGGGGACGGGCACTTCGTCGAGACCACGAGCGAGGCGGGGATCACCCCCAATCCGCATTGGGGAAACTCCGCCACCTGGTGGGACTACAACAACGACGGGTGGCCCGATCTCTATGTGGGCAACGATTTCAAGAGTCCCGATCTCTTTTACCGGAACAACGGCGACGGCACCTTCACCGAGGTCTCCCAGGGCATGTTCCGGCACACCACCTGGAACTCGATGGGGGCGGCGCAGGCCGACTTCAACAACCGCGGGCTTTTCGATTTCATCGTCGCGGACATGCTGCCCCGCAATCACTACATGCAGAAGGCGTCGATGGGATCGCTGGCACAGAGGCGCCGCGAGCTTTCGAATATCGAGGGGGTGAACCAAATCATGCGCAACACCTTCCACATCCACACCGGCACGGACCGCTTTCTCGAGGGCGCGTGGATGGCTGGCCTGGCGCACACCGACTGGACCTGGGCGATCCGGGCGGGTGATCTCGATGCCGACGGTTATGTCGATCTCTTTTTCACGAACGGGGTGCCGGGCCAGTTCAATCACCTCGATCTTCCGACGATCGACCATGCGGATCTCATCGGGAAACACCATTTCGACCATTTCACGGACACGCCGAAACGCCGCGAACAGAATTTCGCCTTCCGCAACCGGGGTGACTTCCGGTTCGACGACGTGTCGCAGGATTGGGGGCTCGCCCACGTCGGGATGTCCTACGGCGCCTCGTTCGGCGATCTCGACGGGGATGGCCGGATCGATCTGCTCGTCAGCAATCTCGACGATCCCCTCAGTGTCTACCGGAACGTCGGGGCGACGGGGAACCGGGTCGTCGTGAAGCTCGAGGGACGGGCGGGCAACCGCCGCGGGATTGGTGCGCTTGTCAGGGTCGAGACTCCCGACGGGGTCGTGCGCAGCCGTCAGTTTTTTCCCTACGGAGGATATCTCGATGCCGACGAGCCCATCGTTCACTTCGGATTGGGAGAGGCGGAAAAGATCAAGCGTCTCAGTGTCTCCTGGCCGGCGGGAGCGGTGCAGGAATTCCGCGACCTGCCGGTGAATCACCGTCACACCATCACCGAGCCGGAAGGGGTGGTGGAAAAGTCGCCCGCGGTCCGCTCGCTGGAGCCGTCGGAGACCCGCTTCCGGCACTCGCCCGCGCTCGACTCGCATCCGCACGAGGAGATCGATTACGACGACTTCGCGCGACAGCCGCTGATGACGTTCAAGCTCTCGCAACTGGGCCCGGGACAGGCCTGGGGCGACATCGATGGAGACGGGACCGCCGATCTCTTTCTCGGAGGAGCCTCCGGTCAGGCAGGCCGCCTTTTCCTGAACCGCACCGAGGCAGGAGCCGGACCTGATCAAGTCCGGTTCGAACCGGTGCCTCTGGCCCTCCTCGAGGAAGACGCCGAGTGCGAGGACATGGGCGCGATTTTCGTCGATGCGGATCTCGACGGACGGCTCGACCTCTATGTCGCCAGCGGTGGTGTGGAATGCGAGCCGGGCGAGGAGATCCTGCGCGACCGCCTCTATCTCAACCGCGGGAAAGAGGGTTTTGTCAGGGCTCCCGAAGGCCTGTTGCCCGATGTCAGGGAAAGCTCGGGCGTGGTCGCGGCCGGCGATCTCGATCGCGATGGCGTGCCGGAGATCTTCGTCGGCTCGCGCTCAATACCGGGCGACTATCCGGCGACCCCGCGCAGCGTGTTGCTCGGTCGCGACGGCGATCGTTATGAGGACGTCACCGCTGATCTCGGGCCCGGCTTGGCGGAGTGTGGTCTCGTGACCGGGGCGATCTGGGCGGACTTCGATGGAGACGGCTGGCAGGATCTGCTCGTATCGACTGATTGGGGGCCGGTGCGGCTCTTCCGCAATCGCGAAGGCCGGCTCGAGGAAGAGACCGAGGCCGCCGGTCTCGTCGGCGAGGGACTCGAGATGCTGGGCTGGTGGACGGGCGTGGACTCGGGCGATGTGAACGGCGATGGTCACCTCGATTTTGTCGCCGCCAATCTCGGACGAAACACCCTCTACCAGCCCTCGCTGCTCTTTCCCGAGTTGCTCTTCTATCACGACTTCGACGACTCGGGTTACCGCAACATCATCGAAGCCTATTTCACCACGGAAGGGGGCAAAAGAAAGATCTACCCTCGCGCCACCTTTCACGATGCATCCTTCGCAATGCCCTCGGTCGCCGACCGGCTCCAGAACTATCACACTTATGCGAGCCTCGAGTTGACGGACATCTATGCCTTCGAGAAACTGCAGACCGCCAAACGGCTCCAGACGAACTGCATGGACAGCTCGCTCTTTCTCAACGACGGCCAAGGGCGTTTCACGAGATCCGCGCTACCGAGGCTGGCCCAGATTTCCCCCGGCTTTGGCATCGTGCTGGAAGATCTCGATCTCGATGGCCAGCCCGATCTGGCGATGGCGCACAATCATTTCCAGCCTGCCGAGGAAATCGGAGAGATGGCCATGGGACTGGGACAGGTATTGCTCAATACAGGAGGTGAAGGCGGAGAGTGGTTCGATGCCGAGCCTCTCTCCACGAGCGGTTTTGCCGTGCCGGGAGATGCGAAGAGCCTCGGTGGCAGCGACGTGAATCGCGATGGACGGCCAGACTTCCTCGTCGGCGTGAACAACGATCGTCCCGAGCTCTTTCTCCAGACCCCCGCCTCCGCGGTCGATCATCTTCCCCTCGTGGTCCGCGTCTCCGGACCACCCGGCAATCCGGCCGGGCTCGGTACCCGGATGGTGCTGCGGAGTGAAGGTCTCCCCCTGCAAACCCGCGAGATTTCCGGCGGCGGCAGTTACCTCACCCAGAAGGATCCCGAAATCCATTTCGCCCGCAGGCCGGGGGTGAAGGCGACTCTCGAGATCCGCTGGCCCGACGGACGCGCCGGGACACGCGAAGTCGCGGCGGATGAGACCGGTCCCCTCGTCGTCGAAATCCCTGACAAAACCACCCAACGATGAATCCTTCCGCCAGACCTGTCGCAAGAATCGCCGCCGTGATCATCGCCGGCGCTTTTCTACGGGATGCCATGGCGAACGACACGCCCGCCGCAACCGCCACCGTGGCGGAAATTCGCGAACTCCTCTCGGCAAACGGAGTCGTGCCCCTCGATCCTCCGCCTCCGCGCGACCCCGCGAAGTGGGAGTTGGGACGGGCGCTCTTTTTCGATCCCGTCATCGGGGGCAATCGCGATGTCTCCTGCGCCACCTGCCATCACCCCGACACGGCCACGGCCGACGGGCGAGCCCGCGCCGTGGGGACGCTCTCGTATGTCGACGGGGATCGCCGCATCCCCCTCGGCTTCCGCCTCGTCGAGGTGGCCGCGGGCGAACGGGTGCTGACGGGATTCAAGCGGGGCGGGGCACCGCACGGATTCACCCCGCGGAATTCGCCCGATTTGTTCAACCGTGGCGATTCCGCCTGGACGACGATGTTCTGGGACAGCCGCGCCCATCGCAAGGAAGACGGGGGATTTGCGGTGAACGCCATGCGCATCACGAAGAGCCCGGGTCTCTACCAGGTCGAGATGCCCGCAGAGGTCGAAAATCTCCTCGCCGCGCAGGCGATGATGCCCGTGCTCTCGAACGACGAAATGCGCGGTGCCAAGGGTGAGACCGGAGCCACCGGCGAGCGGAACGAGGTCGGCCAGATCCCCGGTCAGAATGAAGAGCAGATCTGGGCGGCCCTGATGGATCGCCTCCTCGGGATTCCCGGGTATCGCGAACTCTTTGCCAAGGCCTATCCGGAGAAGGCGGTCGAATCGCTCCACTTCGCCCACGCCGCGAATGCCATCGCCTCCTTCGAGACCGATGCGTTCACCCTGCTCGACAGTCCTTTCGACCGCTTTCTGGCCGGCGATGATAGCGCCCTCGACACGTCGCAGCGCGAGGGAGCGAAGCTGTTCTACACCAAGGCCCGGTGCGCGGCCTGCCACTCGGGCAAGCTCTTCACCGACCAGCTCGCGCACAACATCGGCGTGATCCCGATCGGCCCGGGACCCGATCCCGCCGAGATCGTCGATTTCGGGATCGCCCATCGCAGCAATGCCGGGCTCGATCAGAAATTCGCCTTCCGCACGCCCGCCTTGCGGAATGTCGCGCTCACCGCGCCCTACATGCACAACGGCGCCTACACCACGCTCGAGGCGGCGGTGCGGCATCATCTCCAGCCGGAGCGCTCGCTCGATCAATACGATCCGACGCAGCTCGAGCCGGAATTTCGCGGCGCGGTCCACGACGATCCCCTCATCCACCGCGATTTGAAACGCACCCTTTCGAAGACCCTGCGTCCGCTCCCGCGTCTCGACGACCGGGAGGTCGACCTGCTCCTCGCCTTTCTTCATTCGCTGACCGCACCCAGCGCGAGTCAATTGGGTGGGCTCGTTCCCGAATCGGTGCCGAGCGGCCTTGATCTCATCGGTCCGCTCCCGCCAAAGGATTGAGGCTCACGCAGAGTTCGGTTGGAAACGAACTCAACCGGATGTTTCCACCTCACCGACGAGGACGACCGGGCCCTCGGGCTGCGGTCGGCCTCCGGCGACCTCGATGCTGACGGCGACTGCGGCCACCTCCCCGACGGGACGCTGCGGCTTCAGCTCGGCGCGCGCTCCTTCGGAGGGGATGAAAAAGCCGGAAGGTACGGGAGCCGGGTTGTCCTTCTCGAAGATCCAGAGCTGATAGACCTGGTTCTCGGCGAGGGCGGGAAGAGTCGCGGATTCAAAGACACCCACGCCACGCTTTCGATCCCAGATGGCGCGCCCTGTGGCATCGGAGGTTCCGGGTTCGGCGGGTGCGAGGACGGCGAGTTGGAGAGTAGACAAGTCGTCGCGCGCAGCGAGCAATTGGGCCTTCTCCCGCTCGAGGGAGGCGGTTCGATAAGCAAGCGTCGCGCAACCGACCGCGAGGCAGGCGGCGAGACTCCAGGGAAGAATGACTTTGAAACGACCGCCGGGTTTTACGCTCGGGATCGAGGGAAGAACGACGGGCGCGGGAAGAACGGCAGGTTCAGAAAGAACGACTGGCACGTCTTCACCCATCGCTTTCGCGAGGATGGATTCCCGCAGGCTGGCGGGTGGTTCGACCGGTTCCGCGGAGAGGGCGATGACACCGAGCGTGGCCTGATACTCGGCAGCGAGGAAGGCGAGATCGAGATCGTCGGCGGCCTCGCTCAAAAAAGCCGATGCCTCCGCTTCCTCGAGCAGTCCGAGGGCGAAGAGTGCGGCATTCTCTTTTTGTTCGTCGGTCATGCGATCGGAGCGCGGCGGAGGCAGCGTCGCAACTTATCGAGGGCGAGGCGGAGGCGGGACTTTACGGTGGCAGTGGGTAGTTCGTAAAGGGCGGCGATCTCATCCGGGCCGAGATTTTCGAAGTAGGAAGACTCGACCGTGGCCCGCTGGGGTTCGGGGAGCGCTCCGAGACAGGCCCGGACCTGTGTCGAGAGGTCGTCGAGTTCGGCCGAGCGGTAGGGGTCGGGCGTGCGATCATCCGCCACCAGATCGGACAGGTCCAACTCTCCGGGAACCGATGGAATCCGCCGTCCTGCCTTGCGGAGGCGGTCGATGCATTTGTTCCTCGTGATCGAGGTTAGGAAGGTGAGTGGCGAGGAACGCTCCGAACGGTAGATCGAGGGATTTTTCCAAAGCGCGAGGAACACGTCCTGCACGATCTCCTCGCACTCGCTTCCGTCCCGGATGATTCGGGACGCGAGGGAATACAGAATCTTTCCGTAGCGGTCGTAGAGAGCGCCGAGGGCGGCAGGGTCTTGCGCGGCGAGGCTGGCGAACAGGTCCATGTCGGGATTCGAATCCTCCTGCTTTCCGCCGAAATGGGAGGGTAGGGGATCGAGAGTCATGCCAGCGCTACGTCGGGCAGGTTACGTTGCCTGAAGCGGAGGGCAAGCTGGATCGTGTGCTGTTTTACGGGTGCGATAAAAATGAAGGGAGTTGGTTCCGAATCACTCTAATTCGAGGAGTTACGTCGTTCGGGAGGAGTGCGGTTTGAAGACCGGTGGAAAATGAAGAATGAGCCAAAGTGTGGTGCCAATGACGAGGAGTTCGATGGCAACGGCTGTCCATGGGTGATGCCGGGATTCGGTCTTTGGCAGCGGAGGCAGGACGAGGTTGGCGGAGGATCCGCCGCGTTGGAGAAACTGGTTCAGCAGGACGGCTTTCTCCTCATCGCGGACGAGGAGGTGTTGGCGGTGCCCTGGTGCGAGGGACTCGAGAAACGGAGCGGAAAGAATCACTTGGCCATCGGTCGGGCGTGGTGAGACGATCCGGTAGATGAGATTCTCGTCGTCGCCGTTGAACTCGTGGGTAGGTGCGGCGGGAAGGTGTTCGTCGACCCGGAACGGCGCCGTCTTCAACAGGGCAGGGTCTCCCTGGATTTCCTTGAAGGAATAGGTGACCACCGCCTCGATCTCCCGCGCGCCGACCGTGACGATGGCGGTGCTGAACCCGGGATCGTGGGCGCGTGCCGTCATCGCGAGGAGGGGCAGGGCCAACGCGGGGAGAAAGAGGGATGGTCTCATGAGGAGGAGGCCTCAGGGGTGAACGTGATTGCGACCGTTCTGCGGGGTCGACTCGTAGGGGAAGACCTTGTTGTAGCTGGTGTCGTTCGCATCCACGCCGTCGATGCCGGCGGCGGAGTTGATCGTCACGGGATTGGTCCGCAGATCGCTGATGATCGCGGTCACGGCGATGTCGATGACGTCGTCACCGAAACGACGTCCGTTCGGCCATCCGCCGGGAATGTTGCCGCCGTTGGCAAAGGGATCCTGCACCGTGCTGAGAAGCGTGTCGCCTCCGAAGATGCTCTGGCTCGAAAAGCCCATGTCGTCGGGATTGTTCAGATCCATCGGACCACCACCGGCGAGTCTCGCGGGCGGAGTCGAGAGATCCACCTTGATCAGGTCAGGGATGAAGATGCCGGCAAGATCGGTGCGTCCAGTCGTGATGGCCGGTCCATTTCCGGCGAAGACGATCGCGTTGATGAGGGCTGCAAGCTCGGGTGTCTCCGCATACTTGCGGAAGAGGGCGTCATCCTCGGTCGGAGAAGAGCGGCTATAAAGATCCTTGTCCTCGATCGCGACGAGAGCTTCGCAGAAGAGTGGATTCCCCTGACGGCCGACCTGGACCATGCCGGGCACGGCGCGTGTCGTGTTCCGGATGATGCGGGTGAGGGTCACTTCGCGAAGGTTGCGGGCGCGGAGATTGCGGACTTTCCGATTCAAATTCTGCGTTTGTGAGGTCACGAGGTTCACGGTGGGCCGGCTCGTCGTGGCATAGACGCCGACGATCTGCTGGTCGCTGCCGAGTTCCGAGATCGGAATGACGAGAGACATCAGATGGATGTTGAAGCCTCCCTGGGAATCCTCGCCCGGGTCGCGGAGCTGAAGGAGGTCGAAGATGGACTGGATGTCGCCGAAGAATCCATCGTCACGCTGACCGGCGAAGGAGAAGTACCCACCTCCGAGAGCGGCGATCGAGGCGGAGGTGTAGGGATCGAGATCCATCGCGTCATCCACTCCGGGTTTCGCAGGCATCTCGCCGTCGTTCCCCTGGTTGTAGAGCGGCGTCGCGATGCCTTGGTTGTTCGGGGGCACCACTCCGTTGCCGAGGACGGTGCGCGCACCCGTGGCCGTCGTCACTTTCGTGACGGTGTAGGTCTGGGTGAGGTTCTGATTCGCATCATCGACGGCATTCACGACGCCGAGGTAGGACTGCAGGATCGTGCCCTCGTTCTTGTAAGTCGTGGTGAAGTCGAATTCGTAAGTGAAGGTGGCGCGGCCTGCGGCGCGATCGGCACCCGTCGCGACGTGGATGGCGTAGAGGACGTTGTCGTCGAAGTTGTATTTGTTCGGCCCGATGCCCGGCTCCTGGTGCGGGTAAACGCCGAGGGAGACGACGAGGGATTTCGCTCCGGAGTGGTTGGCGACGAAGGCGTAGACATCGGTCGTGTTCGCGGCCGGGTCGAGGGTGACGAGCGGAGCATCCATGTGACTCGAGGCGGAAGCGCTCCCGCCGAGGGCGAGGATGGCCGCCAGCGTCACGAAGGAGCGCGGGATTTTGTGGTTTCGATAGGATTTCATGGTTTGTCTTCTGATCTTGGGTTGGTGGTTCCGTCGGCGAGGGGACTCGCTTCGGGGAGATTCTTGGCTAGGCCCTCGAGGGCACGTCGTTCCGACGGCAGGAGCGATGCGTAGAGGTCGTGGGCCGAAGCAATCCAGTCGGCCGCTTCGGCGGTTTCACCGGCGGCGTGAGCGATCACGGCGGCGTGGAAAAAGAGACGGGGATCGATCGTGCCGCCCGCGAGTGCATGGTCCATCTCGGTCCGGGCCTCGGCGATACGGCCGTTCGCAAAGAGGGCCCAGGCGAGGGCGTCGCGGGTGAAGTAGTCGGCGCGTTCTTCCAGCTCGGCTTCGGCGAGGCGCAGGGCGATCTCGGGAGACCGTCCCGTCGTGGCGAGAAAGAGAGCATGGGTCCGCGGATCGCCGCGCTCCCCGGTGCGCGCGAGTTCGTCAAAGACGGCCTTCGCCTCCTCATCTTGACCGGCCTCGATCAAGACCTCGGCGAGGAGCCAGAGCGGCTCGGGCAGGGGTTCGATCGCGACGGCCCGGCGCAGGCTCGCGATGGCGGTTTCGGTATCGCCGTCTGCAAGCGCGAGTTTCGCCTCCAGCACCAAGGCGGGAGGATAATCCGGAAGTGCGGCAAGGGCGATGGCGAGTTCTTCCTTCGCGCCGTCGCGATCTCCCGAGAGCATCCGGAAATGGCCAAGGCGGGAACGCACCCAGGCGACCGATTCCCGGTCGCGCGGTGAGGCCGCGCCCGCGGCGAGTTCCGTCGCCTCGATCGCTCCCTCGAGGTCACCGATGAGCCAACGCATCCAGCCGACCCGCGCGTAAGATTGCAGACCTGGTTTCAGATCGACGCCGGTCTGGTAAGAGGCGATCGCCTCCTCGATCTTGCCTTGCTCCATGAACGCGTCGCCGAGGAGGAGGTGGTCGAAGGGCAGCCCGCGTCGTTGCACGAGTTCGGCGGCGATGGATTCTGCCTCGGAGAAGCGGTGGAAGGTCGCGGCGACATGACCCAGCAATAGCAGCGCCTCGGGCGGACGGGAGTCGGTCGTCGCTGCAGTCTCCTCGATGATGGCCTCGCCGCAGGCTTGGGCAAGGCGGTAGTATCCCTCGTCACGGCTCGCCCGCGCCTTGGCGACATACGCCCAGCCGAGGTGCCCGAGGGCGGCCTCGATCTGTTGACCTGTCCCGACACGGGTTTGGGCGCGCTGGATCGCCTCGTCCCTTTCGTCATCGCCGGCGTGGGGGACGAGGACGAGGTCCAGAGCCCGTGCCGGTGCCGGTGCCGGTTCATCAGAGCGTTCGCACGCCGCGATACAGAAGGCGGCGACAAAGGCGAGAGAGAGCAGGGAGAGGATCGTTCGCATGGGTGCTTTGGCGGTGGTTCGTCAAGGCGTCGCAAATCGATCAAACTTTTTTCGTTTTTCTTTTCTTCCGCTCCGGCAGCGAGGGTTCAGCCCAGTCAGGATGTCTGTCCCGGAGAAGAATTTCGAAAATAGTTTGATCGATCCCGCCGAATCCGGCGAACCACGCGGGAGAACCCCCGATCTGCGGCGTCCTTTTGGGGCAGGCGCGGGATGGGTTCAAAAACCAACCCAGTTCAAACCATGAAAATCCAAATGCACCTGATCGGGCTCCTCGCCCTCGGAGTCCTTTGTCATGCCACTTCCGGCGTGGCCAAACCGTATGGCTACGCCTACAATTCGAGCGGACAATTGTTCACTTTCGACCTCACCAATCCCGGCAGTGTGATCCCCGTTGGTTCGGCGACGGCCGGCGCGAATGTCCGCGCGATCGACACGCGGCCCGGCACCGCCACGCTTTATTCAGTGGATGTTCTAGCGGGGACCTCGCAGGTTCAGGTCTTCACGATCGATCCCGGCACCGGCGCCCGCACCGCGGTGGCTCCGGCAATTCCCGCCGCAGGAACGGCGGGGGATACCAACCCCTACACCATCAGTACTGCCTCGGCCGCCTATGGTCTCGATTTCAATCCGACCACGCTGCAGGGCGATGGCAGCAGCCGCTTCCGGCTCGTCACCGCCGAGGGCGTGAATCTCCGGTTCAATTCCGCGACCGGTGCGGTCACGAATGTGGATGGAAATCTCGCCTACACCGGCGGAGTTCCGGCTACCGTCTCCGTCGCGGCCGGAGCCTACACCAACTCCGATACGGAACGGATGGGAGGCATGGTCACTCCGACCACGCTCTATTACATCGACACGCTCAATGACACTCTCGTTCTCTCGGCGAATGCGAACAGCGGGGCCTTCGTCTCCGTGGGAGTGCTCGGAGTCGATCTCAGCGCCGTCGCCAGTTTTGACATCTTCACCTCGGGTGGAAATCAATTCGGATACGTCGTGGCGTCGGCTGACGGGGGATCGACCTACTCGCTCTACACCGTAAATCTCGCGACCGGCGCGCTGACCGCGTCAGGCGCCTTTCCCACCGGATTCGAACCCACCCGCGGCTTCGCCATCGTCGATCGACCCGAGCCCAGCCTCCCGGCCCGCGCCACCGGCTTCGCCTACAATGCAGCCGGCCAGCTCTTCTCCTTTCCGCTTGATGATCCCGCCGGCGTCACTCCGATCGGTGCGGCCGGACAGGTCGAGGTGAAGGGGATCGACTTCCTGCCCGGTTCCAACACCCTCTATGCGATCGCTGTCGGTGACACGAATTCCCAACTCCGCACCATCGACCTCGCCGACGGCATGACCAGCTCCGTTGGTCCCGGTTTCGCAAACACCAGTGCCATGCCCGGAAACTATTCGATCTCGTCGGCCGCTCAGTTCGGATTCGACTTCAATCCCACGACTCTCCAGGTAGATGGCAGCATCCGCATTCGTCTCGTCGATTCCGCCGGGACCAATCTTCGCCTCCATTCCGCGACCGGTGGCGTGGCCGCGGTCGATACCGGGCTCACCGTCAACGCCCTGCCCGCGCTCGGCATCTCCGCCGCCGCCTACACCAACACGGACACCGCCCGCGCCGGGGCGAGCGCTCCGGGGACGCGTCTCTATTACCTCGATGCGAACAATGACGTGCTCCTCACGTCTCCGGCGGCGAACTCGGGAGTTTCCACAGTCGTCGGACCGCTCGGAAGCAATGTCGCGGGCAACACCTCGTTCGACATCCTCTCCTTTGACGGGCAGAATGCCGGCTTTGCCGTCGTCGCCGCGGGCCCCACCTTCACCCTGCATCGGATCGATCTGCAAACCGGTGCGCTCGGCACCGCAATCGGAGCCTTCCCCGCCGGGTTCACGCCTGTTGGCGGATTCGCGACGACCGTGCTCCCCTTTGTCGACGAGGTCGCCCCGTTTGTGGTCATCCAGGGCCCCATGAGGGTGCGCGTGAACGGAAACGTCCGGAGGTTCGTCATTAGAGGCAGGGCTTCGGACAATACGGGCGTCGCCGGAGTGTTCGTGAAACCCGCGGGTGGAACCTTCCGTCCCGCCGACGGCACGAACCAGTGGCGCGAGTCGGTCCGCCTGAAGCCCGGCCGCAATCCCTTCATTGCGGTCGCACGAGATGGGTCGGGGAATCAATCTCCCACCGATCGCATCGTGATCCTCCGCGGACGCTGAAGCTCCCGCAGCGCGAACACCTCGACATCGACCGGCTCCGCCATACAGGCGTGGGCCGGTGGACCTTCGAGCAAGGGCAGCCCATTCCACAGCGCGGGCAGCGCTGACCATTCCGGCACCTCCACTTGGCGGTATTGATAGGGTGTGTGGTGGACCTGACCGGAAAAGTAGCGTCCCTTCGCCGGAGTGTGGCTGAAGAGGAGATAACGCTCGAGGAGGAAAAACTCGAGCGAGCCCGGGGCCCCCTCGCGAGGGGCTTCGGAGGAGTCGGGGCGATAGCGGAAGCCGGCCGTTTCCCGTTCTCCACGACGACGGCAGCGGTAATCGATCCAGCCATCGGCACCGCGTGATGTCCGCATCGAGGAATGGAAGTAGGGCAGCTTGAACGCGGTCCGCGCGATCTTGTAGGCGGGCCAGCGGTTCGTGTCGAGGGAATGGAACCAGACTCCGGGATTGCCCTCGTCGTCGTGGACGTAGGTTCTGACATTCAGCTCGAGAAACCACGAGAGCCACGGCACCGGCGGCAGGCAGTAGGGGCGGATCCGGTCCATCCGGAAGGGCACGACCCCGACCCACGCGGCTCCGTCGAAAGTATCGAGATGGAGCCCCTCGGGCAGGGTTTTTCGCCAGATGTCAGGATCGGAGGTCCAGTGGAGAAAGAGCAACTCCGACCAGGTCTGCTGCATCGCGGGCAGCTCGTGAGGCGGGCGCTGGCGGACGGCTTCGCGTTGGGCGGGGGAAGGTGAGGTCATGTGGAAAGGGAATCGAGGGGGCGGGGGTAGGGAACACCCGGAAGCGGGGAGGAGCAAGGGGTGTCCCTCTTGGTCGAACGGACGCTCTGTCCGGACGACACCTCTGGAAAGCCCACTTGGTTTTGGCGCCAAACTTGAGCAAGGGCATATCCCCTTGCCTGGAAGGCGTAGTTTCTTGGCGTACTGGCCCCGAAGCGATCGGAAGACACGTGAAAATTGTTGACGCTTCAACCGCGATCAGGCGATTCTTGTCCGTGATGGCCGTGAATGCCCCTGCCTCACCCAGAACTCCAGCGACCCCGGGCCTTCGGCGGGAAGGGAGGCGAGGGGATGAAAGAGGAAATTCCAATCAGTCACTGTCACCCCCCGGGGTAATACATCGGTTTTAGTGACCACTCCGGCTGGATGGACTCCACCGGGGTAAATCCGCAGAAAGGAGCGAAAAAATCGGTCCGGGCCGCCAGATAAAAAATTCACAATGTATTTACATCTTCCGCATTTTGTGATGAAGTCTCCAGTCAGCTCAGGATAACCGGAAAATTCGACCAACGATGGAAAAGAAAATCTCCCCGTTCTTCAATATTTTCAGACTGACCGCGTCAGCATGGATCCTCACTCTCCTGGCGGGGGCTACCTCACCCGGGTTGGCGCAAACGCTCGATGAGTCGTTCTCTCTCGGACCGGAGAATCCCATCCAAGTGATGGCGGTTCAGCCTGACGGGAAAGTGTTGATCGGGGGGAACTTTGGGTCTGTTGGGGGAGTTTCTTTCCGCAATCGGCTGGCCCGATTCCGTACTGACGGAACTCTGGATCAGGGATTTAACGCGGGTGTCTCAGGAGGAACTGTGGGCGTCCTGACAGTCAATGCGATGGTGGTTCAGCGCGACGGAAAGATCCTTTTGGGGGGAGAGTTTACACAGCTGCTCGGCCAAACCGGACTCCGTAATCGTATCGCCCGCATATTTCCCAATGGCAGCCCGGATCCGGACTTCAATCCCGGAGCCGACGGAGTGGTGAACTGCTTCGCCCTGCAACCGGACGGGAAAATTCTCGTGGGGGGCGACTTCACCACTTTCGGCGGGCAACCCAGAGACCGCATCGCCAGGCTGAATGAGGACGGTTCGCTCGATGAAAGCTTCAATCCCGGAGCGAACGGGGCAGTGACCTGTGTCGCGATTCAGAACAATGGCAAAATTCTCGTCGGTGGTTCCTTCTCCAATTGCGGAGGCGCGGCAAGGGCGTCCATTGCCCGCCTGAATGAAGATGGTACACTGGATACAACTTTCAATCCGGGAGCCAACGGAGATGTCCTGTGTTTCGCATTACAGCCGGACGGGAAGTTTCTGGTGGGCGGCCGTTTCACCACCCTGTCGGGCGGCGCGAGGCAGAGACTGGGAAGATTAAACAGCAATGGCAGCCTCGACACTGGATTCAATCCAGCGGCGTCGGGCGATGTCACCTCCCTCGTTCTGCAGTCCGACGGTAAAATTCTCGTCGGAGGAAATTTCTCAACCATCGGGGGGGCCACACGCCATCGAATGGCACGCCTGGAGACGGACGGAACAGCGGACACGACCTTCGACGGCGGGTTCTCGAGTACTTCCGGTATTGTAAACAGCGTGGTGATACAGCAGGAAGGTCATATTCTGGTGGGCGGAGCCTTTACGTCCGTCGCCGGGAGCCCTCGAAGCCGATTCGCCCGCTTCCTGAACCCCGATGCCACTTCCGAGCTCTCGGTTCAGAATTCGACTCAAATCGATTGGACGCGAGGCGGTTCGGCGCCTGACCTCGAGCAGGTCGCCTTCGACAGCTGGAATGGGACCGAGTGGGTGGCTCTGGGGCCCGCACAGCGTGTCCCCGGCGGATGGCAGGCCACCGGATTGTCTCTTCCATCCGACGGTTTGATCAGAGCCCACGGGAGACTCGGAGACGGGTCCGGCAGTACCGGAATGATCGAGCAATTTCTTGAAATCGGCACGCCGCAGTTCCCCGGGCTTGAGGTCCGCTTGAACGAGGGAGAACCGATCGGAAAGGGACGGGGGGCCCTGGAATACGACCTGGCCTTTGGCGAGGAAACGACCGCCACGCAAACGATCACGTTAAAGAACACGGGGTCAGTCGCGCTGACAGGCCTGGTTGCGCAAATCGGGGCTGCCATTATTCCGCAGTTCTCTGCCGGGGCACTTTCATCGACGACCCTGGCTCCCGGCCAGAGTCTCACGTTTCCGGTTGAATTCGTCCCGTCCAGGGAAGGTGAATTCTTTTCGAATATTGAGATCTTCAGTAACGATCCCTACGATTCGCGGTTTGATGTGTCCCTCGTGGGGATATACTCGAGAGTCGCGCCTGAATTCACCGCCCCGCTGATCAACAGCACGGTGAATTCGGCAGTGACGCAGCTTGACGGGCGGGTTCTCATTGGAGGTGCGTTCACCACCGTGGACGGGATTCAACGGTTGCGAATTGCCCGCCTTAAGAGCGACGGGGCGTTGGACCCGGAATTCAATCCCGGCGTTACCGGCACAGTCAGTAGCATGGTCGCGCTCCCGGACGGGAGTATTTTTGCCGGCGGTTCTTTCACCACGTTCGGCGGGCAGCCCGCGGCAGCACTTGGACGCTTGAATCCCGACGGATCGTCAAGCACTCCCGTTTCCCTCTACTCTGACGGCCCGATTCACACATTAATGGCGCTGCCGGATGGAAAGGTCTTTGCGGCAGGTGAACGCTTCACGACCTACGACTCGGTTTTTACGGCGTTCCGCGTGAATGGAGACGGCACCCTCGATACCGGCTTTGAGCCTCTGGAATCGAGTTTCGCCGATGGAGCGCTATGCCTCGCCTTCCAGCCCGATGGTAAAATCATTGTCGGTGGAGGCGGGATCTTCGGCATGCTGCGTCGATTCCATGCTGACGGCACACCTGATTCATCCTTCCTTTCGGGCTATGGAGGGACTGCTTTTGCCGTTGCGTTGCAGGCTGATGGAAAAATTGTTGTCGGAGGACAATTCACTTCCCTCAACGGTCCCGTCGGGAACTACATTGCGCGCTTTCATTCCAACGGAAGTCTGGACGAAAGCTTTAATCCCTCCGCCAACAACATTGTTCGAGCTCTCGCCATTCAGGCGGACGGCAGAATTCTCCTCGGCGGGGATTTCTCGAACATCGCCGGTGTCACGCGGGTCGGATTGGCCCGACTAAACCCGGATGGGAGTATTGATTCGGCCTTCAATCCCAATTCGACCGTCCGCAGCATCAATTTGGAGAAAGACGGCAAAATCACGGTCGCGGGCGGGTTCGCCTTCATCAGCGGACGCTACCGCTCCCGGATTGCCCGCCTCCTGAACGATCCGGCGGTGTCGGAACTTTCCGTCACCGGCGGCAGCCAGATCGACTGGCTTCGGGGCGGCAGCGCTCCCGAGGTAATCCAGGCCGAGTTCACAACCTGGGACGGCAACGGGTGGAGTCAGGGCGTGCCCGCCGCACGGGTAGCAGGGGGCTGGCGCGCCACGGGATTGACTCTTCCTGCAGGTCGCTGGATCCGCGCCCGTGGTTTCGGGGCCAGCAACCATGGCGCTTCCGGTCTGATCGAGGAGATCCTCGGGGAAGGGATCATCGGCACGCTTCCCGTCACGAATATTTCCTCCACCTCCGCCACCCTCCACGGAGAAATCATCGGCGACGGAGGAGCCGAAGTCATATCGCGCGGCGTCGTTTATGGTCCATCGCAGGACCTCACACTGACGGATGGAACGGTGCTGGTCGGTGCGGGTGAATCCGCGACCTTCTCGGTTGAGGCTACAGGTCTGGACGAGGAGACAGGCTATTTCGCCCGCGCCTACGTCACCACCGCCCTGGGGACGAGTTACGGAGAAGCCGTCGAATTCATGACCGCGAAGCAGGTGGTCTTTGAGGACAATTTGGCCGATCTGACCCGAACGATCAACCCGGGTCGCTCCCGGCTCTTCAGGTTCACGATCGATATGGCAAGGGCAGCCTCCCTGACGATCGAAGATGCCGCAGGACTCCGGGCGATTCTGCGACGCCACGACGGAACCGTGCTCGTGACCGCAGAGGGCAGTCCGGACATCGTCATCGATGAGGTCCTTGTCCCCGGAGAATACGTGCTCGAGATCGAGCATCTCGCGCAAACCGAAGACCCCCTCGGATTCCAACTGGCGATCGATGCGAGCGTCGAAGCAATGACGCGTCCGGACCTCGCGGTGGGGGCGAACACCGCGAACTGGATCGGGCTGGGAGTCTATCCTCCGTCGCGGCAGTTCCTTCCCATCGCTTCGAAAAAGGCAAAACCGGTTTTGGCAAATATCCGAATCGTCAACGACGGACAGCTTCCCGATATCATGGCGCTTCAGGGAGGACTCGGAAACAGTCTCTTTACGGTCAGCTACTTTGGGGCAGGCGGAAACATCACCGCCGAAGTGGCGACGGGCTTATTTCGAACCTCCGAGTTGAGTGAAGGGGACGGAGAAGAACAAATTCGCCTGGCGATCACACCCAACAAAAAGAAACTCATCTACAAACGGGGGAAAAAGATCCTCGTCCGGAAAGCGAAGATCGCGATCCCGGTGTCCGTTTTGTCGACCTACGATTCGCAAATCTCCGATGGTGGTCTCATCGAGGTGAATCACCGGTAGCCGTCGTTGGGGCATGCGGCGTTCTGACGCGATGGGGCGGCAGTCAGCTCGCATTTTCTGTTCCCGTTTGCTGCGGCTGCAGCCCGCAGGAGCGGAAACCGGCAAAATGGGCGAGTTGGAGCTCGGCGGATTGTGCGGTGGAAATAGCTACCTCGTTGAGAATAGCCCCCCATCCGACCCGGGCCTTCGGCGGGAAGGGCGCCGAGGGGGTGAAATTCCTATTCCGAGTATTTCCATGGATAACAGAGTGATGAAGTTTGCGCGCGATGTTGGGATGCTTGGATCCTTCGTTCGAGTAATCGAAAATGATAGAGAGATTCTCAGGTTGGAAGAGGAAATTGGATCGGGACTCTCTGCGAAGGTTGATGTCCGCATCGGTTCAACCAAGATTGGCGAGGCAAGATTACGTTATTTTCGAAAGAGTATTCTAAGATTGGGGAAGAGCAGGATTTACGAATGGAATATATGGCATGTTGAAGGGCGAACGACAGCATGGAGTTTTTCCACGAAGGCGGATAATCTTGTGGAGAGTGAATTGACGGTTTATGCCAAGCAAATAAAGTTAAATACACTCTCCAAGCTTTCATGGGATTCCAAAGATTTTGGCTCAGGTAGCGGGTTGTTGAATCCCTCCGCAAACGAGGGGCACTGGAGTTACAGCGATGCTCCAATCTTTGAGCGGGAATCAGTGGTAATGATCTCCCTTGTCAACTGGTGCGCATGCCTTAGTGCGCAGGGGTAGGTGTTGCGGGCCGAATTGATGCGTGGCAGTTTAGATGACTTGCACTTCAGGACGAATCCTCGAAATGAAATCGTGAGCCTCTTTCTCAGGTCGGGTGGGCATGGTCTCGAACCATCTGGGCACTCGAGAGGGTAAGGCCGCACACCCAACACGGTCAACCCATCACGGATGTGCGGCGCGGACGATTTCAGGATCGCTCTCCGCGCCGTTTTTCGCGAGGGTTTTGCCATGAAATCCGCAGCTTGGTTCGTGGCGATCGTTCTCTCACTGTTTTTGACCGCAAGTAGCTTCGCCCAAGAAGAGGCGCTCGACTTCGGCGATGTCCGCGAAGAGCACGTCATGGTGCCGATGCGGGATGGCGTGAAGCTCTCGGTTTATCTTTACACGCCGAAGGGCGAGGGCCCCTGGCCGGTGATCTTCGAGCAGCGTTACGCCTCGCTGCGGGCGAAAGGCACACGCGAGTCGGCGGCGACGCTGGCGCGGGGCGGCTATGTCGTGGCGCTGGTGAATTATCGTGGCACGCACCTTTCGGAGGGCAAATGGGTCGGCTACCGGGCGATGCAGTTCGGCGAGCTGCGCGATGGCTACGACGTTTGCGAGTGGCTCGCGGTGCAGCCCTGGAGCACGGGCAAGGTGGGCACCTTCGGCAGCTCGCAGGGCGGCTACGCGCAGAACTACCTCGCGGTGACCCAGCCGCCGCACCTTGTCTGCCAATACATGGTCGACACGGGCCTGAGCCTGTTCCACGAAGGTTACCGCATCGGCGGGGCGACGAAGCCGGAGCGCTTCAAGAGTCTCGCCGAGGTCTGCCGCGATCCGCGCGACAACGACGAACTTCTCGACGAGTGGTTCCGCCATCCCACCTACGACGACTACTGGGCGGCCGAGGATTGCACGCCGCATTTTGGAAAGATGGACGTGCCCTGTTTCACGATCGGGAGCTGGTATGATTTCATGAACCAGGGTTCGATCGCGAGTTTCATCGGCCGCGAGCACGAGGGCGGTTCACGCTCGCGCGGAAAGCAGTGGCTCCTCATCGGTCCATGGCTGCACGGTCGCTCTAACAAAGGCACCAAGAACGGCGAACTGGAGTATCCGGCGAACGCAGTCTGGGAGACCGACGCGCACATGCTGCGCTGGTTCGATCATTGGTTGAAGGGAATCGAAAACGGCGTGACCGGAGACCCGAAGGTGCGCTGGTATGTGATGGGCGCGGTGGGCGAGGCCGGGGCTCCGGGCAACGAGTGGCGCGAGGCGGCGGACTTTCCCCCGGCGGCGGAGATGACGCCGATGTTCCTGCACGAAGGCGGCGGGTTGAAGCCGGAGCCGACCGAGAAAGCAGGTTCATCAACGAGCTACCTGAGTGACCCGCGGCATCCGATGCAGATCCCGGCCGGCGGTTTTCCCGGGGCGAAGGACGCGCGGGCTTTCGAGGAGCAGGCGGAGGTGCGCACCTTCACGACCGAACCCTTGAGCGAGCCGGTCGAATGGACGGGCCGCGTCCAGGCCGAGCTGTATCTTTCCTCCACGGCGGAGGACACGGATGTGATCGTGCGGGTCAGCGACGTCTATCCGGACGGGCGCTCCATCCTGATCATCGATTACCCGCAGAGGGTCCGTTATCGCGAGGGCTTCGACCGCGAGGTCTTGATGGAGCCCGGCAAGGTTTATCCGGTGAAGTTTCCCGTGGGATGGATCAGCCAGGTCTTTGCGAAGGGGCATCGCATCCGCGTCACCGTGGCGAGCACCGGGGCTCCCTATTACGAACCGAATCCGCAGAATGGGAAGCCGCTCACGCGCGAGTTCCCTGATGATGCGGTCGCGGCGACGAACACGATCCACCACTCGAGGGAACAGGCCTCACGGATTCTCGTGCCGCTCGTGAAGTGAGCAGTGACGGTCAGGATCCGCGCTTTTCCGGCAGGATCGCGCAGGCGCCCTTGCAGCCGAAGAGCTTGCTGAGGACGAGGCGGTGTTTCGAGACGAAGCGGTAGACGACCTCAGCGATCTGGATGACACCGGGGATCCAGAGAAAGAGACCGGTCGGCACGAGCAACGGGATGCGCATCCCGAGAAAGCGGATCGCACGGGCTCCGCGATGAATCTCGCCGGTGGGGGTGATGCAGTGGATCGCCTCGAGCAAATCTTCGCGCGTGATCTGCGGGGCGATCAGGGCTGCACGTTCGTCTTTCAGCGGCACCATCTCGACGACGTGACACCAGTCGAGCCAGGAAAGGAGGCGGCTCTGGAAGGTGCAGAGGGGACAATCGCTGTCGTAGAGGAGGATGTGTTTCATGGTGTGGATCACGGATCACGGGTCACGGGTCACGGGGCGGAAGAAGTCGGAAGTCGGCGCAGTCGTGGAAACGGTGAGGGGTGGTGTAGGGCGGAATTGTATTCCGCCGGGGGGCGGAGTATTTGCGGTTCACGGGCCTGACCTTCGAAGCCCTGGGGCGAAGAAGGTTCACGTGGGATCTTCGACACGACGCTCTTCCAAGATCGCCCGATACTCGGAGGCATAGGAGGTAAAGCTCTCATCGCCCGTGTCATCGGCGATGACGAGGTCCCATCGGTCGTTGCATCCGGTGCAGCGGTAGGCGACAGAATCGCCGATCTCCCAACCTTCCTCGGGCGGGAGCGTGAGACGGCGGGCCTCTTGTCCGCAGTCGACGCAGATGATCGTTTCGGGAATTTCCATCGCCTCCACCCTCGCACAGACCCTCATGTCCGGCAACGCCTCTCCCGCCCGCCCCATCATCGTGCTCGTCGAGCCGCAGCTCGGGGAAAACATCGGCATGTGCGCGCGGGCGATGCTGAATTGCGGGCTCGACCGGCTCCGCCTCGTGCGTCCGCGCGACGGCTGGCCCAATCCGGCGGCGGTGGCGACGGCGGCGGATGCGGACGAGGTGCTCGCCAAGGCGGAGGTCTTCGCCAGTCTCGACGACGCCCTCGCGGATTGTCGTCATGTCGTCGCGGCGACGGCGCGGAAGCGGTCGCTCGCGGCCCCGGTGCTCGAGGCGGAGGAGGCAGCCCGACAGATCGCGGGCTGGGGCGAGGTCGGCGCGGAGACCGCGGTGCTCTTCGGGGCCGAGGCGTCGGGACTCGACAACACTTCGATCGCCCGGGCCGATCGCATCCTTACGTTTTCCACGAATCCCGCATTTCCCTCGCTGAATCTCGCCCAGAGCGTGTTGCTCTTCGGCTGGGAATGGCGACGTGCGGTGGCCGTGGGCACGAGTGGGGTCGAGGAAGATGAGCCGGTGTCGCGGGGCGATCTGACTCCCTTTCTCGCGAGACTCGAAGGAGCGCTGGAGGCACGAGGCTTTTTCCTGACCCCCGACTTGCGGCCCACGACCGAGGCGACCCTGCGGAGTCTGTTCTCGCGCGCCACGCCGACCGAGCGCGAGCTGGCCCTGCTCCAGGGCGTCCTCACCGCTCTCCTGCGGCGAGAATCCTGACGCCTCATTGGTGTGAATCTTGAATCGAGTCCAGAATGTCCCGGAGGGAGAAGAGAAGGTAGCCGGGGGTGGACCGAGTGTCGCGAGGGGAACCCCCGGAAAGAGAAAGCAACGAGGGAGGCGCCCCGGAGGGGCGCGAGAGGCCCAGCCATCGTCGCGTGAGTGCACCGTCAAGGCGAGGAACGTGCGCTTCTCTCGCCCTCCCGGGGCGGATTCGAGACGGGCGAGAAATCCGGTGGTTGCGCTCGTGCCTCGCTCCACCGCCGGCTACCTTCTCCGGCCCCTCCGGGGCCGTACCCGATTCCCCTCAAAGTGAAAGAGGTTCTCATACAAGGTCTCGGGAACCTGGCTCAACATTGTTGTCCCGCAGCGCTTGCGCGGAGGGACGCGTTTCCTGGCTTGCGCGGGGAAGGGGAATGCGATTCCGTGGACGGGTAGATCCCCGAATCCATGAATCCCTTCCGACTTTTCCCCCTCGCCCTGCTTTCGCTTTTCGTTTCGCCGCTCGCGGCGGCCGAGTTGTCCATCGATCCTCAGCCCGATGGCGTCGTCATCAAGATCGACGGCGAACTCTTCACGAAATACGTGACCGGCGACACCAAGACGAACAAACCCTACTTCTATCCCGTGGTCGGTCCCGGCGGCGAGGAAATGACGCGCTCCTATCCGATGAAGGATGTCGAAGGCGAGGCGCAGGATCACCCGCACCACCGCTCCTTCTGGTTTGGTCACCAGTTTGTGAACGACTTCGACACCTGGCACGAGGAACTCACCTTGATCGAGCGCGCCAAAGGGGACGCCGCCAAACTCGCGGAACTGAAAACGAAACTCGGTGCGACGAAACACCGCGAGGTGATCGAAGCGAAAGCCGAGGGAGGCAAGGCCGTCCTCAAAGTGGCGAGCGACTACCTCGATCCCGCCGGTGCGGTGATGGCCTCGGACGTGCGCACCTTCACCTTTTCAGTCGCGGCGGATGGATCGCGTGTCGTCGATGCCGACATCGTCTTCACCGGGGTCGCCGATTCGGTGACCTTCTCGGACGCGAAAGATGCCGGCCTCAGCCTGCGGGTCGCGCACTCCATGGCGGTGAAATCCGAGCAGGGCGGACGCATCGCCCTGAGCACCGGAGAAGAGGGCGAAGCGGCCTGGGGCAAACGCGCCGCCTGGTGTGATTTCAATGGTCCCGTCAGTGGCAAGGGCGGCGAAGTCTTCGGCATCGCCGTGCTGAATCACCCCTCCAGCCTCCGCCATCCGACCCCTTGGCACGCCCGCACCTACGGGCTGCTCACCGCCAATCCCTTTGGCATGAAGAGCGTCGCCGGTGAAAAGGAAGAGGCTCCCGTGGTGCTGAAAAAGGGCGAATCCTTCACGATGCGCCACCGCATCCTCTTCCACCGCGGCGACGAAAAAAAGGCGAAGATCGCCGAGGCTTGGAAGGCTTACGCGGGGGAGTGAGGGATTTTATTCCGAGACACTGCTCAGCAGCAACTCGCCTTCGCCGTTGAGCTTGTCATTGATCGAGACGCGGAGGCGTTCGACACCGCGGCGGATGCGGGCTTTGACGGTGCCAAGGGGGCTGTCGATGCGCTCGGAGATCTGCTTCTGGGTGAGACCCTCGAAGTAGGCGAGTTCGATCACTTCGCGCTGCTCGGGCGAGAGAGCGACGACGGCCGACTGGAGAATAGTGCGGGCGTCGGAAAGGTAAAGGGCCTCGCGACCGGTGAGGGAATATTCGGGAGCGTCTCCCTCGACCTTCTCCTCAAAGCGATCATAGAGAGCGCAGCGGCGTTGCACGCTGCGGACACGGTCGATGGCCCGGTTGCGGGTCGTCGTGCAGATCCAGGTGACGAGCGAACCCTTTTTCGGGTGGTAGGTGTCGGCTTTCTTCCAGATCGTGGCGAGGACTTCGTTCATGATGTCCTCGGTGTCCTCGTAGTGGTTCAGCACCTTGAAGGCGGTGGAAAAGATCAGGGCCGAGTATTTCTCCGTCAGTTCGGCGAAGGCCTGCTGGTCCCGGGCGGCGACACGGATCATGAGTTCAGCTTCAACGTGGCGGTCGGGCGTGGTGTCGGATTCGGTGGTCATAGGAAGGGGAGGTCGTTTCGTGTTTGACAAAGATTTGTCTATGAACAGATATTAGACAAGATCTTTTTTCAAGAAAATCCGCGAAGCTGTGGTTCCATCTTCGTAACCTTGGAGTTCTATCTGCTCAATCTTTGTCGAAAAACCCATGAAAACCCAGGAAGAGGAGTTCTTTGAGATCAGCGCCGTGGCCCGCTTGACGGGAATCTCGTCGCATGTCCTCCGGGTTTGGGAGCGCCGTTACGGCGTCGTCGAGCCCCACCGCAGCGACTCAAAACGCCGCCGTTACACGCGGGACGACATCCAGCGGCTCTCTTTGCTGAAGACTCTGGTGGACAATGGACACGCCATCGGCACCATCGCCAAGCTCGGCACCGCCCAGCTCGAAGAGCGCCTCTCCAACGCCCTCGAAGCCCGCGTGGCGGACGATTCCCTCGAGACCGCAGCCCCGGCAGGGGTCTGTCGGGTCGTGATGAGTGGGACAAAAATTAGACAAGCGGTTCGTTCGGCCGCGGACCACACCCCGGCCCTCCGGATCGTGGGCGAATTCACCCATCCCGAGGAAATTCTCGCGAGCCTCCGCCCGGGATCGGCCGACCTCCTCATTCTCGAGCAGGACACCATTTTCCCCGAGGACATCGTCGCGATCCAGGACCTCGTCGCGAAGATCAAGGTGCGTCGGGCCATTCTCGTCTACCAGTTCGCCCGGGAAGACACCATCCAGCCGCTCGACATCAAACGCATCACGGCGCTGCGGGCTCCGGTCGATGCCGCGGAGATCCAGCTCGCCTGCATCGCCGACATCCAACTGGCCCTGAGATCGGGGCGCTCGAGCCAGTCGACCTGCGAGGTCTCGACCTCTCCGGCGACTTCGCTGAGGCCGGTCGAAGAGATTCCCGACCGTGTCTTCAGCGATGAGCAGCTCGTGCGCGTCGCCCGAATCTCATCGGTGGTGAAATGCGAATGTCCCCAGCACCTTGCGAACCTGCTCTCCAGCCTCGTCGCTTTCGAGCACTACAGCGAGCAATGCGAGGACCGCAGTCCCGAAGACGCCGCCCTCCACGCCTTCCTCCACCGCACCACCGCCGAATGCCGTGCCGGGATGGAGGCGGCTCTTGCGGAGGTGCTGACGCAGGAGGGGATTGAGCTCTGAGAGGCTTCCGCTCCTAGGATTCTTTGCTTCCATGGGTTTCTCGCTGCCTGAATGGGAGGCGCTCCAAGAGAATGGACCCGGGTCCGAAACCCGGTTTACTTTCAGAGGAAAGCCCCTAGATTTCCGGCCTTTTGACGATGTCCATTGAACTGACACGGAATTTCTCGATCATCGCCCACATCGATCACGGGAAGACCACGCTCTCCGACCGTCTCCTCGAGACGACCGCGACCATTTCCCAGCGGCAAAAGCAGGACCAGCTCCTCGATTCGATGGATCTCGAGCGAGAGCGTGGGATCACGATCAAGTCGCACCCGGTCTCGATGAAGTACCTCGCGAAGGACGGGAAGACCTACCAACTGAACCTCGCGGACACGCCCGGTCACGTCGATTTCTCCTACGAAGTGAGCCGCTCGCTCGCCGCCTGTGAAGGCGCCCTTCTCCTCGTCGATGCGGCCCAGGGCGTCGAGGCGCAGACGGTGGCGAACATGCACCTCGCCCATCAGGCGGGACTCTACGTCATCCCCGTGATCAACAAGATCGACCTTCCGAGCGCGGATGTTCCCGCCGTGAAACGGCAGCTTGAGGAGATCCTTGCGATCCCGGCCGACGAGGCAATCGAGGCCAGTGCCAAGATGGGCATCGGCATCGAAGAAATCCTCGAGGCAATCGTGAAGCGCATCCCGTCGCCGGCGAAGCCGACCGACGAGATTCTCCGGGCCCTCGTTTTCGACTCGGTCTTTGACGCCTATCGCGGCGTCGTCAGTTACGTCCGGGTCGTGAGCGGGCAGATCAAACGCGGCACCACGATCCGCATGATGGCCACCGGCAAGACCTACGAGGTCAAAGAGGTGGGCGTTTTCACTCCGAAGCAGTTTCCCCGGGAAAAGCTCTTGCCCGGCGATGTGGGTTACCTCATCGCGAACATGAAATCGTCGACCGAGGTGAAGATCGGCGACACCATTACCGACACGCGCATTTCGGCCGAGGAGCCCTTGCCCGGTTTCAAGGAGATCCAGCCGATGGTCTTCAGCGGGATCTACCCGATCTCGACCGAGGACTTCGAGCAGCTCAAGCTCGCCATGGGCAAGCTCCAGATCAACGACGCGGCCTTCAGCTATCAGGCGGAGAGTTCCGTAGCCCTGGGCTTCGGCTTCCGTTGCGGTTTCCTTGGCCTCCTCCACATGGAGATCGTGCAGGAGCGACTCCGCCGCGAGTTCAACATGGACGTGATCTCGACCTATCCGGGCGTCGTCTATCACGTGAAACTTACCGACGGCACCGAGGTGGAGATCGACAATCCCAGCTTCCTCCCCGAGCCGCAGAATATCGTCGAGATCCGCGAGCCCACCGTGAAGGCCTACGTCATGACGCCGAACGATTACATCGGCGAACTGATGAAACTCGTCGCCGAGAAGCGCGGCGAACTCGTCAACACCGAGACCCTCGACGCGGGACGGGTCCTTCTCACCGCGATCCTGCCGCTCAACGAGATCCTCGTCGATTTCAACGACCGCCTCAAGAGCATGACCCGCGGCTACGGCAGCATGGACTACGAGTACGGCGACTACCAGGCCGAGAAGCTCGTGAAGATGGACATCCTCATCGCCGGCGAACCGGTCGACGCCTTCTCCGTGATCGTGCACCGCGACAAGGCCGAGTCGCGCGGACGCCAGCTCTGCGCGAAGCTGAAGGAAGTCATTCCCGCCCAGCTCTTCACCGTCGCGATCCAGGCGGCCATCGGTGGCAAGATCATCGCCCGCGAAAGCATCACCGCGATGCGCAAGAACGTCACCGCGAAGTGCTACGGCGGTGACATCAGCCGGAAACGCAAACTCCTCGAGAAGCAGAAGGAAGGGAAGAAAAAGATGAAGGCCATCGGCAAGGTCAACATCCCCCAGGATGCCTTTATCAAGGTGCTGAAGTCCGGGGATTAAGTAGGAAGTGTCTTGCTGCGGGTCGCCCGCCTTCTCCAACCTTTTACTTTTTACCTTTCACCTTTTACCGCGGCTGGAGGCCGCCTCCCGTTATGTTCCTCTTCAAAAAACCCAGCAAGGAAGAGCTCGCCGAGCTGCCGCTCGACAAAGGCGGCCGCAAGGAAGGCCGTTCGCTCGTCAAGGGAGTGAACAAATTCCTCCGCTACAACGACGACCTCATCGCCGATCCCCGCAAGGAAGAGATTCGCGCCGGGAACGCCGCCTTTCTTGCCGCGCTCGACGAGCCCGCGAAAAAACGTCGCGAACTCGAGGTGATGGCCCAGGAACTCACCGATCTCTGCAAGAAGTCGGTGAAGGATTACAAACCCTCCGCCTGGAAGGAGAACATCGAGGTGATCTTCGTCGCCGTCGTCATCGCGATGGGGATCCGCGCCTACTTCATCCAGCAGTTCAAGATCCCGACCGGATCGATGCAGCCGACCCTGAACGGGATCATCGCCTATCCCACAAAGGAGATGAATCCCCTCGCCGAGCGACACGCTCCCGATGACTACGAGAGCCCCGCCCTGCCTCAGCGTCTCTGGGACAAGTTCTGGTATGGCCGCAGCCACGTTAATTGGGTCGCCGAGGAGGACGACGTCGTCATCACCGACTCCGAGCACCTCTACGAGAAGACGCATTTCATCTTCTTTCCCCGCACTTACCTGAAGACGCAGAAGGGCCACGTCTATAGCGCCCCCGGCACGAAGTCGCGGGTCGAGGATCTCCTCGCGAGCGGACCCTTTCCCCACCGCCACGGAGACCGTGCCTTCGAGGTCAAAGCCGGCGAGCCGATCGCGAAAGGCTTCGTCGACACCGGCGACCAGCTTGTCGTGAACAAGTGGGTCTACCATTTCAAGAAACCCGAGCGCGGAGAGGTCTTCGTCTTCGACACGCAGAACATCTACGGCATCCAGGTCGGCATTGATCCCCGGCATGGATCACAGCATTACATCAAGCGCATCGGTGGCGAACCCGGGGACACCCTCGAGATTGAGCCTCCCTACCTGAAGGTGAATGGCGAGACCGCGACCGAGCCCGGCTTTGTGCGCGTGATGTCACAAGAGGGTTATTACACCGGCTACACCCTGATGGGCGCGCGTCACGCCAATCTCGGCAAGGGAGAATACTGGGCCCTCGGCGACAACAGCGCCAACAGCTCCGATTCTCGGGCCTGGGGTGTCGTGCCTGAGCAAAACATCGTCGGCCGCGCCGCCTTCGTGTATTACCCCTTCGGACACCATTTCGGTTTCGTCGACTGAGCCCGCCTCATCCGTTGGACCCGACCACCGCCAGCGCCCGTGAGATCGTCCGCCGCAGCGGATCGAATCTTGCCTTTGCCCTCGCCGTCCTGCCGCGGGACGTGCGTGGCGACATGGAGGTCTTTTATGCTTTCTGCCGGGTCGTCGATGATCTCGTCGACGAGCCGGGTTTCACACCGGAGGAGCGACGCGCCGGACTCGACCGCTGGCGCGGTCTCGTCGAAGGGGCGGTCGTCGATCCGCGCGCCGGGGTCGAGACGCAGTTCGTCGATCTCATGAGCCGCCGCCGTCTCGATCGAGCCGATCTCCTCGCGATTCTCGATGGCATGGAGATGGATCTCGCGCCGCGTACCTTCGCGACCGCGGCCGATCTGCGTCAATATTGCTACCACGTCGCCAGCGCGGTGGGACTGGTGAGCGTGGCGATCTTCGGCTGCACCGATCCCGGGGCGCGAGGCTACGCCGAGGAGCTCGGCTACGCGCTCCAGTGGACCAACATCCTCCGCGACGTCGGCGAGGATGCGGAGAAGGGCCGCGTCTTTCTGCCGCTCGAGGATCTGCACCATTTTGGACTCGACGAAGCCGCGATCCTCTCGCGTTCCCCCGATCCCGAAAAATTCCGCCAGGTCATGACCCGTGGCGTCGCCGCGGCCAGGGCTCATTTCCGGGAATCGCTCGCCGCCTATGCCGCCCTCCCGGCCGCCGACCGCTCCGCGGTGCGCTCCGCCGAGTTGATGCGCCGCCTCTACACCCGCATCCTCGATGCGATGGATCGCGATGGATTCCGTGTCTTCGGCACGCGATACCGTCCCGGCAAGCTCGCCTCGCTCGGCGAGTTTCTCCGCGCCAAGTTCTTCGCCTGACCGTATCGATCCGATGGAATTCGTCCGCTTCAAACACGCCCGATTTTCGGCCCGGCTCCCGGCGTCCTTCCGCTATTCGCTGAGCCACTATTGGATGGTCGAGGTCGCCGAGACTCCCGGAGTCTGGCGCGTCGGCTTCACCAAATTCGCCACCCGCATGCTCGGCGAACTCGTCGAGTCCCGCTACGAGGTCGAGCCCGGCGTGATCGTCACATCGGGACAAAACATCGGTTCGGTCGAGGGCTTCAAGGCCGCGAGCGATCTCTACTGCGTGATGGAGGGAAGCTTCGTCGGGGGCAATCCGCTCCTCGAGGTCGATGCCTGTCTTGTGAAAAGTTCGCCCTACGAGGATGGCTGGCTCTACGCCGTCGCGGGCGAGCCCGAGGAGAGCAGCGTTGATGTGCACGGCTACGTCGCCCATCTCGAAGGCCTCATCGAGAAGATGCAGAGCGAGGGGTATTGACCGGGGAACCCTGCCTACGCTGGGACGACCAAGGCCCGATCTCGCTTGACAGCAGAATACGCATCCTGTTTTCTCATCGTTTAGCATCACGAATTCGTTGCCGCTGCTTCTTCTCTCGCGTCATCGCAACCGTGCCTTCCCGCGCGGAATCAGGGATCTGCGAACTTCGAACGTCACTCCCCATGAACAACATCCCGACCCTTCCATTGCTCCGGGCACTTGCGCTTGCGCTCGTCCTTACGCTCACCACTGCGGTGCTCCACGCACAAGTGCCGGGGATCCTCAACTACCAGGGCCGCGTCGCGGTGGGCGATCCGCCGGTGAACTTCGAGGGCTCCGGCGCCTTCAAGTTCGCCCTCGTCAATGCCGACGGCACGACGAGCTACTGGAGCAACGACGGCACCAGCACCGGCGGATCCCAGCCCACGGCGGCGGTCACGCTCACGGTGGCGAAGGGCCTTTATTCCGTGCTTCTCGGCGACACTTCGCTGACCAACATGACGGCGATCCCGGCGTCGGCCTTCGCCAACGATGACGTGCGATTGCGGGTGTGGTTCGACGATGGGACGAACGGCTCGCAGCTTCTCACCCCCGACCAGCGCATCGCGGCGGTGGGGTATGCGATGGTGGCGGGCACCGCAGGCGTGGCCCAGAGCGTGGCGGACGGCGCGGTGACCTCGGTAATGATCGCCGCGGGCGCGGTGGGGAGCAGCCAACTGGCCGACGGCCTCACCCTCGGCGGCACGACGACGGGGACCTTCAGCGGACCTCTCACGGGGAACGTCACCGGGACCACCCTGACTGCGACCGGGACCATCGTCCTGCCCGTCACGACCGGCCCCGCGCAGGGCGTCATCACCCAGGGCGGCAGCCGACTGCTGCATACCTTCGGAACGGAGAATTTCTTCGCCGGGGCCAACGCTGGAAATCTGACCATGACCGGCGGTGCAAACACGGGTCTCGGCGAGGATGCCCTTGCTTCCAACACGACGGGCGGTGAGAATACTGCGATCGGCCTCGAGGCACTGCTCGCTAACACCACCGGCAGCGGCAACATCGCCGTCGGCCACGGCGCGGGGAGCCTCCTCTCCACCGGCGACGGCAACATCGCCATCGGCCATGCGGGTGTGGCGGGGGAAAGTGACATCATACGCATCGGCACCAGCCAGACGACCGCCCACATCGCCGGAGTCATCACCGGCAATGGCGGCGGGCTGACGAACATCCCCGCCAGCGCCGTGACCGGGACGATCCCGTCGAGCCAGGTGGCGACGCCGCCGCCCGGCATGGTCTTGATTCCGGCGGGGGTCTTCACGATGGGCAACAGCGTCGCGGCGGACACGGACATCACGAACGCCGCACCCGTGAGCACGACGGTGTCGGCGTTTTACATGGATGTGAACGAAGTGACACTGAGCCAGTGGCAGTCGGTGTATTACTGGGCCGCGGACAACGGCTATACGGACCTCCCGGCGGGCACCGGCAAGGGGCCGAATCATCCGGTGCAGACGGTGACCTGGTATGACTGCGCGAAGTGGTGCAATGCGCGCAGCGAGCAGGCGGGGAAGACGCCGGTTTATTACACGGACGGCGCGCAGACGACGATCTACAAGACGGGGAACGTGGACTTGGCCATCGCGCAGGTGAAATGGAGTGCGACGGGCTATCGCTTGCCGACGGAAGCAGAGTGGGAAAAAGCGGTGCGAGGAGGCAGGAGCGGGCAACGCTTTCCGTGGGGGAACACCATCACGCAGAATCTGGCAAACTACCTCGGCAACACGGGCACTACCTACGACCTGGGACCAAACGGCTTGAATGCGATCGGGAGCGTCGGGGGAACCAATCCCGCGACGAGTCCCGTGGGGAGTTTTGCAGCGAACGGGTATGGGCTGAACGACATGGCGGGGAATGTGATGGAGTGGTGTTGGGATCGGTATGGAACGCCGTATGCCGGGGGTACGGATCCGCAGGGCGATGACACCGGCTCCAATCGTGTGTTCCGCGGCGGCCACTGGAACAACAGCTCCCCCCTCTTGCGCTGTGCCGACCGCCAATTCAACAACCCGACCCTCATCCTTCACCGCCTTGGTTTCCGGACCGTCCTGGCCCCGGGTCAGTGAGCAAAAACGTCGACGGCATGAGAATACTCTTCGTTTTATCCCTCCTCGCGGTCTCCCTCACCGCCCACGCCCTGCCGCGAACGGGCGCGGACGAGCGCGGACTACACCATCAGCCCCGAACCCGGAAGGGCAGACCAACACCCCAGCCATTGACGCCCGGCCCCGCATCCTGTTATCTCCTTTGGCCTCATCCGCCGCGGGTGCCCCTTTTCCTTTCAGCGCGACACCGCCATGGTGCCCTGCCGGGCTGATTCGAAGACCCTTGAGCTTCGATCATCACACTCCATGAAAACGATCCCGACCCTGCCACCGCTCCGGACGCTTGCGCTTGTCCTCACCCTTACCACCGCGGCGCTCCACGCGCAGGTGCCTCAAATCATCAACTATCAAGCCCGGGTCGCGGTGGGCAACCCTGCCGTGAACTTCGACGGGTCCGGCGCGTTCAAGTTCGCACTGGTCAACGGCGATGGAACGCAAACCTACTGGAGTAACGACGGCACCAGCATCGCCGGCTCCCAGCCCACGGCCGCCGTCATGCTCCCGGTCGTGAAGGGCCTCTATTCCGTGCTCCTCGGCGATACTTCGCTGACCAACATGGCCGCAGTTCCGGCTTCGGCCTTTGGAAACGACGACGTGCGGCTCCGGGTGTGGTTCAATGACGGGACGAACGGTTCGCAGCTCCTCACGCCCGACCAGCGCATCGCGGCGGTGGGCTATGCGATGGTGGCGGGTGGACTGGCTCCCGGCGTGACCATCCCGGCGAGCCAGATTGCCTCGCCGCCGCCCGGTATGGTGCTGATCCCTGCCGGGGCGTTTACGATGGGGCGAACCAGTGGCGATACCGACGCGGATCAAATTCCGGTCAGCACCACGACCTCCGCATACTACATGGACATACATGAGGTGACCCTGAGCCATTGGCAGTCTGTCTACTACTGGGCCATTGCGAACGGATACAGCCTCAACGCCGGATCGGGCAAGGGGCCCAATTACCCCGTCCACACCGTTAACTGGTACGACGTCGTGAAGTGGTGCAACGCCCGATCCGAAAAGGCGGGCAGGATGCCGGTCTATTACACGGACGATGCCCAAACGACGGTCTACAAGACCGGAAATGTCGATGTGACCAACGTGCAGGTGAAGTGGACTGCGAACGGTTACCGTCTGCCAACCGAAGCGGAATGGGAGAAAGCAGCGCGCGGGGGGCAAGCGGGTGTGCGTTTTCCCTGGGGGGACACCATCACTCAGAATCTGGCGAACTATTACGGCAATACTGGTACTTACGCTTACGACCTGGGCCCGGACGGCCACAATGCCGTCGGCATCGTGGGTGGCAACAACCCGGCGAGTTGTCCTGTAGGGACCTTCGCTGCCAACGGATACGGACTTTACGATATGGCGGGGAACGGGTGTGAATGGACATGGGATTGGCTGGGGATCCCTTATCTCGGGGGCACTGATCCCAAGGGTCCCAATGTCGGATCCTATCGTGTATTCCGAGGCGGTGACTGGGCCGACGCAGCGACCCTCTCGCGATGTTCCTATCGCAGCTACGATATTCCGACCCGCATAGGCAATCGCATCGGGTTGCGTGCTGTCATGTCCACATCCCAGCCATGATGGGCGAAATGAAACTCACCGCCATGAAAACGCTCCTCATCTTCACCCTCCTCGCGGCTTCCCTCACCGCCCACGCCCTGCCACGGTCGAGCGCGGACTACACGCTCACCCCCGAAACGACCAACGCCGGCGGCTCACGCACGAGCAGCACCAGCTACTCCCACGAGGGAAGCCTCGGGGAAATCGGCGGGTTTGCCTCGGTCGCGAGCCCTTCGGTCACGGTGCTGGGCGGCTACATCGGCGCGCAGGACGTGGTCGGCCTGGTCCCCGGCGTGACCACTTCTCCGGTGACGAATCTCACCTCGACGGGCGCGACTTTCAGCGGCGAGGTCACGGTCGAGGGCGGCAGTGCGGTGACGGCGCGAGGTTTTGTCGTGGGATCGAGTCCCGACCCGACGGTGGAGAACGACCTCCTCGTGCCCGCCGGATCGGGAACGGGCAGCTTCACGGTCCCTGTCACCGATCTGTCGCCGGGGACGACCTACCACCTCCGCGCCTACGCGACTTCGGAGATCGGGACGGGCTATGGGGACAATGTCGTCATCACGACCGACACGAACGTGACTTTCGTCGACGGTCTTGCGCCGTTCACGCGGGACATCCTCGCGGGCGACCGGCAGATTTTTCACTTCACCCTCACCGGTCCCCGTCTCGTCTCCTTCGCCGCCACGGGCGGGGCCTCCCTGCGGGCGGAACTCTTTGACGACGAGGGCAATTTGATAACCTCCTTCAATGGAGACAGCGATTTCGATCTCGAGCAACTGCTCCTCGCCGGGGACTACGCTTTCCACGTGTTCCGTCAGCCCGGCGGCGGCGGCGCGCAGAGCTATGACCTCGAGCTCGACGCGAGTGTCGTGGCAGCCTCGCGTCCCGATGTGGCGGTGGGGGCGTTGGCGGCAGGGCTCCAGGGAGTCGGTTTGTATGCTCCCGCGAGTCAGGCGGCCGCCCTGATTTCGACGAAGGCAAATGCCGTGACCGGGTATGCCAGTCTCTCCAATCGCGGCAAACTCCCCGACGTCCTCGTGGGTTCCGCCACGGGAGGCAGTGCGCTGTTCTCGGTATCCTATTCCGATCCCACGGGCAACATCACCGCGGGCCTCTTGACGGGTACCTACACGACGCCCGAGATGGACGAAAACGCGGATCCGGTTTCGATCCGGGCGACGATCACGCCGAACAAGAAGAAGCTGACGAAGAAGAAGAAGGGGAAGAAGCCCAAGATCCTGAAAAAGACCCAGGTGCTTTCGCTGCGTCTGAAATCCACCTTCGATCCTGCGATCGAGGATGCCGCCACGATCAGCGTGCAGACGAAATAGCCACACGCAATTCGGATTATCGCACGGGCAGGGGAGCCTTTACCCCAGGCTCATCTTCGGCTTTGATCTGGCACCCATCTCGAAGCCCCCATCGAGAAAATGCAGAGCGAGGGGTATTGAAGTCGCGCACCCCGACCGCGCGTCATCGCGTGACGCGTGATGCTCGCCTTTTTTCCTAGAATCCGCTTCGATGGCGGCACTGTGAATGCTTTTTCCCGTTGGTGTTTCGTCTTTGTCTATCTCCTCTCGCTCCCAATCCGCGCTTGGGCCGATCCGCCGGCGCCGCAATGGATCTGGTTATCGGAGGGGGATCGTCTAGGCACGTCCGAATTCCGTTCGGAGAGGACCTTTTCCCTCGCCGCCGAACCGGTCCGGGCGGTCCTTCGCGTGACGGCGGACTTTGCCGGCGTCCGGGTCCTGATCAATGACCGCGAGGTCCTCGCTCTCGATCCCCACGATCCACCCGCCGAGGTCGAGGTGACTTCGTCTCTCCATGCCGGCGAGAATACACTGAGGATCGTCGCGAACGGTGTCGAGGGACCTTCCGCGTTCGGGCTCACTCTCACGAACGCGACGGAGAAAGGGGAGTCTGTCGTCGTCCACACCGACCACACCTGGCCCGGGGTCGCATCTTTCGGTGAGATCGAGACGACGCGATGGGGCCTGAACCGGCTCCCTGAAGTCAGCCCCTTCGCCGAATACAACCAGTGGAAAGAGGCGCTCGATCAGCCCGATGCGACGAATCTTTCTCCGCTGCCAGCGGGTTTTGAAATCGAGAAAATCCGCGATGCCGGAGAAGGCGAGGACTCCTGGGTGAGCCTCGTCTTTGATGCCCAGGGACGACTTCTCATCGGCAAAGAGCAGAAGGGGATTCTGCGTCTTTCGCTCTCCGACAACGGCAATGAAGTCGTCGCAGCGGAGACGATCGAGGACACCCTGCGCGAATGCCGCGGACTCGCCTGGGTCGGAGACATCCTCTACGCCCACGCCAACAACGCGAAGGCGCTCCATGCCCTGCGCGATGCCAATGGTGACGGCCGTTTCGACGGCGACGAGGTGAAGCTCGTCCAGGCCACCGAAGGCGGCGCGGGTCACGGGCGGAATGCGCTCACGCTCGGTCCCGATGGAAATCTCCATGCCATCGTCGGCGACGACATCGCCGTGCCTGAGGGAGCGCCACGCCGCGCTCGTCCCGAAGCGGGAGCCCCGAAGGAGCTCGGTCACTGGGTGCGCGCCAAACCCGCCGCCGACGGCAGCGTGACCTGGGAAGCGATGAACCGTGGCCTGCGCAATCCCTACGGCATCGCTTTCAATGCCGATGGCGAGCCCTTCACCTACGACGCCGACAACGAGGGCGACGTGGGACTGCCCTTCTACCGTCCCACGCGCATCAATCATCTCGTCTCCGGGGCGAACTACGGCTGGCACCAGGACCGCGGGAACACGCGCAGTTTTCCCATGTATGCCCCTGACAATGTGCCAACGAATTACGACTCCGGGCGCGGTTCGCCGACCGGGGTGAAGTTCGGCACCCGCAGCCGTTTCCCCGCTCCGTGGCAAGAGGCGCTCTACGCGCTCGACTGGGCCTACGGTCGCATCCTCGCGATCCACCTCACGCCGCACGGCGCGAGTTATCACGCGACGGGCGAAGTCTTTCTCGAGGGGCGTCCTCTCAATGTCACCGACCTCGATTTCGATGATCAAGGCGCGATGTGGTTTGTCACGGGCGGACGGAAAACGAAGTCCGCGCTCTTCCGCGTGCGTTACACCGGCGCGCGCAGCGCGGGACTGCCGGGAAAAGGCGAGCAGGAACTCGCGCGCGAGCACTTCTCGGAACAGGCCCGCGAGAAACGACGGGCGCTCGAGACCTATCACGGAACCGTCGATCCCGCCGCTGTCGCCGAGGTCTGGCCGCATCTCGGTGATCCCGATCCCTGGCTCCGCAGTGCGGCGCGCGTTGCACTCGAATGGCAGCCCGTCGCGACATGGCGCGAGAAAGCGCTCGCCTCCGGTGGTGGCCTCGCCGGCCTCACCGCGCGCCTCTCCCTCGCCCGCGCCGGCACGGACGAGGATCGGATTGCGGTGGCGAAGAGCGCGGCAAGTTTGACCGTGAGCCCGACGGCGAACCGCATCGATCGGCTCACGCTGTTGCGGATCCACGAAATCGCCGACCTTTCCGGTGAGGCCGCGATCCTGACACAACTCGAAAGCCTGAAGGGCGACGCCTCTCCGCCGGTGCAGCGCGAACTCGCACGCGCCCTCATCCGGGTCGAGGCTCCGGGGGCGGTCGCCTATGCGTTGGAGCGACTCGCCGCCTCCGTCAGCCAGAGCGACCGGCTTCATTACCTCGAGGCGCTCGCCGACGCGAAGTCCGGATGGGAGCCCGCGACACACGCGCTCTTTTTCACCAACCTCGCCCACACACGGCGCTTCTCCTACGGCGACCGCTTCATGCAGCCATTCTTCCAGGCGCTCGAGGAAAGCGCGCTCGCGAATGTCCTCGACGAGGCGGAGCGAACGAAGTTCGCCGGGATGCTCAAAGCACCCGTCGCGGAGGAGCCGCTCCCCGCGCCGCGCGCGATGGTGAAGCATTGGACTCTCGCCGAACTCGCCGAGGCTCCTTCCGGAAATCGCACGCCCGGTCTCGCCCGTGGACGCGAGCTCTATGCGGCGGCGCTTTGCGCTACCTGCCACGTCTGCGGCACGACCGGGCGTCCCGTGGGTCCTGATCTGACGATGGTGGCGAATCGCTTTTCGCGGCGCGACCTCCTCGAGTCCATCCTCGATCCTTCCGCCGTCGTCGCGGAGGTGCATCGCAATGTCGTCGTCACCAAGACCGATGGCTCCACCGTGATGGGCCGCATCGTGCAGAACGATTTCCGCGAGTCCAAACTGACTCTCACGACGAATCCCTTCGTCCCTTCCGAACTCGTCACCATTCCGAAAGGCGAGATCCGGTCCTGGGAGGAGTCGCCCGTTTCCCCGATGCCGCCTGCCCTGCTCGACACACTGACGCGCGAGGAGATTGAGGATTTGTTAGGCTTTCTTCTCGCCGGTGGAAAGACGGAATGAGGGAGCCACGTAAGAACCTGTCCGCGTCCATGAGCCAACTCGTTTTTCCCCGCCGCCACTTCCTCCGCTCGACCGGTCTCGCCGCGCTCGGATTGGGAGCCTGTTCGCCACCGGAGGAGACCGCGAAGATCCTGACAAAACGCTCTTTTTCCCCGGTGAAGGTCGAGGACGATCGCGTCATCCGCACCGTCGTGGGATTGCGCCCCTTTCGTCCCGAGGGATTTGTCGTGCGCGGGGAACGGGTCGGTTCCAAACGGATCGTGCATCACTACGGACACGGCGGCTGCGGGGTGACGCTCTCGTGGGGCACGGCACAACTGGCTCTCGAGGAAGTGCTGCGGGAGGAGGCCGCGAGCTGTGCCGTGATCGGTTGCGGGGCGGTCGGACTCGCGACGGCGCGGCTTCTGCAAAAGGCGGGTAAAAACGTGACGATCTACACGAAGGAATTGCCGCCCCACACCACCTCGAACATCGCCGGAGCGAAGTGGCAGCCCTTCACCCTCGCCGACCGCGACCGCCGCACCCCGGAGTTCGAGGCACGCTTCGAGCGCGCCGCGCGGATCGCCCACCGCCATTTCCAGGATCTCGTGGGATCTCACTACGGCGTCCATTGGATCGAGTCCTTCGGCTGCTCGGAAAAGCCGAGCGAGGGATACTTGCAGGATCCGCTCGCCGATCTCTACCCCGACC
>Ga0209573_1001380_pt1 | contig 38270 bp, 34 predicted proteins | sample TNRBio252014_DNA_FD_185870 | JGI IMG/M metagenome (GOLD analysis project Ga0209573, IMG submission 185870) | Wastewater treatment Type I Accumulibacter community from EBPR Bioreactor in Madison, WI, USA - TNR Reactor_6/25/2014_ DNA (SPAdes)... | ecosystem: Engineered > Bioreactor > EBPR >...
TTTTTACTATTTACCCCTTTTTTCTTTTGGACATTATATAGACGTAGCTCTTGGGCGATTACCGTCCAAAGTCCAGGACTGTACGACTGTACGACTGTACGACTTTACGACTGTACGACTTTGGGGCTCGCGACTGGGCACCGGGCGAAGGGGAGAATGGGGTATTTTGGGGCAAGTTGGGGCATGAGGTGGTTTAATTCTTACCGAGTATTTAACTTAGCGGAGTAATTAATCCATGTCCAAATGAAAACGATATGCCTGCCCTTTTTTCTGGGTTGTGCCGGCTTTTTGGCTTGTACGCCCATTGCATTCGAGCCTTGTCAGTCGCTGTACCTATCTATTGCCTACGACCTCGACGGTTGGTGCGCCTATGACAATCCTGGTTTCGAATTTAACTACAACACCTGGTGCCAATCCGACAACGAAGTGCTGGAGGTCCTATTTGACCCGCCTTATAGCGAAGCGCCGGCGCCTATGATTTTACGAAGCAAATTGATGAGCTTTGGTTGCGACCTGGCTATAGATTATCTGGGGAATTTACCCGGCGCTCCGCCGATGAGCTATACCTATCAAATAAGCGCGCAGGGCGAGTGGTCGGTCATTACCATCGCATTCTCCAGCGCAGTGTATACCTATCTCACCACGCCGAGTTATCCGCATGTCGATAAAAAGCTTGCGTGTACCCTCGGTGTGAGGGGCCTGGGCCAGGGTTCGCCCTGAGTTGCGGCTATACGACGACCCGGCAATTCATGCGACTTTACGACTGTACGACTGTACGACTATACGACTTTTTTGAATTGGCTGTCGACTGCCGACTGCCAGGGATGCTTGTTTCGACTCCGCTTAACGAGCGGCGGAGACGGTCATTGAGCGGAGCCGAAATGACCGACCGCCGACTGCCGACTGCCGAAGACAGATTTTGCGGCTATTGGGAAAAAGCAAACTGGATAATATTGGCGCCCATACGCAGGGCTTGCTGCCGAAGCGGCTCGGGGTCTTTGTGCACCTCATACGATTCCCAGCCGTCGCTGATATTGCTCTCTGCCGCATAAAGGCAGGCCAGGCGGCCATCGATAAAAATGCCGTAGGTGCGGGGGCCCTTGCCTTCATGTTGGTGAACCTTGGGAATACCGTCTTTAAAATCGAACTTCTGGTGGTAAACGGGATGTTGGTATGGCAACTCGATGAGTTGTTTGTCGGGAAACACTTTTTTGAGCGCTACCCGGATATAGGGGTCCATGCCGTAGTCGTCGTCGATAAACAAAAAGCCGCCGCCTTCGAGATAGGTGCGCAGGTTTTCAGCTTCCGCATCGCTAAACACCACGTTGCCGTGCCCCGTCATAAACAGGAAAGGGTGGTTAAAAATTTCGGCGCTACCCACGTCTACAGTGGCGTAATCATCGTCGAAATTGGTGCCCAACTGGCTGTTGCAGTACTTTGCCAGGTTTTGCAGGGCGTCAACCACCGAATACCAGTCGCCGCCGCCGCTGTATTTGACCAGCGCAATCTTCATGGTTTGAGCCTGAAGCGCCACATTTAACAACAAAGCGCCCATAAGGGCAAAAAAAGATTTGGATAGGTTCATTGTAAGCCACTTGTGTGTGATTACCCAAAATACGTTGTTCAGCCGATAATCCATTTATTAACGCCTGTTTTTCAAGTTTGGGTTTCATTATTTACAAATACTTAGCTTTTTTTTTATCTTTAAGAATCTTAGGGCTGTTACCTTTGAAGGAGAATGGAGTCCCAAAGATGTTGTTATTTATTTTCAAACCAAAAATCAATAGATATGTCACTACAAGATAAGTATCGTTCGGTACTTGACCTGGGTATGAAATTCGGCGTCAAAGACGGCTACGTCAAAGAAGAAGACGGCAAGCTGAAAATCGGAGGCACCACCGTTACCCAATACGAAAAAGACAAAATGTGGGATCAGATCAAGGCGGCCAATATGGGCAGCATGCCTACCGACCTCGTAGCCGACATCAAAGTGTCAAATACCGATTACTACCACAAACACATAGTGGAAAAAGGAGAGTCGCTTTCAAAAATCGCCAAGCACTACTACGACGATCCGATGAAGTATATGCTGATTTTCAACGCTAACACGGGCATCCTGAAAGATCCGGACGTGATACAACCGGGTCAGGAACTGGTGATTCCGTTTGATAAGTAGTAATTAGCAGTTAGCAGTTAGCGGTTAGCAATTAGCTGATCGCTAACTGCTAACCGCTACTCCTGTATAACTACCTTTCCTACCTGTACCAATCTGCCATTGCTTCTTATCGAGGCATAGTACATCCCCTTCGATAGCTGTGCAGTATGTATAATCTGATGGTTATCTGATAATTTCACGCTCACCAGAGGGCGGCCCAACATATCATACAATTCAAAAACAGCCTGATCGGCGCCATCGTATTCGACGGTTAATTCATCACCGGCCGGATTGGGATACAATCTAATAGCCTGTGGTTCAAAAACTTCTTCGTTTGAAGTAATGACCGTTGAGGTTGTGCAATCGAGGTAGTGGCCGGGGTGCTCGCTGTCGTCTATCACTATATTTTCATCACCCGGGAAGTGGAAGGTATACGTAAAATAAAACAACATCATCTCGTCAGTGGTGGCCTCGCCCAGGAACACTGCTTGCGGCGGACTGTTGGGATTATTCGGATTGCTTGCCGTGTTATTGTAAGTGGCATAACCGTGCAATACCGTACCTGCGGGCAGGAACAGCGGTTGCCGGAAATCGTAAAAGCCTTGCCAATGAAAATCCCAATTGGGAATATTGATCAGTTTAAGCGTGTCGCCATTGGGCAACACGGCGAATGACCGCATCGACTCGCAGATGAGATGCGCATGCGGACCGACACCGAGCACGGTCACCCCTACCGGGATCGTATACTGCGCGTGAAATGTTTTTACCGTATTGGCCTGTATATACAGCGGCCCATTGGTCAATGAAAAAACGTGATTGAGGGCTGCTTCTATACTCAAATTGCGCATGGGGCCGTTGGACAACACCAGGTTTAATCGGGTACTATCAACCTGCCCGGTACTGCCCTGGGGATAATGTATCTGCAAGATAATTTTGGCGTTTTTTGGCAATTTGATGCCCATATTGTCGGGAGTGAATTTGGCAGAAGCGCCCGGCACCCACCCACCTAACAATTTCGCATTTTGTATACCTACGCCTCCAAAGCTGCTATAGCCGGGCCCGGGATCGTTCGCATCCAAAATCAGCGCTTCATTGGTTGTATCCTGAAATACGAGTACGTGATGTACTATCTCGCGATTGCCCGGCAGCACTTCAAAACCCGTGATAAATTTATCGGTCGTAAAATTGGTAGGTATTACAAAACACCGGTACAGGTCGTTCGAAATGGCCGGCACGGTATACGCAGGAATCGCCCCGGTCCACGTAGGCGAAGAAATTTCTGCCGGCGAGTTGATCTGCGGCGGTTCGGGTTCCTCCGAAGCTTCGCCGCGCGGGGCGCCGCCGTTTACCCAGGCGTCGATCAGGGCAATTTCATCATCGCTCAGCAAACGCTCGTGCGCCAGTGAGTTGTAACTGGGATCGGGCGGCCAGGGCGGCATGTAGCGGCTCGTGGTGGCGCCTTGCAAGGCATAGCGATACCCGTACGCATCGTCATAGCTGTTGAGTGAAAACGGCCCTATGCCATTGGGGTTGTGGCAGGAGGTGCAATGCGAATACACAATGCAGGCAATATCCGCCGACCAGGTAGGCGTTTGCTGGGCGTTCAGCGCAAACGCTCCTATGCACGCGAGGAAGCCGAGTAACTGTTTTTTCATTATGCTGATTTCTGGCTTTGACGGTTAGATGGGGTCGGGGTTTAATTGGCTTACAGGTTTTTGGTAAACGGTAAACGTTTACCCTACCGGCGGTATCTCGTTCCAAAAATCAAACTGCGTTGTCCACATTGGGTTTTGGCTATGCCGCCCACTCCAAACGTCATTTCGAGCGAAATGCCTACGCGAAAAGGTTTGGTGGGTTTATAAGTCTCGTACGGCGCATAATACGTAGGGAATCCGGCTTCTTTTCCTTTTGCCGATACCAGATCGGTGAGACCGTAAGCGGCGCGAAGGCCGATTTTGAGGGTCATCACTTCATTGGCGGCGAGGAAGCCTCCTACGCCGAAAACACCCGAAATGAAATTGTCTTCGTATTCGCCGTCGATAGGCAGGGGTTCGTTATCGTAGGTCTGTACCAGTTCGCGCAGGTGCGAAAATTGGGGGCCCAATTCCACATAAGCGCCACCGTTGGAATAAAATCGATACAACACGTTGATTTCCCGCGTTTTCCATTTTAGCTTATTGATCACATTGCCGGAGGTGTCGCCGTAATAGGTGATTTTTTGGATATTATCGGCAAACATCCATTCTAGATTAAGGCCGTGGTGATCCCCGATATTGAGGCCGGCAACCAGGCCGTAAGACAATGCCTTTTCCAGGCTAAAATCGTGGGCGTCATCATTGGCAATGTTGCTGTTGAGATAGCCGTTCACGTTGATACCTGCGCGGGGGCCGATTTCGAACCACACTTGCGCGCCGGCCAATACAGTGTGTAGTAACAGTGCTGAAGTAATAATCAGGCGGTGCATAGATGTTTAAGTTGGTTAATTGTTAGTTAGGAGTCGACTTGTATACAAAACGCTGCCTATCAGTCGGCGCCGGGTACGTGAGCCGTGGCAAACAATCTTTTGATGCTATATCTCCCGCTGCCGTTTACCATGACCATGATGAGCCCCCCGGTGATAGCGATGTTTTTCATAAATTCTATCGATTGCTGGCGTTGCAACTCGATAGGGTCGTTCCAAAATGAATGTATGATGAAGGTGGCAGGCACCCAATATAACAACAATAAGGTGGCGCCAAAGCCGGACCTGTAGCCCGTAAGGATGAGGGCCCCTCCCAAAATAAGCACAAAAATAGCCCCGTACAGCAACATATCCTGCCGCCAGGTTAACCCGTAAGAGGTCATGGTTACTTTGGTATCGTTAAAAAACTTTATAGAGTCGTAAGCCTCAAATAGGAAAATGAATGATAAAAATATCCTGCCCAATAAGTCGAAGAAATGTTTCATTACCGGTTGTCTGATTAGGAAGGTGAAGATAGGAAAATTTTGATGTGCTAATGAGTTAATGTGCTGATGAGTTAATGTGCTGATGCGACCGAAGGCGAACGAAGTGAGTCCCGATTGAAAATCGGGGGAGTCCCGTACCGACTGGAAGGAGGTTGGGATGCTGATTATTTTTAAATATCTAGCTATTAGCAAATTAGCAAATTAGCACATCAAAAAATAGCGGGCAACTGCTCTGGCAACATTTTGGCCATCCATGGCTGCGGAGATAATGCCGCCGGCGTAACCGGCCCCTTCGCCACTGGGAAAAAGGCCTGCGATATCTTCGTGCATGAGGCTGTCTTTGTCGCGCGGAATGCGCACGGGAGAGCTGGTGCGGCTTTCCGTGCCAATTACGTTGGCGTCTTCGGTGTAATAACCTTTCATCATTTTACCAAACTGAACTACTCCTTCCCTTAGTCGCCGGTAAATAGAAGCCGGCAATAATTCGTGGAGCGGAGCGCTCAATAGCCCGGGGATATAGGAAGTGGGAGGCAGGCTATCGGAGAGTTTTCCTTTTACAAAATCGGGGAGTCGCTGCGCCGGCGCCTGTTGGCCGCCTTGGCCGAATTGAAACATGGCTTGCTCCACCTGCTTCTGGAATTCGAGGCCGGCAAAAACGCCGTGAGAAGCAAAAGGCGCCAGGTCGTCGAGCTCAACGGAGACCACGGTGCCCGAATTGGCAAACGGAGAATCGCGTTTCGACATCGACATGCCGTTGACTACGATTTCACCGGGGGCGGTGGCGGCGGGCACTACTAATCCTCCGGGGCACATACAAAACGAAAAAACGCCGTGCCCATCTACCTGGCAGGCGAGCCGGTAGCTGGAAGCGGGCAGGTCTTTTTCGCGGGGCGACTGCCGGTATTGGATGCGGTCTATGAGCGATTGGGGGTGTTCTATGCGCACGCCCAGCGCGTAGGGTTTGGCTTCGAGGCGAATGCCGCGGCGGTGCAGCAAGGCGTATATGTCGCGCGCCGAATGGCCGGTGGCCAGCACTACCGCTTGCCCCATCCGTTCCAGTTGGTCATTGATTACCACGCCGATCACCCGGCCTTTTTGCAGGATCAAATCGGTCACCTGAGCATCAAAGTGTACTTCGCCGCCAAAGTGCCGGATGGTCTGCCGGATGTTGGCCACGAGCTGCGGCAATTTGTTGGAGCCGATATGCGGGTGGGCGTCGATGAGGATATCGCTTTTTGCGCCGTGTTCTACAAGCAGGCGCATGGCCTTGTATATGTCGCCGCGCTTGTGCGAGCGGGTATATAACTTGCCGTCGGAATAAGTGCCGGCGCCGCCTTCACCAAAACAATAATTGGAATGGGGGTTGACTTCGCCGAATTGCTGAATAGCCCGCAGATCCCGGCGGCGGGTTTGTACGTCTTTTCCGCGGTCGAATACCACGGGTTTGAGACCTAGTTCGATGAGTTCAAGGGCGGCGAAATACCCCGCCGGCCCTGCGCCTACGATGATGACTTCGGGCGCTGCGCTGACATCGCGAAAATTGCCCAATAAAGCGGGTTCGGGGTAAAATTCTTCGTCTACATAAACTTCGGCCTTGATCAGAAAAAAAGGCCGCGAACCCCGGGCATCAATAGAACGCTTGATAACCCGCACCTCCCTGACGCGCGCCGGCGCAATGCCGCTACGGCGTATGGCCTCGCTGCGCACGACGGCCTCGTCGGCGGCCTGCTCGGAGAAGAGCTTTATTTCAACACTGTGTATCATGCGACTGTGGGACTGTAAGACTATACGACTGTACGACTATACGAAACCTTGATCGTAGAGTCGTACAGTCGTACAGTCGTATAGTCGGCCTTTACTCTGCCTTTTCGGCATAAACCGTGACACTGAAGATCCCCGTATCGCTCTCGTTAAAGCGGGCGGCGAGTTCGGCGCCGAGGTATTGCTCCAGGATTTCCAGCGGCAAAGTTATGGCTTTTTCTTTTTGTACCTGAATATTGGTAAAACCCGTTTCGGCAATTAGTCGAAGGTAATCATCTTTTTGCATTGCGCCCGATACGCAGCCGGCATACATCTCGGCTTCTTCGCGCAATCCTTCGGGCAAATCGCCTTGCAGCACTACGTCGGAAATGCTGAAATGACCGCCGGGTTTCAGGATGCGGAAAGTTTCCGACAGCGCTGCGGTTTTATTGGGCACCAGGTTGAGCACGCAGTTGCTCACCACTACGTCGGCGATGTGGCTGGGCAGGGGCATGTCTTCGATATCGCCGAGGTAAAATTCCACGTTGTCGTAACCCAGCTTTTGGGCGTTCTGCCGGGCTTTTTCGATCATGGCTTCGGTCATATCTATGCCGATTACTTTGCCGGAAGGGCCGGTGATGGCGCGGGCTACAAAGCAATCGTTGCCTGCGCCCGAACCGAGGTCGACTACGGTGTCGCCCTCGTTGATTTTGGCAAATTCGGTAGGCAGGCCGCAACCCAGGCCCAGGTCGGCATCGGGTTCATAACCGCTGAGATTGTCGTAGCTGTCGGAGAAAATGGTGTAGTCTACACCACTACCTCCGCCGCAGCATGTGGAGCCACAACACGAGCTTTCGTTTTGCGCTTTGCTCTGTTGCGCAATCTGGCCGTATTTTTCTTTGACCAATTCCTTGAGATCCTGTTCGTTTTTCATGTTGAAACTTTTAAGTATAACGCAAACATATGTCGAATGCCTGATTGCAGATTGCGGATGTCGGATTGCGGATTTTAGCACTAGCTGGGGAACGGTAAACGTTCCTCCTACTTACAACAACTGCCCTCCGAAATATTTTTAAAAAAAGATTTAAACATCGCGTTTATCGCCTGAATGGCGTCGTAATTGAGGCAATAGCAAATTTTCACGCCATCGATTTCGCCGCTGATGATGCCGGCGTTTTTGAGCTCTTGCAAATGCTGGGAAACAGTGGTGCGACTCAGGAAAGGAAATTCCTGCGCGATATCGCCCACAATGCATTCCTGCCGCCGTGCCAGCAATTGCACGATGGCCAACCGTGCGGGGTGTGACAATACCTTGGCGTATTGGGCCATCTGCTGTTGTGCTGCGTCAAACTCCGCTGTTTTGGCGTACATTTTTGTTTGTTTTGAAATATAACGCAAACATACGTTTAATTGTTTTAGGGTGCAAATTTTTTTTTCACCCTACGGCACACCCCTACCGGTCCACCACCATTACCGGTATGCCCATCACCCCTGTTTCCTGGTTTAACACCTGCACATAGGTATATCCCGCAGGCGAATTCACAGGTATTGTGAACGGATAATAATCGCTGCTGCGCGCTATTTGTTCCACAGTGTGGTAAATTCTGCCGTGCACATCCCGCAAATGAATGACGTAGGGCGAGATACTCGCCTGGAGATAAATATGCACAACCTCGCCGGCATATACAGGGTTGGGATACAATGCCACATCGGCCTTCTCAACAGGTTGTTGCGGTTCGATTTGTTGTTCGATCGGGGAATCATATTGGGCCAGGCCCGACGACACAAGTATCCCCCCGCAAAATCCGGGATCAATAGTCAGCGTAACCGGGAAATAATATACGCAACCGTTGGCGTCGAGCGCCACCAGGGTATAGGTAGTGGTGCGCCGTACGGATGCAAGCGTGGTGAGGCAAGTTGGGCACGACAATCCCGCCGAGGGATGCCATTTGTAATAAATGGCATTTTCAATTGCAGGCGAAAATCCCACGATTTGGTTGGGGCAAACCGTCTGATTTTCAGGAAAATTACTCACCTGCACTTCGGGCGCCAGGTCGAGGCTTATGGTATTTTCCAAAACACATCCGTGGGGGGACGTAGCCACTACCCTATACTCCCCGCCGGCTTCGCCGTCCAGATCGAGTTGGGTCAAACAGGAAGATGCCGAGACAAACCCGTTGGGGCCCGTCCATTGATAGGCATATCCGTACGGCAGGCATACATCTACATCATCGCCGTAGCATAGCGAAAGTGCTTCCGGCACAATAGAGGCGGGGAATTCACCCGAATCTACTGTAATAATGGTTTGAGCGCTATAACTACATCCCGCCTCTTCCAGCGTCAATTCCACGAGGTGCTGTCCGATACCTGCCAGCAAAGGATCAAAAGTCCCCACCTGAGGATCGACGATACCAGGGCCCGTCCATACAGGCGCGGGGGCGCCGGCGCCTGAAAACGAATAGGTCAATGTCAGGGGCGAACCGCCATCCGTACACTGCAATTGCGCTGGGGCATCAATGGCAACTGTGCCGACCGGGCAATCGAGTGTGGCACAGCTCACCGTGGCTATAGCCAGGCACCCCTCCGGGCTCAGCGCTCGTACCTCCAGCGCGAGCGTATCGCCTGGAGGCAGCCCGGCTGCCTGGTAAATATCGCCGTTGAGCTGACCGGGCGATGAGCTGTGAATACTATCGATAGCGTACCCTGTCGGTAATTCCAGAAATACTTCAAGCGCATTGGTCGTTGCATTTTGGCAGGTCAGCATTGGGGCTTGTACCGGTGGAGCAGCAACCACCAGTATACTATCGGTCCCGATACAACCCGCGCTGTCGAGGGCTGTCACGCTGATCAGCGTATCCGAAACGGGATTAATTACGATAACAGTAGCTGTATCGCCTGTGCTCCATAAAATACCCTCCACGCCATTCACTTCGAGCGAGACAACATCGCCCGGGCAAAAAGAGGTATTGCCGGAGATGTGTACCATAGGCGCCAGCAGAGGAGAAATAGCCAGATTTAATTGTACTGTACTATCACAACCGTTGACAGATGTGTATTGAAAATTGTATTGCCCGGCCTGCGCATAGGTATTACCGCCAAAATGATAGACGCCGCCGGGGCATATCGTGTCGTAAACAATGGCTTGCGTATTTGGCAGTACCGTGAGGTTGACCGTTACAGTGCTATCGCATCCCAAAAAAGTCGTCAGTACTTCGGTATAGATGCCCGTTTGAGAGTATTCGTTCGTACCTATTTGGAAGCTTTCGCCTTCACATATTTGGGCTACCAGAAAAATAGAAGGCGAGGGAAGTACCTGCAAAAAGAATACAACAGGTTGCTGGCAGCCATTAGCAGCCTTCGTATTGACATTGTACAGTCCCGGCGTAAAAAACTGCAAGCCGCCGTAGTCGAATACTTCTCCCTGGCAGATAGTGATCGTTCCCAGGTTAATAGGCGGAATGGGTATCAAGGGGTAATTCTGGCAAACCGCCTGTCCGCTTGCGCAGGCATTCGAAGCGGTGACGCATACCTCCACGTTACTACCCGATGTGGGCATCATCAGATTGACATTGGCGCCGGTGGCCACATGCTGGCCGTTGACCGTCCAGTCGTATGTGGCGTTATCTACCGGCGTTACCGAAAAGGGAAAGGCGCCGACCGGGCAAAAAGGCCCCTGAGCTGTAATTTGCGGGGTTGCCGGCGCCGGCCACACGGTATTGCCCGACAACACCTCCACCGAAAAATCGCTAATGGCCGTAGGTTCGGCGAGCGCTACCAGATAATAAATACCTCCAACAGACAAATTATTGGCGGTTAGTCCTCTCGTCTGACCAGGGCCGATGTTTTGCTCACAAGCACTCACCAAATCAAACCCGGAACAAATTCCTGCAGCGCTATAAATGCCTATAGCCTGTAAAGGGGCAAAAGAAGTATCGGCAACCTGAATCAAAATATTCAGCGAAGTAGATTGCGCCCGAAAGCGAAACCAGGACGAGTTATAGTTGGCTGAGCCGCAAAATCCGGGGGGCAGGCTGCCCATAGGGTTCATACCCACCGTAGCGGTAAAACCATCCAGATCGCAAACCCAGCAAGCGCTACCGCAATAATTATTGCCAAGATTCATGGGCGACGAGCAGATGGGTTGCGCTATTACAAATAGTGTAGAAAAACAGAACAGGATACTGGTAATAATGATCTTCATGGTGTTTTGAAATTTGTGAACGGGTGAACGGTGAACGGGTGAACGGTGAACGGGTGAACGGTGAACGGGTGAACGGTGAACGGGTGAACGGTGAACGGGTGAACGTTCACCCTACAATCTCTCCCTCTCTCCCTCCCTCCCTCTCTCCCTCCTCCTCCAGCGTCAGCATATCCAGCATCATAATTTTTTGCCAGATTTTGTTGGAGAGGCCGCCCGACAGGTTTTCGATATCGTTGACGGCATTAAGCACCACCGAGTCGTTGAGATATTGGGCCTGAATAGCGGCCAATTTGCTGGTTATAGACAATAATTCGGAGCAATAATCCAGGTACCTGTTGAGTTCAAAAGCGCTTTCAAAACGCTTGGGATCATACACCTTAGAAGGGGCGGCGCCCAGCATATGCACGGGGTCTTTGGTGAGTTGGTGCATATCGATTACGTGGGCGATGCTGCGCAGCCGGTGTAAAGTGCGTAGAGCGATATACCTTTTGATGCGCGTTTCGAGCGAGCCCAGAAAAAAGATGGCGATGGCCAAAAAGATAATCTCATTAATAGCGGATTCCAGGCTTTGGATGAGCTCGGTGATGCCAGATACCTCGGCGGAGATTTGCATCGACCAGCGCACGGTGAAAATAACCAGTGCCAGCAATGCGGCTATACCCGAAAAAACAACAATACGCACAATCCAGATAGGCTGCCGCATTCGTTCGATGAGTTGTTCTACCTCGGCCCCCACCAGCCTCAATTCAGCGCATACCTGGCTTATTCCCGACCCGGGGAAGCGCTCCAGTATGCGAAGCTCCAGGGTGTGGAGCGTTTTCAAAATACGGCTTACATTGAGCTCCGTATACTGCGAGGCAGGTTCTTTGGGACGCAGCAACAGGGATAACATTTCTTCGGCAAACATCTTATCCGGGTTTCAGGTAACGCATTAAGTGGCCTAAATATAGCGCAAAGCGTCTGAAAGTTGGACATTTGAATACCACAATGTCAACAAATCCATACCTTTGAATTCATACGCCTTATTCATCCAACTGTTGACACCATGAAAAAAACGACCACCTGGCTATGCCTGGCAATGGTTTGCCTCAGCTTGTATGCAAACGCCCAAAGCGGCAATCCTCCGCAAGAGAACTATGAACTGCACATCAAAAAAGCTACGGCGCCAATAAAAATTGACGGGTTACTCGACGAAGCGGCGTGGCAGGATGCCGAAGAAGCTACCCGCTTTTTTTTAAACAAACCTTTCGACACGACTTACGCCTCGCTACAAACGATCGTCAAACTTACTTTTGACGACAATTACCTGTATGTGAGCGCCGTCTGCTACCAACCGCTCCACGAAATCACCGTCTCTTCGCTCAAACGCGATTTCGAAGGCGGCTCCAGCGACGTACTGACGATCAACCTCGACCCCTTCAAAGACGGCCTCAACGGGTTTCACTTCGCTGTGTCGCCCATGAACGTTCAACGCGAAAGCCTGATCGAAAACGGAGACGGTATCACCAATTACTGGGACAACCGCTGGTATTCAGAAGTTATTCGCTACGACGACCGCTGGGAAGCGGAAATAGCCATTCCTTTTAAAACCTTGCGTTATAAGCTAACCCCCGGCACAAATACCTGGCGCGCCAATTTTGCGCGAATGTGCCTGAAGCGAAACGAAATTTCTACCTGGCTGCCGGTTCCCCGCAATTTTGCGCCCAACAATATGGCTTATATGGGCCGGCTCATCTGGCAAGACCCGCCCCCGAAACCCGGTATGAATGTAGCCGTCATTCCGTATATCAATATGGGTTGGACCGAAGATTACCCGCGCGACGAAACCAATTTGCAAAGGCTGCCTACCCACTCCGACTGGACTGCCAACACCGGCCTCGATGCCAAAGTGGGTATCACCCCCTCGCTCAACCTCGACCTCACCGTTAATCCCGATTTCTCACAGGTGGAAGTAGACCGGCAGGTGACCAACCTCAGTCGCTTCGAATTGTTTTTCCCCGAACGCCGGCAGTTTTTCCTCGAAAACAACGACCTATTCGGTTTTTACGGCTTTCCCGACTCGCGCCCCTTCTTTTCGCGCCGCATAGGCATCGCTTACAACCCCAATACCGGCCTCAACGAGCGGGTGCCCATCCTGGCCGGCGCCCGCCTCAGCGGAAAAATCAACGACAACTGGCGCATCGGAGTGCTCAATATGCAAACCCGAAAGGTTAATTTCGGCAATGACAAGGTGCTGCCCACTGCCAATTATTCGTTAGCAACAGCGCAACGCAAGGTGTTTAACCGATCGGTATTAGGCGGCTTTTTTGTCAATAAAGAAAATTTCCTCGATGGCCTCACCTCCCAGCAACGCGAGGGATATCAACGCTACAATCGCGTGGCCGGAATGGAATTTAATTTGTATTCAGAAGATAACCGATGGGAGGCCGAATCCTATTTCCACCGCTCATTTTCACCAGAGCAGTTAAAGAACCCCATGAGCGGAGCACAGTTTATCGGGTTTAACTCCCCCCACTTCTACGCCCGGGGAGCTTACCAGTATATTGGCGAAGGATATCGGGCCGAATCGGGTTTTGTGCCGCGCCCCGGCGTGCAGAGTACTTTTTTCCATACCGGCGGCATCTACAATCCCGGCGGCAGGATGGCCAAAACGGTAAACGCCCTGAGCCTCAACTTTGAAGGCAATTATACGTTCGACCTGGCAGGCCGCCCCCTCGACCACGGCAATGCACTGATTGCAGGCATCACCCTGCAAGACCAAAGCGAGGGAGGTATCGCAGTGGCCACTATTTATAGCTTTTTACAAGACAGCGACTATGACCCTACAAATCCATATCTCAACCCCGACCCCGATGTGCAAAACGATTATAGCCCCCTTCCTGCGGGTAGTTACGTCTTCAATCGCTGGTATGCCGGCTTTGAATCGAGCCAGCGCTACGATTTTACTTTTGAGTTTGAAATAGAAGGCGGCGAGTTTTACAAAGGGAATCAACTGGCAGCTTTTGCTGAGTTGGGTTATCGCATTCAGCCCATCGGCGTAATTTCACTCGCTATGACTTACAACAACCTGCGCATGCCCGAGCCCCACAACAGCAGCCAATTCTGGTTGATAGGCCCGCGCGCCGAATTGTCGTTTTCAAGGAGTATTTTCTTTAGTACTTTTTTACAATACAACACCCAAACCAATAATGTGAATATCAATTCCCGTTTTCAATGGCGCTTCCGGCCTGTTTCCGATTTGTTTATCGTGTATACCGACAATTATTTTGCCGAAAGCATTCCCAGGTATTATGTCAGTTCGTTTGCCCCAAAAAATAAATCGCTGGTGGTGAAGATTACGTATTGGCTTAATTTGTGATATTGAGGTGACAAGGTGACAAGGTGACAAGGTGACAAGGTGACAGGGTGACAGGGTGGCAAAAAAGACCTATATGCAGCAAGAACACACCACAAACCGCATGGCGGTCATCGATCTGGGCACCAATACGTTCCACATCCTGATTGCCGAGCCTGATGGACAGGGAGGGTATCGCCACCTCTATCGCTATCGCGAGTTCGTGAGGCTGGCCGAAGACGGCATCGACGAGATAAGTCCGGCTGCCTTTGGCCGGGCATTGGCTGCGGTGCGTTTTATGCACGAAAAACTGGAAGAATATGGGGTAAGGAAAATCCGCGCTTCAGGCACGGCGGCCTTGCGCACTGCTGCCAACGGCCCCGGTTTTATCAGGCAGGTGAAAGAAATGACGGGCATCGAAGTGCAACTCATTACCGGCATCGAAGAAGCCAGGCTGATACACCTCGGCGTGTTACAGGCCATCCCCCCTACCTCCGAACCTATACTGATTATGGATATAGGAGGCGGCAGTGTGGAATTCATTATTAGTGAAAAAGGACAATTGTTGTGGGCTCAAAGCTTTCCCGTAGGCGTAGCCGTGCTTTACCACCATTACCACAATCACGAACCCATATTGGCATCTGAAGTAGCAGCTGTGCAGCACTTTCTCGACCAGCAATTAGCCCCCCTGCATCAGGCGTTGAGCCGGCATCCCGTGCAGCACCTTATCGGCGCGGCAGGTACTTTCGATGTGCTCGAAACCCTGCTGGCAACCGCCAAACCCACGCCCAATAGTGCCGTTATCCCATTAGCAGGTTTTTTTCCACTTTATTATCAATTGCTGAATGCCAGCGTAGAGGAGCGCCACCATATTGAAGGTATACCCGAAGACCGGGCAGACATGATCGTAGTGGCCATGATACTCATAGACTTCGTACTACGCATGGCAGACATTCACCAACTAACAGTTTCTTCGTTTGCCTTGAAGGAAGGAATGCTGGCGGAAATTTGCTAATGTGCTAATGTGCTGATGCGACCGAAGGCGAACGAAGTGAGTCCCGATTGAAAATCGGGGGAGTCCCGTACCGACTGGAAGGAGGTCGGGATGCTGATAATAAATAAAGTATTAGCAAATTAGCAAATTAGCAAATCATCAAAGTCCGATGGCTTGTTTAAACCCGGCATCATCGGGTTTGACGCCGGAGGGGAAGAAGTGCGTGAGTTTGCCTTCTTCGTCCACTACGTACTTGCAGAAATTCCAGCTTGGTTCTTTATCGTTCCAGCCGTTCAGACTTTTATCCGATAGCCACTTATACAGCGGATGCTGGTCTTTGCCTTTTACCTCGATTTTTTTGAACATAGGGAAAGTCACCCCATAATTGCGCTCGCAAAAAGCGGCGATCTCCTCGTCGGAGCCGGGCTCCTGGCGCATGAAATTATTGGCGGGAAAACCCAGCACGACAACTTTGTCTTTATTATTTTTATAAAAAGCTTCCCAATCGGCGTACTGTGGCGTATAGCCGCATTTGGAGGCTACATTCAGCAATACGACTTTTTTGCCTTTGAATTGTTGAAAGTCAACAATCTCATTGCCTTCGAGGGCGGGCATTTTAAAATCGTAAAACGAAGCGGTTGGTGCGGTATTTTCCGGCATTTGAAGCGAGGTATTTTGATTAAAGCAAGAACTCAAAAATGAGATAAGCATAAGCGCTGTGAAGTAAGTTTTCATGTGTAATCATGTTATTTGGGGTGTAACAGATGGCTGCGCTAATTGTTTCAGATTATTTCCAATCTATACCCCACCCCATGTACAGAAACCAGCCGAACCGTAGGGTCGTCGCGCAACATTTTTCGCAGGCGCGATACAAATACATCGAGGCTGCGCCCCACCATAACGCCTTCGTCTTGCCACACCTGCTCCAGGATAATATCCCGTTCCAGCAGTTGGTTGGGGTGGGTGGCAAACAAGCGCAGCAATTTGGCTTCCCGGTAAGTAAGCGAATGGCGAACCTCGCCGGCAACCAGCGTTTGCTCTTGCATTGCCAGGGCCGAATGGCCAAAAGGAATCAGGGGCGATTCGCCGGCAACAGGGGCGCCGGCAACGGCTGCTGCAGCAGGCAGAAAGGGGCGTTTTATAAGCAAATAGACCACCCCCGCAAGTAAACTGCCGCCCACCAATAGCCACCAGAATAGGACAGCGCTTGTACCGGTCTGCGATTCGATTAAAGTAACCTGGATAACATAACACCCCGCCTGCACATCGCGCCCGCCGCAGGGCACGGCGCCTTTTTCTACTAAATCAATATAATTATAACCCAATTGGAGTTCGCCACTAGGGCAATCCAGCACAGCTACGTCATAGCCCATGTTGATTTGATGCAGTTCGAACGATTGATGCAATAGGACAGGCAATCGATCATAGTTGAATGCGTGCTCTAATCTTACCTGCCAGGTGGCATCACCGGTCAGCACAACAGGAGGGATTCGGGTAACCGTATCGCCTGCTTCTTCCATTAGCAGGTGTGCCACTCTTCGCAGGGCCAGGTTCACCTTTTCGGACTGACGATGATAGTCCGGGCCTTCGCCACTGCCGGCCAACAGGGGCAGGGCTATAGCCATCAGTCCCAACAAATGCAGCGCAAAGGCAGCCTTTTTATTTACATACATAAATTTCATTCCTGTAAAGATAATCCTACCTGCTCATTCCACCAATATTTCGTTATGCGGAACGGCATAATCGTCGTCCAGCGTAATAAGCACGATATGGTCTCCTTTTTTGCAATGGGCCAGCACTTCCCGGATATCGACCTGCTTGTATTTTTTATCGGAATACATATACAGCGTTTTGGTGTTTTGATCTCTCACCGCTATTTTGAAATAAATCTGATCGACAGCTATACTTCTTTCGGGCGATAGTTCTGCCGTACATACCGTGAGTTTGCCGGTAGCGGCTGCTGAAATAATACACTTTCCATCGGGCGAATATTCATTCACGATCATTTTATTGTCTAAAAAAGCGGCGGTACAGGCGGTAAATTTTTCCTGGCTAAAACCCTGGCTGGACATCGTACAACAAAAAAGCAGCAATGCGAAAAGACGCGTTTTTTGAATCATGGCAATTTGTTTTTGGTGAATAATGGTCAAAGATAGGCCAGGCGCCGGCAGGCGGCAAAAATGGCTGGTAAAACGATGTAAAGGAAATGTAAAAGGAGGTGATGGCCACGAACTGGCTCAGGTGGTGACAAGGTGACAAGGTGACAAGGTGACAACTAAACCCTATCGCTAAACTGCGAATGCACTACACCCTTCTAAACTTAATTCTCCACTTCCAGATACGCCTTCAGCCGTTCGCGGAGGAGGCGGAGGGCTTTGCCCATCTGATTTTCTACTGTTTTAATAGAAATACCCATTTGGTCGGCGATTTCCTGGTAGGTGAGTTCTTCGAATCGGCTGAGTTGAAACACCGTGCGGCACTTGGGCGGCAGGGCCTCAATGGCGTTGGCGATGCTGCGCTCCATTTCGCCATGCATAAACTGTTCTTCGGCGCTGTAGTCGAGGGCGGCGCTCATTTCGGGATGGAATTCTTCTTCTTCCCAGCGTTTGTTGCGGCGAAGCCAGCCCAGGGCTTCATTTACGGCCATACGACGTAAATAGGCTTGCACTGAAACGGTAATGGAGATTTGCTGCCTTTTCTCCCAAAAACGGATAAACACCTCCTGGGCCAGATCTTCCACCAGGGCATGATCGGCCACATAGCGGTGGATAGTCTGGCAAATGCCATGATAGTGCAGCTCAAAAAGGGCTTTCAGTGCGCTTTTATCGCCGGCCTGTATGCGGTTCCACAAACCCGTTTGCAAGTCGCTGGACGTCATGTTATTCGCGCCGGGGGCTTTCCGTTTTTTGTAATAAACGGCAAGTTGCAAATAAAACGCTGACGGAAGTGTTATTCTATTCTTAAGGTCGGAATTAATCGACTAGAAGTCGCCTTCGCCCTCCCAACGCGACACAACGGTCGTCGCGAGGCAATTGCCGATGACGTTGGTAGCCGTGCGCGCCATGTCCATCAATTCGTCAATACCCAGGATGATAAAGATGGGTTCTACCGGCAACCCGAAAGATACGGCCGTGCCCATGAGTATGACCAGCGAGGCCCGGGGCACGCCCGCCACCCCTTTGCTGGTAAGCATGAGGGTAAATACGATGAGCAACTGCTCCCCCCAACTCAGGTGAATACCCGAAGCTTGTGCCACAAAAATCGTAGCCAGCGAGAGATACAGCGTGGTGCCGTCGAGATTGAAACTATAGCCTGTAGGCAGTACAAATGCGGCAATTTTGCGGGGTACGCCAAATTCTTCCATCGACTGCAAAGCCTTAGGCAAGGCCGCCTCCGAACTGGTAGTGGCAAATGCGATGGATACGGGCTCCGCAATGGCTTGTAAGAATTTTTTAATGGGCAATTTGATAAATAAAGCAATGGGCAATAATACCAATAGCATAAAGGCGAGCAACGCCACATAAAGCGTGGCCAGTAGTTTGAAAAGGTTGACCAGGATGCCAAGTCCCATGTGCCCCACGGTATAGGCGATAGCTGCGCCTACGGCAAAGGGGGCAAAATACATCACGATGGCCGTAAATTTGAACATCACCTCCGACAATCCCTCTGCAAAATTGAGCATATTTTTGCGCGGCTCGCCTTTGAGCATGGCCAGTCCGATGCCGAATAACACACTAAAAACAACGATTTGCAGAATTTGGCCTTCAAATATGGATTTGGCAATATTTTCGGGAAAGATATGCAGGATGATATCTTCCCAACCCTGCTTGGTTACAGTCACCTGTTCCGCTTCGGCTGCCGGCGGCAGCTTGATACCTACTCCCGCTTTGCTGACATTGATGGCAATCAACCCGATAAACAAAGCTACGGTGGTCACCACTTCAAAATACAGAAGCGATTTCCAGCCCATGCGTCCCACCTGCTTGAGGTCGGCATGCCCGGCAATACCCACTACCAGCGTGCCGAAAAGCAGAGGCGCCACGATGGTTTTTATTAGCTTCAGAAAGATTTTGCTCACTATCTTTAAATACTGCGCAAACTCGGGAAAATCGTGACCCACTTCAGCGCCAATCAGCATGCTCACCAATATCCAGGTGGTGAGGCTTCCTCTCCTGTAAGCCCACAGACAGACAAATCCCAGAAATATCCAACGAAAAACCGCCGCTACGACAGGGGGCATAGTCAGCCACTGATAGCTCTCCGCCAGGCTAAATAAAATAGCAATGGTAAATGAGTTCCACAAAAAAAGCGGGAGCCGGCGCCACAAAAAAGAAGAAGTAGAGGTCTGTTCCATCAGGGCTCAGGTTTTGTGCACGCAAAATATAAATAATTTCGCTTAACGCTAATTTCTTGCCTGCAATCCAACCGCTTTTCCATATCAGGCTACTGCACGGGGTGATCAAAAACCAGTGGGATGGCTATATAACACAATAGGCTTATGAGTAATATGGCTATGATATTGAGCCAAAAACCCGCCCGCGCCATCTGTGAAATAGATAGATGCCCGCTGGCAAAAACAATGGCATTTGGCGGGGTTGACATAGGCAACATGAATGCGCAGCTTGCCGCCAACGTCACAGGCATACACATCAGGATGGGGTTGATGCCGGCCCCTACCGCTACTGCGCCTACTACCGGTAGCATGACGGTGACCAGGGCTACATTTGACATGATTTCAGTAAGATATACCGCTACTATTGATAACCCTAACACGATGAGAAAATCGGCGTTTTGAATGCCTTCAAATTGTTGGCCGATTAATTTGACCACACCCGTGTTTTCCAATGCCCCGGCTAAGCTCAAGCCTCCGCCAAACAGCAGTAAAATACCCCAGGGCAGTTTTTCTGTGTCGCTCCATTCCAATACGGGTTTGCCTTTCCACCCTTCAGAAGGCAGAATAAACAGTGCGATGGCCGCCAACAACGCAATAATTTCATCGCTTAATCCCAAACCGGGTATCCATTTATTAATAAGCGTTTGGAAGATCCATAAGCCGGCTGCCGAAATAAAAACCCAGAGTGTGGCTCGTTCGCCCGCCGACATCTTCCCCAGTTTGTGCGTTTCTTCGGCTATGAGTTCTATCGCGTGGTCAAAATGCCCCAACCGATTGGGGTATAACAACCGGGTTATCAGCCAGTATGTACAAAACAACAGTAATAAGGAAAAAGGGAAACTGACTATCATCCAGTTGGAAAAGCTCACTTCATAATCAAAAGCTGACAACATGTATCCCTTGAATACCACATTGGGCGGCGTACCGATGAGCGTAGCCATGCCGCCGATGCTGGCGCTGTAGGCAATACCCAGCATCATGCTTACCGAAAAATTGCGGAGTCCCTTTTCCGAATATCCCGAGAGTTCCCGGGTAAGTAAACCTATTACCGATGCCGCAATAGGGAGCATCATCACAGCCGTAGCCGTGTTGCTTATCCACATACTTACAAAACCGGTGGCCAGCATAAAACCCAGAATGATGCCATTGGCATTTACCCCCGTGCGTTGCACAATGTTCAATGCAATGCGCCGGTGCAGATTCCACTTTTCCATGGCGACGGCCAACATAAATCCCCCCATGAATAAATATACCACCGGATTGGCATACGGAGTCGTTGCTTCTTTGAGCGTAGAAACCTTCAGCAAGGGGAGGCATACCATAGGCAGCAAAGCCGTCACGGCAATGGGAACGGCCCCCGTAATCCACCAACTTAGCATGAGCACAGCCATGGCTATTACTTTCCAGGCTTCGGGGCTTAACCCCTGTGGTACGGGCGACAATAGGAGCGCAATAAATATCAGGGGGCCCAAAAAGAGCCCCCACTGCTTTAGGGTAGGCATGGTTTTAGGTGTATGACCGGCTTGGGGTAATCTTTATTTTTTTGTTTTGACATGATCGATCACCCACTGCCCGGTTTCTCCACCCAATTTTACCCCATTGTCGAGCGCCGGCATAAAGTGAATACCGCCGTACATGCGACTAATAGATGCTTCGTCAGAAGCCTCGTAGAACGAAGTAAACGAGCGGGCCGGCATACCAAACGGCTCTTCGGTATTATCTGTGAAAGAAAAGTTGTCGCCAAAGATATTCGTCAGCACGGTGGACGCCGCCCTCGATATGGTACTGTGTCCGCTTATGTATTCGGGGAACGGCGGCGTTTGCAACAGGGGCCGCCACTCTTCGTCGATGTATTTGTTGATTACAGTTTCGGGGCGAACCGTCTGGCTGCGGTATTTTTCATCCCAGCAGCCGATAAAACCATCGGCAATGGCAATGGCGGTGAGGGCATAGGCCTGCGCGCTGGTCATAATATCTGCGTCGGCTTTGCGACAGGCAATGGCCGCGATGTTGAGCCAGTGTCCACCCGGTGTGATTTTTTTGGTGGCGAACATCACGTGGCCGGCGTGGTGGGAAACGTAGGGGTTGCAATCCCAGAATTTGGCGATGGCTGTGCGTTCTGCTGTATCGGTTCGAAAGGCATTATACACTTCCATAACCTCTTTCATAAACTGGCTGTTTTTGTCAGTGCTATAAGGCGTGGGAGGTTCCTGTCTGAATTGCGAGGCGGAATCTATGGAGAAAGGTCTTATTTTATTCCAATGCGGCTCCAGGGCATCCATGTAATCAGGAGGCGTGGGCTCCCACTTGTCTTGCTGGCCGGTAATGGTGTATTTGGGGAAGGTGCGGGTTTGCTTGTAGTTGTCTTTGCCGGCCCAGGCCAATATGTGTTTGGCCACCGCTTCTCCGTAAGCTACCGAGCGGTCGAATTCTTCTCTGGGCACACCCATTTTTTTGAATTCGGCAAGTCTGGTTTCGTACTTTTCGTCTATTTTTTCTTCCGAAAAAATAAGCGCTTTGCCCACCGCAAGTGTGGCCACCACACTAGCCAAGGGGTAACAATAGCTTTTTCCGGCTTCGGGCTGCGGCACGGGCTCCAGGTCGTTGAGCTGACCGCCCAGCGACTGATAGTCGGGATACCCCGGCGCCAATGCTTCGTATGCCGCTATGCTGGTATAAGCATATATACGGCTGGCCACCGGCGGCGAAAAGATGTCGTGTACGATGACGTCCGTAATATCGCGTATCGACTGGTGTATCCGCTCCGGATCGGCAGCTTTTTCTTTATACGCCCCATCAGGCTCCTGGTTGCAACTCCATATTGCAAGCAAAAACAACGATAAAAGTAATGCTATTCTCATATTGCTTTATGTTTGGACAAATGTAGTAAATATTGGGTTTAGTAGGGTTTAGCGATTGGGTTTAGCGATTGGGTTTAGTTCTCTCTCTCTCCCCCACTCTCCCACTCCCCCCCTGCCGCTGCCCGCCGCAGCCGGTCATTCACCGCCCGGCCCAGGTCTTCCTCGGGGAGCAACTCGGCGAGGATATAGTCTACAGGCAGGCTGTCGAGGTAACGCATGGCGCCAAAGAGGCGGCGCGCAGCTTCGCGGATATCACCCTTGGGCGATAGTGCTATCTGAAAATCAGGATTGACGTCAGGAAAAAATTGAGAAAAAGACAAGATGGCCAGGCGTTTATTGAGATGCGTTTGCAACAAAGTACGAATATCACCTAATAGCATAGGTACACGCGGAGCGTAGTGGCTCTTGAGCATACCCGGCGCTAAGGGGTTGGAACTGGAATGCAGGCGTACTTCTACCTGACCGATTAATGCTTCTATGGCTTCTACCGCCACACCTCCTTTTCGGTATACGACCGCATGCCCCGTTTCATCCCACCCGACTATGGTACTTTCCAGGCCTACCTCACAAGGCCCGCCATCGAGGATATAGGGGATCTTGTCGCCCAGTTGGTCGGCTACGTGTTGAGCAGTGGTTGGACTTATATAGCCGAACGGATTGGCACTCGGCGCAGCTAGCGGAAAAGGCAGCAGAAATAGCAAGGCATGGGCAAGAGGATGTGCCGGCATACGCAGGGCCACGAGCGGAGATCCCGCCGTAACGAGATCGGGTATGATATCTTTTTTGGGTAATAACAGGGTAAGCGGCCCCGGCATAAAAACCCCGGCCAATCGCCGGGCGTCAGCGGGTATATCACGGCAATAGGCCTCCAATCCCTCCATATCCGCCACATGCACGATCAGGGGGTCAAACGTGGGACGCTGTTTGACGGCAAATATAGCCGCCACCGCCTCTTCATTGAGGGCGTTGCCAGCCAGGCCATACACTGTCTCCGTAGGTATGGCCACCAGTTGTCCCGCCCGGAGCAATTCCGCCGCCTTGTATATATCGGTGCCGATCATTTCTAATTTGCTAATGTGCTGATGTGCTAATTTGCTGATAATTAATTAATTTTAATTTCTCCAAAATCAGCACATCAGCACATCAGCACATCAGCACATTAAACCAATTTTGCTGCCCACCGGGTCGTAGCCAAAGGCCCGCGCAAAAGCCACAGGCCGGCAAAAGCGGCAAAACAGAAGCCGGCAGTGACATACCACAGCACTTCATAGCCCAAATGACCGGCTATCTGCAGGCCAAGCATAGGAGCTACCACGTGGGCTATCGAAAACGACATCGTATACACGGCCATATATTGCCCCCTGTTGGCGGGTTGCGGCCTGCTCATCGCCAGTGAGTTCGTAAAAGGCAAATACAACATCTCTCCCAACGTGACCACAATCATTGATATCAATGGTATCAGCACGCCGCCGGCAAAGATATTGAAAATGAGGAAAGAAGCCGCTACCATAAAATACCCCACCCCAATCATGACAGGCAGGGCAAATCGCTTTTCGAGCGTATAAACCAGCGGCATTTCGGTGACCGCAATGAGCAGCCCGTTGAGCGCCATCAGCGAGCCGATATAGCCCTCGCTGAGGTGGTATTCCGATTTGAGAAATACCGGGTAGGTATAAAACAATTGCATAAAGGCAATGGCCGAAAACATGGTAATGACCATAAACGCCAGGTAGTGCCAGTCTCTATATGCTGAAATGAGCACGGCGGTATTATGTGCTGCTGGTTTTTCAAGCTCTGTTTGCCTCGCTTTTGGCGTCAATAAAATGCGCAACAGGAAAGCCGCGGCGATACAAGTGAGTCCGTCTACCCAAAAAAGCCAGTTATAGCCTTTTGTCGCCGCCAGCCACCCTCCCACGGCAGGACCGATAGCAAAGCCGAGGTTGATAGCCTGCCTGTTGAGCGAAAGCGAGCGGGTGCGCGTCTCCGGCGTGCTGTAGGTAGCCACCGCCGCCATATTGGCCGGCCGGAACGCATCGGCAATCGCACTGAGTACAAAGACGGCTATACACATATGCCACACCCCGTCTACCGTTTGCAGTACGATAAACATAATGCCGCTGAGCAACAGGGTCCAGAATTGTACTTTAGAAAAGTTATAGCGGTCGCTGAGCCAACCGCCGGTATAGGAACCCAATACAGAACCAACGCCGAAGCTGGTCATTACCCAGCCTGCTTGTTGCAGGGTAAATCCTTTTTGGTGGGTAAGAAATACGGTCATAAACGGTATGACCATCGTGCCGGCGCGGTTGAGCAGCGTAACTGCCGCCAGCAACCATATATCGCGCGACAAGCCGGCAAATGAGTTTTTGTACAGGCGTATACCTTTAGCAAGCATAACAACAACCGGATGAGTGAATAAAATTATATACGCCCGGTGAAGTATTTTAGTTCCCTTTAACGAAGATTATTCTGATAATTGCGCTATCAATTGTTTCACCTCCTGAATTACCTTTGGAATGACAGCCTCTATCTCCGGAGTCAAACCCACGTAAAGGGGCTGAATGGTTTCAATTGTTACCACAAACAAGTAGATATCCGGCATTTTGCCCAATATCAACATGCCTTCTATCAGGTCTTTTAAGCCGATATCGTGGGTACTGATAGCTTTGGGAAAATCGGAGGCGAAACGCGGCCGGATGAGGCGAATGGCGCCCGGCACACCGCCATCCATGGTCGCGTCTACAAGTATTACTTGGGGGTGGGCCTCCAGGTGCCCCATGAGGTGAAAGCCCCCCGTACCGCCATCCATCACGGTGACGTATTCGGGCAGGTCTTCTTTTTCCATGGCCCGGGCAAATGCTACACCAAGCCCTTCATCGCCCATTACGAGGTTGCCCAGGCCCATTACTAAGATGGATTTTTTCATTGTTCTCTGTTGTCGGTTGTCAGTTGTCTGTTATCAGTTCTTGGCTCATATCTTGACTAATTATACTTTAACAGAGAACCGACAACCGACAACCGACAACTCAAATCACGCCTTCTCCTCCTCAAACACTTCCTCTTCGATAAACTTCCATCCGCCTCCCATCGAGGAGATTTCGCCGCGGCCTTCTACGTAGTCGTGGTAGAAGACCAGGTACACGTGTACCATGGCAAAAAGGATGAAAAACCACATGGCTGCATGGTGCCAGTTGCGCAGCGCAAAATCGCCGCCAAAAGCATTAGACACCCATACAAACATATCCGCAAACCACCAGTCTGTCATCGATGCGTATAAACCGAACCCGGTGATGCATTGAACGAGAAAAGCAATAAAGGTGAGAAAATAGGTAAATCCGGCAAGCGCATTATGCCCGATAGCCAGGTTCTCTTTACCTTTCATCATGAATATATCCAGTTTCAATACTTCCCACATATTCTGGAAATACTTTCTATTGGTAGGGACAAAGTTCTTCCAGTCGGCGTATTTGTTGCCTACAAAACCCCAGTAAATGCGGAAAATGAAATTGAAGAAGAATATATATGCGGCCACAAAGTGTATAAACCTGATGATGCCGAATAAATAGCGATGAGACGCTTCCGCATTGGACATGATTGCCGGCGGACTGCCAATCAGGTAGCCCGTGGCACATAAAGCCACTATCACCAATGCGTTGAGCCAGTGGTATACCCGCACCGGAAGCTGCCATACGAACACTCTTCGCAAGTAATGACCTTTCCTTTTCATGGCATATTATTGTGTTTGATGCTTGATGTTTGATGCTTGATGTTTGATTAATAAAATCATCCAACATCCAGCATCCAACATTAAAAATTACTTCCCATTCAAAGCACCTTCGCCCTGCTCAAATGCTTGCCTTCTTCGTCATACAAGTGCACGGAGCAAGCCAGACAGGGGTCAAACGAGTGAATCGTGCGGAGGATTTCCACCGGCTGTTCGGGATCGGCAATCGGCGTATTGTCCATCAGCGAAGATTCATAAGCCGACATTTTCCCCTCAAAGTCGCGCGGAGAAGCATTCCAGGTAGTAGGAACCACCAACTGATAATTTTTGATTTTTTTATCCTCAATGACGATCCAGTGAGCCAGGGCGCCGCGCGGAGCTTCCGAATGGCCAACTCCCTGCGCTTGTTTTTCCCAGCGGTCGGGGTTGAATTTTTCGGTATTGGCCATACGCGAGTCGCCGTTACGGATATTTGCGATAAGCTGATCGTAAAATTCCAGCGCCCATTGGGCCACCAATACGCTTTCGAGGCCGCGAGCCGCCGTCCTGCCCAGCGTAGAAAACAGGGCTGTGACAGGCGCACCCAGCTTGGTCAGCGTTTTGTCTACGATATCTTTGTATTCGGGAATACCCTTGGCATAACCCACCAGCATCCTCGACAGCGGCCCTACTTCCATCGCGTGGCCTTTCCAGCGCGGCGTTTTGAGGTAGCTGTACTTTTGTTCTACATCGAGGTATTCATACGGCGGTTTAGGCCCGGTGTAATTGATTTTTGATTCGCCCTTCCAGGGGTGCAGGCCTTTTTCGTTGCCTTCGGCATAATCGTACCACGAGTGGGTGACGAATTCCTGGACTTCGGCGTCGTTGCGCAGGTCAACATCATATACTTTGCTGACGTCCTTGTTCAAAATAGCGCCGGCGGGGAATTTGTAGCTCAACGGGTCTCTATAACCGTTGGTGGGCAAGTCGCCATAGCTCAAAAAATTGCCCAGGCCGCCGCCTATGCTCGCCCAATCGAGATAATAAGGTGCAATAGCCAACAAATCGGGAATATACACCTGCTCGATAAAGGCCTTGGCCTGATGCAGCAGGTCGCTTACATAAGCCAGGCGCTCGGCATTGATCACACTCGATTCGTCGAGGCCGATAGAACAGGCCATACCGCCCACCAGATAGTTGGGGTGCGGGTTTTTGCCGCCGAAAATGGTGTGGATCTTCACAACCTCTTTCTGCCATTCGAGGGCTTCTAGGTAGTGCGCTACGCCTATCAGATTGATCTCGGGCGGCAGTTTGTACGCCGGGTGCCCCCAATAGCCGTTGGCAAAAATGCCCAACTGCCCGCTCTCTACAAACTTCTTGAGCCTGGCAATCAAATCGCTGAAATAACCCGGCGAGCTCTTCGGATAATTCGAGATGCTCTGGGCTATCTCCGAGGTTTTTTTCGGGTCGGCGCTCAATGCACTCACAATATCCACCCAGTCGAGCGCGTGCAAATGGTAAAAATGCACTACGTGGTCGTGCATGTACTGGGTGCAAAACATGATGTTGCGCACCAGTTCCGCATTGGGGGGAATTACGATGTCCAATGCATCTTCTACAGAGCGCACCGAAGCCAGCGAGTGCACACTGGTGCACACGCCGCAAACGCGCCCCACAAAAGCCCAGGCGTCGCGAGGATCGCGGCCCTTCAGGATTTCTTCCAGTAACCGCACCATAGTGCCCGAACTATAGGCCTGCGCCACCTTCCCATCTTTGATTTCTGCTTCTACGCGAAGGTGACCCTCGATGCGGGTGATAGGGTCTATGACTATTCTTTGACTCATTGTTCTTTTTTTTAGGTTTTAGCGGTCAGGTCTTAGCAGTCAGGTCTTAGCAACTGACTGCTGACTGCTGACTGCTAAGATTTCAACTCCTTCTCCGACTCTTTACCTTCGGCCACCAGGTCGTCTACCAGTTTTTTCTTTCTCACGTTGGTAGCGATAGCGTGGGCGGCAATGCCTGCGGCTGTAACACCTGCGGCTACCATACCCACTTTGTCGGCGTTGCTTTCAATGCCGAAGCCGGGGAAGGAAGCCATCTGGCGATACAAAGGCCCGTTGTCCCAGAAGTTGGCCTCGCTGCAACCGATGCAGCCGTGGCCCGACTGGATGGGATAACTCACTCCGTCATTCCATTTGATAATACCGCAAGAATTGTACGTCATCGGGCCTTTGCACCCTACTTTGTAGAGGCAGTAGCCTTTTTTCGCGTTTTCGTCGTCGAAGCTTTCTACAAATAAACCCGCATCGTAATAGGGGCGGCGGTAGCAACTGTCGTGTACGCGTTTGGAATAAAATGCTTTCGGCCGGCCCACTTTGTCGAGTTCGGGCAGACGGCCGAAAGTGATGATGTGTACCAGTACCCCGGCCATGACTTCGCCTATAGGCGGGCAGCCAGGTACTTTTATAATTGGTTTGCCTTTGACTAATTTGTGGATAGGCGTGGCGCCCGTAGGATTGGGATGCGCAGCCTGCACACAACCATTACATGCGCAACTGCCCCAGGCAATAATAGCCTTGGCGCCGGCAGCGGCTTCTTCCAACACCTGGATGGCCGATTTGCCGCCGATGCAGCAATACACCCCGTCGTTATCAACTGGTACCGACCCTTCTACACACAACACATATTCGCCGTAGTAATCTTTCATCGTTTTTTCTTTGGCGGCTTCGGCGGCATGGCCCGAAGCAGCCATCAGCGTCTCTGTGTAGTCGAGCGACAGTTTGTCCAGCAGAATGTCGGCTACAATAGGGTGCGAAGAGCGAATGAAGGATTCACTACAGCAGGTGCACTCCTGAAAGTGTAGCCAGATGACGGGTATACGAGGCGTTTTGAGCAGCGTGTTGGCGATTTGCGCCGTACCCGAGGCTTCTAAGCCCAGATAGGCGGCCATCATCGTGCAAAACTTCATGAAGTCCCGGCGGGAGTAACCTCTTTGCCGCAATTCCTCGTAATAGGTTGGGCGTTTATTTTCCGGAGCAGCCATGTGTTGGTGGTTTGATGTTTTTTTAAAATAAAAAATTGTCCAAATTGAACACAAGTAAAATATTACCCCCATTTATTCCCAAGACAATTGTCATTTGTACCGGATGATTTTTGTCATACACCTGCAAGGGTAGCCCCCTTAACTTTACCTTCAATCTATTTTTGTATCTTTATTTTTAATAAAAAAAATCCGATATGATCCGCTCAACTAAAGGCCTGTTGGTTGCCCTTTTGCTTGCAGTACCTATGCTCGCCTCCGCTCATGCCGGGCATGGCCACTTTTCCTGGGATGATATCCGCCACTACGTATTTTCACCCGAACACGCCGTGCCGGTAGTCGCTATTGTATTATTAGGTGTTACTTTGATGAAGGCTGCCTTGTATTTCAATCGCGCCGAAAAGAAAGCGGACCATTCAGACAAGTAGTAGACCGCAACATGCATGAATTATCGATAGTACTAGGCATCGTCGATATCGCAGCTACTACGGTACAAAAGGCAAACGCCCATACGGTGGATCGCATCGAGCTTGAAATCGGCGAACTCGCAGGAATTGAGACTGACGCCCTGCTTTTCGCCTGGGATGCAGCTATTAAAAATACGGTGCTGGCCCGGGCAATAAGGGATATTCGCCACGTACCCGGTAAAGCGCGCTGCCTCGACTGCGGTGAAGTTTTCGATATGCATGAGCTGTATGACCCCTGCCCCAAATGCAATAATTATTTGAACGAAATTATTCAAGGGCGCGAATTGAAAGTGAAAGCGCTCACTGTTTCCTAAACAAAAGCCATCAATCATGTGCAGCACCTGCGGATGCAACCAACCCGCCGACGCGGTTACGATTACACGCATAGGTGGGGGTATTCATAACCACGCACCTTTTCGTGCGCTTCAGTTTCATCTCCTCGGCGAGGAGCATAATCACAACGGGCATTCCCACCAACCTGTGACGATAGAACTCGAACAGGATATTTTACAAAAAAACAACCTGCTCGCCCAACGCAACAGGGGCTATTTTGAAGCCAAGCGCATCCTCGCCCTCAACCTGGTGAGCTCGCCGGGATCGGGAAAAACCGCCCTGCTCGAACGCACGATCAACGACCTGAAGCAGGTTATGCCCATCGCCGTTATCGAAGGCGACCAGCAAACCACCCACGACGCCGATCGCATAGCCCAAACCGGCGCCCCCGTAGTGCAAATCAATACCGGCAAAGGTTGCCACCTCGATTCCGATATGGTGCACAAAGCCGTGCGCAAACTTGACCCGCCCAACGACTCGCTGCTGATGATCGAAAACGTGGGCAACCTGGTCTGCCCCGCCCTCTTCGACCTCGGCGAAGGCGGCCGCGTGGTGATTATCAGTGTCACCGAAGGCGACGACAAGCCGATCAAATACCCCGACATGTTTTTCTCGGCCAATTTGTGTATTATTAATAAAATAGACCTGCTGCCCTACGTGCCTTTTGATGTGGAAAAAGCTAAATCGTACGCCCTGCAGGTAAATCCGCAACTCCGCTTTTTTGAGGTGTCGGCACTCCACGGCCAAGGCATGGATAAATGGTACGATTGGCTGAAAACGCAGTTTGCCCATTTTCGCGATTACCAGCATATTCACTAATATGCCAACCCGCCATTTCCATATCGAAGGACAAGTGCAGGGCGTCGGGTTTCGGCCCTTCGTATATCGCTTGGCCCACGAAATGGGAATCAAAGGTTGGGTGAGCAACGACGTAGACGGCGTGCATATCACGGCTGCCGGTGAACCCCTTTCACTCGACGAATTCGGCCGGCGTCTTGTAGACGAAGCCCCCTATTGTTCAATAATTACTCATTTTACTAATACCCCCCTCCCCGAAGAAACTTTTTCCGATTTTACCATACACCCCAGCCGGCAGGTCGGGCAGCCCAAACTGCTGCTCACTCCCGATATGGGCCTTTGCGACAACTGCCGCCGCGAACTCCACGAGGACGGCAACCGCCGTTTTCACTACGCCTTTACTACCTGCACTTTTTGCGGCCCGCGCTATTCGATAATAAGCAAGCTGCCCTACGACCGCGAGTTTACGACAATGGAGTCTTTTTACATGTGCCCCGATTGCAGGCAGGAATATACCAACCCTCTCGACAGGCGCTATTTTTCGCAAACTAATAGTTGCCCCACCTGCGCGGTTCATCTCCAGTTATTAGATCGACAGGGCAACGCTTTAAGCCTCGACCCCGATAATATCATCAGCCGGGCCAGCGATTTGCTGCTTGAGGGCCGCATTTTGGCCGTCAAAGGCATCGGCGGCTATCTGCTGGTGGCCGATGCCACTAACCGCAGCGCCATTCAAACGCTGCGCGAGCGCAAACACCGGCCTTCCAAACCTTTTGCCCTGCTTTATCCCGATATTGAAACCCTTGCAGGTGATGTAATCCTCAGCCCTCGTGAGAAAGGGGCTTTCCTAAGTATTGAAAGTCCTATCCTTTTGCTCACATTACGGGACCAACCCGCCAGCGGAATACAAACCGATCTGATAGCTCCGCACCTTAGCCAAATTGGCGCTATGCGCCCTTACACCCCCCTGTTCGAATGGCTATCGCAGCAAGTTCGCCGGCCGCTCATTGCCACCAGCGGCAATATCAGCGGCTCGCCTATCTATTACGACGACCAGGATGCCCTGGCCAACCTGACTCTGCTTGCTGATTTTTTTATTACAAATGACAGGGCAATCACTACGCCCCAGGACGACAGTGTGGTGCGCTTTACCCCCGAGGCCGGTCAACGCATAGTGATTCGCCGCTCGCGAGGCTACGCCCCCACGTTTGTCGGCTCGTCACTCGACGGCCATGCCGACTCCATGCTGGCTATGGGCGCCGATATGAAAAGTACTTTTTCCCTGCTTCACCGGGGCAATGTATACGTGAGCCAGTATCTGGGCGACCTCGACAATTTTGACACGCAACGCCAGTACAAGCACACGCTTTCTCATCTCAGCGATATGCTGCAGGCCCAACCCGGCCAGGTGCTCGTCGACCTGCACCCCCGCTATTTTTCTACCCAGGCAGGCGAAGAAACCGCCCAAAAGCTAAATATACCCGTGATGGGCATCCAGCACCACCAGGCGCATTTTGCGGCAGTACTGGCTGAAAATGACCTGCTCGAAACCCGCGAACCTGTGTTGGGCGTGATCTGGGATGGCACAGGCTGGGGCGCCGACAACAATATCTGGGGTGGAGAGTTTTTCCTGTACAGCCGCCACACGATGAAAAGAGTGGCTCACCTGAGCTATTTCCCGCATCTGCTGGGCGATAAAATGTCGAAGGAACCCCGGCTGTCGGCACTGGCGCTGGCCGGCCTGCATCCCGAAGCACTTCGCCGCCTGCGTCCTGCTTTTGATGAAAAAGAATGGAATGTTTATTTAAAAATACTGGCGCGCGAGTCGGCATTGTATACTTCCAGCGCGGGCCGGCTCTTCGATGCCGTAGCCGCTCTGTTGGGAATACAAACTGTTTCTTCCTTCGAGGGCGAAGCTGCCATGCGCCTCGAAACGCTGGCAAATAATTATTACCAGCAAGAGGGACTGATGCCCCCCCCCTATCGCTTTTACCGAAATCACTCGTTCGACCTGCAATTGCTCGTCAGCGATATACTCGAAGATTTGCGCAGGGGCAAATCCGAAGGCTTTGTCGCCGCCCGCTTCCACTGGAGCCTGGCAAAAAGCCTGCAGGAATTGAGCGATCACCTGGGCGTGCAGCGCCTGGCTTTCAGCGGAGGCGTGTTCCAAAACGCCCTGCTTACCGATCTGATTATCCAGGAATTGGGCGCTACACACCAACTTTTTTTCCATAAGCAGCTTTCGCCCAACGACGAATGCGTATCTTTCGGTCAATTGGCATACGCCAGTTGTAGAGGCGCAAAATTTTGCGCCTCTACAACAAATCAAAAAAACCACTACCATGTGTCTGGCTATTCCGGGTAAAATAGAAGCTATCACCGCCCAACTCGACGAGACATTCCGGGTGGCTAAGGTGTCTTTCGGCGGCATCCACAAAGAGGTCAACCTCGCTATGCTGCCCGAAGCCCAAATCGGCGATTACGTGCTGGTACACGTGGGGGTGGCCATCAGCATCGTGGATGAGGAAGAAGCGCTAAAAACCTTCTCCTACCTCCAACAAATCGGCGAACTCGATGAATTAGAACCCGAATAATGTAAGGATAACGTTTACCGTTACCCAAAAAAGAGAAAAGCCATGAACCGCAGCTTCCAACTCGATTGCCCCCTGCCCCAGCTCGATTTCGACCGCATAATACTGGGGCACGGCAGCGGCGGCATACTTACCCATAAGCTGCTGGATCAGGGTATTTTTAAAATTCTCGACAACGAATGGCTGCGCGACCAGCACGACGGCGCTTTTCTGCACCTCAACGGCCCCATCGCTTTTACAACCGACAGCTTTGTGGTGTCCCCCACCTTTTTTCCGGGCGGCAATGTCGGCGACCTGGCCATCAACGGCACAGTTAACGACCTGGCCATGTGCGGCGCCGTACCCCGCTACCTCTCCCTCGGGTTTATCCTCGAAGAAGGCCTGATGATGGACGAACTCTGGGAAATACTACTGGCCATACGGCAAGCCTGCACCGACGCAGGCGTGGAAGTAGTCACCGGAGATACGAAAGTAGTGGAGAAGGGCAAAGGCGACAAAATTTTTATCAATACCACCGGCCTTGGCGTGGTGCATCCCCAAGCCGCTATTCACCACTCGCATATCCAGGCCGGCGATAAAATCATCGTAAGCGGCCATGTAGCCACCCACGGCGTCGCCATCATGTCGGTGCGGCAGGGCCTCGAATTCGAAACCGATATCGTCAGCGATACCACCAACCTCAACCACCTCGTCACCGGGCTGCTCGACGCCTTCGGCGCGCAACTGCGGTTTCTGCGCGACCCCACCCGAGGAGGCGTGGCAACCGTGCTCAACGAAATTGCCCGCCAAACCCGCCTGGGTGTGAGCCTTGACCAGACCGCCATCCCTGTGCTCGAACAGGTAGACAGTGCCTGCGAAATGCTGGGCCTCGACCCGCTCTATGTTGCCAACGAGGGCATTTTCCTGGCCTTCGTAGCCGCCGACGCTGCCGACGCTGCCCTCGCTCAACTGCAAAACCAGGAAAAAGGACATTTCGCCGCGATTATCGGCGAGGCAACTACCGACCACCCCGGTCAGGTGGTGCTCCGCAGCCGTATCGGTGGCCGCCGCGTGGTAGGCATGCTACCCGGCGAGCAATTGCCAAGGATTTGTTAGGTTGATGAGGGGTGATAAACCTTCATCACCCCTCATCACCCCTCATCAACCAATAATTCCTATCTTGCAAGCAAAACCCAATTAGTGCCATGTGTGCCCGTTTATCAGACCTGCTGGAAAACGCTCGACGGAAATCCTTTGTAGGCCGAACACAGGAGATCGGGCTATTCGAAGAAATGGCTTTTACGCCCCGGCCTGTCCAGTACCTGCTTTATATCTACGGTCCGGGAGGACAAGGCAAAACCACCCTCATCAAACGACTAAAAGATAGCTGCGAAGAGCGGCAGATTCCTTACTTGCACCTCGATGGCCGCGACACAGAAGCGCATCCCGTCAGTCTGATGGAACACCTGCGCAACAACCTGCAATTGCCCCCCGACGGCGACCCCTTTGAAGCAATTGCGCAAAGCGAACAGCGGACGATACTTTTCATCGATACCTACGAAAAATTGTCGCCCATCGATGATTGGGTGCGCACCGATTTTTTGCCCCAACTGCCCGCCAACGTATTTACCCTCATCTGCAGCCGCAACGCCCCCTCCATGAACTGGCAGGCCGATCCGGGCTGGAAGCTGCTGATGAAAACAAAGCAACTAAGAAATTTTTCATCTGAAGAGAGCCTTACCTACCTGCAACAACGCCAGGTACCCCTCGATAGCATCGAGGCCATCCTGGATTTTACACACGGCCACCCCCTGGCACTTTCCGTAGTAGCCGATATTTTCGAACAACACCCCAACCGCACTTTTAACCCCGACGAATCGCCCGATATCGTACGGGCCCTGCTCGAATTGTTTTTGCAGCAAGTACCCGGCCCCGCCCATAAATCGGCCCTGGAGATCTGCGCTATGGCCCGCCTCACCACCGAGTCGCTGCTCGAAGAAGTGATGGGATTGAGCAGCGCCGGCATTTTGTTCGATTGGCTGCGACAGTTGTCTTTTATCGAAAACAGCAAAGACGGCTTGTTTCCCCACGACCTCGTTCGCGAAACCCTGGTGGCCGACCTGCGCTGGCGCCACCCCGACTGGTACGCCGAATTACATGGAAAAGTGCGCGACTTTCTGATCCGGAAAATGCGCGAAACAGTGGGCGAAGTGCAGCGCAAATACCTCTTCGAGCTTATCTATCTACACCGCACGAACCCCGTAGTACGCCCTTTTTTCGACTGGCAGGAAAGCGGTACGTTCTGGATGGATAAGCTGTTGCCCGAAGATATACCTGCCATTGAGGCTATGATCACCGCACAAGAGGGTGACGAAAGCCTCCAGGCCTTCCGCTTTTGGGCGCAACAACCCGCTACGGCGCAAGTGTGGGTATGGCGCGACGCGCAAAAACATCCCGCCGCATTTGTACTCAAACTGAACTTGCACGAATGGCCCGCTGATCAACCCGTAGGCGATCCGCCCGTGCAACTCCTGCTCGACACCTACCGCCGGCGCCTGCAATTGAGAAGCGGCGAACAATGGGCGCTGTTCCGCATGTGGATGGCCAATGATACCCATCAACAACCTTCCTCATTGCAGAGCAGTATCTTCCTGGCTATCGTACAATACTATTTTTCGCCTTCGCTGGCCGTGAGCATGCTCAATGTATCGTATCCCGAGTTTTGGAAACAAATCATGCACTACGGCGACCTGCAGGAATTACCCGAATTTGACTTTGTCACCAACCAAATGCCTTTTGGCTGGTATATACACGACTGGCGCAAACGCCCCGTATTGGCCTGGCTCGACCTGGTCGGCAAACGCGAAATAGACATGCGCGCCGGCGCCGAACCCGCACCCGAACCGCCCCAACTACAAATGATGGTGCTTAGCGAACCCGATTTTGAAAACTTCGTAGGCGAAGCGCTCAAAAGCTACCACAACCGCGACGAGCTGAGCGACAACCCCCTTACCCGCTCCCGCCTCGTGCTGAGCGAAACCAGCCCCAATGCGCCTGTGGCTGACCGCATCGCACAGCTCAAAAACAAAATAGACTTAGCCCTCAAAGAGATCGAAGAATCTCCGGTAGACGGCAAATATCATCGCATTTTATACCGCACTTTCATCAATCCCGTCGGTAGCCAGGAAAAAACCGCCGACTTCCTCAATATGTCTTTCAGCACCTACCGCCGCTACCTGAAATCGGGCATGGAACGCCTTGCCGCTTTGCTTTGGCGGGAAGAGGTAGAAGGATAAAAAATACGCAGCATGACCCAACTACAACGCAAACTCAACCTCTACGGCCTTACCATGATAGCCGTAGGCAGTTGTATCGGCTCCGGCATTTTCCTTACGCCCAGCAAAATCGCCACCGACCTGCCCCACCACGGCTTTATCCTATTGGTATGGGCCATCGGCGGACTCATTGCGCTCACCGGCGCGCTTACTTTTGCCGAATTGGGTGGTATGTTTCCCAAATCAGGCGGCGTGTATGTGTATCTAAAAGAAGCCTACGGCGACCTGGCGGGTTTTCTATACGGCTGGGTTATCCTGCTTGTCGTCAACACAGGAGCACTGGCGGCCTTGGGCGCCGGACTTACCAAGTACCTCACTTATTTTCTGCCGATGGATGATACGGTACGGGTAATCACTGCCATCGTTGTGGTGGCAGGCCTCACGGCCATCAATATGCTGGGTGTGCAGGGGAGTCAGCGTTTTGCCAATTTATTCACCGGGCTCAAGTTGCTGGCTATTGCCGGAATTATCATAGCGGGCATTTTTTGGGGTAAAGTTGATACCGCCGCAATGACATTTGCCCCCCAGGATCACACCCCGGTAAACCTGGGATCTGCCCTACTACTAGCCCTCATCGGCGTATTGTGGTCCACCGGCGGCTGGCACCACGCTTCCTACTTGTCGGGCGAAGCCATAAATGCCCCCCGAACCGTGCCCCGGGCCATGATGCTGGGCGCCCTTATCGTCACCATTACTTATGTGCTAACTAATTTCGCCTATATGCGCTTGCTGCCTCTAGAAGCTATTGCCGGCTCGGAAACGGTGGCCGGCGAAGCGGTAGAAACCCTGCTGCCCTTTGGCGGCAAACTGGTAGCCGCCGCTATTGCCATTTCTATTTTCGGCACGATAGGCATCTACACTATGTCGGCGCCGCGCATCTATTTCGCCATGGCGCAGGACGGCGTCTTTTTCAGCGGACTGGCAAAAGTGCACCCCCGCTTCAAAACACCCGCCAATGCCATGATCGTGCAGGCCGCCTGGGCAATCGTGTTATTGCTTTTTTGGGGCACCTTTCAAAATCTAATCACTTATGTGACGTTTATGGATATAGCGTTTATGGCATTAGCCGGCGCCGGCGTTTTTGTGCTGCGCCGCAAACAACCCCAAGCAGAACGCCCCTACCGCGTATGGGCTTATCCGGTGGTTCCCGCTATCTTTGTGCTCATCTCGGTGGCTTTTGTGATCAACACGCTCATCGAACAACCCAGCCAGGCCTGGGCGGGGCTAGCACTCACAGCCGTTGGAGTCGGTGTGTTTCAGCTGTTTCGCCGGGATGGGAGTGTGGGAGTGTGAGAGTACCGATAATTGCGAATAAAAAGCTTCGGACCAAACGTTAAGAAAAAGACAGAAGATTTTTTCTAACATAAAAGTCCGAAGCAATGAAAGAATTGGTACAAAAA
>Ga0209573_1001381_pt1 | contig 38189 bp, 35 predicted proteins | sample TNRBio252014_DNA_FD_185870 | JGI IMG/M metagenome (GOLD analysis project Ga0209573, IMG submission 185870) | Wastewater treatment Type I Accumulibacter community from EBPR Bioreactor in Madison, WI, USA - TNR Reactor_6/25/2014_ DNA (SPAdes)... | ecosystem: Engineered > Bioreactor > EBPR >...
GCCGAAGGCCAGCGATGTTGGTTTTCCGGTACAGCGGCTTCTGCCGACAATCGAGGTCCAGTCGGTCGGTCCTTTCGTCTTTTTCGATCACATGGGTCCCGCCCGCTTCGCCCGCGAGGGAACGGCGGGCGATGTGCGCCCGCATCCGCATATCGGACTGGCTACCGTGACCTATCTGTATTCTGGCGCGATGATGCATCGTGACAGTCTGGGCTGTGTCCAGCGCATCGAACCGGGGGCGATCAATCTGATGGTCGCCGGACGCGGCATTGTTCACTCGGAGCGGATACCCGCTGACATCCGCACCGGGCAAACCGCAGTGCAGGGCATCCAAATCTGGCTGGTGCTGCCGACTGAACACGAGGAAATGGACCCGGCGTTTCACCATTATCCGGCGGAAGCATTGCCCGGATTCACCGCTGATGGCGTGTCGTTGCGGCTGCTGATCGGTGCGGGGTTCGGCCTTGAATCGCCGGTGATCGCCTATGCGCCGACTTTCCAGGCTGATGTGGAACTGGCGGTGGGCGCGACGCTGGAACTGCCGCCGGATTACCCGGAACGCGGCGTTTATCTGACCGAAGGACGATTAACGGTAGATGAAAGCTCACTGGCCGCCGGACAACTAGCGGTGTTGACGCCGGGCCGGGCGGCGCATCTGGAAGCAGGTGAGCCAGCTCGTCTGATGCTGTTGGGCGGCGCGCCGCTGGACGGCAAACGATTTATCTACTGGAATTTCGTGGCTCGCACGCGGGAACGCATTGAGACCGTTAAGGCGGACTGGGCGGAGGGACGGTTTGCGCCGATTCCGGGGGAGACCGAATTCATTCCCGCACCGTGGCGTTGACCGCGCCTGCTAGGGCAAATAGTTCCCAGCGGCCCGGCATCTTTATTGCGCCTTGACAGAACGACTGATTACTCCAGGAAGATAGACTGCGGGCCAATGACCCGGTCGCCGGCCAACAGATAAACCTGATAAGCGCCTGTCAAAGTACGCTCGGTCGCAGTCCTTAGATCAAGCTGTACAGCGCCCTGCAAGCGCGACTCGCCGCCTGGCGACTTTAGCAAATTGACCGGCGTCAGCACGTCGATCAGGAGCGGCCACCTGTCATCAAGCTGTAGTAGCAGCAAGGTGGTTTTTAGCAGCGGGGTCCGTTTTTCGCGATCAATCAGCAGCAACTGGTTATCGCGCGGTAGATCGACAGCCAGGGTCGCCGTTGATGACCGGCCAGCGCCGGATTGCAAGGCGAAGGCGGCGCCGTCAGCCATGGCGGGGGCCAAGGAGGAGTCGATGGTCGTCAGGAAAGACGATGGCTGGCCAATTGGGAGTGGTTTAGCCACATTGCCCACGCCCTGCAACTCCACCACCACAGTATTCGATTTCCAATCGTAGAAGATCACCGTCACGGCAAACCGCCCCGGCTGCCAGTCGCGGGCAATGGCCCGGCGCAGATCAATGCGCTGGAGGCTGGTGCGAACGCCCCTGGCATTGATCGGATCGGGTGGCGTACCGCTCCTTGAAGGTTGCGGCGTCCGCTCGCGTTTGTCGGCGCGGAACAAATAGCCGATATGAGTAGCGCCGCTCTCCAAATCAGTCACCAGCAACCAGATATTTTGCTTGTAGTGAGCTTCCCATTCGCGTTGACCGGTATAGCGTAGAGCAATTAGTACAGGCAGCTCGCTGTGGCGGGCAAAATCGAGTTGGCGCGGTGCGCCAAGCGCCACGAACACGGGTGCGTCCAGAGGCGGCGTGGTTGGCGCCGGACGAGGGCCAACTTTGAACAGGTTGGCCAACTGGAGTTGGGCAGCGCGAGTACGCGCCTGATCGAAAGCAAAATAGTCCTCATCCGGCAACGTTAGTAACTGCACCGCTTGGCGCTGCGCCTCATTCATCATCTGTACTCCTGGGTCTGAACCGACCGCTGTCTGCTCGGCATGGACTCCCCACGCCAGCACCAGCAGCAGGCTGCATAGCTCAATCTTGCGGTGGAGGCTCATACAATATTCGACATATCCTGCACCAGCAGATAGGGGTGGCAGATGTCGCAGTAGCGGTTGTGCGAACCCACAATCGGGCCGGAATCGTACATCACGCACTTATCGGTTTCCTGACGGCAGTGGTTGCCCTGACCCATATCGACCTGGATCGGATGCGCCGGGATGCCGGTCGCCGGCGCGCCGTGCAACACCTGGTGAAAGGCATGACCCAGTTCATGGACAATCGTGTTCTGAAAGTCGTCCCTCTTCAACTGGGTGTCCGACTCGTAGACCGCCAAAATACGTTGGTTGAACGATTCGCCCAGAAAATCGTTGGCGCCTTGGACCGACAAATTCTCAATCCACACACGGGTCTGCGCCGTAGTCGGCCCGACGCCCGCTGGCAGGGCGACCTTGACTTTATTTAGATCGTCACGATTTGCATTGATGGACAGATCAGCGTTGCTGAGATTGCCGTTACGCGGATTGACCCAATCACCAGCGCCGCTATTGGCGCTGGCGTCCCAATCTTTCGCTTCCCAGGAACCGCTGACCAGCAGATCGCCACCCTGTAGCGGCGGATTCAATACACGTTTATCCATCAGGATATCGAGTGGGAAGCTACTTGCCGGTTCGTCTCTATCCTCAAGTCCGCTGTCGCCGTCTGGATCCCACTGCGCGTCGCAGACCAGGATTGGCACCTTAATCGGTTTATCCGCTTCCGCCGCAAAGCCGGTGAAAAACTGCGCTTTGTTGGTGTCCGAAACTACCAGCGCATCGTTCGGGCCGCCGTTGACGCGCACCATGTACATGGGATAAATCGCTTTCGGATTAAAGCCGTCTACCGTGGTCCGCGTTACTTGCAGCTCTGGACAGGCTTGCATATCCGCCTTGACCCGCTCGTACTGCCCCACCGCTGGGCCGAAGCCCGGCGCGTTAATGCCTTCAACCTTGACAACCTGATACCAGAACCTGCGCCAGACCTGGAGAGTGTCTTTGTAGAGCTTCGGTTTTTTCTTCTCCAGATCGGTATGGCCATGGATATATTTGGCCAGGTGCGGATCCTGCTCGATGTAGGCGCCGGGCTGGAACTTGTCGCCGCCAAAGCGCGATAGGGTCAGTTCCAGCTTGGCGTAGCCGTCAGCATTGGTTTTCGCGGATAAATGTAGCAAATCCTTGCGGTCGGCTTTGTCCTTGTGCTTAACGGCGGCGTCGATGTCCTTCCATTTCCAGGTCAGAGGCGCTTTGCCGGTCACGACTGCGCCGTTAGGCAAATCGATGCCCCAGTTGGCCGTCTTCATGTTGTTCTTGTCCGGCGCCAGCATGAGATGGATGACGACATCTTGCAATTTCTCGCTGAGTTGAGCGCCGATGGTGATTTTGCGTCCGTCGGGGTCGGCCTTGAGGTTGATGTAAAAACGCTTCTGCGGCTCATCCCAGGCTACGGCCTGACCGGGCGTCGCCGTGTAGTCGATCTTGAGTTCCTTGATCTGCGCCACGGTGAAGCGCGCCCAGTCGGCGTTGCGCTTGGGACTTTTGGCCGGCGCGTCCTTGTCGGGTCGATCCAGGGTCAGATCCAGCATCACCTGACGAAAGTCTTTGGTCGCCGTCTTGCCTTCCACCCAGTAGATTTTTTCAGCCGCCTTAAGATCCTTGACCGTAACCGGCCCAACCGGGAAATTCACTGCGCCGCCTTCCCACTCCTTGTCCCAAAGTTCCACCGCGCCGCTGGCGTTGGTGGGATTGATGAATATCTGGTAGTCGTCCGTACCATCCGGCCACTGACTGGCGTCGAGTTTCTGCACGACCAGCTTGGCGCGACCGTTATTGTTATTGCTCTGCGCGTGCAGCAACCGGCCAGTCTTGACCTTTTCCTCGTCGGTCATGGCCTTCTGGTCAGGCAGCGCTTTGTCTTTCAGATTCGTGTAATAGGTCTCCACCGGGTCAGTATCGGGATCAACCTGAAGGGCCTTGACCGCCGCAACATCGTGCCAGTGGAGTTTCATTTCCAGCTCGACCACGCCCATGTCGATCTTGACCGGACCCAGTTTGCGGATTTTCGGGTTGCCGGGGTCTTCCAGTTCCAGCGACAGGGTGAACTTACCCTTGGTCTTGCCTTTGAGGTACAGCTTCCAGGGCGAGCCGCCGAACAGCTTGTCGTTGGGAATCGGCTGGCTGAGATCGAGCTTATCCTTGTCCTCGCATTTTTCATCAGTGAACGCTTCGATATTGGCTGCGGCCTTAAGGAACGCCCCCTTGGTATATTTGGGCTCGGCCTGGCGCTGCTTGGCGCTGACCAGAATATAGGTCGGTTCGGCGAAGATTTTCTTTTCGCCGGCTTCTTGATGATCGGACAATTTGCGGTCCAGCAGCACGACCTTGTACTCGACTTCCAGGCGCGGCTCGACCACATTGCTGGCCTTAACGGTCAGCGCCTGCTGGGCCGGACCGCGCACCCGGATGGCGGTGTCCGCCGGGGTTTTCAGGGTCAGCGTGGCGGTGACCGCGCCGGCGGTCTCGCCTTTGAGGTACAGGTCCAGACCTTTTTTCAGGTCGGCGTTTTTGATCTGCGCCGAGCGGCCGCCATCCAATACCAGCGGCGTCTTGCACGCGGTGTCGGTGAAGACCGCTACATTACCGTTGCTGAACTGCAAGACGCCGTCTTCATTGAAGGGTTTTTCTGGCCGGGTCTCGGTATAGCGCAAATGCAATTTGACCGGTTGCTCTTCCTCGGGGGGCGCGGCGGCGTCCGCCTTGGCCAGATGCAGCGGCGGCGATGGAGGAGCAGCATCCTGTGCTTTGGGTTCAAACCACAATTCGTTACGGTCAGCGTCGATATGCGGCTCGGCGATGTTGAGCAGTTTGACGACGATCCTGGCCTGACCGACGCCGCCCTCAGGGACATTAACATCCGTTTTAGTGACAATCCCCTCGGCGTACAAAGTGTCGGGAACCGACGCCGACACCGTGTACTTGCCACACTTGACCCGCTTGAAGGTATGATTATTCTGGTTTTTCTCGCTCAGCGCCTCCGGCGACGGCGAATCGGTAGAGATGCTCTTAACATCTGCTGCGGGCACCGCTTTACCCATATCTTCGACCACTTCGACGCTGAGATCGCCGGTCGGATAGGCTTTGATTTCGGCAATGGCGACCCCGCCCCCGGGAACGGCTAGCTGGCCCTCGACGACCGGCACATATTGACCTTTGCCATTGATGTTGTAGGGCTGGAATTTACCACTCGGGAAATTGGCTTTGTAGGTGTAAGAACCGGGTTTGCGGTCGTCGAACTGGGCAAAGCCGATGTCATTGGTGTCGTCTTGGCCGGGAGTCGGGCCTTCCAGGACCACCTGCACGCCGGAAATGCCTTCGTGCTTATCTTCGCGGCTGACAATCACCACCGCTGCGCCTAATAGCTCTTCTTTATCCTTATCCGCGCATTCCTGGATCGGCGAATCCTTTTTTTTGGGCGGCTTGCTGGCCAGACGATCCTTGATCGCCTGCAAGGCGTCTTCTTTTTTCTGGGAAAAATCTGGCATTAGAAGCGTTCCCGTAAGGCCTCAATGATAGCGCACAACTGCGCGGCCTTTGGATTGCTGGGCGCCATCTGCTGCAATCGGTATTCGATCAGGGCCATTTTGACATGACCGGGGGTGGTCGGGCGTTCGAGCAGCGCCCGCGACCAGGTGAGCAGTTCCGCCCGCGCCCGCCCCTCGTTCAGATCAGGCCGCTGATTGAACAGCATCAAAGCGATGAATACGGCATGATCGTCTTCGTTTTCGATGCCGTAAGCCGCCGCCCGGTCAAATCCCTTGCGGACAAAGCGCCGCAGGTTCTCACGACCGTCGACATGCTCGCTGATGCGGGCGGTTTCGTTGGGGAACAGGATTTCCAGTTCAGCCAGCAAACGATTCTCGAAGCCCCGTCCACTGGCGGTAGCAAGAATCTCCATCTGCTCTTTTCTGATGGTCAGCATTATGGATTCAGCACAGTATGTGATGGTCGTCAGTAAATTGAGTATAGGCTATTTTTGAATTTTTGATGCCCCATCCTTATTAGAGCTACGACCAAGGCCAGCAATATCAATCTCGTTGTTGCATCAAGCGACAACGACTTGCGATTCCTGTATAAAGGCGTTTATGAAAATACCCCGCAGAATGAAGCCGTTGGTTGACGAAGGTCTGGTGGATGAAATCGTCCGTTCGTTGAAAAGCGGTAAAGAAGCACAAGTCTATGTGGTGCGTTGTGGCGACGTGCTGCGGTGCGCCAAGGTTTACAAGGAAGCCCAGCAGCGCCGTTTCAAGCAAGCCGTTCAGTATCAGGAAGGCCGGAAAGTTCGCAGCAGCCGCCGCACTCGCGCCATGGCCCAGCGCACCCGGTATGGGCAAAAAGAACAAGAAGCGGCTTGGCTCCATGCCGAAGTGGACGCTTTATATCAGCTCGCCGCTGCTGGGGTGCGGGTTCCCACCCCCTGGAGTTTCGTGGAGGGCGTCCTGTTGATGGAGTTGGTTGTGGACGCGGAAGGCTGTCCGGCGCCACGGCTTCATGATCTCATCCTGACCGGCGCGCAGGCGCGGGAATACCACCGCCGTCTCATCGCTGAGGTGGTGCGGATGCTCTGCGCCGGCCTGATCCACGGCGACTTATCGGAATTCAATATCCTGGTGGATGTGGAAGGGCCGGTGATTATTGACTTCCCCCAAGCGGTGAACGCCGCCGCCAATAACAGCGCCCATGCAATGCTGGAGCGGGATGTCGCCCGAATAACAGCTTATTTGGGCCGTTTTGCCCACGAGTTGCTGACAACCGACTACGGGCAGGAAATCTGGAAACTGTATCAACAAGGCAGCCTCTATCCGGGCATGGAACTGACCGGACGCTTTGAGCGCAGTACCGTGGATGCGAATGTCGAGAACGTGATGAGGGTTATTGAGGACGCCCGGGAAGAGGCTATGGCGCGTCGCGCAGGGGTCTTAGCCGCCGCAGAAACAAGTCCGACGATGCAAAATAGAGGGAACAGTGAAATACTAGCGCCTCTGTTTCAGAGCGAGAGGCGCGAATGTCCTACGACGTAAATCCAATCATCGACCGGCTGTGCGAAGCCTTCCCGGCCTGCTTCAATCGGTCGGCCCCCAAGCCGCTGAAAATCGGCCTCAGTGAAGATTTGCTGGCGCTGGCCGGCGCACATCCCGCCCTGATTGATCTGACCCGCACTCAAATTCGCCGGGCCATCAAGTTCTACACCGGCGCCCCGGCCTACCGGAAAGCGCTGAGGCGAGGCGGCCCGCGTTATGATCTGGCTGGGCAAGCAACTGGGGAAGTGACGCCCGAGCAGCAGGCATTAGCCAAGATGCCCCGCCCGAAAGCGCCCGTATCCCCGCCCGAGCCGAAAGCGCCTGAATCATCCCCGGAAACGGGGTATATCAAGATGTCGCTGAAGCGGCGCGTGACCCCTGAAACCAGCGAGTGAAAGACTGGATTTCACGCTGAAGGAGACTATCCAATGCCCTCGGCTGCCATTGCCTCTCCCGCCGAGGTCGTCGATTTCTGGTTCGCGCCGAGCGTTCAGCCGCTGTGGTTCGCCGCGACCCCGGATTTTGACGACCTCTTGCGGGCGCGCTTTCTGCTGACCTATCGCACTGCCGCCGCCGGTTCGCTAGCGGACTGGGAAACCACCCCCAGCAGCGCGTTGGCGCTGACTGTCGTTCTGGATCAGTTCCCGCTCAATCTGTTCCGGGGCCAGCCCGCGAGCTTCGCCACTGAAGCCGCCGCCCGGACAGTCGCCGATCGCGCTATCGCTCTTGGCTTCGATCAGGTCCTGCCGCCCGAGCAGCGGCAATTTCTCTATTTACCGTTCATGCACAGCGAAGCGCTGGCTGATCAGGAACGCTCGGTGCGGTTGTACCAGCAACCAGGTCTGGAAGAGAGCTTGCGCTTCGCTCGCCACCACTGTGATCTAATTCGCCGCTTTGGCCGTTTCCCGCACCGCAACGCCATTCTGGGACGGGTCAGCACGCCCGAGGAACTCGCCTACCTTGCCTCGCCCGAGGCTTTTCACGGCTGAGCGCTTCTCGTTCAGTGACCGAAATTTTTTCACGTCCAAACGACGGCGAACTGGGCCGCCGGCTGGCCTGGCGGCTCCGTCACATTGTCACCTGGTCGCCGCCGGTCCTTCGTCGATCTCGCTCCCTGCCGGCGCTGCTGCGAACTTTGCCGCCCGCTGGGCGCCCAGCCGCTGAGGCGCTGGCGTCTCACTATGATCTGAGCGGCTGGGAGCGGGCGTGTGACGTGCAAGGGTTCCGGGAGAGCCTGTATGTATTGGACGTGCTGGATCGCTACGCCGGCCCGCCGCCCGACCGCTCCCAGCCTTCCCTGGACATCGGTTGCAAAAATGGCGGTTACCTGCCTGGATTGCGCGCTTGGTCGAGTGGCCCCTGGGATGGGGTGGAACTGGACGCCTATCGTCGTTACTGGACGATGACCACCCGCCGCGCCCACGGCGAGTTTGTCGCCCGCAGTCTGCCCGGTTGCCGGTATCTGGCCGGAAATCTGCTGGATATTTGCGGTGCCTACGGGTTCATCACTTGGTTTTTACCGTTTCTCCACGCGGCGCCGTTGCGGGAATGGGGCTTGCCTGACCGGTTTCTGCTGCCGCAACGTCTGTTCGACCACGCTTGGAGCTTGCTGGCGCCGGGCGGTCGCTTGCTGGTTATCAATCAGGGTGAAGCGGAAGCGGAACGGCAGGCCCGGCTCTTTCAGCAAGCCCGGATTGCCGCACGGGCGCTCGGGCGCGTCGAGAGTCCGCTGTCGCCGTTCCAGCGCCCGCGATATGGTTTTCTGGCGGTCAGCCAATAGAAGGCTACGATCTCCACGGCCGTCCGCATCGCCGTCAGGAAACCTCACGCCCGGATTCGCATCCAATAAAATCGATGCTTCACACAGAACCCGCCGCTGTGCGAGAACGTGGGCAAGATGCGTCCTGACAGGCGTCAGGAACGATCCGATACATGGATTAAAATCATGAAATTACGGCTTTTTCTGACGGCGTTCCTCTTGCTGCCTCTGCTCCTGACATTGACCGCGCCGCCTGTCCATAGTGCTGCGTCTGTTTCGACCGCGCACGCCACCGTCACCTTACTGAGTGAACAGCCCCCCGCCACGCCGGGGCAAACCCTGTGGCTCGGTCTGCGCTTTGAACTGATTCCGCACTGGCACTTGTACTGGCGTAATCCGGGCGCTTCGGGCGCGGCCCCGGCGATCCGCTGGACGCTGCCCGATGGCTGGACCGCCGGCGACATCCACTGGCCGACGCCCCAGCGCATCCGGGTCGGGCCGCTGACCAATTACGGCTACGAGGAGACCGCGACGCTGCTCGTCCCGGTGCGGCTTCCCGAAACGCCGCTGCCCGCTGGTCCGCTGACCCTCGTTGCGGATGCTGAATGGTTGGTGTGTCGTGTGGAGTGCGTTCCCGAAGCCGGGCGCTTCACCCTCGAATTTCACCCCCCTGATGACCGCCCCGGCGCGGACCCTGCAACCCTTCGTCTTTTCGCCGCCGCTCGGGCGCAGGGATATGAAGCGATTACTCTGGCGGGCCGCTATCGCCTGGACGACAGCGCTCTGGCGATCACCGTCGAAACGCCTGGTTTGAGCCTGGACGATCCCCGCGACGTCTGGTTCGCTGCCGACGAGTGGGGGCCGGTGGACCCCAGCGCCGCCCATGACTGGCGACGTATCGCCAATGCTTTCACGCTCCGCGCACCCATTGGCGATCTACCCCCCAGCGGAGATGCGCCTCTGGAAGGATTGCTGGTTGTGGAATCCGCCAACCCCGAGGCGCCCGAACGTCGCGGCTATCCAGTGCGGCTTGTAGCGGAACCGGTCCCGTTAAATAGCGTAAATAGCGTAACCCCGAATTTCCTGACGGCGCTTGGCTTCGCCATCCTGGGGGGATTGATTTTGAATATCATGCCCTGTGTGTTGCCGGTGCTGGGCATCAAGGTTATGGGGTTCGTCCAGGATGCCGGCGCATCGCGCCAGCGGCGGATTGGGCATGGCCTGATGTATGGTGCGGGCATTCTGATCAGTTTCGCGCTGCTGGCGGCGGTCCTGATGATCCTGCGCGCCAGCGGCGCCGCTCTGGGTTGGGGTTTTCAGCTTCAGTCGCCAGTGGTGGTGACGTTGCTGGCCTATCTGATGTTGTTAATCGGCCTGAACCTGTCCGGCGTGTTTGTCATCGGCGGCGAGTTGATGGGCGCTGGCCACTCCCTGACCAGCGGTCACGGCCTTGGCAAGACCTTCGCCACTGGTGTTTTGGCTGTGGTAGTGGCCAGCCCCTGCACTGCTCCGTTCATGGGAACTGCTCTAGGCTTCGCCATCACCCGCCCGGTCGGGGAAGCGCTCGCCATTTTCCTCGCTTTGGGCTTGGGCTTCGCCTTGCCTGTGGCGTTGTTGAGCCTGTGGCCGGCCGGGGTCCGGCTCCTGCCTAAACCTGGGCTCTGGATGATGCGTGTCCAGCAATTTTTGGCCTTCCTCCTGTATGCGACGGTTGCCTGGCTGCTATGGGTGCTCAGTCAACAAACTGACGCCCGGGCTTACGGCGCGGCGCTGGCTGGCCTGATTGGCGTGGCTCTGGCTGCTTGGCTGTACGGGCAGTGGCGTCCACGGGGCTGGCGCCTTGGTTTTTTAGGGGCCGGGCTGACCGCCGCCTTAGCGTTGACCCTGGGGCCGATTGCCGCATCCGACGGCCCCGCGCTGTCCCGCGCCGCCCCCGGCGATCAAATCTGGTCCGAAGCCCAAGTGCGAGAACTCAGAGCGGCGGGACGCCCGGTGTTCGTCAACTTTACCGCCGCCTGGTGCATTACCTGCCAGGTCAATGAGCAAGTCGCCCTGTCTACGGCAAACACCCAGCGATTATTTGCTTCTCGTTCCGTAGCCTACCTCGTAGCGGATTGGACGCGCCGCGACCCTGCGATCACTCGTCAACTGGAACGCCATGGGCGCAGCGGCGTGCCGCTCTATCTGCTGTATTCGCCAACCGCCGAATCGCCGGTTGTCTTACCTCCGGTGCTGACCGAAGGCATCCTGGCGGATGCCCTCCATGCTCTTTGAACCTTTGGAGAAAAACCATGCGTTTATTTTCGTTGCGTACTCTTTTGATTACCTTGGCTCTTTTCACCACTGGCGCGAGCGCTGCTGTGCGCGTCGGCGCGCCGGCTCCCGACTTTACAGGTGTCGACACTCAGGGCAAAACTCACCGGCTGGCCGATTACCGTGGGAAGACCGTGGTGCTGGAATGGACCAATCACGACTGTCCCTACGTTCGCAAGCACTATGGCGCCGGGAATATGCAGGATCAGCAACGGGAAGCAGCGGCCCAAGGCGTGATCTGGTTGTCGGTGATTTCCTCGGCCCCCGGTCAGCAGGGGCATGTGAGTCCCGCCGAAGCGGATGAACTGACGCGCTCCCGCAGTGCCGCGCCTCATGCGGTTCTGTTGGACCCTGAAGGTCAAATCGGCCGCGCTTACGGGGCTAAAACCACCCCTCACATGTACCTCATCGATGAAGCGGGTCAACTGGTCTACATGGGCGGTATTGATAGCATTACCACTGCTAATCCGGCTGATATTCCCCGGGCCACGCAATATGTGCGCGTCGCTTTGCAGGAACGGGCGGCAGGTCAGTCGATCAGCGCTCCAGTCACTCGGCCCTATGGCTGTTCGGTCAAGTACTGATCTGGCCTCAAGAGTCTGGCGCAGGGTTTTCCGACCAATGCGCCAGACCCCTTTGGCGATGAATCTCCGATGACGCTCTTCCTCCGTCTGGCCGCTGATGCCGTGGTGCTGCTTCATTTGGCGTTTGTCGTGTTCGTAGCAGGCGGAGGTTTGCTGGTCTGGCGCTGGCCCCGGTGGGCGTGGTTGCATCTACCGGCGGCGGCTTGGGGAGTGTGGATCGAGTTCGCCGGCTGGATTTGCCCGCTCACCCCGCTGGAAAATGCGCTGCGGCGAACGGTTGGTCAGGCTGGCTATCCCGGTGGATTCATCGATCATTACTTGTGGCCATTGCTTTATCCGGCGGGACTGACCCGTGAATGGCAATGGGCGTTGGGAGCTGGCGTCCTCGTGCTCAATGGCGTGGTTTATGGTCTTCTGGCGATTCGCCGGGCGCGATTGGCGGGAAAGGACTTTGGTTGACCGACGCCAGAGTTTCAGGCTCTTTTTCAACCAAGCGCATGGTTCCGATGAAGCATCACTCAAGCGGTAATTTTGAATACGGTGCGGTTGAGACCGACTATTTGCGAAGCCGCGATCCGTTGCTGGGCGCGGTCATCGACCGGATCGGCCGAATTGAGCGCGAGGTGACTCCCGATCTGTTCACCGCGCTGGTCAGAAGCATTGTGGCGCAGCAAATTTCCAATGCCGCCGCTGCGACCGTATGGCGGCGGTTGCAGGCGATGCCGGGCGACTTCACGCCGTTGAGCATCGCCCGGAAGTCACTGCCCGATCTCCAGGTCTGTGGGCTATCCCAGCGCAAGGCGGCTTGGATTCAGCGATTGGGCCACGAAGTCGCCAGCGGCGCTTTGGACTTGCCCGCTCTCCATACTCTGCCGGATGCGGTGGTGATCGAAACTTTATCGGCTTTGCCGGGGGTGGGGGTGTGGACGGCGGAAATGTTGCTGATCTTCGCCTTGGGCCGACCTAACGTGGTGAGCTGGGGGGATCAGGCGATTCGGCGCGGCATGAAGCGGCTGTACAGCTTGGACGCCTTGAGCAAGGCGCAGTTTATGAGCTATCGGGAACGCTATGCGCCCTATGGAACGGTGGCGTCCTTCTACTTGTGGGCATTGGCGAGCGAGTCAGCGGAAGCTCTCTAGCGCGTCGCCAGTTCCACGCGACGGTTCACGTTGTTCCTCTTTTCGTTCATCTTTTCTCATCAATGAGTTGGCTTGCATGACCCTTGTTGTCGTTCTGGTCTTTGGTTTCGTTTATTTGGGCATGATCCTGGGTGATTTGCCCTTTTTGCAACTGGATCGTACCGGGATCGCTCTGCTGGGGGCCATTGCCTTGGTGGGTTTTGGGGCAGTGAGTCCCGAAGCGGCTGCGCAATCCTTGCACTTGCCGACTCTGATACTGCTGTTTGCATTTATGGTGCTGTCGGCGCAGATGCGGCTGGGTGGTTTTTATGCGTGGGTAACGCAAAAGCTGGCGTCGTCGCCGTTGAGTCCACCCGTGTTGCTGGGAGCTCTGATTGGAGTAGTTGCGATTTTGGCCGCCGTGTTCAGCAACGATATTGTCTGTCTGGCGGTCGCCCCGGTGCTAATCGACGCCTGCCGGCGGCGTGGCCTTAATCCTATGCCCTATTTACTGGCGCTGGCCTGCGCAGCGAATGTCGGCTCGGCAGCTACCTTGATCGGTAATCCGCAGAACATGCTGATCGGCGCGACCCTGCGGCTATCCTTCAGCGGTTATGCGGCGGAAGCCTTGCCGCCGGTGCTGCTCGGCTTACTGGCGACCTGGGGCCTCATTGCTGTTCAGACACGCGGGCAGTGGCAAGCGGCTACTCTGGTTGCTGATTCCATCCCGGCGCGGCGCGCTGAGGATTTTCCGACCTTTAACGCTTGGCAAACCACTAAGGGGTTGCTGGTTGCGACGACGTTGCTGGGCGTTTTTCTGTTCACTGACTGGCCTCATGAGGCGGCGGCGTTGATTGGCGCGGGGGTGTTGTTGACCAGTCGTCAGTTGCATTCCCGCCAGATGCTGGGCCTGGTGGACTGGGAGTTGTTAGTGTTGTTCACTGGCCTTTTTGTGGTTAACCATGCGTTGCAGGAGACGGGTTTGGTGGCTGAGGCGGTCGCTAGGTTCGCGGCGGTGGGATGGCCGCTGGAACAACCGGGATTGCTGTTTGCTGCAACTGTGTTGTTGAGCAACCTCGTTTCCAACGTGCCGGCGGTGATGCTGCTGTTGCCAACCGCTACTCATCCGCTGGCTGGGCTTATTCTGGCGCTGGCGAGCACCTTGGCGGGTAATCTGTTGTTGGTGGGCAGTATCGCCAATCTCATTGTCGCGAATGCTGCCGCTCAGCGAGGGTTGCGCCTGGATTGGCGCGCTCATGCCCGAGTGGGAATCCCGGTGACCCTGGCGACCTTGGCGATCAGCGCCGGGTGGATCGGGTGGCGGATGAACAGCGTTTGATCAGGTGCTGATGTGGGATGCATCGGCGTTGATTGATTCAAGATGTGATGATCGAAATGGCGCTTTGATGGCGTTGGAAGCGGATCAGAACAACTGGCTGATTCGGTAGGCGGCTGATTTTTGCCTTGGGGAAAGCAATAGGAAAGCGAGTTTCGTTGGCGCCGGTTGAGACCTTGCTTTTGGAGAGCCGTCTTTTTTTCCCTGGATCGTTGTCAAGGCGTCGAATTGGCGCTTTAGGGCGTTTTCATTTTTTTGGCATACGGATGCAGCTTTTTTTGATTGCGTGGCTTCCAGGCTGGTTCTGCGTCGGTTTCTGGTGGGTTGTGGAGGGATTGGGGGACTGCAGTAGGGATGGAGATGGAAGTTGGAGAATGTTGGGGAAAGGGCGCGCTGTGCGATTCTTTTGCTTGCCCGTTGCAGAAGATGGTTCGCGCGCGATCGGAGTTTCTGAATATATGCAGATCTATATGATGATAATAAGGAGTGAACGCGATAAAAGGGGGGCGATGTGCCATATGGAGGGGGGGCGATGTGCCGTGGATAACTTCAAAAGGGGGGGCGATGTGCCGTGGATAACTTTTCCTCTTTTGACGCGATGAAATCAGCCGCAGTACGGCGCGGAAACCACTTGAAGGCGGCATTGATTTAGTCGGAGGGTTGGTTCTGACGCTGGACCCACGATTTGGCAAATCCCCAAAAGGCTGCGTCATAACGCCGGGGTTGTTCCTTATCCCGCACCCACGCATCAAAATCATCTTGACAGGCATACGGGTCGAGACCCGGATAGTGGCGACGAAACCGTTCGACTGTGGCCGGTTTGAGGTGGGTAATCACCGGGGCTGGTAACGGAGGCGCGGGCGCAACCGAAGTTACATCGATGGGTATTACAACTGTGGTGGAATGAACCGGCGGAGGGGAAGGATGTAGCAGCAAGCCGCCGCGCACCACTTCAACCTTGGCGGCTGGGTAGACAGCCAGCGCCGCCCGGCAGGCCGGTCCCCATTCCCGGCGAAAATCCCTGATCGGGTCCTGGCCGGTGTATTCCTGCCCGAATTGGCCATGAAACTGCTTCCAGGTCACCTTGACTGGCTGGGTGAGGGTAAAGAGACGCCGGGCAAAAAACTGGTAGGCGTCGATAGCCAGAGCCGAATGGGCCAAGGCGCGCAAGGACCGGGGATCGAGGGGTACGGCATGGGCTAGGAGGGTTTCGAAGTACTGTTGTGATAACCCGATCTGGCCCGGCCACTGTTCAGTACGATCACCCGGGATGGACCAAGCGTCAAACCGCTCAATCGGCTTGACGTTCACGGTAGTCGCGCCGTGCGGGCCGCGAAAGCCGAGGGTCATCCGGCAGGCGGCCAGGGCTTTCATTTCCCGTTTGAACAGGGTGTAACTGCTGCCGCCATCGGTGTTGAGTCCCAGACGCTCCATGAATTGCCGAACGCTGCCGTCCACCTCCACCAGTGGGCAGCGGGTGCGGACCGCTTCGCTGTTGATATGGATCAGCGCCAACCGGGGCTTGGGGCCAGCGGGCATCGGTTGTTCGACCAGAGTCGCGCCGTCATAGAGGACGCCGGCTTCAATGCGGATTAGGCCATTTTGATAGGTGCGCTCAAAGATGCGGGCGTCGGTGCGGCGGCGCGGCAGGGCGACCTGGCAAAACAGACTGTGCTGGTAGACGATGTCGAGCGGATCGTCCTGCCAGATGTCCACGGCGGTGGTGAGGATGCGGTTCTGAACCACAGGCAACTTGCGGGTAGCGGGGGGCATGGGTTCTCGGCTCTCCAGTGTGACGCGCTTTATTCAGGGGTAAAGCGTTGAAAAAAAGGCTTTTGGACTGGGTTTTCGGTGGTGGGCGCTTCCATGCGCCGCGAATCTTTCAGGCAGGATGACCCCCTTCGCCGTGGATAATACTTATCCGATTCTGGCCGGCAAAGCCCGCGCCGGTTTCATCCCTGAGAGCCTCCGCCGAAAATTGGTTTTTATTACCTCATATTTTAATACATTCAATGAATTACTTAAAGTTTACTGTCCGATGAAGTCCACTGCGCTCCCGGAACAGGAAACCAGCTAACAATAGCGCCATCAGAGCCAGACTGAACAGCGCCGCCGGTTCCGGGGCGCCGCCGCCGGTAAAAACGGTCGCGCTCGTGATCGGCGCTGCCGGTTCGCCATAGGCCCGTTCGGTCACGCCCTTCACCTGAGCGACCGGAACCGGCAGGGTCGGCGTTTGCGCGGCGTTGGGGTTATAAATCTTCTCCGACACCGCGACGAATGCGGTCCACGGCGTCACCAGCGCGAAATTCAGCCCCAGTTCGGTGATGCGCTGCTTAAGTGCATCGACATTGACCGCCTCGTGACCCGGCTGGTGCGCGCCGGTCGTCAACTGATACTGCAAATCGCCAATCCGGGAGCGCGCCCAAATCACCGGCACTGCCTCACCCTGGGTGCTGGTTTCCGGCAAGTCGATTTGCAGGGGCAAGGCCGCCGGACGGCCCTGCACCAGACCGCGCACGGTGATTTCCTGTCGGCCAGGACGGCCATAACGGCCTTGAATCCGCAGCGATTGCCCGGCGAACAAGTCCGGCAGGCGGTCGGGACTCTGGTCGCTGACCTCCATGCCGCCCCAGTCGATTTGAATGTCGGTCAGCACCGGCGATTGCAGGCGGTCGGCCAGTTCGCCGGCCACTTTCTCCAAATCCTCCGTAGGGTCCATGTAGCGAGTGAAACCGCGTCCAACCCGGCCCATTTCGCTCATCAGGTAGCGATTGACGCCCGTGCCGACGCCGAAGGCGTACAGCCGCGCATCGCCCAGATGGATCTTGAGCAACTGTAAAATCTCGGCTTCGTTGCCGATGTAGCCATCGGTCAGGAAGGTGACGAGGCGCAGAGCGCCCGGCGGAACCGGCGGCGCCAGGGCTTGGCGGATGCCGGTGCTCATTTCCGTGCCGCCCTCGCCATCGAGCGTATCGGTATAGCGCAGCCCGGCCTGAATGTTATCGGGCGTCGCTGGCAGCGGTTGGGTGGAGAATTCCGTGGCGGCATCGCTGAAGCGAATGATGCGGAAACTATCGGTGGGCCGCAGCCGCCGCAGCGCCGCCCGCATGAAGGCTTTGCTGGCGTCCATCGGCAAGCCGTGCATCGAACCGGAGCAATCCAGCACGAACACCATCTCGCGGGGCGTGATATCCGCCGCCGCCGGAACCTGGGGCGGTTCGAGCAGCAGGCTGAAAAAGCCGCCGCGCTCGTCACGGTAAGCCAGCAATCCCGCCTGGGTCCGCGTCCCGGCCAGGGTGTAGCGCAGCACGAAATCGCGATTGTCCAGCGTCCGGCCATTCGCCAGCCGCACCTCGGCCCGCCCGCTCTCCACATTTTGCGTGGTAATCGGATGCGTGCGGCTTTCGATGTTGGCAATCGTCATCCCGGCGTTGAGATGAATGGCCAGACCCACCCGTTCCGGGTCAATCTGTTCAGGCGCGTTCAATTCAAACGCCGGCGGATAGGCGGGCAACTGTTCAACCTCCCACTGGCTGTAGGCGGTTTTGCTGGCGGCGGCAGTCGCGTCGCCAGCGGTTCCGGTCCGCGCATTCCAGTGCTGAACGCCGCCGGGCGACGCGGGCTGGTCCGGCGCGACGCCCGCGCCCTGGGGTTGATAGCGCGGCCCTACCACCAGCGGAATGACCAGTTCATAAGCGCCGTCCAGCCGGGGCACGGTCTGGGCGTAGGTCAGCGTCACCTTAATCGGCAAGCCCGGCATCAGGTTGGCGATGTTCTGGGTGAACATATTGGGGCGATGTTGAACCAGCAACGCGGCGGCGCGGCCTTCGCTCTTGGCCTTGTCAAAAGTGGCGCGGGCTTCCTCGATGCGCTGGATTTTGGCCTGAACGCGCTCGTCGCCAACTTCCATCACCATCGCGTTGACGGCGGCCTGTTCGTTCAGCGGAAACAGATAGGTCGCGTGAACCGCCCGGTCCAGCGGATTGGCGAAGGTCTGCGTAACCGTCACCCGCGCCAGGTCGCCCTGCACGTCGGCGTCAATGTCAGTCTTGAGCAATGGAAAGGTCACCGGCTTGCCGTTCACCTGGGCCTCGATACGTCCGCCCAAATCGTCGGGGACAACGGCCAGCGCGCCGGACCAAGGTAGCCAGGATATAAGGGCGATCAGGATAAATGGGATATTTTTCATGAGTGAATCCTCGCAAGGTTAGAGTGTTACAGGTCGGGGTTGAGAGTGGATTGGGAACGGGGACGAGGGCAAATCCAGCGCCCGCCACACCGCGACATCGAAGATTTCCGTGGCCTCTACCGGTAATTCCCAGGGTGCGATCCGCTGGATCATCCGCCAGGTCGCGCCGGGCGCTTGCAGCCACCGCCAGACCGCCTCGGCAACGTGGGTGGTCCATTCCCCACGGTCCGAGACATACGTCACGGATATCCGCCAGACCTGCCCTTGTGGGTCGGTGCTGCGGTACATTGCGCTGGGAATCGGGGCATTAGTCTGGCCGAGATAGCGCACGGCGTGACCGGCGCCAGCCAAACATTCTTCGGGAGCATGGAGGTGGCGCAGCGGTGAGGACGTGCTGACCACCAGCAAGCCGTAAGGGCCATAAGCGGCCCGCGCCGCGCCGCCGCCGTAACGGGTGAAATAATCGCGCTCCTGCGTCGTGAGCGCGCCGGGTTGCGCGGCGAAAATGGCGATGTAACCGGGTAATTGCGGCGCGGGCAGCGGCCGAGCCACATCCACCGGTTGCGGCGGCAGCGTCACAATCGCGCCACAGGCGGCCAGAAACGCTAGGCCAGCGAGCGGCTTGACCGAAAGGAGCCGCAAGGTATCGGAGCGGATGTTGGCGGGCGTTGCTGGAACTGAAACTGCGTCGCCGCCGCGGCGCGCCCAGAGCAGAAGCGGCAACGCCGAAAGCGTCAACGCAATCAGGCCGATTGTGCTGTGCCAGGGTTCGGCTAGCACGTCTACGCCGCCCAGCGCCTCGCGGTGAACCATTCCCGCCGCCAGAACGACGATGCGCAGGCTGTTGCCCAGCGTCGCCGCCGCCAGCGTCAGCAGCGCGCCCAGCGCGGCGCGGCGCGGCGTCGGGCGGGTCAGCACGGCAAGGGTGACGAACAGCAACAGCAACAGCAGCAAACCGCGTGTGCCGGAGCAGGGTAAATCGACCAGCACGGTTTGCTCATGCCACTGCAACTGAATCCCCTCGCACTGGACGGGCGCGCCCAGATTGAGCATTGCGCAAGCGCCAGCGGCGGAAAGCTGTTGCAGGGCAAAGCCGAAACCGCGTTGCAGGATGCGTTCAATCGGCAGGGCGAAAGCGAACAGCACCGCCAGCCAACCGGGCGCCAGCGGACGGGCGCGCCGTTCCAGGCCCAGCAACAGGCCGATGGCGTAGACATCGAGCGCCAGCGCCGCCGCGCCGAGGGTGTTGATCCCCAGCCACTGCCCGAGCAGGCGAATGATAGCGGTCAACGCCAGCAGCGCTGCTCCATTCAGGCGTTGCCGCGAGTCAGCGGTTTGCAACGGGCTGGTCGCGCTCCAGAGCAACAGACCGACGGTCAGCGCCGCTACCCAAACTCCGTAGGAATCGTAGGCGGGATCGAACCAGGTCCCTGCCAGCCACAGCAGGGGATGGATGGCTAGCAGCGCCAACCCCAGGATGAGAGCGGCGGGACCCAACAACGGAACAAGCAAATCGCGCATGGCGTGTCTCCAGTAATTCGCCAGCGCAGTTTGCAGTTGGGGTGTGCGCCCATGATGGCGCGTTCGTGCAAGATTGCGGAATGATCGTGCAAAACCGGTGCAAGCGGTTTCGCCATAGGCGCTGATCTTCGCCGGCGCCTGCTCATCCTAAAACGCCCGGAGGATGCCGACGCGCATCCCGGCGCTGCGCGCTGCTGCGCCTTGGCCAAGGAAGGAGGAGGGGAGTCAGGGTGCCCAGAGATCACTGGGAAAACCCCCGGCTGAAAACCGGTGGGGAAACCTCGTGGCCTTCGGCGCAAGACCCTGCGCCAACCCGTCTAGTGGCTCAAACAGATGAGCTATAACGGCGACATGCCGGGCGCTCAGTCCATGTCGGACGCCAGGCGGCGATCCAGGAACACAAGGGCGGCCCGGGGCGAGGGGGGCGGCTGAGTCGCCGTCTGACTCATCTCGCGTTCAGCAGCCAGCCAGTCTTCAATTGGGCAACCGCCCTGAAAACCCCGGCGTTCAGCCCGGTAGTACGCCGCTTCGGCAATCCAGGCGGGTTGCTGGGTCGCCGGGACGTCGGCTTCGGTGGGTGGGGATGTCAACATGCTGAAGGGTTCCCGAGGAAGTGGAGAAAGTAACCCCTATGTTACCTCATCAGCCATCCGCTCGGCGACCCGGTTAAACACAGTCATGCGTCGCCCAGCGGATGCGGACCCGGAAGCCGGGTATACTTGATTGATCGGATTCCCTCCGATCAGGCCAGGCGCCCCTCGCGAAAGTCGTTCAGCGCCTGATAGATTTCCTGCTCGGTGTTCATCACGAACGGGCCGTATTGCGCGATAGGCTCATTCAACGGCTGGCCGGCGATCAGCAACGCTTTGGTCGCCTCGGCGGCTTCGATCACGACGCCATCCGCCAGCGCGTCATTCGCCAGGATCGCCATGCGCTGCGCCGGTATCGAACTCTCGGCGATACGCACGGCGCCGCGATACACATAGACGAAGGCGTGATGTCCAGCCGGCAGCGCCTGGGCGAACCGTGCGCCGGCGGGCAGATGCAGGTCCAGATACAACGGCGCCGTAGCTTCCCGCGTGACGGCGCCCGCGACGCCGTGACTTTGACCCGCGATGACGGTGACCGCTACTCCTGCATCGGTGACGAAACCGGGCAGGTCGGCGGCGGCGAAATCGCGATACCAGGGCGAGGTCATCTTGTCGCGGGCCGGCAGGTTCAGCCAGAGCTGGAAGCCTTCCATCACCCCTTCTTCCTGTTGCGGAATCTCGGAATGAATCACCCCGCGACCGGCAGTCATCCACTGCACGCCGCCGTTTTCGAGTAACCCTTCATGGCCAGCGCTGTCACGATGCCGCATTCGTCCGGCGATCATGTAAGTGATCGTCTCAAAACCCCGGTGCGGATGGTCGGGAAAGCCCGCAATGTAATCATCCGGTTGATCGCTGCCAAAGGCGTCGAGCATCAGGAAGGGATCCAGTCGGCGCTGGAGGGACTGCGTCAATACCCGGGTCAGTTTCACGCCGGCGCCGTCGGAGGTGGCCTTGCCGGCGACTAACTGCTCAACGGTGCGCGACCGGGCGATGGATTCAGCAGGGAGAGTCATAGAGTTCATGAGGCGACTCCTGGGTTGGGGCGCACGGGTGCGCCCTTATTGTTTAAATTCAGGCCAGTGCGGTAGCGATATCCGCTTCGGCTTCGGCAAAGCCTCGCTGTGCGGCGTCGGGTCCCATGTTCAAACCTTCCGCATAAATGAACTGCACGTCGGTCATTCCGAGGAACCCGAGCGCCATTTTCAGGTAGGGAACCTGCGTATCGGTCTCGGCGTCCCGGTAGCGACCGCCGCGCGCCAGCGCCACATAGACTTTTTTGCCCTTCAGCAACCCTTCCGGCCCGTTCTCGGTATAACGGAAAGTGACGCCCGCTCGGGCGATGGCGTCGATCCAGGTCTTCAACTGCACCGACACGCCAAAGTTGTACATCGGGACGCCGAGGACCAGGACCTCGGCGGCTTGGACCTCGGCGATCAACGCATCATCGAGGGCGACGCGCGCGGCCTGAGCGGGCGTGCGCTGCTCCACCGGGGTGAACAGGGCGCCGAGCGCAGCCTCATCCAGCACCGGATGGGGGTGGCTGGCGAGATCGCGCAGCGTCAGCTTTAAGGTCGGATTCGCGCTCTGCAACCGGGCGACGATGGCGTCAGCGATGCGGGTGGAGTGGGCGCCTTCCCGGCGGGCGCTGGCATTGATTTGCAGGAGGTTCATAGGTGTTCCTTGCGGTGAGTGATGAATTGATGCGTACTTTATTGATCGTAGAGACTGGAGAGAAGCCCCTAAATCGGATAACATTGTTCGATATATGGAACAATTTGAACCGAATGACTTGTTGATCTTCGCCCGCATCGCGGAAGCCGGCAGTTTCAGCCGTGCTGCGGAGCGGCTTGGATTACCCAAATCGACTGTCTCGCGCCGCATGACACGGTTTGAAGAACGCCTGGGCGAGCGCCTAATGCTGCGCACGACCCGTCGCCTGATGCTGACGGAGTTCGGCGAGCATCTTTTGGAACATGCGCGCCAGGTGGCGACGGAAGTCGAGGCGGTGAAAGCGCTGTCCGAGCACCGGCAAGCCCAGCCGAGCGGCCGGCTGCGAGTGTCAATGCCGAGCGATTTCGCCAACCTGTTGCTGACCGACATGCTGGCGGCGTTTATCGCGCTCCATCCGGCGGTGGCCCTGGAACTGGATTTGTCGCCACGGCGCGTGGATTTACTGGGGGAAAATTTCGATATCGCCGTGCGCATGGGCGCGTTGCCGGATGATACCCTGCTCGCGGCGCGGCGCATCGCGGTCTTCCCGATCAGCCTTTACGCCGCGCCGACCTATTTGGCCGAGCATGGCGATCCAGTTTCCCCGGCGGATCTGGTTCACCACGAGGCGCTGCGCCTGCTCGGACGCGATGGCGAGGCGGCGGGTTGGACGTTAATCAGCGGCCCACAGCGTTGGGAAGGGCGACCGGCGGGGCGCGCGACGGCGAATTCCCCGGAATTGTTAATCCGGTTGGCGTGCGCGGGCGTGGGCATTGCCGCCGCTCCGGAGAGTTTCGCGGCGCCCAGCGTCCGCCGTGGGGAACTGCACCGGGTCCTGCCCGCCTGGTCGCTGCCGGCGCATCCGGCTTGGGCGGTGTTTCCGGGCCGGCGCTTAATGCCGGCGAAAACGCGAGCGTTCATTGATATGCTCAAAGCGGCTTTGATCCGACCGGGCGCTGAAGCGTAGGCGGGCGTTGGACACGCTTTTCAGCAATTCTCAATTTAACCTCCCTGGGCGCGCCGCAACCCGGAGTGGTTTTCTCCCGAGGAGGAATCATCAACTTGTCGATGCCCGTTTATAATCCGCAAGCCCCAGATGAACCGGTACTGCTGGCTTGCGGCCTGGTCAAACAGTTCGCGGGCCGCCGCGTGGTGGACGGGGTGGACTTGCAGTGTCGAGCCGGTCAGGTGCTGGGTCTGCTGGGGGCCAACGGGGCCGGCAAGACCACCACCCTGCGTCTGTGCTCCGGCTTCCTGCAACCCGACGCCGGCGCGATTCGCGTGGTAGGGATTGATCGCCGCGCTGATCCCGAAGCGGCGGCCCGGCAAGTGGGCGTCTGCACCCAGGACGACACCTTCGACACTGATTTCACGGTGCGCGGCAACCTGGAGCAGATGAGCCGCTACTTCCGCCCACGCCCGCCCGCGTTGAAAGCGCAGATCACCGCCTTGCTCGAACGCTTCGGGCTGGACCGCTACGCGAACGCCAAACCCGATGTCCTTTCCGGCGGCTACCGGCGGCGGCTCATCATCGCCCGCGCCCTGGTCCACGAACCGCAGTTACTGTTTCTGGACGAACCTACCACAGGGCTGGACCCACAGGCGCGTTTGGAGGTCTGGGAGTTGATTGATGCGCTCCGGCGCGACGGCCTGGGCCTCGTCCTGACTACGCACTACATGGATGAGGCCGAGCGCTTGGCCGATGAACTGCTGATCTTGCGCGAGGGCCGCGTTATCGCGGCCGGGCCATCCCGAACCGTGCTGGGCGATCTGGTCGGCGAACACATGCTGGTGTTGGACGCCCGCGATCCGGCGGCGCCGGCGGTCTGCGCCTGGGCGCGGCAGGCGGGTCTGCCGGAACCGACCCGAGTGCTCTCCACCTTGCATCTTGCTCTGGATGGACCGGGTCTGGCCCGGTTCAGCGCCCGGTTCGGCGACCTGCGGTTCGAGGTCCGTCCCCCGACGCTGGACGACTTGTTCCTGAAGTTGGCCGAAAAGCCATGACCCCCTCGATCTACCGAGCCGCCTTTCAATGGCAGAGCCGTGCGGTGCTGGGACGACATCTGACCGTATACCGGCGCAATTGGCATACCGCTGCACTGCCGCCGTTGCTGGAGCCGATCATCCTGTTGCTGGCGTTCGGGGTGGGGCTGGGCGGTTTCATCCCGGAGTTCGCCTGGCGCGGGCGGCCCGTGCCCTACCTGGCCTATCTGGCTCCTGGCATGTTGGCCTACACCGCATTTATGACGGCCTTCTTTCAAGCCTTGTTCGCCGCCTACATCCGTATGCATTATCAGAAAACCTGGGAAGGGCAACTCATTACCCAGGTGCGGCTGGAACATGTCGTTTGGGGCGAGGTGTTGTGGGCCGCCACCTTGGGAACGGTTTACGCCCTGATTGTGATTCTGGTGCTGGCGGGGTTTTCCCTGGCCGGCTGGTTGCACCTGCACTGGTTCAATGCGTTGCTGGCGCTACCCCTACTGTTCCTCGCCGCCCTGGCCTTCGCCACCCTGGGGTTGTTATTTACGGCCCTCGTACCCAGTATCGACCACATGAACATTCCTTTTTTTCTGGTCATTATGCCGCTCGGTTTCGCCAGCAGCACCTACTTCCCGATGGAGGGCAACTCTCCCTGGACGCAGGCCTGGTTGATTCTGAATCCCTTGCATCACTTGGCCGAAGGAGTTCGCCTCCTGCTGCTGACCGGCGAATTGAGCCACCATTTGGCGGCCGCCAGCGGTCTATGTTTGCTGATGATTTTGCTGCTCATCCCCCTCGACGAGCGACTGTTGCGGCGGCGGGTGCTGGGGGAAGGCTAAGGTTTCGCCCACCCCGCGGCCGGTCGCTCGACCTGGCGTCTGGCGGCGGCGCTGGGCTGAGGTCAAATGTGTAAACAGTCAAATATTCGTCGCTCGGTGAGCGCCGCAGGGCGCGTCGGGCCGGCTCATCGAGACGATTGCTCAAGCAATGAATGGTCATTGCCATTGTCTGGCGCGGCAAAACCCATACCACGCCCCCTTTGCGACATTTCGCAGTCGGGTTCGAGGGCCAAGTACAGAAGCGTCGGTTCAATTTGACCGGCTGCGGACAAAAAATATTAGAGAATACTTGAGGCAGAGACTGGGGTTTTTGGCTTGGCGTGCGGGTTGCATTAAATCATGGCATTAGTATGCTGCCTCGGAGACGACCTCATGTGCATCCCTTGCCTGACTCCAGACCCAACGTTCTTGCCCTTCCCGGCCGGATCGACTCGTCGCTTGACCGCCCGGACGCTGCGCCAGCAAAACCGCCGTTTCCATGGCACCGGCGGGGTCAGCGCAGAAAATCGGCCACAGGGCTTCGCGCCGGCGTTTTTGGACACTGAGACCCACCGGATTTACCGGGCTTGCTTCGCCGACGGCCGACCGGCGCCGATGCATCTTCTGGAAGGGTTGCCGCCAGCGGTGGTGGCCACCCGCGATGCGACTGGCCGGGTGATCGCCCTCAAGTCTACCGTCCTGGCCGGCTTTGTGCGTGCGGAACGGTTCTATACCCGCGAGCAAGCGGCGGCTCACGTCCAGCATTGACGAGGTTGGCCGCCCAGCGCGGCCTCGATAGGACGGCGCGCTTTCCGTCAAAGCCCCGTCTTGATACTGAACGGGATTCACTTTAACGGTGAGGGCGCGCCACTGCTGGACCCGTGGCTCACGCCATGATGGACGGACCAACGGTGGAAATGGCGGTCGGGAGGGCTTCCGTCGCGAACCCTTCGCGCAGGTAGCCGGCCAGACCTTCCGCCACTGCCGAGACCGCATGACCGCGATGGAGCGTGATGCTGGCGGTCGGCAGGGGTGGGAACCCCTCTTCGGCGCGGAGTGGGCGCACCTCGGCGGGGAGAATGCTGCGGCTGAGCACGGTCACCGCCAGCCCCGCCGTCACTGCGGCCAGGATGCCGGTGAGACTGGCGCTGGTATAGGCGATTCGATAGGAGCGGCCTCGTTCCTGCAAACCGGCCAGCGCCCAATCGCGAAACAGACAGCCAGATTGGAACAACGCCAGCGGCAACGGGTCGTCTTCATGCGCGAGGTGGCGTTCGGCGGTGGCCCACACGGTCGGTTCCCGGCGCAGCACCTCGCCGGTTTCCGCGCCGGGCGTACTGGTGATCAGCGCCAGATCGAGCCGGTCTTCGGCCAGTAGCCGGCGCAGATTCATGCTCGGCTCACAATACACTTCCACCTGGACGCGCGGAAAAGTGCGGGCGAAACGCACCAAGATGTCGGGCAGAAACCGTCCGACATAATCATCCGGTGTGCCGAGGCGCACCAGGCCGGCCAGATCCGGGCGAGACAGCGCCGCCAGAGCTTCGTCGTGCAGCTTCAGCAATCGTCGCGCATAGCCCAGCAGCGCTTCGCCCGCCGGCGTGAGTCGTGCGCCACGGCCCTCGCGCTGGAACAACGTCCGGTCCAGCGCCGCTTCCAGGCGTCGCACCTGCATGGAGACGGCGGATTGGGTGCGATGCACCTGCTGCGCGGCGGAGGTGAAGCCGCCCGCATCGACAATGGCGACAAAAGTTCGCAAGAGATCGGGGTCGAGGTAGGCGGACATGAGCAGGCTCCCCATTCATCACGGAAAACGATGAGTCATATAAAACTTATTCGTTGGATAAATCAATCTGTATTCTCCATGATTGATGGCGACTCAGTGGAATTTTGGAGGGCCAGACGATGATTTATGATGCAACCCCGTGCTTGGAACGTCCCGTTAACCGTCCGCTCAGCGTGCGTACTCTTCTTGTTGATGTGCTCCAGTGGCTGCGCCATCGCTATGAGGTTTATCGCCAACGCCGCACCCTGCTTTCTCTCGATGCGGCGATGCTGAAAGATCTTGGAATCAGCCGCGCCGACGCGCTCCAGGAAGGCAACAAACCTTTCTGGCGCCCATGAAGATCACTCCGTTGGCGCGGCATGACTCGCCCACCCGCCTGATCGTGCGCTGCGATGGCGGCAGAGAATGGTTTGGAGCGGGCTGTCACGGGTCCGCTATACTCAACGCCATGTCCCGCATGGCGATACTGTGCGGTCCTTCGCTCGCCCGCTGGCAACGGCGGCCACCTGGCCATCCCGCTCCATGAAACTTCAGATCGTTTCAGACCTGCATCTCGAATACGCCCCGGACTGGGAATTGCCGGCCAGCGACGCCGACGTGCTGGTGCTGGCGGGCGATGTGGGGACGCACACCCTCGGACTGGACGCCTTCCGCGCCCGCGCCCGCCAGCAACCGATCCTCTATGTACCGGGCAACCACGAATACTACTGCGGCCACTTTAGCCGGGTGGCCGACGCTCTGCGCGCCCGCGCCCGACAGTGGGGTTTGCGCCTGCTCGACGGCGACGCGGTCGTGCTGGGCGGCGTCCGTTTCCTCGGCGCCACCCTGTGGACCGACTTCGCCCTGTTCGGCCCCGCTCACCGCCCAGAGGCGTTACGCCGGGCGCAGCGGGCCATTCCCGATTACCAGGTCATCAGCGAAGACGCCGGGTGGCTCACGCCCGAGCGGACCTGGGCGCTGCACCGTGCGGCGGCAGCCTGGCTGCGGGAGCGGCTCGCCGAATCTTTTGCCGGCCCAACAGTGGTGATCACCCATCATGCCCCTCACCCCGGCAGCCTGCATCCCCGCTTTGCCCGCCATCCCTTGTCGCCCGCCTTTGTCTCCGATCTGGAAAACTTGCTGGGGCCAGCGCGACTGTGGGTTCATGGCCACACTCACGATTCGTTCGACTATGTCGTGGCCGACACCCGGATTCTCTGCAACCCGCGTGGGTACGATCCCTTCGAGCTGAACCCGGATTTCGACCCCGCCCTGGTCGTCACGGTCTGAACCACCGGACGTTCAAGATTGCCCCGCTAAGCTATGGAGACGCGCTCATGAACCGAACCGGCATGGTGTTGCTGGAATTCGACCCTAACCTGAACGTACTGGGTCAGAAAAAAAGATTGTGGGATGGCCTCTCGGCGGTGGTGCGCGTCGGCGACGCGCTGTGGGTCGCCAACGATGAAACCCTGAATCTGGAACGGTTGACGCGCCAGCGCAGCGCCGGAGATGGCGCCGTCCGCTTCGCCGATCACCGGCGATTCCCGTTGTCCGACTTTCTTCCCCTACCCATACCGCCTGACGCCGTCCAAACGGATGGAAAAATCAAAGAAGCGGATTTGGAAGGACTCGATTACCGGGACGGTTATCTTTGGTTGGTCGGCTCGCACAGTCTCAAGCGCGGCCAACCGGAGGCGGAAGATTCGGCTGCAAAGAACCGCAAGCGCCTCGCCAAGGTCAGCCGCGACGGCAACCGCTTTCTGCTGGCTCGCATTCCCCTGGCAGAGGCTACGCAAACGCTGGAGCGAACGGTCGACCAGGACGGCCACCGGCGGACTGCCGCCCGGCTCCAGGGCGATGCCCACGGCAACGCGCTGACTGAGGCGCTGGCGACCGACCCCCATCTGGGACCGTTCATGGCCCTTCCTGGCAAGGACAACGGTTTCGATATCGAGGGGCTGGCTGTCGTCAACGACCGGCTGTTCGTTGGGCTGCGCGGCCCGGTGCTGCGGGGTTGGGCGGTGCTGCTCGAATTGGCGGCAGCCGCGCAGGATGCCGCCACCCTGACCCTAAAACCCATCGGCCCCGAAGGTCAACCTTACCGCAAGCACTTTCTCAACTTGAACGGCAGGGGGATTCGGGATTTGTGCGTGTACGGTTCTGGTCTGCTGATTCTGGCGGGTCCGACCTCGTCGCTACCGGGACCGATGGCGATCTTCCGCTGGCCGGGCGGCGCACAGCCCGATCAAGAAGCGCTGGTTTTCAACGAAGCGCTCCCGAAGGTTTTGCAACTCCCCTTTAGCCGCCGCCAGCACGCGGGTCAGGATCAAGCCGAAGGACTGGCGCTGTTCACCCCGGATGACGATCCGGAGCGCCAGGTTCTGGTGATGTATGACGCCACTGCGCGCCGCCGCCAGCGGAAACCGAACGCCGTGGAAGCCGACCTGTTTGCTTTGCCCGAAAGGGGATGACAGCGATGGACGCCAAGCCGCTCTACAGCCTTGGATCGACGAGTTCCGACTCCAGCGCCAGCACGCCAAACACACATTCATGCACCCGCCGCAGCGGCTCGCGTGCGACAAATCGCTCCAGCGCCTCCAGATCGGCCAGGCGGGTGAAGCGCCGTTCCTGGAGCAGGCGCGCCAACAGCTTGCCGTCGCCACAACTGAGGTTGACCACGGTTTCAACGCCAGCGGTCTCCAATTCCGCCATGACCGCCTGAATCCGCGCCCGATTGAGCGACAGCGGCGTTTCCACTACCGCTTCTTCCTGGGTGATGGTGGCCTCGTCCGTTTCGGCGACATCAGCGACATCGGCGTCATCGGCGATGGTGGCGGGCGGTGCGTCTTCGGCGGCCTCCAGGCGGGCCAGCGCTTTGCGGGCTAGGCTCCACTGGTGGCGCAGATAACGCCGGGTGATCATTTCCTTGGCGGGATGGTCGGCCAGCCAGTCCGCTCCCTGCCGCAACAGCTTTTCCAACTCATCCTGCCCCACCCAGTAATGCTTGGCGTTGTCCAGCACCGGCAACAGCACATACAGATGTGACAGCAGCGCCTGAACGGTGAGGGTGGCCGACAGGGTGAGCGTGACGTAGGGGCTGGCGCCCCAGGCGGGGAAACGTTCATCCAGCGGCAGGCGTTCCCCGGCGACCGTGTAGCCTAACGGCTCAAACAACGCGGGAACCAGGTTTTCGCCACCCCGCGCCGGGGTGACCGGGAGATGCGCAATCAGCGGTAAGGGTTGGGTCGCCAGGGCGGGCCGATCACGGCAACGCCCGGCCAGCGCGGTTGAAAACACCTCGCCAATGGCTACCGATAGAAACGAGGCGGCGGCATAGGGCCGGTCGTTGACATATTGATCCAGCAGGCCGCCGCCACGGCTCTGTGGCGCGCCCCGCACCAGACGGATGGGGTCTACATCGACCAACAGGGCGACCGTGCAGCGCGTTGGACCGGCCTCGGGATAGAAGACGTGCGCTACGCCGAAGCTCAAGGGATACTGCTGCGCCCGGTCAGGGTGCTTGTATAGCAGATAGCCGAGATCAGTCGCGGGCGGTTGGGTGAGGGTGAGAGTCAGCAGCATGGCGCGTCCGGGTTAATGTAGCGATGGTTTTTTTAAAGTGTATCGCTATTTTTGTGCGGATAAGACATCGGAGTAGTCCTGAAAAATGTAGTGTTTAAGCCAGCGCAATGCTGAATTTAGCAGGCTGCAGCGTGGAAGATCACTACCGAATGCAGGACTACCAAATTCTGCATCCCGCACCGAGGTCATCGCCATTGATCCCAGCGCCCGCTTCCTCCCGGGCAGTCGCGGGCGGATCGGCTGTCACGAGGGCGAAACGCTGGTGCTTGGCAATACCTATCAGCGCGGATTTCGCGAGGTTCTCGCCGCCCTTGCGGCCTTGCCCTATGTGACGCGCATCATCGAGGCTCGCTTCGAGTAAAATCGAGTCGTCAACGGCTCCGAGCCAAGCTGACTGATTCTGACCCCCAGCCAGTATCTGTCGTGCGATCCAACTTGTCAGGCGCCATGTCCGGCCTCGTATTCCGTAGCGGATGCCGAACGGTTGCGGGCTTGGAGCGTCTGGATCAAGCGCCGGAGGTGTGGCAGATGAGAGCCTTCCCAATAGATTTGGGCACAGTCGGCGCAAACCCAGAATGTCTCTATCCATCGCCGGGTTTCAGGCAACAACTGTTCACAAATCTGCGCTTTAGGGGTAGCGACCAGCCGGCCATTGCAGCGTAAGCAACGTTGAAACGGCTGAATGGCCCGATAGAGATCCAGTCGTTCCATGATTTCCTCAATCTGCCGGCGCGGATTAACCGCTCGCACAAAGTAACCGTGGGTGACGATGGCCCGCTTGAGCAGATCACGGTCTCGGGTCAATAGAATCCGGCGTTCCTCGCTGGACAGCCGCGCCAATTCGGCATCCGCGTAATCGTTGCGGTACAACGTATCGAAGCCCAGTAGCCGTAGATAGCGCGCCAGCTTGCCCAAATGCACGTCCAGCACAAACCGACTGACCCGCAAGGGTTCGGGCCGAACCCGAATCAGCGGCTGGACATCGAACGCCTCGAACATCGGATAAACACTGATCCGGTCGCCATCTCGCACGATGTAGGAAAAATCCACGGAATGACCGTTGACCAGAATCAGCTCAATCTCGGTATGGGGGACGCCTTGCGCTTCGATCAGGTCCTTGATCGAGGCGCGCCGCTGAAAATGATGATGGAAATCGACCTTTCGCCGCTCGGGTGGCAGAAAATCATTCAGTTCCTCATAGAACCGCATGAAACAAGTACTTTCACGCACGGTTCGCGCCTCCATAAATCTATTCTGCATCCTTGAATTATACCATCACCTAATGATCAATAACCCCGAAGTTACGAAACGTAGTACGAATGCCCGCCGGTCGGTTTGAAACGGTACGTTAGACCTTCATAGTCGTCGATGCAGCCCCACGGGCAGCCGCGCAAGTAGAAGCTAAGATTGACATGTTGGGTGGCGGCTGAGGCGATCACCTCGCAGCCGGCCGTCTTGGCCAGATCCGCGCAGAACGTTTTTCCCACCCCGCCAGTGGCCACCCCTTGCTGGGCCGCCACCTCGCAGGCGACGAGCCAGATCGTGCCGATGTTGCATCCCTGCAGCGCCGAGAAAACGCCGATGTTGCCGCTGTGAAGGCCCGGGTGGCTCGTTCCGCCAATCCACAAAGACCCCGGCGTGCCGTGGCCGTTGATAATGACGTTTTCCAGCCGCTGCTTTCGAGCGCCGAACTGGCCGTTGTTGGCGTGGAGAATCCAGTTCACGATATCCCCAGCGGTCGCGCCGGGCAGCATCTTCCATGTCCACTTCATCTGGTACTTGTGTCCGGGCACATCGTGGGAATGGACGACTAACGAGGGTTGTTTCATTCGGATCATGGTCGATCTCCTTGGCAATCGGTGGTTCGCGACGGACAGGCTGGCGTCCTCTTACACAGTGATTTCCCTGTCGGCGGCCATCGGTTCAAATCGAACAAAATGTAGGGTCAGCACCTTGCGCCGCTCCGTCGAAGCGATAGGAAACCCGTTGCGCATTGTGGCCCACGTCCCGCAAGGCAACGTTGAAATCAACCCATAAAATCGCGACGCTGGAGCATGGAAGCCAGGCGCTACCTGTCAGAATTTATGCGTCATAGTCTTCCTAATGATGATCCCTACATAGCATTTTAAGTAACCAATTGATTGTTGGATATTTTTAAAAAATTACTTTAAAATAAACGTTGAAAAACAATAAGTTGCTTAATATCTTCAGTCCGGATCTCTATTAGGAAGACTACAATCCACTAGACTATCGGGAATTCTTTCCTACCGGAGTCGCCATCATGCATGAAACTCACCGTCCGCCCATCTGGGTGCAGGGTAGTTGTCTTTGTAAAAAAGTAAGTTACGCAATTACTGGTCACCTGGGCATCTTTCAATATTGTCATTGTTCGCGTTGTCGGAAGTTTACCGGCAGCGCGTTCGCGGCTAATTTGCTAGTCGCGCCTGCTGATTTTCAGTGGCTCAGCGGTGAGGAGTCCGTGGGCCGCTATGAACTGGCGGAGGCAAAGCATTTTGCGACGGCTTTCTGTACGCATTGCGGCTCCTCGTTGCCTTGGCTGGGGAAGAGTGGCAAAGCGGTAGTCGTCCCGGCCGGTTCACTCGATGACGATCCTGGAATCAGGCCCGTTCAGAACATCTTTTGGGGTTCACACGCTGTTTGGTCTGTGGAGCCGGGTTCATTGCCGACGCATGATGAGTTGCCACTGAAGCCGCAGTAACGAAGGTCTCTGATTTGGCGCTTCGGGGGATTTTAGCCACAGAAATACACGGAGCAAACTGAAAAATAAATAATTTTACGTGCTGTTCCGTGTTGTTCCACAATTAAGCCGCTGTGGGGAACAGATTGCGCTCATAAGAGCCGGCCTGGCGCCAATTAAGGATAGATTTTTGGCGTTGCGCTGGCTTCATCCAGCTTCGCCACCTGTTCAGCCGTAAGACGCCAATCCACAGCGCCTAAATTATCGCGCAATTGCTCCGCATGACGCACGCCGATAATGACGGTCGAAACCGAGGGACGCTGCAACAGCCAGTTAATGGCGATTTGTGGGATGGTCTTGCCGGTTTCAGCCGCAATCTCGTCTAAAGCGTCCATGACTTTGAACAAATAATCATCCGGTATCTGCGGTCCGAGACTGGCGGCAAGCGGACTCTGCAAACGGCTATTGCCTCATTTGCAAAGCCCTTACTAATACGCTGATATTCGGCAGCTTGCATCGCCTTCCGTTCCATGAGCGCTCACTGATGGAAATCATAGCCAGATTTCGCGGCAGGTCCTCCTACACTCATGAGTGTTACGTGACACGGATTTTCAGCCTATGACCCTTGTGCCTCTCGATCTCCTCTACATCAGCCGCTCCCGACCTCTCGCCCCCTTGCCGTGGCCCACCACGCAGGCGATCATGCTAGCCCGCACCGTGGGCTTTGTCGATCCGGTCACGGTGCGGCCGCTGCCAGGCGCGACTCCACTCCGTTACGAAATCCTCACCGGCCTGAGGCACTGGTTGCTGGCGCAGCGGGCGCAATTGGCAACCGTCGCCATTCAGGTGTGGGAACACTTAAGCGAGGAGGACGCCCGGCAGCTCATTGCGCTGGATGCCGGTCAGGAATTCCTCGATCCCATCGTCCAAGCCCAGGCGGTTCAGGCCGCAGTGGATGAGGGCCTGAGTATAGCCGCCGCCGGGCGAGCGCTGGGGCTGTCACGCACGGAAGCTTCGCATCGCCTGCGGTTGCTGCGGCTGGCGCCGAGGGTGCGTGCGTGGGTCGTGACCGGCGCCCTGGAGACGGGTAAGGCGCGGGCCTTGGTCGGGTTGGCGGAAGACGCCCAGTTTGAATTGGCGCAACGGATCGTGCGGGAGGGCTTGAATACCCGTCAGGTGGAGGCTCTGGCGCAAGCGTACAAGCAGGGCCGGCGGCGGGATTCCCACGCTGGCCCTGCGCGGCCCGCCCGAGACCCCAATCTCGCTCGACTGGAAACCGATCTGGCGGAACGACTCGGGACGCAGGTCACGATTTCCTGCGGCGAGGGCGGTCGGGGGCAACTGGTCATCGACTTCGCCAACCTGGAAATCCTGGACGGGGTGCTGGAACGTTTGGGGCATGCGCCTTGACTGACCAGCGACGACCCGGCTCTATCGCTGAAAATAAGGGGCGCGATCATTCAACTCCCAGCGACTGTTTCCTCTTCACCCTTCGCAATTCCCAACATTCGGCGCTTTTTAGCGTTCCGGCTGCTGTTCGGAGTGCGTTTTTATTACCCCATTTTCGCTGTGCTGTTCATCGATTTTGGCCTGAGCGTCGATCAGTTCGCCGTGCTGAACGCCGTTTGGGCAGCGACGATTGTGCTGTGCGAGGCACCCTTCGGGGCGTTAGCCGATGTGATCGGGCGACGGGCGCTGGTGGTTGCAGCGGGGGCGCTGATGGTGATCGAGATCGCCATACTCTGTGTAGTTCCGCTGGGCGACGTCCGGCTGGTTTTCGCCGCATTCCTGCTCAATCGGGTGTTAAGCGGCTTGGCCGAAGCGCTGGCTAGTGGCGCTGACGAGGCGCTTGCCTACGATAGCCTGAAAGCGCACGGGCAGGCGACGGACTGGCCTCAGGTGTTGGCGACGTTGATGCGCTGGAATTCGTTGGCCTTCGTGGCGGCGCTGACGCTTGGGGCGCTGGTTTACGATGCGGCCGCCTTGCAGGCGTTATTGGGTCAGTTGGGCTGGAACGTGGCGCTGGAGGCGCAAACCACCTTGCGCTTTCCACTGTACCTGACATTGATCACAGCGCTCGGCGCGTGGTGGGCGGCGCTGGGAATGACGGAATCGGGCGAGCGGACGCCCCGCGCCCATGGCCTGCTCCCAGCGATCACCGATGCGTTGCGTCTGACCCTGGCCGCCGGGTGCTGGATTCTGGCCACCCCGCTTGCATGGGTCATTATTGCGGGTGGGATGTGGATTGATCACCTGTGCCGCCTGTTCATCACTCTCAACAGCGCCTACTTTCGGTTAATCGGCTGGCCGGACGCCAGTTTCGGCCTGATCGGTTCGGGCATTGCGTTGCTGGGGTTCGCTGTAGCCCGGCTGGCCCGGGCGCTGGATCGGCGTTCGCCACGATTCAATTTTGCCCTGTTGACGACTCTCTGTTTGCTCGGGCTGGCGGGCGCAGCATGGGCTTTGCCTTTCGGATGGGGGCTGATTCCCGTGGCGTTGATCCACATGGCGCTGTTGTTGACCAGCTATCTGGTCAGCCACGCGCTCAACGCGGTGACTGATTCCAGCCGTCGAGCCACTGTACTCAGTTTCAAGGGGCTGGCGTTCAATCTGGCGTATGGTGGAATTGGGTTGCTGTATGCAGGGATATTGGTCCTGCTGCGCGGCGCGGTTCAAGCGCCTATGACGGAGGAAGCGGTATTCCAGGCTTCTCTGCCGTGGTTTTTCGGCTATGGAGTGGGGACTTGTTTGTTGTTTGTGACCGTCGTAGCCGTGTGGGCGCCGACCGGCGGGCTGAAGCGTCCAGGCGATGCTTAGGAGTAACCGCTTGCAATCAGCGGTGGGAAAGATATGTAAAGCGGCCCGGAATCGCCCTTGACCGGAGGGGAAGGGTCTATCTGAACGCAATCTCCTATTCTAGGGGACGCCGGGACGCTGACCGTCATCGGGCCAAATTGAATCGGTGTACCGAATATTGCCACTTCAGGTCAACGTTAAGGGTAACGCATGGCCCGCTAGTGACGGGTTGCGCAGGGGGCGCGCATCCGGCGAATTTATGGAGCCAATATAGTTTATTGATTTTATTTAAATAAAATAATAGGCATGTCATTTGCGTGATTCGCTGTAATAACTCATCTAAAAGAGCGAGGATTGCAACATGACTACTCAGATCCATCGTAAGCAGGCCGTCGTACTGGCGCTATCGATTGCTTTAGCCGTTGCTTCTTACTGGATTCCCCTTTCTCCTAACCCCAAAGCCTCGCAATCTGAATCTCAAGCCACGCCGTCCTCTTTGGCGGATTCGATAACCGCTATGGTGAATCGTTAATCACTGGGCGTCTTGGGCCGTCCCCTACATTAGATAGGTGCGGCGACGCGCTGGCGAGAGGGATTTATCGCGACTTTAAAGCGCCGCCGGCCAGGCATAACCAACCCGCCAGCAACAGCATCCCGCCAATGGGAGTGATGGCTCCCAACCCTTTCATACCGGTGAGACTGAGCAGGTAAAGGCTCCCGGAGAAAAAGATCGAGCCGATGACCAGGAGCCAACCCCCCGCACTGACGAACTTTCCAGGCCACTGCGTACAGGCAAAGCTGACGCCGATAAGGGCTATGGCGTGGTACATTTGATAGCGCACGCCGATCTCGAAAACGGCAAGCAGGTCGGCGTCGAGCCGTCCCTGCAGGCCATGGGCGCCGAACGCGCCCGCCGCCACGGCCATGAAGGCGGAACATGCGGCGATGATGAAAAAAATGCGTTCCATGAAAGACCTCGAATAACAGGATGAGCAATCCTGAACATTTTGCTTTGTCTGTGATGATTATTTTCTTAACCGTTTTCGGTAAACCCGCAAGATTGCTGAAATTTCCCTACCCGATTCGGTCAGAATCTTTTCTGGAAATTGTTTAAGGGATTGTGTCGTTCCGCTCCGCAGTGAGCTGCGAAGCAGCCGATCCTGTGTCTGGAGTTGCTTCCTCGGCGATGGCCGGGCCGAGCAGAATGGCCAGGGGGCGGGTCTGGGGGTTCGCATCCAAGGCGATAACGGCGGCGGCGGTCAGAGGCACCGCGAGGAACATGCCTACCGTGCCGAACAGCCAGCCCCAGAACAAGAGCGAGATAAAAATGGCCAGGGTCGAGACGCCAAGTCCCTTTCCCATAATTCGGGGTTCGAGAACATTCCCGATCACAACATTGATAAGCAGATAGCCAATAGCCACGAGCAGCGTCGTTTGCAGATCGGTCTGCACCAGTGCGAGAAAGACAGGGGGAATCATCATCAGAATGTTGCCGAGTACGGGTACGAAATTCAGGAAGAACGCCAGCACCGCCCAGAGGATGGCGAAATCGATGCCGAAAAACCATAACAAAAGCCAAACGCAAAATGCGGTGCCCAGACTGGTCAGGGTCTTGATCTGCATGTAGCGGTTAATGGTGTTCAACAGTCGTTTCAAGCGGGCGTTGCCCGCTTCGGTCAAATGAAAAGCCGCCCGCAATTTGGCAGGGAGGGTAGGCGCTTCGAGCAGGATAAAGAGCGTGGTGAGCAGGACCAGGAAACCCATTGCAAAGATGCTGGTCGCGTTCGATAGGAACAGTCTGACGCCGTGAGCCAGCAGATTTGGATCCAACAGGTCCGGTATCGCTTCGCGGGACCCCCCGATGCCCACGCCCTCCAACCAACCGCCGAATTGGTGGCTGAGCGTCATGAACCGCTCTTGATAGGTTGGCAGGCTGTCCCTGAATCCTTCCACGCTCCCGGTGGTCACCAGCGCGAGCAAGCTGCCGATATCGAGCAAAATGAAGGCGATCACCATCAAGGCTCCCCACTTTGGAACCCCACGACTGCGCATCCAGCGCAGTATCGGAGTCATGACAATAGCAATAAACACCGCGAGCAGGAGAGGCGTTAGGATCGACGCCGCAGACTGAAGAACGGTTATCACTAGGGCGAAGGCTCCGGCGACGAGTAGGGCGCGGGCTGGGGCGCTGAATGCGGGTTTGGATGTCATCGGTTGCTCTCCACAAATGACTGAGACTGAATCGCTTCGGGAATCTTAGAGGCTGTTTAGTGTGAGTCACGCTGCTATAGCGAACCCGTTTAGTTGGCGATAATAAACTTCCTCAGCCTCGGCTGGCGGGATGTTACCGATCGGGGCTAAGAGCCGCGGATGGT
>Ga0209573_1001382_pt1 | contig 38153 bp, 27 predicted proteins | sample TNRBio252014_DNA_FD_185870 | JGI IMG/M metagenome (GOLD analysis project Ga0209573, IMG submission 185870) | Wastewater treatment Type I Accumulibacter community from EBPR Bioreactor in Madison, WI, USA - TNR Reactor_6/25/2014_ DNA (SPAdes)... | ecosystem: Engineered > Bioreactor > EBPR >...
AACGGCTGCTCGGTTATACCGGCGGCGAACTGGAAGGTGTGACGGTGGAAATGCTGATCGCGCCGCGCTACCGGAAGCAATACCGCTACTACCAGGATCTCTTTTTGAAACGCCCGGCGAAGCGAGCCATGAGCGCCGGTAACGAATTAATCGTACTGAATCGCGATGGCAAGGAAATGTTGCTTGATATCAGTCTCAGTCCGGTCAAGAAAAAGCAGCAGTTGTTCGTGCTGATTATCTTCAACGCCGCGCGGCGGCGGCTGGACACCGAAGAAGCCCTGCGCATCAGCGAAGAGCGCTTGCGTCTGGCCAAGCAAGCGGCGGGATTGGGCATTTTTGACTACGACTTCAAGCGTAATATCGTTTTCTGGGATAAGCAGATGCGCAAGCTGTGGGGGAAGAATTCCGAGAATACCGTCAGTTACGAGGAGTTTGTGGCGGCGATTCATCCGGAAGACCGCGAAGCGCGGCAACTGGCGATCGAAAAAGCGATGGATCCCGCCAGCAACGGCGAATTCAAGGCGCAATACCGCATTATTAATCCGTTGAATGGCATGGAACGCTGGATCTCGGCGCACGGACGCGTCTATTTCGAATCCGGGCATCCGCATCGCCTCATCGGGGTGACGCGCGATGTCACCGAACAAAAGAAAATCCAGAAAAAATTGCAACTGCAGCGCGACGAAACCGAAAGCATCCTCAAGCAGCAAGTCGCGGCGCGCACCGCATCGGCGATCGCGCACGAGCTCAATCAGCCGTTGGCGGCGATATCCGCCTACAGTGAAGTGGTGTTGCACGCGCTTGGCAGCGGCAGTTCCAGTTACAGCCATCTGAAACGGGCGCTGGAAGGCTGCGTGGAGCAGGCGCAGCGCGCCGGACGCAGTCTGCACGAGTTGCTGGCTTTTCTGCAGAAAGGCGAGCTGGTGACCGAACGCTCCAGTTTGACCGAAATCGTTTATGAAGCGTTAAACGTCGTCTACAACGATGGCTACGGCAGATTCCACCCGGTGTTGCTGTTGCAGGAAGATCTGCCGGAAGTGCGTTGCAACCGCACACAAATCCAGAAAGTGCTGGTCAATCTTTTCCGCAATGCGATCGAAGCGATGCGCAGCCTGGACTCGCCCGACCTGACGATCATCACCCGGCTGGAAACGAATGGTGAAGTGGAGGTTGCCGAAGTGATCGTGCAGGATAGCGGCCCGGGATTCGACCCGAATCTGATGAAACGGATCTTCGAGCCGTTTTTTACCACCAAACCGACGGGTATCGGCATGGGGCTGGCAATCAGCCGCGCCTTGATCGAAGCCAACGGCGGCCGGTTATGGATCGACGCCAATGCCAAACCCGGTGCGAAATTTCATTTTACCTTACCCTTTGAACCATCATGATGCAGGAACCGGTTGTTTATATTGTGGATGACGATGCGGCGGTGCGCGATTCGCTCACGTTGATGATCGAACAAGCGGGTATGGCCGTGCAATCGTTCGAGAACGCCCGGATGTTTCTGAATGCCTGCCACCCGGATTTATTCGGTTGCATCATTATCGACGTAAGAATGCCCGGCATGGACGGCCTGCAACTGCAGGAAGAATTGGCCTGGCGCAAGATTCCGCTGCCGGTCATTTTTCTGACCGGGCATGGCGACATTCCGATGAGCGTGCGGGCGATCAAGGGCGGCGCAGTCGACTTCCTCACCAAACCGGTGATCCGCGAGAAGCTGCTGATCTGCGTGCGCACGGCTTTTGCCGAAGCGAGAAAGCATATCAGCGATGTCACCGGTCATCAGGAAATCCGCTCGTGTCTGATCAAGCTGACACGGCGCGAACGCGAGGTTATGCTGCTGGCGGTGCAAGGCCTTGCCAACAAGGAAATTGCATCCTGTCTGGGCATCAGCCACCGCACCGTGGAAATTCACAAATCGAAAATCATGCAAAAAACCGGTGCGGGCAATTTGCTCGAGCTTGCGCGCATCGTCCGCGAAAATGGCTTGAACGAATAGTTTTTCCGGTTGCATGATCGCATCGGCATGAGCCTGACCGGGGCGGTTTTTCAGAACCTTATGGGGGAAACGTTGATACCCATGCGCCCAAAACCATCCGATATCGGGCGGCCGGTTTCAGCCGCGCGGTTTTTCAAGAACTTTCAAGTCGAGCGGCAATGCTTCGCCGAGCCAGCGGGCGAGCGTGGTGTGCGCTGCCAGTTCATCCTCCAGCACCGGATGAATCAGCACCGGCAAGCCTTCGCGCAGATTGTCGATTACTGCCAGGATTGGGCCGATTTCCGCCGCCGGGATGTGAATCTCAAACATCGGCCTGGAATGCGGGCCGATTGGTTTGGGAATCAATTTTCCGATGTAAGTCAACTGCGGCAGCGCGCTGGCGAGATTGTCGCGCACTTTCCCGGCGAGTTCGATCTGATCCGCCGTAAAATAAATATGGCCGTGGAATCGTTGCATGGCTGTCATCCCGGTGCGGCTTTAGTGAGTTATTGCGCCGGCATGACGTAATCCGCCGTCAGCATTTCCAGCAGATGCCGGTCCGGGTCGCGGAAATACACGCCGCGGCCGCCGTGGTTGTGATTGATCGTCCTATCGTCGGCGCTGCCCGGCCCGCTGCCGTACGGAATGTTCTCCGCCAGCAACCGCGCGAAAATCTCGTCGAATTCCCGCTCCGAGACTTTGAACGCATAGTGATGCGGCTCAAACTGCGCCTTATTGTCGAAATCCAGGCACAGCGTATCGTTGACGCGCACCACGACAAAGTGCGAAAAAGGCCCGACGTACTCAAAACCGAACACCCGGCTATAAAATTTCGCCGACGCGACTTTATCGAAACTCGGCACGATGGTGTGATTCAGTGTGATGGGCATGGCTGTTCTCCTGTTGGGCGATAAGATGCGTTACGTCCCGCAAAACGTTTGATAAACCCGTTCCGACGGTGCGGGCGGGGTGCGGTAATCGAAGTATTCCGGGTCATCTTCATACGGTTGCGCGAGCGCGGCGAGCAGGCGCTGCAAGACGTTGTAATCGCCGTGTTCCGCAGCGGCTGTCAGCGCTTCCTCGACACGGTGGTTACGCGGAATGATCACCGGATTGTTCGCTTGCATCAATTGCAGCGATTCGGATTGCGATTGCGGCTGGCGGGTCAGCCGCTGCTGCCAGCGGTCATGCCATTCGACAAAACCGGCTTCGCGGAACATCGCGTCCTGCGGCAGCGCCGCTTCGGTCAGCGCGCGGAAGGTGTTGGTGTAGTCGGTCTGGTGCTGATACATCCACTCGAGCAGACCGGCGATCAGTTCATCGTCGCCGTCTTCCGCCGTGAACAATCCCAGTTTTTTGCGCATGCCGCCGATCCAATGCGTCTGGTAAATCCCCGGAAACGCGCGAAGGCTTTCTTCCGCCATTGCCACGGCTTGTTCCTGCGACGGATCGAACAATGGCAATAACGTCTCGGCAAAGCGCGCGAGGTTCCATTGCATCATCATCGGCTGGTGGCGGTAACGGTAACGGCCGTTCTGGTCGATCGAGCTGAACACGGTGTCCGGATTGTACGCATCCATGAAAGCGCACGGGCCGTAGTCGATGGTTTCGCCGCTGATGCTGGTGTTATCGGTGTTCATCACGCCGTGAATGAACCCCGCCATCAGCCATTGGGCAACCAGCGACGCTTGCCGCTCGATGACGCGGTTTAACAGCGCGAAATAGGGATTTTCGCTGGCCTGCAATTCCGGGTAATGACGCTGAATGGTGTAATCCGCCAGAATCTGCACCGCTTCCTTGCCGCCGTGTCCGGCTGCGTATTCGAACGTGCCGACGCGGATATGGCTGGCGGCGACGCGCGTCAGTATCGCGCCGGGCAGCATGGTTTCGCGCCGCACCTGTTCGCCGGTGGTGACCACCGCCAGGCTGCGCGTCGATGGAATGCCGAGCGCATGCATCGCTTCGCTGATGATGTATTCGCGCAGCATCGGCGCCAGTGCTGCGCGGCCATCGCCGCGGCGGGAGAACGGCGTCTGTCCGGAGCCTTTGAGTTGAATGTCAACACGTCTGCCGTCCGGCGTCAGATGCTCGCCGAGCAATATCGCGCGGCCGTCGCCAAGCATGTTGAAATGGCCGAACTGATGTCCGGCGTAGGCTTGCGCGATCGGCTGCGCGCCGCCGGGCAGGGTGTTACCGGCAAACAAAGCCGCCGCTTCGTCGTCGGATAATGCGTGCAAATCCAAACCCAGCGAATCCGCCAGTGCGTGATTCAACAGCACAGCCTGCGGCGCACGCACCGGCACCGGGCACAATTGCACGTAAAAATAACCGGGCAGCCGCGCGTAACTGTTATCGAACCGCCAACCGGCATTGCCGGACGCGTGCTGAATATCGGGCTTCAAAGTCATGATGATATTTTTCGGAGAATGTGACAAACGAACTTATTGTAGGGGATTTACGATGGGACATGCGCGAAACCGAACTGTTCGGGTGAATTGTTGAATATTGGGCTTTCTTCGGCAATCCGACCTGCCGCGCTTTTGCGCAGCCTCTCTCGATTGACGGATTAAGGTGCATTCTCATTCAGCTTTGGTGCTGAGTTGATTGCAATTGCTTCAATAATTTCAGTAACCTTGTCATAGGATGTAAGAATTAACGAACCACGCCGTGACACCTAGGCTTTTCATGTCAATCTCGATGAGTTTGCGCAATTGAATCGCCCTGGTTTTACCGGAGATATTCACGGCAACCCGGCCAAATCAATTGTGGGTGGCGGGCTAGCCGGTCATTGCACACCGTTTAGTACTGGATGCATTGGAACAGGCACTGTGGGCGCGGCGGAAAACCGAGGGATTAATTCATCATAGCGACCACGGTTGCCAATATTTGCGCTATACGGAACGCCTTCGGAAATATCCCACCAGCAGAATTTGAAATGGCATATATCGCCAATTAAGGGGGTCAGCCGATGCGGTTTGACTCAAGGCAAATAGCCCCCGGTAAAACCGGGACGATTCAAGACCGGATGTAAGTGTGCAATCAAACCTCATATTTCTATGCACAGCACTTGCAAGACGGGCGGTGTCCATGTAAGCGCTTCCTTAACTGAAGTGCCCGTCATGATAATCCCCACAAATATCTAGTAAATGTGGGGATTATGATTCTCTTTTAGTAAGTTACATTAACAGCGGAACTTGAGTTGGAAAAGTTTTCTGCAGCATCAAACGCTTTTACAGTATAGCTATAAAGGGTACCTTTAGCGCTGCCAGTTATTTTATCCGTATAACTGGGCGTGGTGCTGACTCCGACTTTTATTCCATTTCTATAAACTGCATATCCTGAAACACCGACAGCATCGGTCGAAGCTGTCCAAGATAAAGCAGTCGAAGCGAATGTAGAATATTTTCTTAATGTGGCTTTTGGAGACGCTGGAACTGTAGGTGCGACCTTGTCGAAATCATAGCATGAAACACCGGTGCCGCATGGAAATCCGTCCCATATTTCTAATCCGGTGATATGCGATTCGACGGGTCCATAACCGCCGCTGTATACACTATGTGCTATGAGTCGTGTAATTGGAAGATTATAAATACCCATGTTTGGACCTTGATAATCGACAATTTCTTCACCGTTGATGGCAGCCCAAAAACGTCCATCACCGTCAGCTGGTCGATGCGAGTAAACTTCAAATTTGAACCATTCGCCAACCGGAACCGGCACCACGTGATTAAAATTACGCCAGTAAGTAGTAAGGGGTACTGGGCCGTTGGCATCACTATCGCCTTTTGTTTGCCAATACAGTTTTCCATCGGTATCTTTCAAAATAACTATTGCGATACGATAGTCCCCACTACTGTCATTCCCGCCGTATCCACCTGTTTTAAATGAAAAAAGGTAGCGCCAATTTCCCGATGAGACGGTGGGATCCAATTTATCTGCCAAATCAGATGGAAACTTAATCCAGTACGTTATATAAAAATCTTTGATATCGCCAATCGTCGATGGTCGGTCGAACATCAAAACCGACTGAGAGCTGGCTTGACCGACATCGCCTTTAATTTTTACATTTTGGTAAATTTCATTAATTGTTTTTCCTTTAGGCCCGCTCACGGTTTGGATTTGATTGGTAATGTAATCGCCGATGGTTGCAGAAGTAACGGGGTCTTTGGTAATGAGCAACGTACCGGAAAAGTTCGTGCCAAACGCTTTAACCGGCCAGCTATAGCCAGTTTCCATATCAATACCGGTGATATGTTGTAGAGCTCCCTTTCCAGATGAAAAGAAGCTGGAGGGAGCGTTGACCGTCACTCCAGGACCAAAGTTTGACTTAAAAAGCATTTTGGCTGCTTGCGCTTGGAAAGAAACGAAAGTGATGATGAACATCATCGTAATAAGCTTTCCTATCCGGAGCAGCTTTGAAGCGCTATTATGCTTGGTAATGGATAGAAATAGTCGGCTTGCTTTATTAGCTATTGCTGGTGGTTTTGTTTCTGTAACTACTTGATTATATATATTCATTTTGATTCCTCCTTAAATTTCAAGGACGGAACTGCAAAGATATGCTTTCGAATTAGATTATTCCAAATATAGTAAAACCATAAATATGGTTGCGCCATATAGTTGCTAAATCGATCAACGGTATCTGTGGCAGTCCTGCCATCTTGGGGTATTCACCCTTTAGATCAGTGACTTTGCGTCCCCTGCTTTCGCAGAGTTTGCCCTTTTTTGTGCTACAAAATTTAATAAGCATTTTTTATGCCAATTGATTGTATAAGCTTATTTAGTTTTGCGTAAAGTATTTTCAATCATATATTTTTAATAGGCGAGCTCGCGTAATAAGTGCATTTATTGTCCATCATAAGGTTAAAACCACCGGCTTCAGCCAGTCAGCTTTAGCTGCGAGAATATGTTGCACAGGAGGTTTTGCATAGATTACAGATATGGAAGTCATACGGCCTAATAGATTGAATACCATTTTGTATGAGTAACGAAGTATCGATATAAGATTCTGAAAGGAGAGATAGCCGAACGTGTTCGAGAGCTGGTACGCCAGACGTGCGAAGCATTTGAAATCAGAATTGTGCAGGGAGTAGTGAGTAAGATCATGTGCATATATTGGTGAGTTGTCCGCCGGAGATGACGCCGAGTGAGATCATGAGACGAATAAAAGGACGAACATCAAGCTATCTGTTTGAGGAATTTCCCCACCTGAAGAAGTGCTGGGGAAGGCATTTTGGGGTGTGAGGGTATTTCTGCGCGACAGTGGGCCAGATGACGGAAGAGATGAGTAAGCAAAATACTTGGAGCATCATTTTGAGCCAAATCCAAACGATAATTTTAAAATGGAGTCGGAATAAGACGTGTCGTTTAGTCGACGCGTATCCGGACTTTTAGTCCGCAACTCAAACCCACCGGCTTTAGCTGGCGGTTGTTTAGTTGTCCGCTGCAATAGCTCCTCATTCGATATAGACAAGTCTGGTATGATGACAGTTAAATCGACTACGAAGTGACGAAATGGACGTCTACTATCCATAAATGTGGTATAGAAGTGTAATGGTGTAGTAAATATAACTAAATTCTCATGACGATAGCGCAGGTAAAGATAGGGAGCGCGGTGTTGATGACTTGTATCGCGTGATCGGACAATTGGCGATGGAATGCAATTTTGGGTGAGAGCATTCAATCATTGAGTGCGCTGAAACGCAACATAATGATTGAACCAAATAATCTTATTCGTCAGCGCCAGCTGCTGGATTTTTTGTGGCCGGGCTATCTGAAAACACCGCAACACGATGTCCGCAGTTATGCAACCAGTTTCAGTGTTAGAGCTTCATGTTGACCGAGAAGAAGCGGTCTCGATAATGCAAGTGCTAGGTATTTTGTCAGCATAGTTCCAAAACTCAGGAACAGTATTCCAGGCAGGCGGCGTGTGGTTTATTTTTGTTTGCATAAAAGTGCATCACCACCGGCCCAGGCATAGTCTGGGCCGGTGATATCACGCATGTGCAGATGGAGAAAGGATTGAGCTATCTTGTGTGGCCATTATTGATTGGTATTTCCGTAAAGTACTCAATTGACGTTTGTCCAACACTATGGATGCGGATTTCTGTATTTAGGCGCTGTGGAAGCAGCAATTCAAACAAATCCATGGTTGCTTGGAGATTGCGAATATCACCTAAAGTGTGCAATTTACCAGTACTGCTTTTATCAATGTATTGCAGCAGCACCACATTCAAATCAGCATAGAGGCAAGGGGGCTTATGACAATCTTTACCAAACGGCTATGGCGAACCGTCAAATATAAATATAACCCAGGCCTTTAACAACCTAAAGGAGGTAGGTAAGAAACGTCTTAACTCATTGGTTCAAGTGATACAATCAAGAGCATTTTCATCAGGAAAGCAACAATCAGATGTTTGACGAAGTGTACTATCAGAAATAATCTTATCAACAGGCTACCTGAGCTTGATAAAATTATATAGTAGAGCTTAATTTTCTCTCAGGTTGTTCAGTTCGAGGGATCACTTCAAATATATGCGGAGTAGTGTTATGAATGAATCAGAAATTCAAGACTTTTGGAATCGATATCCCTGCGGCGACTTACAGGTCGGTGGTCTTCAACAGCACCGGGGTGATTACGAGGCATTTTTCACTAATTACGACAATTTCCGGTATCACAAGGAAGCGCATATCCTACGATGTTTAGATAACATCGATTTCAAAGGGAAGCAAGTTCTTGAAATCGGATTGGGACAAGGAGCCGACTCGGAACAAATAATCAAGCGAGGCGCCAATTGGTCCGGTCTTGACCTTACACCCGAGTCGATTGCAAGAGTGCAGACACGTCTCTCGTTACGTCAACTGCCCTATCAATCTCTCAAACAAGGAAGTGCTCTTCAGATTCCTTATGACGATAATAGCTTCGACATCGTTTTCAGTCATGGCGTGCTGCATCATGTACCTGACATTCTGTCAGCTCAACGCGAAGTTCATCGGGTTTTGAAGCCAGATGGCGAATTAATCGTGATGCTCTATGCGCGGTGGTCTCTGAACTATCTGGTCTCGATTGGTATTTTAAGGCGACTTGGTTTGCTTGCACTTTACTTTACAAATTATGATCCGGGTGGCATTTTTGGCCAGCATCTTGCTAATGCTCGCGCTGAAGGGTTGTGGCGTTATCTCCGCATGGATCATTTTATTCATAAAAATACGGATGGACCACTAAACCCCTACTCGAAAGTTTATGATTTGCAATCAGTCAGGAATGACTTCCCAAATTTCAAATTGATCCGCGCCTATAAAGTGTTCATGCATGCACCGCCACTCCCTGTTCGTTGGCTACCGTTAGAAAGCATGCTTGGTTGGCACTTGTGGGTTCACTTGCGGCCTGCATGACATGCAATGCCTTATAATTTAGAACACATCTGAAGGTGTGGGTTATATATTGTGCAAGTAGAAGTCCTATTTGAAAGCTATGTCACAATTAATCGTTGAATTACTTGTTGAATATGCATAGAGACATAAAAATAAAGGTATGCACAATGAAATCAGCAGAATTTAAAGCCTGGATCAAGTCAATAGAACGCATCAGCCGTAACGGCGAGACAAACTGCGAAAAAGATTAGAAGGAAAAGAAGATGCTGATGAAGTTAAGGCATTGATCGAACGTAGCCAGTGACAAACCTGCCCGTCGTACGTGTAGTGCGCTTACAGGCACGCCACTGGCGCGGTTACGCCACAAGGACAAATGTTCATTAAATCGCCCCGGTTTTACCGGGGCTATTTGCCTTGAGTCAAACCGCATCGGCTGACTCCCTTAATTGGCGATATATGCCATTTCAAATTCTGCCGGTGGGATATTTCCGATCGACTCCAGTAACCGGCGATTGTTGAACCAATCCACCCATTCCAAGGCGGCAATTCCACTTCTTCAATATTGCGCCAGGGGCCGCGATGCCGAATAACCTCGGTCTTGTATAATCCGTTAATTGTTTCGGCCAGCGCATTGTCATAAGAATCCCCGACACTACCAACAGAAGCTTCAATATTGGCCTCAATCAGCCGTTCCGTATAGTGCAAATATTGGCAACCGTGATCGCTGTGATGAATTAATCCCTCGATTTTCCGCCGCGCCCACAGTGCCTGTTCCAATGCATCCAGTACTAAATCGGTGCGCAATGACCGGCTGACCCGCCACCCACAATTGATTTGGCCGGGTTGCCGCAAATTCCCGATTGACCTTGTCGGTTAGCCGATATATAAGTCATCCGCAACCGTGGTTCAACACTTCCCGCCGCGCCGGATACTTTGCAGCCCAAACTTTTTCATCAACCGCTCGACTGTGCAGCGAGCAACGCCAATGCCTTCTCGCAGCAATTGCCGCCATACTTTGCGCACACCATAAACCCGGAAGTTGCCTTTCCAAACCCGTTGTATATCCAGCTCCAGCCTCATGTCTCGCTTGATGCGATCGGACAATCGATCAGAATTTTATGTTCGTAACGTTTCCGCTGTGCAGCCAATCTTCGACGCAATCGATTTGATTGCCGACCATTGCGATTCATGCTCTTTCTGCTGCTCTAATACCAATCTAACCGCTCGTTCCCGTACTTCCGTTGAATAACTGATTTGATTCTTCATCTTCTCCTCCTCTCAAACCGTTTTATCTCCGGTAAAACCGGGGCGATTCAGCTTGACCAAACGCATGCTGCTTCAGAGCAAAAGCTTTGATCGCTGCTTTCGTCGCTTTCGGCTAAGCTCCTAAGTTCTTATGATGGTATTAGAATCTTAATAGACGATTGGAATTGCTGAACTCATGGGAGTAAAGTTTCCGGTCGCATCAAGAGCACGGACTGTATAGCTATAGAGCGCTCCCCTGGGGCTTCCAGAAATCGTATCAATAAAATTAGGCGTTATGCTGACCCCGATTCTTGTACCGTTTCTATAAATGATATAGTTCGCTACGGCGACATTATCTGTCGAAGGCAACCAGGCTAATGCTACCGATCCGAAGCTTGAGAATTTCGAGAGCCTTCCGGTTAATGAAGTCGGTGTAGTAGGTGCTGTTTTGTCAAAGTTGTAGCATGAAACACCTATGCCGCATGGAAATCCATCCCATATTTCAAACCCTGTGATATGCGATTCGATGGGTCCATAGCCGCCGCTATATGCACTATGTGCTATGATTCGTGTAATTGGTAGATTATAAATACCCATATTTGGACCGTGATAATCGACAATTTCTTGACCGTTGACGGCGGCCCAGAAACGCCCGTCGCTGCCGCTTGAGCGGTTCCAGTAAACTTCAAATTTAAACCACGTGCCAACGGGAACGGGGACAGCATCGTTTATTTCACGCCAATAGGTATCGATAGGGACAGGACCGTTTGCGTCGCTATCCCCTTTAGTAAGCCAAATGAGTTTGCCATCATCTCTTTTCAGGATGTTTATTGTGATCCGATAGTCGCCTGAAGCTGCATTGCCTTTGTAACCACCGGTTTTGAAACTGGATTGCATGCGCCAATTGCCGTTTGTGACAGCACTATCCAGCTTCGAAGCTAAGTCGGCAGGATATCGAAACCAGTAGGAAAAATATAAATTCTTAACATCGCCAATGGTCGAGGGTCTGGTGATCACAAATGGCGATTGGGAAGTTGCCTCGCCTACATCACCTTTTAACTTTACATTTTGGAAAAGTTCATTAATCGGCCCAAACGGTCCGGTAACAGTCCTAATCGTATTAGTAATGTAATTTTCGATGGTTGAAGGCTCAGCTGGATCACTGGTAATAAGCTGCAAACCTGAGAAATAAGCGCCTAATGCCTTAATTGGCCAGCTATAGCCGGTATCCCGATCAAAACCGGTAATCTGCTGCCACGCGCCATGGCCATAGAAATCATCGGGTGCACTGATTGAAACTCCCGAGCTGAAATTCGACCTGAATAATATTTTGGCTGCTTGAGCTTGAGTGGCAGTTAAAGTCATGATGGCAATAATTACCATTGCAAAGAACTGCATGTTTCGAATTGATCGTGAAATTCGATTGGCTTGAAATGATTGTAGTGCTTGGTTATCGATGTGCATTTCGATTTCTCCTTCTGGTTACTAGAACAGATCTTGCATTGATGCCTTTTTTAGTCAATATAATTGACTCAAGTTGCAACACGATTACGACTCAACGTAAGCTGATGCGGCTTATCAAGCAACTCTATTGTCTTGAGGCTATTGCCCTTTTGGTTAGGATCAGTGCTGTATGAAACTTGTAATTTCCTTTATAGAGAAATCCCTATGTTTCATGCCGCATCTTGATGGTGAGGAAATGTCGCTCTGTTTATGCTTTGAAAGTGAGCAACAAAATTGAAATTTTTAAATTAGGCTATCAATCTCCATAAAATTAATAAATTTGCATAACGAATAGGACAAGCAAGCATTGAGAAATACTAATCTAAAACTTTCGGGATAAAACCGGAAATAACCATGGATTATTGCTTTTTATCAAAAAAAGAATGACATTCTCTGTTGCATATTGACAAAAAATGCCAAAACATCTTTGGAGATTACTGTTTATTAGCTGATGCATTAAACAGGCAGGTACATCCGGATTCTTCAGAAAATTCTATGAAGTTATCTAATTTAGCTTGTTCTGATTTCTAGTTATGCATAAATGAGACTTATTATTATTAATAATAAATATACTTCAAATTCTCTACTTAAGTAAATATTTTTTATGAAGATGTGATTAATTACGAACGACGCATTAATTAGAATGACAATATAAGTATCGGTATTTATTATCAATCATAGCTGATCAATTGGAATCTATAGGTTTCATTATCAATAAGTTGCATAGTGACATTGTTAACGATAGTCGTTGCGCTAATCATCACGGATGGGATTTGCAGCAGCCCGTTAGAGCTGGAGAAAGTTGCAATATTCGATGGTCTATTTGTGAGTGTGCCGACACTCGCTGGATCAAGTTCAAAGATAAGTGATGGGCTCGATTCGACTAGCCGAAGGTTAACTTCTAATGTGCTGCCGGTTCCAATATCAACAGCAAAACTTAAAACGTCTTGACTGAATATGCCGGCGACAGATGTCACAGTTACCTGATTGATAGTTACCAGATTTTCGATGGTAATCGCTGAACCGTCCGAACCTATAATAGGTGCTGGCGAACGGCTGCCGCCGAGGTTGATGTTCGAAACCGGGAGGTCTTCGATCGCGTCGATGGTATTCATGCCATCAAAGATAATTCTTCCAAATACAGTGAAGCCACCATTTTGTGTGTCTAATTGGCTCGGAGGACCGGAATTGTCTGCGAGGTTGACAAACCACTGACTGGTTGCACTATTCGGGTTGCCGCCGATTTTAGCCATGGCGACGGTTCCACGCGTATTGGAAATCTTAAATTCATTTGTAACCGGTGGAAAGGTGTTTACAGCCGAGAGAATTTTTCCGCTAGCGCTGTCAGTGATTTTATAACCGCCGCCTTGAATCACAAAACCAGGGACGCTGCGGTGAAAAATTCCGTTTGTGTATGCATCATTGTTGATGTAGCTAAGAAAGTTTGCGGTAGTTATAGGTGTATGCGATTCAAATAGTTCTATACAGAACCGTCCAGCGTTGGTATTAAAGCAGGCCACTGGATTGGCATGGGAAAATGGAGGTAAGAACAGTAGAGAAACAGCCAGCGGGAGTTTATATTTTTGTTGAATGTTCATGGCGATCCACAGATTTAATTGTTGACTAAAACATTTTACTGATGATAATCAAGATGCATCAAACTTTTTATGCAAATAAATCTGTATCGATGGAATACGCAGTAATCTGTCCATCCGGTTTGGCAAAGGCAGAATTGAGATCAAGTCAAAGTTATGCGTGATACGGAATGAATGAGAGGATTCTGAGTGATGGCGTTAGTTAATAGAATTCTGTTAAAATGGAAAATTCTATTCAAGAGACAAGCAAGGAAGAGTTGTCATGGCTTATGTAGTAACTGAAAATTGTATTAAATGTAAGTACACAGATTGCGTGGATGTATGTCCGGTTGATTGTTTTCGTGAAGGTCCAAATTTTTTGGTGATCGACCCTGATGAGTGTATCGATTGCACATTATGTGTTGCTGAATGTCCGGTGGAAGCCATTTACGCTGAGGATGATGTACCCGATGAGCAGACTCATTTCATCGAATTGAATGCTGATTTATCTAAGAAATGGCGACCGATCATTGAGAAAAAAGAACCCTTGCCAGATGCTGATCAGTGGGCGAGCGTCAAGGACAAGCTGGATCAACTGAAACGTTAAGCTGCGATAGCGGTTAGTATTTTAACTGCCGCATGTTTGACCCTTCGCAACATCCGCAGATTTCCCTAGAAGAAGTATTTAAGCGCTTACTTGCCGGCGGGACGGTTGTTACGCCCAACCAAAGGCTTGCGTTGGCGCTTAAAGGAAAGTTTGATCAGCATCGAATCGATCAGGAGGCGGCAGTCTGGCACTCTGCCGACATCCTGTCCTTTACTAATTTTATCAATCGCATCTATTGCGATGCGCTTTATTCTGCAAGCTTCTCGTCATTGCCTTTGCTGTTGTCGGATGCTCAAGAGCAAGCATTGTGGGAATCGGTTATTCAACAATCCGAAGTCGGAAATACATTACTGAGGGTTTCACAAACAGCGCAATTGGCGCGAGAAGCCTGGCAGCTCGCGCATGCTTGGCAATTGATCTCACAATTAAGTCACTACTTACCTAATGAAGATGGCAGAGCGTTTCTGGGCTGGGTTGAGTCATACCAGAATATCACCGCACTTCAAGGGCTTACTGATCAAGCGCGCCTTTGTAATCTCATTGCGGAATGCTATGAAGCTCTTGAAATAAAGAAATGTGCTTCATTGATTTGCCATGGTTTTGATGCGATTACACCGCAACAAAATGAATTTTTCGAAAAACTGCGGGCTTTAGGTTGCGAGATAACGATAACCGGTTCTCCAATCCAGAAGCAGGTACTGCCGGAAAACGTCCGGCGGGTAGAATACTTGGATAGTATTGACGAGATTTATCATGCAGCTGTGTGGGCGCGATCGAAAATTGACAAGACCGATGCTGAAGTTCGTGTCGGTATCGTGGTGCCAGCATTCGCGAATTATCGTAATACTTTAATCCGAACTTTTTATGCGGTGCTGCAGCCGGATGTCAGATCAGCTTTGCCAGGTTCGGATCGACCGGTTGCACCGTTTAATGTTTCGCTGGGTTTAGCATTTTCAAGCTATCCAGTCATTGATACTGCGTTCGTTACTTTAGCGCTTGCTGATCGAGAAGTAGAATTTCATCAGGTGAGTCATTGGTTGCGATCACCGTTTCTAAGAGGCGCTGAAACCGAAATGGGGCAGCGTGCATTACTCGATGCCGCGATCCGGCGTTCTGCCGGGCCAATGATTTCACTGCCGCAACTGCTAATGCTTGTGAAGCGCGTGAATGGCCACAAAAGTTGTCCTATTTTATTGGCATTCCTGACAGAAATTGATGCTTACCGCCTGACAAAATTGCCAAGCGGCGGAAGTCATACGGATTTTGTCAGGGCTATCACCGAAATATTGCAACTTTCTGGTTTTCCGGGGGAGCGTAATTTGAATTCCGATGAATATCAGACCGTTGAAAAATGGCAGTCGCTGCTTGCTGACTTTGCTGTACTCTATCATATTACTTCAAGAATTACTTTTCACGAGGCAATCAGCCGTTTGAAATGGATGGCGGATGATACCGTTTTTCAGCCTGAGTCACCGGAAGCACCGATACAGATTTTAGGGGTGCTCGAGGCCGCGGGGATGTCATTTGACTACCTGTGGATACTGGGCCTCTCGGATGACCAGTGGCCGCTTCGTGCCCGCCCTAGTCCGTTTTTACCGCTTGAGTTACAGCGCAAAGCAAAGTTGACGTTCGGATCAATTCAAGAATCATCCGCTTTTTGCCGGCGATTAATGCAAGGCTGGTTTTCGAATGCTGAAGAAGTGATCGTAAGTTCACCCAAGTATCGGGATGGACATGATCAACAGATTTTGGCGCCCAGCGGTCTGATTCAATCGATACCTGCTGAAGATCCTGTAATCCCAAAGTGGTTGTCGCATCGCGATTTGATTGTTCAATCGTGTGAGATGCAGCGGATTAAAGATAATCAAGCACTCCCGCTTCCAGAAGAAATTGCACAGCAAGGCATTCAAGGAGGCACATCTATCATCAAGGACTATGCTGCTTGTCCATTTCGTGCGTGGGCAAGGCATCGATTGGATATTGAAAGCTTCGACGAACCGCATACCGGTTTGGATGCGAGGGAAAGAGGGTCGTTGGTTCATCAAACACTGGCTGATGTGTGGCGTAGACTGAATACCAAAACGGCATTAGATCAAATCAGTGAAGATGATCTTCAAAAGTTAATTGCGGAAATCGTTGGCAGCGCGATTTCGGTATTGCGGAAAGCTCGTCCTGCATTGTTGCCGGATCGTTTCCTGCAAGTCGAACAACGGCGTCTGATCCGATTGATACGTGAATGGCTGGATGCCGAGAAAAATCGTGATTGCTTCACCGTGATTGCAATCGAGGAAAAGTGCTATATCCAATTGGATAACCTGAGACTCAGCATGCGGCTCGATCGGCTGGATGAATTGGCGGACGGGCGGCATATCATTATCGACTACAAAACCAGTAAACAATCCATTCAATCGGTGCTTGGAGAACGGCCGGATGAACCGCAGTTGCCGCTTTATATGACGATGCCCGATCTGGAACTGGGGGTTGCGGGGATTGCGTTTGGAATCGTGAAATCCGGCGAAATAGGGTTTGTTGGGCTAACGGACAGCTCGGGTTTGTTGCCAGGGATAAAAGATTATTCTCAATTAACCGGTTGCAAGTCTTTTAATAGCTGGCAGGAAATCATTACCGCATTTCGACAGAATCTGACAAATCTCGCCGTTGGGTTTTGTAGCGGTGAAGCGAGCGTGGATCCTAAGAAATTTCCAGCAACCTGTGAATTTTGCGATCTGCATATGTTTTGCAGGATTTATGAGCGCGTCAATGACTCTCCGGATGAGGAGGGACAATAAAATGCCGGTAACTCGTTTCGTTCCGGATGCTGACGAGCGCATCCTCGCTTTGGATCCTTCCCGATCATTTATCGTGCAAGCGCCTGCGGGATCTGGAAAAACCTCGATTTTGATACAGCGGTATCTGAGGTTGCTCGCCTGCGTTGATGCGCCCGAGGAGATTGTGGCGATCACATTTACGCGAAAAGCTGCCGCGGAAATGCGAGCCCGTGTTCTGGCGGCTTTACAGATTGATCAGCCGACAGAGCAAGACGAATCACCGAATGGAAAATTAAATCGGGAATTAGCAGAAATGGTTTTGCAGCGAGATCGTCAAGCCGGTTGGCAAATTGCGGAAAACCCGGAACGATTAAGAATACAGACCATAGATTCCCTGTGCGCCAGCTTGACCCGGCAAATGCCGGTTCTGTCGAAATTCGGTGCGCAACCTGAAACGATTGAGGATGCGGCCCGTTTTTATTCGGAAGCCGCTCGTGCGACGTTGAGATTGATGGAGCAAGACGTGGCGATTGCAAATGATGTTGAGCGGCTACTCGAGCATCTGGACAATGATCTTGCGCGGATAGAAACATTGCTGGCCGATATGCTGGCGCGGCGCGATCACTGGTTGCGCCATCTGCATGCAAGAACTCGAGAGGAATTGGAATGTTCGCTGCAGAATTCCCGCCGTAACGCTCAACAGAAGACTTTTCAGTTATTGCCCGAAGCTCTGCAAAGTGAGTTGTTGCAGTTACTGCGGTATGCGGCTGTAAACCTTCTCGCGGAGGACAACAAGTCGGTTATCACTTGCTGTGCAGAGCTTGAGGCATTGTCAATGGCGACTATCGAGCAGTGGCAAGGGATTGCAGAGTTGTTGTTAACCAAAGAGAACGCCTGGCGAAAAAGAATTTCAAGCAAGGAAGGTTTTCCTTCGGGGAAAACCAAAATCGAAAAAGACACAGCAAAATCCTGGAAGGATCGGTTCGAATCACTGATTGCTAGATTGACTCAGGAGCAGGGCTTCCGGCAGGGGTTACAGACAATGCGTCAGCTTCCGCCGTCCAATTATTCCGAACAGCAATGGGAAATTCTTGGAACGATTATGCGGTTACTACCTTATGCAGTGGCGCAACTACAAGTTATTTTCCAAGAAAACGGTTGCGTGGATTTTTCGGAAGTCGCGCAACGCGCAATATCGGCGCTTGGCAACTCGCAGGCGCCGACAGATTTAGCATTGGCGCTGGATTACCAGATCAAACACTTATTAATCGATGAATTTCAAGATACTTCCATCAGTCAATTTGAATTGATCGAAAAGCTTGTTGCCGGTTGGGAAGACGCGGATGGCCGCAGTTTGTTTGTCGTGGGAGATCCGATGCAATCGATCTATCGTTTTCGCGAAGCGGAAGTGGGTTTGTTTTTACGGGCTCGTAACTTTGGGATTAATAATCGAAAGCTTCAGCCAATAACACTCAGTGCGAATTTCCGGTCCCAGCAAGGAATTATCGATTGGGTGAATAAAACATTCTCACAGATCATGCCAGATGAAGAGGATAGTGTATCCGGCGCGATAACATTTTCGCCTTCCGCAGCGACGCATCCAATGCTAAACGGTGATGCTGTAAAAATACATCCCGAGTTTACAAGCGATCCGGCCGCCGAAGCTGCTAAGGTCATTGAAATTATTAAGTCCAGCCGGCACGATTATCCAACAGACTCGATCGCAATTTTAGTGCGGAACCGAAGTCACTTGCATGAAATCGTGAAGCAACTGCAAAAAAATGATTTGCGTTTTCGTGCGATCGATATCGAAATATTACGCACCAAGCCAGTCGTGCAAGATCTACTGGCCCTGACCTGTGCAATAATCAATCCTGCTGACCGGCTTGCTTGGTTTGCGCTGCTGCGCGCGCCATGGTGCGGTTTGTTGTTGCAAGATATTACCGCGCTGATGGCCATAGACCAGCACGATAACTCTTCGCAAATTGCTGTCGCCAAGCGGAGTGTGTGGGAATCGATGAGTGACGAAACACAATGGGGAAAAATCTCTAACGATGCAAGAAATCGAATTCGCAACCTGCGTGAAATTCTTAAGCCCTGCGTGATACATCGCCGGCGCCAATCACTGCGTGTAACAGTGGAGGCCGCTTGGAACGCTTTAGGCGGCCCTGGTTGCGCCAGTCATGGCACTCAGGATGAGAAAGGCATCATGAAGCATTTGGATGATGCGGCGATTTATCTGGATTATCTTGAAGATCAAGAAGTGGCTGGTAACATTTTGGATTTAGCACGATTTCAGGGCGGACTTGATGCGCTTTATGCTGCTCCGGACTTGACGGCCGATAGCTCACTACAAATTATGACAATTCATAAAGCCAAGGGGCTTGAGTTTGACACTGTTATTGTACCTGGGCTTGGTTACATGCCTCGCAACAAGGAAAAACAGCTGTTGCAATGGATAGAGCAGCCTCGTGATCAATTTGTATACGAAAATTTTGCCACTGCGGATTTATTGTTGGCACCTGTCCGGAAGACGGGCACGGAAATTGATCCGATCTATACTTGGTTGGAAAAGCTCGACTGGGATAAAGGGCAACTGGAATCGGATCGGTTATTGTATGTTGCTGCGACCCGCGCAAAGAAATTTTTGCATTTTCTGGGTCATGTTGAGTTATCAACAGCAAGGAATGACTGGAATGAATTGAAAAGACCAAAAAGAGGGTCGCTGCTTGATAGGCTCTGGCCGGTTGTAGAGCCAGTTTTCTCGAGTGTTGCGAATGCGGTTTCAAGGGAGAATGACTCGACAAATGACAGTTACGTCAACGAAATTAGGAAAGTATTCAACCAAGAAATCATCCGATTGAAATCAGGCTGGGTTTTACCGGATGCTCCCGAGTCTATCAAATTGAAAAAGAGGCAGGAGAACATGCCAATTCATGATGCGATTGATTTCTATTGGGTAAGTGATATGGCGCGACATGTTGGGACGGTTGTACATCGTTGGTTACAACAAATTGCGGAAGATGGTCTCTCAATGTGGTCTGTTAAACGTATTGAGAGGTTGCGAAATCAATTTAAACACAATCTGTTAGCATGCGGGATGAATGATAATGATGATCAAGTACAAGCTGCGGTTGAGCGCATCATACTGAGTTTGACAAGAGTTATTACGGATGATCGTGGGCGTTGGGTCTTGGGATCACATCAATACGCCCAGAATGAGTTTAAGATCACATCGGTTTTAAACAACAAGGTTACTAATTGGGTGATTGATCGTACATTTTGCGATTCGAAAAATATCCGTTGGATTATCGATTACAAAATCAGCAGCCATGAGGGATCCGATTTGCAAGGATTTCTTGATCGTGAGAAAGTACGCTATCAAAATCAAATGCATAATTATGCAAAACTCATGCAGCAGATGGATTCGCGGTTAATAAAACTGGGAATTTATTTTCCATTGGTGAGCGGTTGGTGCGAGTGGGAATTTTTGGAGTAATTTTTTCAAAAACTTTTTTAATTATTTTTAAGGTTTATATAATTTCTCTAGTTGAGGTGATATTGTTAGTTATTGTATAAGAAAGATAAAATTGCTATAGCTGTAAGAAATCCATTGAGAGGGGAAGGTAATTTTATGACAAATGACTTGACTTTGGACCCCAAGGTCGACTAGCCTGAGAGGCGTAGCTAAATTAGAGGGGAAGTAGAGTTTAATTTAGCTGCCGAAATTTTAAGCAGTACTAATTAATTAGTATTAGAAGCAGTAGAAGAAAAGAGAAGTAGTTTTGATTAACAAATAGGAGGTAGAAAGATGGCAACAACGTATGGCACAACGAGTAGCGCGTCGAGCGCGAGCTATGACATGTCGCTGTGGTACGACTCGAAGTACTACAAACTGGGCATGGGCACCATGCTGCTGGTAGCGATATTCTGGATCTGGTACCAAAGGACATTTGCGTATTCACACGGAATGGACTCGATGGAACCGGAATTTGACAAAGTGTGGATGGGACTGTGGCGCGTACACATGACCCTGATGCCATTGTTTGCATTGGTAACGTGGGGCTGGATTTTAAAAACCCGTGACACCAAAGAACAATTAGACAACCTGGATACCAAGTTAGAGATCAAACGCTATTTCTACTGGCTGATGTGGGTGGGTGTATACCTGTTTGGTGTTTACTGGGGCGGTAGCTTCTTCACCGAACAAGATGCAAGCTGGCACCAAGTGATTATTCGTGACACGAGCTTTACGCCAAGTCACGTAGTGGTGTTTTATGGTTCATTCCCGATGTACATCGTATGTGGCGTAGCTTCATACCTGTACGCGATGACCCGTCTGCCACTGTACAGCCGCGGCACATCATTCCCGCTGGTAATGGCAATTGCTGGCCCATTGATGATTCTGCCGAACGTAGGTTTGAACGAATGGGGTCATGCATTCTGGTTCATGGAAGAGCTGTTTAGCGCGCCATTGCACTGGGGCTTTGTGATTCTGGGCTGGGCAGGTTTATTCTCAGGTGGTATTGCAGCACAAATTATCACCCGTTACTCTAACCTGACAGACGTAACCTGGAACGGCGCCAGCCGCGAAATTCTGAACAACAGAATTGTTCCTTAATTTCTGAGTAAGAAATGTCACACCTGCAAGCCAGGTGTGACAGAAGAAATTAGGTAGCGAAGAGAAAAGATGAAAACGGGCTAAGGCAGGCGATACAAAGGGAAGTAAAGGGAATCGTCGAGTTTTCATATTTAATATCACACGAAATGAAGAAGGGAGGGTCTAGTGAGTAGAACAGACGAAATTTTAGCAGCGGCAAAGATGCCGCCAGAAGCGATCAGGATGTCCAGATATATCGACGCGGTATATTTTCCGATCCTGTGCATCTTGTTGGTAGGAACATTCCACATGCACTTCATGCTGTTGGCAGGTGACTGGGATTTCTGGCTTGACTGGAAAGACCGTCAATGGTGGCCGGTAGTAACACCGATCGTAGGTGTAATGTATTGTGCAGCACTGCAATATTACCTGTGGGTAAACTATCGTTTATCGTACGGAGCGACACTGTGTATCGTATGCCTGTTAGTAGGCGAATGGCTGACCCGTTACTGGGGATTCTACTGGTGGTCACACTACCCGTTGAATTTTGTACTGCCATCAACGATGATACCAGGCGCATTGATGCTGGATACCATATTGCTGCTGACCGGTAACTGGCTGATCACGGCACTGTTGGGTGGTGGATTCTGGGGATTATTCTTCTATCCTGGCAACTGGCCGATTTTTGGACCGACCCACTTACCGCTGGTAGTAGAAGGCGTACTGTTATCAGTAGCTGACTACACAGGCTTCTTATATGTACGTACCGGTACACCGGAATATGTACGCCTGATTGAACAAGGCTCACTGCGTACCTTTGGTGGTCACACCACGGTTATTGCGGCATTCTTCTCAGCGTTTGTATCGATGTTGATGTACTGCGTATGGTGGTACTTTGGCAAGATCTACTGCACCGCATTCTTCTATGTTAAAGGAGAAAGAGGACGCATCTCTATGAAGAACGACGTAACCGCATTTGGTGAAAAAGGCTTTGCACAGGGGATTAGATAATGAATATAAGAAGCATATTTAAGCTGGGCGTATTAGGCCTGTATGGAGCGGCAATAGGAGCGGCCTCACTGGCACTGACACTGACAGTAGATGTTCAGACAGCGGCGGCGCACGGTGAACGTTCACAAGAACCGTTCCTTCGTATGCGTACGATTCAATGGTACGACCTGAAATGGCAACCGAAAGTCACCAAAGTGAACGACATCGCAACGATTACCGGTAAATTTCACTTGGCGGAAGACTGGCCACGTGCGGTAGGCAAGCCGGAACGCGCATTCTTCAACGTAGGTAGCCCGAGCCCGGTATTTGTACGTTTAAGCACCAAATTGAACGGCGAACCGACGTTTATTTCTGGACCGTTGCAAATTGGCCGTGACTATGAATTTGAAGTCAGACTGAAAGCAAGGATTCCAGGACGCCATCACATGCATGCGATGGTAAACGTCAAAGAAGCGGGCCCGATCGCAGGACCGGCATCGTGGATGAACATCTCAGGCAACTGGGATGACTTCACCAATCCGGTAACCACCTTGACAGGCAAAACCATTGACCTGGAGACATTCAACTTCAGCAATGGCGTGTTCTGGCACTTGGTATGGTTAGGCTTAGGCTGCTTCTGGATTGGCTACTATGTAGCACGTCCGATGTTCCTGCCGCGTAGCCGTGTACTATTAGCATACGGTGATGAACTGCTGCTGGATCCAATGGATCGCAAAGTAGGCATGGCAGTAGCGATCCTGACCTGTGCACTGGTATGGGGCGGCTATCGTTATACCGAAAGCGTCCATCCATACACAGTACCGATCCAAGCGGGTGAATCGAAAGTAGAACCGATGCCGATTGCACCGAATCCGGTTGCGATCAAGGTAACGCATGCTAACTACGACGTACCTGGACGTGCTCTGCGTGTAACGATGGAAATCACCAACAACGGTGATTCGGCAGTCAACATTGGCGAGTTCACGACAGCGGGTGTCCGTTTTGTAAACGACTTGGGACGCAAATATCTGGATCCTGACTATCCACGCGAACTGGTAGCGACTGGTTTGACGATGGAAGATGAAAGAGGGATTGAACCAGGAGAAACCCGGGAAGTTAAGATGGAAGCCAAAGACGCGTTGTGGGAAGTACAACGTTTGATGGCGCTGTTGGGTGACCCGGAAAGCCGCTTTGGTGGTTTGTTGATGACATGGGATGACGAAGGCAATCGTTATATTAACAGTATTGCTGGCGCAGTAATTCCAGTCTTTACCAAGCTATAAGATAGAGCGAGTCTGAACACCGGTACACCACTGTCGCAAGACAGCCGGTGTACCGGTTTTTTTATATGGGTAGAGAACAAAGAAAATTTAAGGTGCAACAAAGAATGCGGACAAAAGAACTGGCAAAAATAGAGGCACTAACGCGAAAGGAGGATTTGTCGTGGTCAGACAAATAGCACGAGCAGGGATTGCGGCCTTTATGCTTGTTATGACACTTTACACAAGCACAGCCGGCGCCCATGGCAAGGTAGCCATGGAAGATGACAGTTGTATGCGCCGGATAGGCGAAAACATGATCCACCTGAGTATCTATCAACCCCAGGTTGATGAAGAAGGGCACTACTGCACGGATATACCCAAAATGGGAAGCACGATCCTAGTGATAGACTTAGTGGATCCTGCACTGAGAGAGATGCCGATCGGGATGAAGATAATCAGAGGCGATCGGACGGAAGGAGAAACCGTCACGGATCTGCGTCCGGCGGTATATCAGGATGGAGTTATCAGCACGCAAAAAGCGCTGGAACAAGGAAAATATCTCATACAAGTGACTGCCGAAGGCGTGCCGCCCCTGCACTATGAATATCATCTGCGCGTTGAGATGATTAATTATGCGGATGCATTTAGAGCGTCGGTAGGGCCACTGGTCGGTCTATTGCTGACCGCCATACTTGGGTATAAACTCATCCGGTCAAGACGATTCAGGGAATGGATGGCATCACGCAGCTCGAAAGGAACTGAAAAAGTCGATGGCGGAGCAAAATCATCGGCAGTCGACGAAGAAAAGACATCAATCAACAAACAAACTAAAGACGGGGAATCCTAGCGATGTTAGTAGAAAGAAGTGGAACAATAAAACAATTGGTAATAGCGGGAATCATGGCGGTCAGCGTCATGTTCACGACACAAGTGCAAGCGCACGGAGGGTTAGCGCTGGCGGAAGATATGTGTGTATTGACGGTAGGCCCCTACCGGATGCACTTTACCGGCTATCAGCCATTATCGCAAGAAGAAGAATTTTGTGAAGACATACCGGAAGTAGGGAAAACGGTCATAGCGTTGGATTACATACAAGAAGAGCTGCGTCCGTTACTAACGGAAGTGCGGATAATCCGGGATACGGGATCAGAAGCGAATCTCGACGAGATCACGGTCTTTCATTTACCGCCGAAGGTATACCCGACAGCATCCATAACGATTGATCATACCTTCCCGGAAAAAGGCAAGTTTGTAGGATTGGTAACGGTGTCCGGCGGGCCGCAAGAGTATGTATCGCGGTTTCCGTTTTCAGTGGGAGAAGGACGGCCGACACCGAAAATAGCCATCATTGCGCCGATCGTGCTGGTGGTTGCCGGTGTAGCTTTCTTGATGATGCGCAAACGTAAATCCGACGGCGCCGCTGCGTAAATAACTTAGACGCCAGCAATGGAAACACAGTAAGCAGTAAAAAGTCGGAAACTGTGTTTCCATAGCATTCATCAGTGGCTATTGCGCCGCTGATAAAACCAGTAAAGCGTGATACCGATTGCACAGCTGAGAACTAACGCAATAATGATGTCTCGTAAATATTCCTTGATCAGCGTTTCATTCTCACCAATGAAATAGCCTAATAAGGAAAGAATGATCACCCAAATACCTGCTCCCAGACTGGTATAGAAACAAAAGACCGGCAAGTTCATTCTGGCCAAGCCAGCCGGAATTGAAATGTATTGACGAATCATGGGTATCAAGCGTCCCGTGAATGTCGATATATGTCCATGCCGAGCAAAAAAGCTCTCCATTTTTAATAAGTGATGCTCCTTGAACATTACGTATTTGCCATACTCAAGGAGCAAAGGCCGTCCCAACCGGATTGCTAGATAATAATTAATCAAGGCGCCAAACAAACTACCTAAGATTCCGCAGCCAATCACGGCGAGCATGTTCATTTCACCTTTCGAGGCTAAGTAGCCAGCCGGTATCATAATCACTTCGCTGGGAAAAGGAATAAAACTGGATTCAATCAACATCAGGATAAAAATTCCTAAGTATCCTAAGCTGCTGATTGTGCTGACAATCCATGTGATGATATCGGTAATCAAGCCTGTCAAGTCTCCTGAGCGTTATTGATCAAACTCCGCATTGCTAACTTGTTTGAAAACAAAGCAGAAGCAGTTAAACCACTGCACCATCGTTTTCAAGCGGTTTCTTTTCCGGTTTCAGCAAGTCCTCGCGTTTTACACCAAGTAACACCAGTATGGAACTGCCGACCATTATTGAAGAATAAATGCCAAATAAAATGCCAATTGTCAGAGCAAGCGCGAAATAATAGAGAACTTCACCCCCAAACAATAACATTGCGATGACCACCATTTGTGTACTGCCATGCGTAATGATCGTACGTGACATCGTTAGTGTAATCGCATTATCAATGACTTGTACGAGGTTTGATTTACGCTGTTTTCTGAAATTTTCACGGATACGATCGAAAATAACAACAGATTCATTCACGGAATACCCCAGAATTGCCAAGACAGCCGCCAATACCGTAAGGGAGAACTCCCACTGAAAAAATGCAAAGAAGCCCACAATAATCACGACATCATGTAAGTTAGCGATAATTCCCGCTACACCGAATTTCCATTCGAATCGCATAGCCAGATAGGCAACAATTCCCAATGAAACGAACAAAAGCGCAAGTGCGCCATTTTCGAGTAATTCCTGGCCGACTTGCGGGCCGACAAACTCAACACGCCGCATTTCAACGGTGCTATCCGCTTGTTTAAGCGCAGCCAGAACCGTTTCCGACAACTGCGCACTTGATAGTTCGGCCCGAATCGGCAGGCGTATCAGGACATCGCGGGAAGTACCGAAATTTTGCACACTGGCATCCGGCATTTCAAGCTCCGCAAGCACACTTCTGATTCTTGGGAGATCGGCGGTTTGGGTATAGCCAACTTCAAGAACAGTGCCACCGGTAAAATCGACGCCGAGATTCAGCCCCTTCGTGGAAATAAAAAAAACAGAAAGAATAAATGTTGTGATTGAAATGACAGCCCCTGTTTTCCTCCAACTCATGAAAGGGATATCGCGATTAAACCTAAATAATTCCATTGTGATTTCCTTAAATTCCGATTAACTACGACTTGGTTTGTTGCCTTCCGCAGATTTTCGCTTGCTTTTAGTTTTAGCTGCGGGTTTTTCACCGGATTGAACTACAGCATCGCCGACTTGATTTGATTCACTGGAGGTTACAGGAGCCTGGCCAGCATCTGGCTTTTCTGAAACATCGGCTGAATCTGCAGCTTTTGCCTTATCATTGCTATTTACATCCGGAGCAATGGTCTTCTGGTTCGCTTGATTGTCAGGTATCCAGATTTTTCCAATTGGAACATAATCCAGTTTGCGTTTGCCACCGTACATCAAATTGACCATGCCGCGAGATACAAAAATTGCTGTAAATACAGAGGTCAGAATGCCTAAGCAGAGCACCACCGCGAATCCTTTGACAGGACCGGAACCGAATGCAAACAAAGCGATCCCCGCGATCAGCGTGGTGATGTTGGAGTCAAGAATCGTACCGAAAGCGCGCTCATAACCGGCATGAATGGCAAGTTGCGGCGATAATCCTCCGCGTAATTCATCGCGGATCCGTTCATTGATCAGCACATTCGCATCGATCGCCATGCCGACCGTCAATGCCAGCGCAGCCATGCCCGGAAGTGTTAATGTGGCCTGCATAATGGATAATAAGCCGACCAGCAGCAATAAATTTAAACCGAGCGCAAGTACCGAAATCACGCCGAAAGCCGTGTAGTAAACGGCAATGAAGATCGCTACAGCCAAGAAACCGTAAAGCGTAGAGTTGAATCCCCGCGCGATATTATCCGCTCCCAGGCTTGGACCAACCGTGCGCTCTTCGATAATATCCATCGGTGCTGCAAGCGCGCCGGCCCGTAACAGTAATGCGACATCCCGGGCTTCCATGCTGGTCATGCGGCCGCTGATTTGCACGCGTCCGCCGCCGATTTCCTCGCGGATGACCGGTGCCGTGACAACTTCGGTATGATTCTTTTCAATCAAAAGGATCGCCATTCTTCTGCCGACATTATCGCGCGTCAACTGTTTGAAAATACGAGAGCCATTGTTGTCCAGGCTGATATGCACGGCGGGTTGATTATCTTTATCAAACCCCGGTTGCGCATCCGTAATGCGTTCACCCGTCAGCAATACTTGTTTTTTAACGAGTATCGGAATACCGCCGCGTTCCTCGTAGAGCTCGGTACCGAAAGGCACTCTTCCGCGGATTGCTGAATCCAAGTCTTGCTCATCGTCGACCATGCGAACTTCCAGCGTGGCTGTTCGTCCGAGGATCTCCTTGGCTTTAGCGGTATCTTGCACACCCGGTAATTGAACAATGACCCGATCTGAGCCGGCTTTCTGGATGATCGGTTCCGCAACGCCCAGTTCGTTTACCCGGTTACGTAATGTCGTGATATTTTGTATCACGGTTGCATCTTGCATGCGAAGTTGTGCATCCGGTTTGATCGCTGCCACTAAATGATAGCGGTTACCGGCATCTTCGTAACTGAACCCGAGATCGGTAAAACTGTTTTTGAGTTCGGCTTCGGCTTGACCGCGCGTTTCAGCATCACGAAACTTGATAATCAGCTTTTTAGCCTGTTTTTCCAATCCGGCGTAGGTAATTTTCTTTTCGCGCAGCGTGCCGCGGATGTCCGCGCTGTAGCGATCAAGCGACTTGTCCAGCGCGCCTTCCATATCCACTGCCAGCATAAAATGGACACCGCCACGGAGATCAAGTCCCAAGTACATGGGGAGCGCGCCCAGGCTTGTCAGCCACTGTGGAGAATTCGGCAATAAATTCAGAGCGATAATGTAATCATTGCCAAGTGCTGTTTCGAGTAAGTCTTTAGCTTTGATTTGCGTATCGGTATCTACAAAGCGTACTTTGACGCTGCCTTCTTCCAGATAAACGCCAGTTGTTTCGAGATTGGCTTGTTTGATCGCGTCTTCTACGCGTTGCATCAACGCCGTATCGGTACTAACGCTAACCCGTAACGGTGAAATTTGAACGGCTGGCGATTCGCCATAAAAATTTGGCAGCGTATAAAGCAAGCCTAGCAGGAGTGAAACCGCAATAATCAGATATTGCCATAGTGCGTAGCGGTTCATGGGTATCAGTCAAAAAATTGAAAAGTAAATTGGTTATGAAGACGGAAACTTAACGATCTTGCAGTTTCTCTCAGATCCGCGTTATTTTTTTTCAGCATCGGAATCTTTGCTTTCCTCGGTATCTGCAGCTGACTCGGTTTTACTGGTATCCGCTTTGGCAGCTTTGGTTTTGGATGATTTGCCCTTAGGCTCAATGCTTCTAAGCGTGCCTTTGGGTAATAGGGTTTGTACCGAAGATTTTAAAACGGTAATTTCGATAGCCGGCGCGATTTCGATAATCACATAGGATTCGCTGACATTGAGAATTTGCCCCAGAATTCCGCCATTGGTAATCACTTCATCGCCTCTTTGCAGCGCTTCCACCATTTGCTTATGTTCTTTCGCCCGTTTTGCTTGGGGACGGATCAACAAGAAGTAAAACAGAACCAATATACCGACCATCGGTAATAATGCCACCCAGCCGGCTTCATTCTGTGTTGTCGAAGCAGCTTGCGCAAATGCGTCACTAATCAGCATCATAATCTCCTTATACCAAAAGCCCACATTTTAGCATGATGACCGCTTATGCCAGGAATTCTTGTGCATATTCTTCAAATTGTTTGTTTTCGATTGCCGCTCGTATCTCCGCCATCAACTGCTGATAATAGAATAAATTGTGAATGGTATTTAAGTGCGCGCCGAGCATTTCGTTGATGCGCTGCAAGTGATGCAAATAAGACCGGCTGAAATGCTGACAGGTATAACAACCGCATTGATCATCGGGTGGTGATGTATCCAACCGGTATTGGCTATTGCGTAATTTGAGAATGCCTTGGCGCGTGTAGAGCCAGCCATTGCGGGCATTTCGCGTCGGCAACACGCAATCGAACATATCAATTCCTTGCGCCACCGCATGCACGATATCTTGCGGTGTGCCAACGCCCATTAAATACCGTGGCTTTTCGACAGGCAGCAGCGGCGCAGTATGCTTCAGGATGCGCTGCATATCGGTCTTGGGTTCTCCGACCGATAATCCGCCGATGGCATAGCCGTCAAATCCGATATCCACCAAACCGGCGAGCGAGCGATCGCGAAGCTGTTCGTGCATGCCGCCTTGCACAATACCGAATAGCGCGTTGGAATTACCGCTGTGCGCTTGCTTCGAACGCTCAGCCCAGCGCAGACTGAGTTCCATGGATAAGCGCGCGGTTGTCTCATCTGCCGGGTAAGGCGTGCATTCATCGAAGATCATCACAATGTCGGAATTGAGCGTGCGCTGAATCCGCATGGATTCCTCCGGGGACAAAAAGCAACGATCGCCATTCACCGGTGATTGAAAATGCACGCCTTGCTCGGTGATTTTGCGCAGATCGCCCAGGCTGAATACCTGAAAGCCGCCGGAATCGGTCAGAACCGGCCCCTGCCATCCCATGAAACCGTGCAAACCTTGATGCGCCTCGATAACTTCAAGTCCCGGGCGCAGCCACAAATGAAACGTGTTGCCCAGAATGATCTGCGCGTGGATGGTTTGCAGTGCGGCTGGCGACATGCCTTTAACTGCGCCATAGGTGCCAACCGGCATGAAAACCGGTGTTTCCACAGTGCCGTGGGCGAGTGTCAGCGTACCGCGGCGCGCGCCATGATCGGTGGTGTGCAATTGGAAAATCATAGTTCTCTCTCGATGAGCATCGCGTCTCCATAACTGAAAAACCGATACTGTTCTTTTATTGCGTGTTGATAAGCATCTCGAATATTGTCAATGCCGGCAAAAGCGGATACCAGCATCAACAACGTGGAGCGAGGTAAGTGAAAATTGGTGAGCAACCGTTCCACGACTTGAAAACGATAACCCGGCGTAATAAAAATCCGCGTTTCACCGTGCCCGGCGACCAAATGTCCCTGATGCGCCGATGCGCAAGCTTCGAGCGCGCGCAGCGACGTGGTGCCGACCGCCAGAACCCGGCCGCCGGCAAGCTGAGCTTTTTGAATCGCATCCACCGTGGCTTGCGGAATATGATAAGACTCGCTGTGCATGCTGTGATCGGCGATATGCGCGACCCGCACCGGCTGAAACGTGCCCGCGCCGACATGCAAGGTCACATAAGCAATCGTGACGCCCAGCGATCGCAAATGATCCATCATGTTTTGATCAAAGTGTAACCCGGCAGTCGGTGCCGCGATAGCTCCTGCGTTCCGGGCATAAACGGTTTGGTAACGCGCTTCATCGGAATCGATTGCGGGCCGGTTGATATACGGAGGTAGCGGTAACTGGCCGTAGCATTGCAGTAATTCCGCCACCGGCAGCGCATGTTCAAACCGCAAAGTGTAGAATTCCTCCTCGCGCGCAATCACGGTGGCCGGAATCGCATCCGCCAGCAACAACCGGGAATCCGGTTTGGGGGCATGGCTGGCGCGAATCGCGGCTAACGCATGACGATCGTCCAGAATCCGCTCCACCAGCACTTCCACTTTTCCGCCGCTTTCTTTTTTTCCGAACAGGCGTGCTTTAATGACTTTGGTATCGTTAAATACCATCACATCACCAGCACGCAAATAATTGGATAAGCTCGAAAATAAAGTATCTTGCCGGCAATGCCGGCGGCTATCCAGATACAGCAACCGGCTGCTGTTACGCTGCCCGGCGGGGAATTGCGCGATCAGTCCGGCGGGTAGATAAAAATCGAAATCCTCAGTCTTCATGCCGCCTATTATACCGGTTGCATCCGGTTTTCAGTCCGCGCGGCTTGCTGTACGCCGGGTTTTCAGTGATAATTGCGCCTTCTGTTAGTTCAATAAACAGTTCAACCGCAGGCCGAGATGGCGGAATTGGTAGACGCACGGGACTCAAAATCCCGCGATGGTGACATCATGGGGGTTCGATTCCCCCTCTCGGCACCAGCAATAATTTCAAGAAAACCTTGCATCGCACCGGTGCGGATTGTCACAGTAGTCAATTAAACAAGCAAGATCAGCAGTAAAACCTCGCAAAATCAATCATGATTGAGTCTATTCGTTTGAATAAAGTCTCTGGAGCGAGTGAATTTTGATCCATCAGTAAAATTCCAAGTATCACCTTATTTTCTTGAAAGATTTTCTCATTATCCACAAAATCTGTGGATAACATTGTGAATAAGCCTTTTATTTGATCGGTAACTTCCCGGAATTGTAAGGGTTTTTCTTAGGGTGATTAAATATTTAACACGTTGGTTATGTGATATTTATCATATAGTTATTTCGTATATCTCAGTCGAGATTTAAGTATTTAAAAGGATGTTTGTCATTTTTCAAAACTGTGGATTGTTTCAAATGTCAAGGAAAAATTAAAACAGCGATGGAACAAAGAAAGAATCAAGAAACTTGAAGAAAACAAAAAAACCCGTAACCATGACGGGTTCTTAAAAATTCAGATTCAACTTAGATTGAATTTCTTGCGCCGTTGAGCCATGAAACCAATAATGCCTAAACCCGCCAACAGCATGGCGTAGGTTTGAGGTTCTGGGACAGGTAGTGGCAAAAGTGGCAATTCAGGTCTAAATATTGGATTGGGGTTAAAAACAGTATCCGGTGTGAAAGATAGAAGAAATGAATGAAGATGGCTTGGATCATCACTCAGCTTTCCAACTCCTACAATCTGCCCATTGTTATTAATTCCCACGGCACTTAATTGTGTCCATCCCGCGGATACCACGACATCGAGAATGCTGAGATCAACCATTCCGCCGTCAACAAATAAAAATGAATGTCCTTCTCCGTTTTCCAACGTGCTAAATCCTATTATTTGCCCGGCATCGTTTATGTCTCTTGGAACTGCAAATTTACCACCTAACGTTCCCAGCGTTGTCATACCTATTCCATTAGGCCCAGTCACGAAAGCCTGTCTGTAATCACCTTCTGGTGTTGGCAATAATAAATTTCCGATGACATTTCCAGAGGCATTTAATCCTGTACCTAAGCTTCCCCAGAAACCTGGCAATGTTCCTATGTTGGTCATGCTCACGCCATCCGGGCCGGTGATGAAAGCATGATGACTTCCGTACGCATTGGTGGAATAGCCGACCACTTGTCCCAGATTATTGATGTCAGCAGCATAGCTATTATAATCGCCTTCGAGTGTTCCAAGATCAATCATGCCTTCGCCGTCTGGGCCGGTTATAAATGCATGAGCATAGCCATCAGCTGTGTATGAAGTCCCTACGACTCTGCCAAAGTCATTAATCCCGGTGGCACCTCCCGGCCCGCCAAGTGTTCCCAAATCTCTCATTCCTACACCGTTTGGCCCGGTGATCATAGGATGACCACCATCCGCTGCCATAAAACTACCGGCTACTTGTCCAGATAGATTGATATCGGATCCCAAACTGTTTGCGCCTAATGATCCAAGATCAAACGTGTTGACTCCATTAGGGCCAGTAATAAAGGCATGCATAATATTTCCGGGAAGGTCTGCCGACCCCGTTACCTGTCCGAGATCATTGATCGCGCTTGCAGAGACACTTCCTTCACCCAAATCATCCAGTGTTTTAATTGACCATCCTGCACTGGCATTTGCTGATATCAGAATCGTTGTTAATAAAGTAACACCAGCGATGCGATGCTTAAATTTTGAAAAATTTTGATTCATTGTTTTCTCCCATGATGAGGATTCAGTTTGTGCGGCTGCTTCGATTTGTTTAAGGAATTATTAAACTGATTTGTCTTGTAGCTGCTATAGATTAACAGGATACATACTAAATATAGGTAAAGTAACCTGCCGTCTATAAGAATCTTCCTGTTCTGCAGTCGTGCTTTTCCTATATTTTCTGAATTTTCAATTAATAAAATCCTGTAACAATTGGATTTCTATCGGAAAAATATCACACATTGACTGAAGATAAGGTATCTTTAATGCAACGGTATTTGGATAAAGCGAGAAAGTTATGCCTTGTAAATAGAAGGTACTTTCTTGAAATTTTTTGCATGGGGTTCATTCAAATCCCATCAAAATTCTAGTGAACCGAAAAATAAAATCGGTTAACTTATTTCATGCATAAATTAGCTCGACAGAGAAAGCGTTAACAAGTGAATAGATTGGTTGACCATTGACTGAAGCAGTGTCTTACCGAGCACTTGTCTCAGGTCTTTACAACCCCAGAAACAAAGTATTTTAGGCAGGTCTTCTATCTCTAATTAATTGAAGTGAAACTTGAGTAAATATCTTGGTTAGTAAAATAATTTGACGGTATTTATGACGGTACTTTTTGCATTCACAAAATCATAATGCTTGTGCATATTTATTTATAGGCTGATATGCGGTTACCCCTCTCACCAACAGCAGTTTCAGAAATATTGCAGTCTTCCTTGAATAAGCAGCACCATCGTGAAAAAAGCTATTCAGATTGGAATCTGATAGCGTGTCTTGCTTGACGGGATTCCTTTACGGCTTCAAACGAAAATTGCGTATCAAGTAGAGAGTGCCTTTAAGATCCAAACTATCACATTCTTCCATTTGAGATTTTTTTCCTTATCCACAAATTCTGTGGATAACTTTGTTAATAATTCCTTTTTTTGATAGATAACCTGCCTAAATTGTAAGGATTTTTCCTAGATTGATTAAATATGTAACATATAAATTATGTGTTATCTATCAGATATTTATTGATTTTATTTCAAACTGGTTATATGTTTCTAAAAGGATATTTATCATTTTTCTGAATTGTGGATGATTCAGAAAGTCAAGGAAAAATTGAAACAACCAATGGACAAAAAAGGTGAAGAAATAGAAACAGGCAAAAACCCGCACCAAGGCGGGTTTTTCAGAATTCAGATTCAAATCAGGTTGCGTATCTTGCGTCGCTGAACCATAAAGCCAAGTAAGCCTAAACCAGCCAGCAGCATGGCATAGGTTTGAGGTTCTGGAACGGGAATGGGAAATTCTGGTATAAGAAATGGAGAAAGTAAGAAAGCTTGTTGAGCTCCATGCAGATTCCCAGATCCAACGATTTGACCAAGATCATTAATGGCCGTTACATTTAAATTGGTCCATCCTGCGTTAAGGATTGCCGGAAGCAGCGACAAATCGAGCATTTCACCATCGCTGTATAAGAAAGCGTGATAGCTGCCATCGGTTATTTGGGACCATCCAATTATTTGGCCGGATTCATTAATATCTACGGAAGCAGTATTTCCACCAAGGGTTCCAAGGTCGGTAATGCCTACCCCATTGGGGCCGGTAACAAAGGCATGCATATCTGATTTACCGGGTGTGTAAGAGGTAGCTACTACTTGTCCGGAATTGTTAATTCCATTTGCCCAACTACTCGTTCCGCCAAGACCTTCAATGATGGTTAATCCAACCCCATCGGGGCCGGTGATGAAGGCACGACTTCCTAACCAACCGGATAGGGTGGTACTACCCACTATCTGTCCAGAATCATTAATTGCGAAAGCTTCGCCAACATTCAATCCTGTCATTCCAACTCCATTGGCTCCTGTCATGAAAGCTTGATGGCTTACTGGGATACTTCCTAGGTAACCTCCATCATATCCAACCACTTGCCCTGATTCATTAATGTCCTGGGCATAATTCATTTCCAGATATTCGCCTGTGTCCTCATGAAAATAGCCCCTTAAAGCGCCGATATCAGTCATGCCGACGCCATTGGGGCCAGTGATGAATGAATGTGTCAGGTTATCATTAAGGACTAAGGAGCCCATGACCTGACCCGAATCATTAATGCCGTAGGCAAAAGTGTGACGTCCACCGAGCGTTTCAAGTGCTGTCATTCCAATTCCATTCGGACCAGTAATAAAAGCATTAATTTCTGATTTTCCGGATAAGGAAGACGCGCCCACTACTTGCCCGGAGTTGTTGATATCATAAGCATATGAAGATGAACCCCCTAAAGTACCCAGTCCATATATTGACCATCCAGCACTAGCATCTGCTGAAATCAGAATCGTTGTTAATACAGTAAAACAAGCGATGCGATGTTTAAATTTTGAAGAATTTTGATTCATTGTTTTCTCCCATGATGAGGATTCAATTTGTGCGGCTGCTTCGATTTGTTTAAGGAATTATTAAACTGATTTGTCTTGTAGCTCATATAGATTAACAGGATACATACTAAATATAGGTAAAGTAACCCACCGTCTATAAGAATCTTCCTGTTCTGCAGTCGTGCTTTTCCTATATTTTCTGAATTTTCAATTAATAAAATCCTGCAACAATTGGATTTCTATCGGGAAAACATCAAACCTTGATTGAAGATAAGGTATCTTTAATGCAACGGTATTTGGATAAAGCGAGAAAGTTATGCCTTGTAAAAAGCAGGTACTTTTATAAATTTCTTGGCATGAGATACATTCAAATCCCATCAGAATTCTAGTGTGTTGGAAAATAAAATCGGTTAACGTATTTCATTGCTTAAATTCGCTCAATGGAAGAAGCAATAACTAAACAGTTAACAGATTGGTTAACCCATCGGCTAAATAGTCGCCTTACCGAGCACTTGTTTCAAATCTTTACAGCCTCAGAAACAGAGTACCGATTCATGCCTAAGTATTTGCGCGGGCGATTCAGGAAAAATCTTTTTTGGCAAAGGTGGTAGGTTTCAAATATCACCATAACCTGATTGGAAGGTAGTTACAATTACATTCATGAATTTTTATATTCAACCCCATACCGCAGGTTTTTTATTTCTAATTAACTGATGTGTAAATTGAGTAAGCATCTTGGTTAGTGAGAAAATTTGACGGTATTTTTGACGGTACTTTTTGCATTCACAAACTAATAATGGTTGTGCATATTGATTTCTAGCTTGATATTCGGTTACCCCTCTCGCACCAGTAGCAGTTTTCAGGAACACCTACATCGCTTGTATCGTGGAAGTAGTTAATCAAGCAGCAAGATAGGAAAAAGGCTGCGCTTAATTGGTGCTGCTAGGATTTGGGGAAAACCGATTGCGCGCTTTTAATCGCTTCATTCACGGGTGTTTGCGGCATTTTTCCGAAATCAACCTTTTCCGGTGAAAAGATATTGGAAAACATTTCGATTGAGCCTGGCAAATCGGTATTTTTTAGTGTGTCTGTCGTCAATATTTCAAGTGCGTCAGCTCTGGCGTGGTAAAAATTCGAGATCTTCGTCAAATACCGGTAGATTGAAATGAATACTTGAGCCAGAAATAGTGTGACGATCATGATGCCAAGGCGGGCAATGTTCGTGGAAACATGGAATGCCACTTTGCTATCGGCCATGACCGGCTCAGTCGCACTTCTAAGGGACACGGTAAATTCCTTTTCCGCTTCCAGATTGGCTTTCTCGGCGCGGAGTTTATTGACCAATTCTTCTTGTTTCCGTAATTTTTCCTGGTACAAATCCCGATTGTTGATAACCTTAATCTTAAACGCCTCAATTTGTTCAATAACCGTTCTGTTGGTTTGCAACATCATTTTTATTTGTTCTTTGGCTTCTCTTTGAAATTCACCACTGTCCATTTTTTCATCGAATTCTTTAATGGTTTGCTCCAGATCTCTGATATCTCGTTCATAGTACAGAATCTCATTCCGTAGTTTGGTTGCCGCAGTAGATTCTCCGATTTGCCTCATTGTATTCAGCGTGTGATCAAGGTCTTTTTTGAGCTTGTCAGTTCTATGAATAAGTTCTTCAAGACGTTTTTTGTTGGAATTTTGTTTAATTTGCAAATCTGTCAGGAATTTATCGATGGAATTTTCACTTTCTAGATAGCTGTTGGCCTTTCTAATATCATTCAAGAGAGAATCTATTTTATTTAGATTCATTCCATCAAGTGAATAAAAATAGTGGTGGTAGGCATCATGAGAAAAAGGATTGCCTGATTTTGCCAAATCAAAATAGAGAGTGCTTTTAATGCTCTCTAATTCGATATTTCCATCTTTGAGTAAAGCAAACTGGATATTATCTAGTTCAATTTCGGGTTTAACTAATTGCTGAGCATTGTTGAAAATGCTCATGTTCAAACTGGCTAACCGGGAAATGACATCTTGCGAAGAAATGAGTTTTCTTTGTTGTTCGATGTCTTGTGCAGCAATTTTGGGAGACTCATGGATAAAGTAATCGGTGCCGA
>Ga0209573_1001383_pt1 | contig 38143 bp, 22 predicted proteins | sample TNRBio252014_DNA_FD_185870 | JGI IMG/M metagenome (GOLD analysis project Ga0209573, IMG submission 185870) | Wastewater treatment Type I Accumulibacter community from EBPR Bioreactor in Madison, WI, USA - TNR Reactor_6/25/2014_ DNA (SPAdes)... | ecosystem: Engineered > Bioreactor > EBPR >...
AAATCTTCTTCTTCGTTGCGGACGAAAGGATTCGAATCAGCGTTATATTTTCTGATTGTCTCCTTAACATCATCCTGTTCGAATTCAAAAACATTTCTTTTGTCCTTATGACCTGAAAAATCTACGTCAAAACTTCCCAAATCCATAGATTGTCCGGCACTTTCCAGTACTACTTTAGTAGGATTTTTATCCTGTTTATTTTTATTTCCTTCTTCAAAACCAGTTGCTATCAGCGTAATGCTGATTTTGTCACCCAGAGAATCATCCTGGCAATTGCCCCAGATAAGATCAGTTCCTTTACCAGCTTCTTCCTGAATATACTCTGTAATTTCAGCAACTTCATCCATCGTAACTTCTTTTTTACCTGATGAAATATTGAGCAGTATGTGTTTTGCTCCTCTGATGTCATTGTCCTCAAGCAAAGGGGAATTCAATGCCGCATGGATGGCTTCGTGAGCCCTGTTTTCGCCCTCCTTTTGTGCGCTACCCATGATGGCAACACCACTGTTTCTAATGACTGTATTTACATCCTCAAAGTCCACGTTGATATATCCAGGCAAAGTAATGATCTCAGCAATACCTTTAGCAGCTGTAGTTAAAATCTGGTCAGCCTGAGAAAATGCCCCTGTCAGCGTTAGATTTCCGTACATATTTCTCACTTTATCATTCGAAATTACCAGGATAGAATCAACATTTTTCTTCAATTCGTCCAGGCCTTCCAAAGCTTGTCTTGTTCTTCTCTGACCTTCGAATTTGAATGGAAGTGTTACGATCGCTACTGTTAAAACGCCCATATCTCTGGAAGTTTTTGCTATGATCGGAGCAGCGCCTGTTCCTGTTCCTCCACCCATTCCTGCGGTGATGAAAAGCATTTTTGTGCCATCATTCAGAAAGTCCCTGATGCTATCTATGGATTCGATACATGCTTCTTTCCCGACTTCGGGTTTAGATCCGGCACCTCTTCCTTCAGTAATAACAGGACCGAGATGGATTTTGACATTCACCGGACTTGCATCCATTGATTGAACATCAGTATTGCAAATTGCAAACTCAACACCTTCGATACCCTGGTTGAACATGTGGTTCACTGCATTGGTTCCTCCACCTCCAATCCCTAAAACTTTTATAATGGATTTATTGGTTAATGGTATATCAAAAAGCATAGCTATTAATTTTAGTATTTATTAAAATTCAGAATCGGGAGTAGCTTCAAAAAATTCTTTGGTGTAAGCAAATATCTTGTTAAACCACCTTTTTCCTCCACTTTCATTGTTGGCAGTATCTTCGACGGAATTTACAGCAGGTTCATTTTCTATTTCAAACTCGACTTCTGTCAATGTCTTTTTAACAGAACTCGTGTGATCACCAGGATTTAATTCATTCAAGGCATAAATCAAAAGCCCTATACCTGTTGAATAAATCGGACTTGCCATCGTTTCATTGTAACCATGAGCCAGGTGTTCGATCGGTTCACCCAACCTCGTATTCATACCAGTTTGCAATTGAGCCAGAAAATCAATATCTTTAAGCAATGAACCACCACCTGTGAGTACTAATCCTGCCAATAATTTCTTCTCATAGCCAGATCTGCGGATCTCCCATTGTACATATTCGAAGATTTCTTCCATTCTGGCCTGGATGATCCTGCTCAGATTTTTTTCTGAAATTTCCTTTGGATCTCTTCCTCTGAAACCCGGAATGATGATCACCCTGTTGTCCACAACTTCATCTGCCACAGCTGAGCCAAACTTGACTTTTAGTTTTTCAGCCTGATCCCGCATTACCTGGCAACCTTCCTGAATATCCGTTGTAACAACATTTCCTCCGAATGGAATGACAGCGGTATGCCTTATAATTCCATCTTTGAAAATAGTGATATCGGTTGTCCCGCCTCCGATATCCACCAATGCTACGCCGGCTTCTTTTTCTTCTTTGCTCAGTACTGCTGAAGCAGAAGCTATCGGTTCAAGGGTCATATTAGCTACCTTCAATCCGGCTTTTTCCACGCATCTGTAGATATTTTTGGAAGCATTGACCTGACCGGTGATGATATGAAAATTAGCCTCAAGCCGGATCCCTGACATTCCTACAGGATCCATGATATTATTTTCATTATCCACAATGAATTCCTGAGGAATTACATGTAGAATTTTATCCCCTGGAGGCAGAACAAGTTTGTGCATATCTTTGATGAGTTTATCCACATCTGCTTCCTGGATCTCACTGGTAGAATCCTGCCTGACCAACAATCCGTGATGGTGAAGGCTTTTGATATGTTGCCCGGCAACGCCAACCTGGACATCATTGAATTTGACCATTGCATTGCGTTCAGCTATCTCTACACTTTCCTTGATCGCCTTAACTGTTTTGTCGATATTTGAAACCACTCCCTTAGAAACACCTTCTGAAGGAACCGTGCCATATCCGACAATTTCAATTTTACCATAATCATCTCTGAAACCCGCGATAGCACAAACTTTGGTAGTTCCAATATCCAACGCGACAACTATTGGAACATGATGTGTACTAGAACTTAACATATCTTATAAATTTATATTCTAAATTATTTTTCTCCAACGACCAGATCTTCCCATTCAAGGTTGAGGTATGTATACCTGTTCCAACCCAAATTGGGCATGCCTGTTTTATAAAAAGCCTTTAACTTATCGAATTTATTATCGATTTTGGCCAACTCACCAAACCTAATTTTTTCCCTTCCTACTTTTGGCACCATAATCACTTTACCATTGTTTTCAACATAGATTTGTTCTATTAAAGCCTTCAGAAAGTCATCATCATAAACTTTTTTTGCTAAATCATATACCAAACGGTAGCGATTTGTGGTGTCGGCCATGAATTCCTTATTGAAATTGCCCAAATATCCATTTGCTATCGGCACTCTGGCAGCAGCCCTGTTTGAAACCGGAATAACATTTCCTGCTTCATCCAGATAAAACCCCTTTCTAAAACCCCTTTCAAACCGTACGATCGGCACTCTCAGATCACAATGAATCACCGCTTTACCATTGGCTTCCAAATAAACATCTGCATTCTTAATATAGCTACTGGAATCCAGAGCGGTTTCAATCTTTAAAGCTTCAAGATCTCCAATCAGTTGAGATTCAATATCTTTATCTAATATGCGATTGACGTATTTAATAACATCTGGTACGCCGATCAATGGTCTGCTGCCATCACTTGTAGTTAAAACCACTTTTACTGTCTCAACTTTAGTCGAAGATTTTAGTTGCACTGCATGAAACCAAACCACCAGCACTCCGACATAAACTGCCAGCCATGCAAGTCTTTTGATCCATACTTTTACAACTTCTTTCTTCATTTACACTAATTTTTAGACGGCTTGACAGCATTTAAAATCGCCTGAGCTATCTCTGAAGAGGCTTCTACTCTTCCCAATTTTTCAATGGAAGCAGAAACTTCTTTCAGTTTACTTTCATCTCCAAAAATCTCATTGATTTTGTCAGCCAGCCCTTCCACCACTTCATTGTCTTTCAATAACCAGGCAGCATTTTTACTAACCAGACTCATCGCATTTTTAGTCTGATGATCCTCAGCTACAATCGGAGAAGGTACCAGTATCGCTGGTTTGGCAGCAAGACACAATTCAGAAATGGTCAATGCACCAGCCCGACAAACCACCAGGTCAGCAGCTGCATAAGCCAGATCCATCCGCTCGATGAAAGGAAACAGGTGGACATGATCCATCTTCGCCTCTTCCGAGTGTTTGTAATCTTCAAAATAAAACTTACCAACCTGCCAGATCAATTGAACATCATGCATTTTCATAATGCGCTTAATATTGTGTTTTACAGCTTTATTCAGCGTACCGGCACCCAAACTTCCTCCAAAAATTAAAATAGTTTTCTTATTCCGAGTCAAACCGAAATTCTCGTGAGATTCTTCTTTTTTATCATGTAATTCACTGATATCCTGTCTTACCGGGTTACCCGTGAAAATTATTTTATTATTATCAAAGAACTTGTCCATTCCATCATAGGCAACGCAAATTTTTACAGCCCTTTTCGCTAGCATTTTATTTGTCAATCCCGCATAGGAGTTTTGTTCCTGCAAAACTACCGGGATATTCATCATGGACGCTACCATACACACAGGTCCGCTGGCATAACCACCGAATCCTACGACTACATCAGGTTTGAAAGTCTTCAGTACCTGGTAGGCTTTTAATAAACTTGCAGCAAGTTTGAAAGGAACCAGCAAATTTTTTGCAGATAATTTCCTTTGAATTCCACTTACTGGCAAACCTGTAATTTCGAAACCAGCCTTAGGTACGCGATCCATTTCCATTCTGCCGCTTGCACCAACGAATTTGATCTGTATATTTCTGTCCATTTGCTTCAGCGTCTGAGCAACTGCAATCGCAGGAAAAATATGTCCTCCAGTTCCGCCTCCACTTATGATAATTCTGCGTTCCAAATCAACTAATTTAATTATGATCAAATTCTACGGATGGAGACACCTGTTCATTTCGTATCTCTATCTCTCTAAGCGCAATTTTTTCCTTTTCTGCTTTTTCAACATATTTGCTCACACTCAGGATGATACCCAATGATAAATATGTAATGAGCAGTGAAGTCCCACCCATACTGATCAAAGGAAGCGTCAACCCTGTTACAGGCAACAAATGTACTGACACAGCAATATTTGCAAATGCTTGAATTACTATATTTAATATCAATCCCAATGACAACATCGCTCCAAAAGTTTTTGGACTTCTTGTCACAATACTGATGCCTCTGAACAAAAGCCACAGATATAATCCCAAAACACTCAAGCCGCCGATGATACCATATTCTTCTACTATGATGGCATAAATAAAATCTGCATAAGGATAAGGCAAATAATTTCTTTGAATGCTGTTGCCCGGACCAACACCTAACCATTCTCCTCTGGCGATCGCAATTTTGGATTGCTGGATCTGATAACCGCCGTCATCGAAAAGTGCATATTCCTGGATCCTGTTTTTCCATGTTTCACCCCTGGATAATTCCGGCAAAAACTCAGAAATAGCCAATATTAAACCTATGAAAATTATACCTGCCAAAAACAACAGGAAAATATATTTCAAATGAATCCTTCCAATAAAAATCATCAAAACGCTCGTTGTGAACAACAAAAGTGCTGTTGACAAATTCGAAGGAGCAATGAGCAATGTGACAATCAAAACCGGCAACAATAAAGGAACGAATGCGCTTTTAAAATCTTTGATATTCTCCTGCCTTTTAGCTATTGATCTGGCTAAAAACATAATGAGGGCAATCCGTGCAAAATCTGATGTCTGGAATGTTTTGTCAATCCAGGGTATGGTTATCCACCTCCTGGCATCATTGACCTCAGTTCCAAATCCAATGGTATATATCAATAAAGGAATCGAAATAATCAACAAAATGGGCGCAAGTTTTGAGTAGAACATATAATCCAGTCTGTAACTGATCCACATGATAAAGAACCCGATTGAAATGAAGATCAGTTGCTGAATTAAATAAAAGATCGTATTGCCATCTCTGGTGGTGTATGCCATGCTTCCAACCGCACTATAAACAGCCAGCAGGGACAATATGCCCAAAAAGAAGACTATCAACCAGATAGAACGATCTCCTTTTAAATCTTTTGCTATGACTTTACCTAATGACATATACGTTTATTAATAATTTATCTCACTTTTAGTGTTATGATCGTAATGACTGCCAGCATGATGCCGACGATCCAGAACCTTGTAACAATTTTAGATTCATTCATATTCAGTTTTTGAAAATGGTGATGCAACGGAGTCATCAAAAACACTCTCTTTCCGACACCAAATTTCTTTTTTGTATATTTAAAATAACTGACCTGGATCACGACGGAAAGTGCTTCTGCCAGAAAAACACCGCATAAAATCGGAATAAGGAGTTCCTTCCTCAGTAAAATAGCAAGCGTCGCAATGATCCCGCCTATTGCCAGACTACCGGTATCTCCCATAAAAACTTTAGCGGGATATGAATTGTGCCAGAGAAATCCCACCATTGCTCCCAGAAAGATCGCTGAAAAGACAACTAGCTCTTCACTAAAAGGTAGATACAAGATATTGAGGTAGTCCGCTATGATTGTGTTACTAGACACATAAGCCATTACACCCAGAGTAGCCCCTACTATTGCAGACAATCCTGATGTCAGCCCATCCAGACCATCTGTAAGATTTGTTGCATTGGAAACCAGGGTAATGATAAAAACTATCGCAGGTATAAATATCAGCCAAATCCAATCCTCGGCATCTACTCCAACAATATCCAGGAAAAAAGCATAATTAAACTCATTTCCTTTCACAAAAGGCAGATTGGTCAATGTAGATTTAACATAAGCCATCTCCTGTATAGTCTTTGCTTCATTTACTGCCGAAACTTCAGTTTTAAATGTTTTGACGATCTCGTACCCATTTTGCTGAGCCATTTCCAATGGCATCCTTACCAGAATCTGAGAATGGAACAACATGGTAATTCCTACGATCAACCCGAGGCCTACCTGACCAATAATTTTAAACCTTGGTCTCAAGCCAGCTTTTTTCTTGTTGACCACCTTGATATAATCATCCAGGAATCCAATTCCAGTCATCCATACAGTGGTCACAATCATCAGAATTATATAGACATTCAATACTTTAGTAAAAAGTAATGTAGGAACCATGACTGCAAGAAAAATGATCAATCCACCCATAGTCGGGGTACCTTCCTTTGCTTTTTGACCTTCCAACCCGAGATCCCTTACTGTTTCTCCGATTTGCATTCTTTTCAATGAGCGTATGATCCGATTGCCGAAAATCATTGAAACCACTAAGGCTAAAATGATCCCTGCGGCAGCACGGAATGTTATATAGTGTACCAAACCTGCACCAGGCAGGTTAAATTCTTTGTCCAAGTATTCAAACAGATAGTAAAGCATAATTTACTTTTTTTTTAAAAACAGTCCACAGTGGGCATTCAGAACTTTTTCTGAATATGCTCCCACTGCAACTGTTAAAACCAACCTGAGAATATAAATAGAACCTACTCTTCTATTTTTCTTTAATGCCAAATGGCATGTATTTTTTCTTTGTCATCAAAGGGATATCTCACTCCTTTGATTTCCTGATATGTTTCATGGCCTTTGCCTGCAATCAGGATGATATCTGCCGGATCAGCCAGTTTGGCAGCGATCTTTATCGCTTCTGACCTGTCCGTCACCTTCATTATTTTGTCCATAAATTCTTTATCTACGCCGGCTACCATTTCATCTATGATACATTCCGGCTCTTCAGATCTCGGATTGTCTGTGGTAAAAATCACCAGGTCAGACAATTTACCGGCTATTGCGCCCATTTGAGGTCTTTTTGTTTTATCCCGGTCTCCTCCAGCCCCACATATCGTGATGATCCTGGACTCTTTCCCTTTCACTTCAACAATCGTCTTCAAAACATTTTCCAAAGAATCTGGCGAATGCGCGTAATCTATAATAGCTGTTTGCTGATTCAAAGGATTTCTTATGATTTCAAACCTTCCTCTCGCTGGTTCCAGCGACGATAAATGCAGTAAGATTTCCTCCTGATTAAACCCAAGTAATTCAGCTGCGCCATATACTGCGAGTAAATTGTATGCATTGAACATACCGATCAGTCTGAAAAACGCTTCCTTTTGGTTGACCCTCATCTGGAGTCCTTCCAAACTATTTCGGAGGATACTTCCCTTAAAGTCAGCCATCCGTTTGACTGCATATGATTTTCTATTCGCTCTGGTATTTTGCATCATGACTTCTCCATTCTTGTCATCTATATTGCAAAGTGCAAAAGCTTCTGGCTTCAATTGATCAAAGAACTTTTTCTTGGTATAGACATATTCCTTGAAAGTATGATGGTAATCCAAATGGTCTACTGTAAGATTTGTAAAAAGACCACCATCAAAATCCAGCCCGTCAATCCGCATCTGATCTATCGCATGAGAACTCACTTCCATCACCGCATAAGTACAGCCGGCCTCAACCATTTCAGCCATCAACTGATTGATACTGATGATATCCGGTGTTGTATGTGTGGAAGGAATAACTTTTGATGCAATTTTATTTTCAACAGTTGAAAGTAATCCTGCTTTAAATCCGGATTTCTGAAAAAACTCATACAGCAAAGTAGCTATCGTTGTTTTCCCATTGGTACCCGTTACTCCAATCAATTTCAATTTTTTGCTTGGATCTCCAAAAAAATTGGCGACCAATCTACCGGAAGCTTTCCTTACATCTTCCACCACCACATAACAGATCTTATCATCGATCAATTCTGGTAATTGATGACACAAGATATAGCTTGCACCATTTTCAACCGCCTTCGGAATAAACAGATGTCCATCTGATTTATAGCCGGGCATCGCGATAAAAAGATCACCAGGTTCAACTTGTCTGGAATCTAGCCTCAAAGATTTAACCCCTAATCCCTGATTACCAAGAATTTTTTCGTATGTTATCCCTAGCAACAATTGATGTAATGCAATCAATTTCATGATGTATTTCGTTTTTAACCAACATTTCAACTTGACAGACTTCGTCTCATTTGACAAAGTTTATTATTCATTTTCTTAAATGACCAGCTCATTCGAGAAACAGTGTGATCGTTCCTCCAACATTCTTAGTATGTGGAGGTATGGACTGTTTTGCCACTCTGCCCACTCCTTCGATCCTGACTTTGTAACCAAGATTTTCAAGAATATACACTGCATCCCTTACACCCATGCCCAAAACGTTAGGAACTGTCCTTCTTGAGATTTTTACCTCATCGATATCGAGTTTTGTCCGTTGATTTTCCACTTCAATCCAGCCCTTACTAACCTTGTTTGTATGGGGTACGTTTGAGAAATTCAGGATCTCATTAATGTCCGGACCGAATCCTTTCATCCCTTTTGGTAAATTCGCTGAAGCAAAAGCTTCTTTTTGTACTTCGTTGTCCAGATCATTGATATAAAAATTCATGACCCTTTCTGCAATTTCTCCAAATACAGGCGCTGCTACCTGACTCCCATAAATATTCCCCTGACCTGATAGTCCGTACAGCACGACTATGCAGGAATATCTTGGTTTATCAGCCGGAAAATACCCGGCAAAGGACGCATTGTAAATTTTTTCTTCCTCGTCCTCACTTATATTGTAGTTGACTCTTGTTGTTCCGGTTTTACCAGCAATTTTCACAGAATTATCTTTTAATCCAATACCGGTTCCTTCCTGAACAACCTTTTCAAGTAACTTTTTTACTTGTGTTATACTATATTCACTGGCTATTTTTTGATTCAAAACTACCGGCTCAAACTTTTGTAATGTTTTCCCTTCCCTCAAAATGTCTTTTACCAGGTACGGTTTGACCATCACTCCATTGTTGGCAACAGCATTGTAAAAAGTCAACAATTGCAAAGGGGTCATTTCAAGTTCATATCCGTGCGCCATCCATGGAATGGTCACTCCGGACCAGTGGTTGGCATCCATTTCAGGATCTTTGATGACCGGCATTGCCTCGCCTTCGATATCGATCCCTGTTTTATTGGCTAAACCAAAGGATTTCAGTCTTTTAACAAAGCTTTTTCTCGCCCTCAAATTACGGTTGTAATAATGATCCGCCAATTTAGCCATACCCACGTTAGAAGAGATAACAAAGGCTTTTTCAGCGGTAACTACCCGGTGATTGTGTGGCTCTGCATCCCTTATCACACGATCTTTCATCACTTTAACACCAGATTCAATGTCCACCAAAGTCTCAAGTGTGAGGTGACCATCTTCAAGTAAAGCCATCATAGTCGCAAGCTTAAACGTAGAACCCGGATTGTATTTTCCATCTTCTCCTATGGCATAATTGTAATTTTCCACATAAGCTCCGTTGCTGGCCCTGGTAAGATTGGTCATAGCCTTGATCTCACCGGTTTTCACATCCATGACGATGCCTACACCTGTTTTGGCATTGGTCTGTTGTAGTTTTCTCAATACCGCCTGATGCACAGCATCTGAAATTCCAATATTCAGTGTCGTGTTCAGGTCTGAACCCTTGTTGAGCAACATGTTTTCATGTTCCTGCACAGGAATCCATGATTTACTTGGTAGTTTTTTGTACAGACGTTTTATCGCCTGACCCTTTAAGAACTCGTCAAAAGAACCCTCCAGTCCTATTTTAGCTGCATTTTTTCTGTCCACACCGATGGTTCTGCTCGCCATTTCCTTGTAAGGTTTGACCCTTGAACTTTTTTGAATTTCGATCAAACCTCCTTTGATCCTGCCTTCCCTGAAAACCGGAAAATTCCGGATTTTCATAAGCATATTATAGTCGACATGGTTCTTGATCTGATAATATCTCGCACCATTTTTCCGTCTTCCAACCAATTCATTTTTCCAACCGATCGGGCTTTTATCAGGTCTTAGAAATGTTGCGATATAATAAGCCAGTGAATCTACACCCTGATCGAATACTTTATCAGTTGGTGTCACTGCGTCAAATCTGATTTCAAAGAACGGTTGGGAGGCAGCCAAAATACTGCCATCATCTGCATAAATATTTCCTCTGTCACCTTCAACTTCGATCCATTTGATGTTTTTCTGTAATTTGGATCTCCATTTTTCACCTTCCAGGATGTTGACATCTATCAATCTGCCAATCACCAAAAGACAGAAGAGGACAAAAAATATTGTCACGACATAAACTCTTGCAAGTAATTCTGTCCTCTTGTCCATTATTTTTCTAAATCATTTTTTAAAGTCAATTTGGGAGGGATAGAAGACGGTGGCTCCAAACCAATTTCACTCGTCTTTTTTTCCATTTCCGATGGGGAAGAATTCAACAACATATCTTTTTCCACACTCATATATTCCCATTTAATTTTCTGAACTTCCCTCTTTTTTTCTTCAATTTTCAGCTGCTTTCTTTCAGCGACATGAACATTACTTATGTATACCAGTGCCAGCACTGCCAAAAAAACAATCAGCGATAAATTTCTGAGTAAAAATTTTAACCAGCTATTCGATTTTTCACTTTTCATAATCTTTCAGCAATTCTAAGTTTTGCACTTTTTGCCCTTGAATTCTCCGCTAACTCCTCTTTTCCAGCTACCACTACCCCTTTCACTACTTCCCTGAACTTAAAGATTTGTCTTCCATACATGTCGGTAGATAAATTCCCTTCAACATCCGATTTTTTGATCAGGTTCTTCACAAATCTGTCTTCGAGAGAATGAAAACTGATCACCGCCAATCTTCCTCCCGGTTTCAATATGTTCTCCAAAAACCCCAGCATTTGTTTCAGCGCTCCAAATTCATCATTTACTTCAATTCTGATCGCCTGATATAACTGGGCAAGATACCTGTTCTTTTCGCCTTTGATCACCGTTCCGATAATTCTGTCAATGTCTGAGGAATTTCGAATTTTCCCGGTCATTCTGGATCCAACGATTGCTTTTGCCAATTGCTTAGAATTCCTTATTTCTCCATAACCGGAGAAAACGGACACCAGTTCTGACTCTGAATAAGTATTGAGAATATCGACTGCGTTCATTTTTTGTTCGCGGTTCATTCTCATATCCAGCTCATTCTTATCCCTGTAACTAAAACCTCTTGAATCAACATCCAATTGGTGACTCGAAACACCCAGGTCAGCCAGAACACCGTCCACCTTTTCAATTCCCAGATACCTTAAAAATTTATCAGCATATCTGAAATTTGATCTTATCAGGATCAGCCGTTTATCATCCCAAACATTTTCAATTGCTTTCTCATCCTGATCGAAAGCTACCAGGCGACCTTTGGCGCCCAGCTTTTCAAGAATTCTCCGTGAATGTCCGCCACCACCAAATGTAAAATCACAATACACCCCGTTCGGCAAAATATTCAACCCTTCTATAACTTCGTTTAATAAGATCGGTTTATGAAATATCATCTTTATCTATGGTTGCTCAATCAGCATCCTTGCCTCCGAAAATTTCATCTGCATATTCAGCAAATTCTTCGGGCTCTGAACCAAGGAACTCTTCATACAACTTATCTGACCATATCTCTATCTGTTCGTTATATGCAAACAAAACCACTTCTTTGTCAATTTTTGCATACTCCATCAGACTTTTCGGAATCAGAACCCGGTCAGCTGCATCAGTTCTCAATTCCGATGCTCCCCGGTAAAAATACCGGATCATGTTCCTTTCTTTCGTCTTGTAAATGTTTAACTTATTGATTTCTTTCGTCTTCTTCACCCAGACCTCTCTGGGATACAACATCAAGTGTTTTTCAAAACCACGATTGATCGTAAAAACCGGATCCTCACCTATCTGGCTCAACAAGGCACTCGGCAATTTCAGCCTTCCCTTGTCATCTATTCTCACCCGATATTCTCCGGTTAAATCATTCATAAAAACACTTTCTTCTCAGTTGTTGATACAAAAGTATACTATTTTCCCACTTCTGCCCACTTTCTCCCCCTAAAATGCAAAAAAATATTATCTTTTTTTATAATTTGTTATTTCATGTAGACAAATAGTTTACACATAATGTATTTTTTGCCTACATCTGGAGATTTAAAGACTTTTAAAAGTTACTCAATGAACACAAAATTTAATACAAATATAATAAATTTATATTACAAAGATATCTAATATATATTTTTTTGTTATAAAAGATTATAAATATTAAAAATATTTAAAAATTAAATAAAATCATAATATATCCAAAAGGTTTGAACTGACTTAGCAAAGGTAAAATGAGCTTAAATTGATGTTTGCTTGATTTTTTGGGCTTTTAGTCAATTTTTTTTTATCGTATTAACACCAGGTCATTTCAAAAAATCGACTTTGCGGATTCGAAACATGGTATAATGCTAATGCTCCGTAAAATCTCCACAACATTGGTCAAACACCTTAAGATCAAATGACCATTAATAAATATGTGGAAATTAAAATATGAACTAAAAGTTTCAACTTGAGAATTCGATTAAGGGCTGCCTGATGTTTTGTAATGAACTGTTGGATGCTATAGTACAGTAATATACAAGAGATTCAGATGAATCATCAAAATATATCAACTCTTAGTATTATTCAGTTATGGGTCAAAAGCTTGTAGGGGAAATATACAGATTTACCGATTGTAAATCTCCAACAATTCGTGATCATTGGAGCTTGTCTTCATACACTATATATATGAAATGTTTGATATCCCGGGCCACAAAATAAATTGGCGAAATTATAACCCAGTTTTCCACCCGATTTTATTTTCCGAATATTTATAACAGATATTGAAGAAATTCATTCAATTGCATACAACTAATTGAATAAATAAATGCTTTGTTATTCCTTTATTTAGTTTGGGCTACACGGAAACCCACATCACTGTCCCGGTCATCAGGCAATATCAGGTATCTTGAAGAGACCCTGCACATTCTTGGAGCGAAATCATAAGCGCCTCCCCGAACACATCTGTGTGTACCTTCTGCAGCACCAACCGGATCAGTTACAGGCATGTCACTATAAGATCCGTACCAGTCATTGGTCATTTCAAATACATTCCCGCTCATATCATATATACCTAATTCATTGGGTGATTTCAAACCAACCGGAAAAGAACGATGTTCTGAATTGGAAGCATAATATCCCACATCATCCAGCACATTACTACCTGAATACTTCGTAGCCTGGCCAGATGCACCACCTCTGGCGGTATATTCCCATTCCGCTTCTGTTGGCAATCTATAACCTTTTTTATTAATATTTATGTATACAGGAGCTTTGGGAGTAAATCCATTTCCATCATAATCCGCTAGTGTAAATGGTAAGGTCATGGCTGCATCCTTATAATATACACACTGTGTCACACCCAGAGTACTGCTCGAAATGGTTGCTGCATTGCAAAAAATGATGGCGCTCATCCAGTTGATATAATCTACCGGATTTGAAGTTCCCCATTTATTCATCAGAGAAGGATTATCATTCATTACGTTGATCCATTCCTGCTGCGTCACTTCATATTTACCAATTTTAAAATCCGAAATTGTCGCTACAAAACCAGGAAATTCCCTGCCATATGCATCACTTCCTTGTTCAGGTGTTGCCCCAAGTTTCAAAGTACCTCCGGGCACATCAATCATCTGAATCAATTGAGCCTGAGCCATATTGGTCAAAGTCAATACAGCAAACAAGCAAAAAAATAAAGCATTTCTCATGTGTTAATATTTAAATACAAGATTACCACTAATTAGTGCAAATATAACCAAAAGTGCCAACAAATCGTACACCTATGGATTGTTTTCACAAATAAGATGCCAATTTTGGTCGTTTTGTTGCTGATATCTGATAAAATAATAGGTGAACACCGGATCAAAATCCATTATCATTCAACAATTGAAATGTAATTTCCCCAAACCCATCCTTCTTTTCCGTTATAAGTAATTTTACACCACCTGCCAAATTCTTCATCTAACCTGTCCGTATCCCCATGATAATACAATATATCAACCAGGGTACCAACCGGAATTTTTTCAACGACTTTTCCACTGAGTTTTGGCTCGTCTCTCATATTCAAAAAGTCAGAATTGATCTGTACAACACCTTTATTGCTGCCTTGCACCTGCTCGATCAAGCCCAATTGTGTTTGTAAATCAATAATTAAGGAATCCTTATCAGCTAACTCATGCTTCATTGCCCCCATAGTCTTCCATTCGGCACTTTTCCCAAATACAACCTGACTCCAAAGATCAGCTAACATTCTGGCCGGCGACCTGTCCATGAGTGATGAAAACAACGAAATCAGGAACAATATTGCTGATAAAACAATAAAGTAAACCACAGGTTTGATCTTTCGCTTGTTTCTTTTTGAATATATGTTTTTCTTCGTAGCCATTGGGACAACTTTCTTTAATCGTTGCGAAAGTATGCAATTCTTTGTAAAAATCCATATTTTTCCCTGATAAAAATGTATAAATATCTGAATGTCAATTTACAAAGAGTTTTAATATGAAAATCTTAAGCAGGGTCAGAAGTTTCATTTGTTGTTTATTTAAAAGCATTAAACCCGTTACACAATACATAAAAAGCAACTTATTAGAATATATTATTAACTTAAGACATTTGTTTTATAGAATCTGGTAACAAATTTACCATTGAATAAAATCCACCAAACAGAAAAATTCAAGAAAAATATAACGTACATTAACGCATACAGTTTTGTGGGTGAACAGATAACCAAATACCTTTTGTTTAAAAGCTGGAAGTCTGATTAATTAGTAAATTTGCGGAATGAACAATGATTACTGCCCGGAAAACGAATTAAAAATCACAGCCGATGGATCGCACACGATCTTTTCGAAAAAGTTTAATTGCAGTTTTCACTCCATCAATGGAGCCATTCAGGAAAGCAGGCATATTTTCATAGAAAACGGTCTTGACTATTTTGCAAAGAAAACAGACTATCATACAATCAGTGTACTCGAATATGGATTTGGCACAGGTTTGAATGCTATTTTAAGCTATTTGTATTGTGTTGATCATAAAATTAACCTGGTTTATGACAGTATAGAAGCCTTTCCCCTGGATGCTGACACGATTCAGCAACTTAATTATGCTCAAGTCCTGGGCATAGATGAATCTTGGATCCTCCATTTACATAAAGGGAAATTTCCAAAGCAAATTGGAGAAGCTTTTAAACTGAATTTGCATATAAAAAAATTTGAAGACTTTATTATTGATCAAAAATTTGATATCATTTTTTTTGATGCTTTTGGACCCGATGATCAGCCTTATTTATGGGAACGACCATTTCTGGATTCCATAGCAGAAATGACGCATTCAAATAGTATTTTATTGACATACAGCGTCAAAGGTTCTTTCAAGCGAGCTTTAAAAAGTCTTGGTTTTTCAGTTGAAAAACTACCAGGGCCACCCGGGAAAAGAGAAATTTTAAGGGCAACAAAAATTTAACATGCAGATAATTGTTTTAGTAGAATGATGAAACATGTGCCGCTTAATCCTCCTTCTTTTTAAGTCCCAATTGTGTTGCATAATCAATCATAAATGCAAATGCATCCTCATAACTATTGCTGATCTGACCTTCCAAAATAGCTTCCCTGATAGCAGTCTTGATCAATCCAACTTCTTTTGAAGGTTTTAAGTCAAATGTTTTCATGATCATTTCTCCATCCACAGGAGGTTGCCAGTTTCTCAGCCGGTCCTTTTCTTCTATTTCCAGCAATTTTTGTATTACCAGATCGTAATTTGCCAGATAATCCTTCACTTTTTTCTCGTTACCTGAAGTTATATCTGCCCTGCACAAGGTCATCAGGTCATCCACGTCGTCTCCCGCTTCGAACAACAATCTACGAATCGCTGAGTCAGTTACCTCTTCATTGGTCAGGCTCATTGGTCTTTGGTGAAGTCTGACCAGTTTTTGGACATACTTCATTTTATGGTCAAGAGGCAATTTGAATTGTTTGAATATCTGAAAAACCATTTTTGCCCCGAGCACCTCATGGCCGTGAAAGGTCCAGCCTTCTATCGGATCAAATTTTTTTGTCAATGGTTTGGCTATATCATGCAACAATGCTGCCCATCTGAGCCAGATATTATCTGAAACCGTTGCCAGATTGTCCAACACCTGAAGTGTATGGTAAAAGTTGTTTTTATGTGAAATACCGTTGATTTCTTCCTTTGAGTCAAGCCTGACCAAATCCGGAAAAATATAATGGAGCAGCCCTGAGTTATACAAAAGTTTAAATCCAACTGAAGGCTTTTCTGTAGACATTATTTTCTGCAATTCCACCGTGATCCGTTCCATAGAAACAATCCGAATCCTTTCAGCTTGTATAGAGATCGCCGCAAATACACCAGGTTCTATCTCAAAAGAGAGCTGACAGGCAAAACGGATCGCCCGCATCATTCTCAAAGGATCATCCGAAAAAGTTACATGTGGATCCAGAGGTGTAATCAGTAATTTTTTATCCAGGTGTTCAAGTCCGTTAAACGGATCGATAAAATATCCGAAATTTTCTTTATTCAGACTGATCGCCATCGCATTGATTGTAAAATCTCTTCGTTTTTGGTCATCTGAAAGCGTTCCGGGTTCCACATCCGGTTTTCTGCTGTTCAAATGATAAGATTCCTTCCTTGCACCGACAAATTCTATTTCCCAATCATTAAAATTGACCATAGCGGTGCCAAAATTTCTGAAAAAATGGACTTTACCTTTTAATCCCGTGATTTTTGCAAAAACTTCGGCAAAATGAATGCCATCTCCAAGGCAAACAATATCGATATCGTGACTATCGCGTTGAAGGAGTTTATCCCTTACAAAACCACCTACCACATAGGCGTCAATTCCTGCTTTCAGGGATGCATCGGAGAGAAGCTGAAAAAGTTTCAGTTCTTCATCGTGAAGTGGTATGGTAATGTGTTGATTCACTTATAATTTTCGGTTATTTCGGTTAAAATCAAATAAATTTTATCTATTTCATTCTCGGTTGATAAGGACATTCTAAAGGGTTTAATGCCTTCATATCCTCTGAGGTATCGGGCATAATGCTTTCTCATTTCCATGATTCCGGTTCTCAATCCTTTCCACTGTATACTGGCATCCAGGTGTTTTCTGATCACCCTGACTCTTTCGGAGATATCCGGTTCAGGCAAAACTTCACCGGTTGCTATAAAATGCTTTATCTCCTTGAAAATCCATGGATTTCCGATGGCCGCTCTACCGATCATGATCCCATCCACCCCGTATCTGTTTTTATATTCCAATGCTTTTTGCGGAGAGTCGATGTCACCGTTGCCAAACACAGGAATGTGCATCCTGGGATTGTTCTTAACATCACCAATGAGCGTCCAGTCAGCGTTTCCCTGATACAACTGACTCCTTGTCCTGCCATGTATGGATATCGCCTGAATTCCAATATCTTGCAGTCTTTCAGCAACTTCCACTACATTTTTCGATTGTTCATTCCAGCCTAACCGTGTTTTAACGGTAACAGGGACCTGGGTGGCTTCCACTACCCTTTTAGTCATCTCAACCATTTTGGGAATATCCTGCAATAAAGCAGCACCACAACCTTTGCTGACCACTTTTTTTACAGGACAACCAAAATTTATATCCAAAAGATCCGGCTTTGCTTCCTCGATCATGTGAACAGCCTTGATCATCGAATCAATTTCAGCTCCGAATATCTGAATTCCCATCGGTCTTTCTTCCTCATACAATTCGATTTTTTTGAGGCTTTTATCTGAATCCCGGATCAATCCTTCTACAGAAACAAATTCGGTGTACATTAAATCGCACAGCTGTTCCTTGCACAATGCTCGGAATGGAGGATCGCTCACATCTTCCATGGGCGCCAACATCAACGGAAAATCATTCAAAACCAACTGTCCGATTTGAACCATTTTTTGAATTTTGCGGCAAAGGTAAACTATTTTTTGAGTTATAAAATCGCCAAAAAATCATTGAATGCAAAACAAATAGTAGAGATTTTGGAAACATTTAAATATTTCGGGGATTAAAAGGGCATGAAAATCATAAAAAGAAAAAAACGGTTTGTTGATATTTTGGTTAGAACAGACCATAAAGTCACTATTGTGTCCATATACCAAATCCACATTTTTGAGTTCATCCACCAATTTTCATGTCGTGGTTTAAATTAAAAAGGCTGCCCGGATTGGACAGCCTTGGTTATTACTGTTATTATTTTTATTAATTCAATCTGATCATTTTAGTTGTGAGTTTCCTGTCATTGAAAATGAGTTCAATTAACATCACGCCTTCACTCCTGACATCGTTTTCATCCAAAATAACTGAATTGACTCCTTTAACAGCTTCCATTTTTTCATTCCAGATGACCTGTCCGTAAACATTTCTGATGACCAACTGAACCTGACCTGACTCAGGAATTGCATAGCTGATCATCGTCGAATTGCTCCATGGATTAGGCTTATTCTGGAATAATTCGAATGTATGTTCAGCCTGACTTCTGAGGATCAATCCCTTTGTTTTGAGATCCTGATCATACCATTCTGAGATCAATAAATCATCAGTTATTTCAAAAGCATCAGCCATATTACCTTCATTTTTCGCAATGAACATAAGATTAAACAATGATTCATTCTCATTGATAGTCAAATGATTAGCAGCATGCCAACTAAAGCTCACAAGTCCTTCATTCACTAATTTCCGGCTGAAATGCTCGTTTCCAGGTGCCAAAACACCACCCTGGACACCTGCAAATTCCAATTGCTGAGGATCAAATTTTATAGTCATCTGAATACCTGATAATTGTATTGTATTTTCTGTATGAAGCGGGATCAAGACCTGATCACCTGAATTATAAATTCCTTCCTGAGTAAAAAGCATTTGTTTTTCCAAATTCCTTCGTTTCAATAAAATATCGTCATTTGCTTTGGCATCACCACTGACATCACCAATTTTAACTCCGATAAAATCAACTTTTGTCCTACCTTTATAATAATACTTCTCAAAATAATCAGGAATTGGTGTTGATAATGGACTGAATGCATTTTCGAAAACCAGATCTTTCGGAACAAATCTCCAACTGGTATTGCTCTTGAAGGTTTCGATTTCTCCAAGTATTAATTTTCGCAATTCAAAAATATCTGCTGCTGTGATCGAATTGTTTTTATTCACATCAGCAGCAATATGTTTGTAAGGATTGTCAAAAGGCTGAATATTAAGCAGATGCCTTTGAATATAAACCAGATCCAAGGTACTCAAACCATTGTGAACATTATCCAGTCGTTTTGGAGTAATTCTGTAAATAGAATTACCTTCAATGATAGGAAACTGATATTCACCTTTTACGGATGTATTGGTCTTGAAACCTTTCTCTCCGTTCATTGACAACTCGACATTTTGAACAGCTTTTCCGTTAAATGTTTGGACACCTCCGCCAATTAAGACAAATCCATCTTCATCGCAATATCCGAACTCGTCCGCCAATGTAAGGATACCTGTACAAAACTGTTCTACAAATACTCCATTATGGTAAAGGTAGATAGGTATTATTAAGTCCACACTTGGTTCGCCGTTCAAAGTAGAACAATGGAATTGTAATGTATCTTTCCCCGGTAATGTATTGGAAAATGAGAACGTATATTCATTTGGATCATAGCAGAAAGGGTTTGGAAAGTAGATTTCATCCAAATACAAAGTATAATTTCCATCATCTTCAATATCTCTGAATATCTTTCTGCATTCTCCCCAATATGGATAAACCCTGACAGTATAAGTATATGTTGAAACATTACCACATGCATCAGTTGCAGTTATTGTTATCTCATGTAGCCCATTGGGATAAACTCCTGATGCATCTGCACTATTTGGATTTTCTGCAAAAGGTGAGTTATTGGTAACAGTCACATTTGCACTTGATCCACAATCCAAAGCAATACCATATAGATCTATAAATTGAGTTCCTTCACAAAGTGTTGTGTCTGAAGGTGCAGAAATTACAGGAGCTGTTTGATCGATCGCATTAATCGTTTGGACAAAAGTGAAAACACCAGCTCCAGTTGAGGGATTATATTGACAAGAGTCAATGACTGTCCACGTTCTGGTTACAGATAGATCACAAGGATTATTGGGGTGAATTCTTATATCTGAATAGAAATCGTCCTGCATAAAACACTGAACATCAACCGGATTGTAAGTTGGTGCACCTCCAATTACTGAAGGATCAAGATTTGAACAAACGTCAACATTCATGGTTAATGGACCCCAAATAATATTTTCTTCAGAGAATGCAGGTTCAGTCAGATAAATCTCAATTATTTGAGAACAAGTGCTGGTGTTCCCTTCGAAATCACTGGCAGAAAAATTGCGTGTTATGATTCCGACACCACATGGATTGACATTCTGAAGAATGGTTTCTGCAACAGGACCTCCTTCAGAGCACTCATCAAAAACAAATGGCTCTCCGAAAACTGAGAAATCAGTAATTGGCCAATCTGTACAAGGTACAGACACATCATCAGGACATTCTAATGCTGGACCTGTTATATCGATAATCTCGACCAATGCAGAGCAAGTGCTTGAATTTCCGCTTAAATCCGTTACAGTCAATAGCACTTCATAAAAGCCAAGATCATTGCAATAGAATGTATCCGGCGCAACCTCAAAACTAACCTGTGAACAAACATCAAAACTACCTGCTCCAAACTGACTGCCGAGCACAACAGCCATTCCTGTCGCATCCAACGGAATAACCAAAGGGTTGGCCACACAAACCGGAGCAATCGTATCCAAAACAGTTACTGTTAGTTCACAGACTGACATATTACCACTATTGTCAAATAATGTAACATTGATTTCATTTAAACCAATATCTCCACAATTAAATTCATCCTGACTCAACATCGCGGACACAATTTCACCACAAGCATCAAATGAACCATTATCAATATCTTCAAAATCAATACTTACATTGCCTGAAGGATCGAGATAAGCAGTAAAATCAATTAAATCACAAGTTGGATAAATGGTATCCTGTACTGTAATGATCGCATTACACACATCTGTGTTTCCTTGTTCATCCGTAACAGTTAAGGTTATTTCATTTGCACCAATATCTTCACAGGTGAATACTGACTGACTCAGATCAATGTCGACATCACCTTCCCCACAGGGCGAACCAGTATATATTAACAGTGGATCTAATGTATACGGATTTGATCCATCAAGTATTATTTCAAGATCGATGGCATCACACAGAGGTCCCTGATCTGATTCAATGGTAACGATTGCAGTACAGACTCCAATATTTCCATTGATGTCAGTCACTGTAACAGTTACGATATTTTCACCCACGTCAGCACAGCTGAATTCGTTAGGTTCAACCAGTACTGTGGATATCCCGCAATTATCTTCAGTAGTAAAACCAAGGTCCGTCTGTGTAATTGTAACTGACCCATCTTCATCCAACTCCAGTGTAAGGTCATCCACCTGACATTCCGGTAAAGTGTTATCTACTACAGTGACTGTGGTTTCACAAATGGTTTGATTGCCACTGTTATCAGTATAAGTGACGGTTACGGTATTTTCCCCTTCATCTGCGCAGGTGAATGCTGTTTTGCTCAAATCAACATCTACGATTTCACCACAAGGATCAAAAGTTCCATTATCAATATTTTGGAGTGTCAAAACTGCCTGTCCATTGGCATTCAAAACCAAAGAATAATCTATCAAATTACAGATAGGAGCAAGTGTATCGGTAATGGTAATGGTTGCGGTACAAATGTCTGTTGCTCCCGTGTTTAAATCTGTCACCGTCAGTGTAATTGTATTTGCTCCAAGGTCTGAACAATTAAATACAGACTTACTCAGGTCAATATCTACTTCACCATCACCGCAGGATGTACCTGTATAAATCAGGAATGGATCCAAAGTATATGGATTGCTTCCATTCAAAATCACTTCCAGGTCATTTGCCTCGCAAAGGGGTGCAGTTTCGTTGTATTCGACCGTAACTGTTGCTTCACAGGTTCCTGAATTGCCATTGACATCATTCACCGTGACCACAACCACATTGTCCCCGATATCCGCACAGTCAAAAGCATTTGGAATAAAACTATAATTCAATACATCACAATTATCTTCTGTCACCAAACCAAGGTCTAAACCTGAGATGACAGCTGTACCATCTTCTTCCAGTTCGATCGTAATATCATTGACCTGGCATTCAGGATCCAGATTATCAACAACAAGAATATCTGCTTCACAAATGGTAACATTTCCATTATTGTCAGTCATGGTAATGATGACAGTTTGAGCACCGACATCTTCACATCCAAAAACAGTTTTGTTCAAAATCGCAGTTTCAATACTGCCGCAAGGATCAAAAGATCCGTTATCGATGTCATCAAAAGTGATATTTCCAAAACCATTTTGATCCAGCGTAATTGTGAAATCCACAAAGTTGCAAACCGGTGCAAGTGTATCTGTTACCGTTACTATGGCGCTGCAGGTCTGTGTTTCCTGAGTATTCATATCAGTTACTGTCAAGAATACAGTATTTTCTCCCAAATCGTCACAGTTGAAAAGACTTTGGCTCACTTCAAGATCCACATCAGCGCCTCCACAAGGAGAACCCGTATAAATTTCCAGCGGATCAAGCTCATAATCGCCATTTTCATCTAAAATAATTTCAATATCCTGAGTGCTGCACAATGGACCTGAATTATCCACCACTGTCACAATTGCCGGGCAAGAACTTGTTAAACCGTGGATATCAGTTACCGTCAAAATAACCGAATTTTGACCAACATCACCACAATCGAATAACGATGGGTTGACTGACAGACTGGCAATGCCACAATTATCTGTAGATCCGCCATTGACCTGAATTCCGGTAATGCTGACGGTTCCATTTGCTCCGACAACTACCGTTATGTCCTGTGTTTCACAAACGGGTGGCGTCACATCCACTACGGTGATATCGACTTCACAGGAATTTTGGTTATTACAAGCATCGGTTATATAGAAAATAACAGTTGTGGTTCCAACAGGATAAATTCCACTGGCATTTGCGCCTGGATTGGTTGCAAAAGGAGAATTATGACTGATAATTAAACCAGTATTGCATGGACTTTGAACATAAGTTGGCACAGGCACAATGACATTAGCATTACAATTGGCTCCGCCATTGACCGTTATGTCATTTGCACAGGTTAACACAGGTGCAGAATCATTTAGTACTGTGATAATTTGCTCAAAAGTTCTAATGATAGGTTCGTCACCACAGAAAAACTGAATGGTCCAATCTCTGCGGATCGTTTTACAGGTACTACCAGGCTCAGAAATGTCCGTATCATGATATGATATATCATAATCCTGACAGGGACAACCCAAATTTATTGTGACAATGCTCAACAACGCTTCAGGTGAAAGATCCTGTGCGCAATCTTCTACTATAACATTAGCCTCAGGGTAATCCACACACCTTTCATAACCATCACAAATATCGTATTCATTATTGTCTTCCACCACAAGTTGAGAAGTACAAATACTATAATTGCCATTGCTATCCGTTACATAAAGTGTGATCGTAATGCCAACGGCAGAAATATCTTCGCAATCTACTTTTATTTCAGTGTCCGATGTATCAATTGAAAAACTATAAGTCAGATCTAATCCACAAGGATGTGAACTGCAGCAATTGAATTGTGAGGCATACACCACAGCTTCTTCATTGTCAGGAGCGCCATCGCCATCATGATCAACTGCCTGTAAAGCTACAACAAGTTTATCAATACACAATGCATCCGGTGGTGTGCAATTTTCAATTGTAAATAATTGGGCCTGAGTAACATGATTTCCACAGAAATCTTCCAAAGTCCAATGTATTTCATGATGACCCAAAGGATATTCGCCGCTCAAATCAATAGAAGAACCCATTGCAGATCCGGTTATCTCATCCGTTCCGTCATTATTCAAATCGATGGAATAAAACCATCTCAGTTTATTTGCTTCAGTGCAATCATCCGTTCCAGTTGCTTTCAGCTCAATAGAACCACTCTCACAATTCTCATCATAAGAACAAACATTTAAATCAGGCAGAGGAGAAGTGATCATAGGAGGAACCGAATTCATCACCTGAATGATCTGATCATATTTGAACGAAACAAACTGATCTTTTACAAATTGACACCAATCCATGACTTTCCATGTTCTTATAATCTGATAACACGCATTTTCAGCATTGTTGATTGGGAAAATGATATCACTATAGATCATACCCAATTGTGAGCATGGTCCTTCATTATTCAAAACCGGAAAACCAAACCTTGGCGGAAGATTTTCAGGATCGAGGTCTTCTGCCTCACAACCTGTATAGGTGACATAATCCTCTGGCCAGTCAATATCATCAAAATTATATGGATTTTTATTTTCAACAGTGATTTTCTGTGTTTTTGTCACTGAGTTCATACCATCAGAAACCGTAAAGATCCTGTCGATATAACCTACCCCACAATCATTTACATGTGCGACCGTGCGTTCATTCAGTTCTGCTCCGCAAACATCATAGAATGTAGCCTGGCCAAAATAACTCAAATCATTCAGATCATAAGGAAATTCACAATCAATGGTAATGTCTGCAGGAATGGTCAGCAAAGGTGCCACATTATCCTGTACCAGGATATTGACCAGACACTCATTCCAGTTTTGAGCTTCATCATACACCCTTAACACCACAGGAATCAAATTGCCCACATCTTCACAACAAAATGTTATAGCAGGTGTAAAATCATTTTGATACATTCTGCATGTGGGATCATCATCCATTCGTTTTACTTCCATATGTACTACAGAACATTCATCCCAACTACCGCTGTCAAAAACATGCGCAGGAACTTCTGCCAAACCATGATTATTCAGGGTAACTGTGGTATTTCTTTGACAAATAGCTACAGGCGCTGATTGATCAATTACTGTAACATCCAGTTCAACCTGAGAAGAATTGCCACATTCGTCATACAGGTAATACCAAATTTTATTTGTTCCTTCCGGCAACCAGATAGTTGCTCCGTTTTTATTATAAAGAAAGCCACCAGCCCAGCTTAAATCAACCCTCACATTCTGAGAACAATTGTCCGTGAACACCAAAGCAGGCAATTGAACATTGGCACCACAAGCCAATCCATCAGTACTTACTGTAAAATTCTGCGGTGCAACCGGAATCGGAGGAATTACATCATAAATTTCAATATCCTGTTCATAACTAATGACATTGAACACATTCACCTGATCACAGATTTCATGTACTGTCCAGAATCTTTTTATCTTTTTAAAACATGGCGTATCCGCAAGCACTACATCATGAAATCCAGTAACAAACTGACAATGACCCAAAACAGCCGGATAAATCGGTACACCATTTAAGGTTGGGACACCACTTACCTCCGGACTTGGAAATGGAAAAACAATACAATCACATTCTCCACAGGTAGGATAAGTTCCACAGATCAACGCACTATTATTACTGATCAATAAGGACTCAGGAAATTCAAGGTCAGCTGTATCTGCTCTGTTGATATAAACGTGCTGAGTGCAAGGAAGTGATTGATTTCCGGCAGCATCCACTGCCACAAAAATTCTGGATATAATTTCAGAATATTCTGTATTGGTACAATCTGCATATTCTGTTGTTTGATTCACCAAAATTATTTCCGGATTGGCATCACAATTATCCAAAGCTACAGGCAACACCATTTCATCCATTTGCTGACAATCAACATATTGATCTGAACAATCAATTACCGGTTTAAGAAAATCATGACAAATAATGATGGTTTTGGCGGAATTATTACTGCAATAATCTTTTACTTTTACATTGATCGGTATACCTGCATACTCACATCCGATCACGTTGTCAGGTAGGATTGTTCCATCCGGCAATGTAAGAATGATTTCGTAAACAGCATTTGGATTAAAACCGGAAGTGAGTACCATGCCGGCAGTTACAACTACCTGACCATTTTGATCATAGGAAGCATTGACAAGATTTTGGCTGCTCATTGCTCCCGCTGCTTCTCCTATTGTTACTGCTAAGAAAGCCGGAGCCTGACACGTTCCGGCACCTGTATTCTGAACCTGGATCAAGTGAGGCCCTCCTAAAATACTTTGCCATAAAATATTGACAGAAGTTCCGGTATTCGAACCTACAAAAGAGCCTCCGGATCCGATGCTCCATGTATAAATTGCGCCTGGTTTTGGGTTGCTGATATAATAATGTTCCGCAACACCTCCACAGGTTCCGGCTGGTCCTTTAATCACTAAATCTTCATAAAAACACAGATCATTTCCAGTTCTTTCAAAATAACTGCGATCACCGGCTGCGTTCTCTACTTCAACAGTAAACGGTTGATTGTCAATGAATTTTCCTGAAATACTATATGTACTAAAACCATTTCCAACCGGAGTTTCGGTCAATAATACTGAACCATCATAAGTATATTCCATTGGCGCAACAGGTGGCGCTGCACTGACAATATCATAGAAACCCACAGCATTATCCATAAACCATCCCTGACCTGACGGAGCAGTGAGTACAAGCTGAGTCTGAAATTGTCCGTCTCCATAATTGCTGGCATTGCTCAGACAATTGCAATCCTGTGATTGTGTTGTAGATGAGATATAGATCCGGATGGTTCCAAGATCATCTTCTCCAACTGTATTATTATTTGGTGTAGAGTCTGAATCATATGGTGTCATGTCGTTTCCGGCGATATCCTTAGTATTCTTGATTTCGGCATGATTATCTATAAAACCTACCGACTGGTTTTGAGACACCCTGAAAGTTATGTTAACTTTTACTGATTTATTGGCAGCCAATCCGGTCAGCGGAAGTGATCCGTTTTGAATACTGAGGGTTTTATTCGCTTTTTTGTTATCCAGAGGATCTTTTGTCCAGCTATTGTCTTCAAGGATCAAACCAACAGGAATGTAATCCACCAAAACAATCTCATTAGCAGGAATAATACCCTGATTGAAAACTTCAATTTCAAAAGTGATGAGTTCGCCTGCCTCCACAATATTTTTGGTTGTGCGCTTCACCAATGCAAGGTCAAAATTTTGAATATGAATAATTGCCGGGTCATGGCTGTCATCGTCCCGCATTGCTGCTCTCGCATTGCTGTTGATCATATCATCAGTCAAACCTTCAGGTTCGCCTCCAACATTATTTTCCGGATTTTTATCTGGTTCGGAGTCAAAGTCTCTGAACTCATTTTTCCCCTGATAAAGCATTTTTGCAATTTCAGCAAAATTAACAATTGGCCCGGGTTGAGTTCCTTTGGCAACCTGTAAAGTCAATTCAAAGGTTTGCATCGTCAAAGGATATATCTTTTCAGTTTGAGTAAAAATAAGGTCGCCATCCGCATCGATCGTCCACCCTGGATTTCCATTAGCATTGAATATCAACTCCTCCGGCAAATAATCAATGATCTCATAGCCCTCAACAGCTGCATTCCCCTGATTATAGACAAAAAACTGGAAGGTCACATTTGAACCTGGCAAAACAATTTCATCTATATTTTTGAGGGTTTTCTTCATTGCCAGGTCAATGATATTCGGCCATGCCCAGGACAGGTCATCTTCCTGAATGTCAGGTTCTCTTGAGCCTGTATTCAAAGAGTTAATATTTCCCCAGGAAAAATTCTCTGCAACGGGAAAATCAGCTCCGTCATTGGTCGGATCTTCATCATAAATGCAATCGATATCCTGTGCAGGCTGATTTTTAGAATTCAATGCTGAACTTATTTCAACTATATTAACCAGTGATTTTATATCCGTTGCCGGTTTTATGGTCAAATGGATCAATACTTCGGCTGATTCACCTGGATTCAGCTGCTGATTGAATTTATATCTTGCAATATTTTGGCTTTCAAAAAACTTCCAACCAGCATTGAGCTGACTGTTAAAAATGTAACCTGAATTGATGAATTCTGTTAAAACCACTTCTTTTGCCAGTTCCGTACCATGATTTGTAACAGTCATTTTAAATGAAACCAAATCACCCATCCTTACGATGTCCTGATCAACCAATTCTTTTGAGACGGATAGGTCAAAAATGGTTCCACTGGTCATACCAAAATTGAAATTCATCTGACTAAATCCTGAACCTGCAACGCCTACAGGAATGAACGGATAGCCATTGAAGTTACCGCAAATATTTTTGGCGATCGTTGCATCTGAATCATGAAGATCTGACAACTCGCCAATTGAGCGGTTATTCAATGTAAGAAAATACTGATCGCCTCCACGTTCCAGATTACCAAATTCCGGATTAAAATCTGTATCCTGTATCACTATATAATATGATATACCTGGTTCCAGACCCGTGAACATATACCGGCCTTCGGTATCTGTCAATGTGCTTGCTTTCAGATTGCAATCACCATCATACAAGTTCAATAAAACATTTGGCAATCCCGGTTCACCCGGATCCTGAATGCCGTTTTTATTTTGGTCCACCCATACATAATTCCCGACAGAAACAGGCAAAGGCTCGCAAATAAGAGCCAATTCACCAAATCCTGTTGCTTTTCCCATTTCTGGATAGGTTTTGTGTGTATAAATAGATATTAATTCTTCTCTGGTACCATTCGATGTTTTTACCTTGTACAAACCACCCGAATAAGCTCTTTGATCCGGGTCATAGACGGGCGTCACAACGCTCCCTGTTCCCTTAAGGCTCAAAGCTGTACCATTAAAAATCTCGGGGTGAAGCGCAGGATCTTTTGGCCATGCATCGATTCCAAAAAATTCACCACCTCCGGGTCCCTGCAGATTGTTCACGCCTGTGCCTGTCAGTGAGCCTGCCACACCATTCTGTTCCAGTGTCCAGACACCATTATTATTCCATACCACAAGCATATCACCATTCTGGACATCCAATCTTCCTGCAGGTCCGTAACAAAACCTGTTTCCTGTTCTGTCGTTCAGGGAAATCAAAATATTACCTTCATCTGTAAAAGTGATATCTGTCAGCCAATGTTTCGGGTCTGTATTACTGGAAGGGTAATCCAACCAATAACCTTTGGGGTAATTGGTTTCAAAAATATGTGAAAAAGTTTCATGTTCGATATCATATTCGTAGATATGAACTTTGGAATCGCTTTCCAACTGACTGGTTTCAGCAGTACAAGTCATACCAATATACAGTTTATCCTGGTGTTCAGTAAGTGCAAATGCGTAATATTTTCCACCTGAACAAGCAGGGACAGGCAATGCAATTTCCCTGACATTTGAGCTGTTGGCACCATTGACAGGCATACTTACAATGCTATGTCCTGCAATATTGATCACGTACAATGCTTCTCTTTTTTCTGAAAGTGCCAGATTACCCAATCCGATCCGACCCACCTGACTTCCGTAATTACAGTCTTTTGGATCAGTGGTGGTCAAATTCCCCAGATTGATGCCTGCGGCAATTAAATCTATGTATAAAGAAGTCTGATACTGTCCATTTACTTTTCTGGTTTTATAGATCGCACCCATTCCGTTTGGGCCAAGTGCCGCATATTGTTTAATAAAAGCAGAGTTAAAAATTGTCTGATATTTCCTACTGAAAACCATTCCCCATAAAGCTCCGGTATTGGCTTTTCGTGCAGCCGGTGTCACCGTTTGATCGCTCCCAAAACGAAGCGGAACATATTTTAAAGTGGCTGCATTGTCATTTTCCCCTGCGGCACCCTGATAAAACTGCGTCATCATGATGTTAGGATTGACATTGCAATATTCCAGCGGATCATGAATAAGCAAATCCTGATCACATGCAGGAGCCTGAATAAATCGCACATTGGAGTTATTGTTCAAACCCGTATGGACGAGTGCCAAACCAGGCTTTTCACCAAACTCAAGCCTATAGGTTTTCTGATTGCTGAGACCTGTCAATTCATACGATCCGTCTGCCGCACTGATAGCTTTCGCTGAAAGTGCACCTTCAGAATCATACGCATAAATATGCAGGGCTTCTACCCCTTGATCAGATACACTCATGCTTCCATTAAAATCCCCGTCAAGGAATATATTCCCGGAGATCACGCCGGATGCCGGAATGCATTGTGCTACTAAATTTGATTGGAAAAAATACCCGGATGCAGTGAGCAGGAAAACAAGCAGCAAACTGAAGAATTTTCCGGAAATACTTTTTACCAAAAACTGAAAAAAGTGTAAATTTCTCATAACTTATGAATTATAACTTCCCCAATGGGATTTGATAAACAAACCTTATAATTTGCTAAGTTTACTGTAATTACCGGACGAATAGATCATGCTTTATGAGCATAGATGGGACAAATATATAAATATTTCGCAATATGTAAAAAAATATAAAAGAATTTTTTAAAAAATACATAATATTTTTTTTTAATATGTAAATCCATGATTTTTACCGAGACTTCAAAAGAAGAAAAAATACTCCAGGATTAAGTTATTAAAAGCAAAATACCGTTTGACTGCTCCAGGTTAACTATGTTATATAAATATCCACACTCTTAATTTTTTTTGAATGAATGGCATTGAAAAATTACCAAAAATCACTTACAATGAATGATATAGTATTGGGTTATAAGCAATAAACATGCTTCAATACGTATCTAATTACAATCATTTGCTGACTTAAGCTTTAAAATTCGGGCAAAAAACATCAACCGAAACAATAGTTTCACTTGTTACTAAAAACAAATCAAAATTATCTGTCCTATTCAGCCAAACAATCGTAAAAGAAATATAACCAAAAGGGTTGAAAATGAACTAATAACGCTTCACAGCATGCAATATCCTGGGTTTCCCCTGCAAATCCTGGCGGATCACGCATTCAAAACCATCGTACTCCTGACAAAGTTGGATCAAATTTTCTGACTGAAATTCACTGATCTCAGCCAGGATCTCAGCTCCTGTGTTCAGTTTTCGGGTGCTGAAATCAAAAATTTTCCTGTAAAATACCAAAGGATCATCGTCGGGAACAAACAAAGCCTGACCTGGTTCAAAATCAATCACCCGGTGTGCCATGTTCTCAGCTTCCTTTTTAGCTATATAAGGCGGATTGGAAAGGACAAAATCCACCGTTGGCAAATCGATCCAACCGGATTCATCCAGGAAATTCAACTCCATAAATTTTACATCAGCTTGCAGTGTTTTTGCATTGGCACTAGCTACATCCAATGCTTCCCGAGAAATGTCCAGGGCAAACATGTTTATATTTTTTGCTTTTTTGCCGACTGAAATCGCTATGCAACCGGAACCAGTCCCGATATCCAACACATTCAAAGTCCTTTGTCCTAATTGTTTTGACAGACGCTCAATGGCGAGCGCAACCAATTCCTCTGTTTCAGGTCGTGGTATCAAAACCGCCGGCGTAACTTCAAAAAAATTCTCAAAAAAATAAGCTTTCCCAACCACATATTGAACCGGCTCACCAAGCGATAGTTTTTTAAGATCAAGGCTGAACTTTTCCAACTCAGGGTAGGTCACAGCCCGGTGAAAATGATCGCCGGTTATATTGAAACGGTCTTCAAAATATATTTTAGCAACATTGGGCAATTCTTCCGGATCATACACAACCTGCAAAGTTTCTATAAACCTCTGCTTCAAATCCTTAAAAATTTGCCCTGTAAAATTTTTATGATCCTGATCCACAGTCAACTATTCTTTTTTAAGCTGCTCTTCCAAAGCTTTTTTGCGTGCTTCAGCCAATTGCGAAATGATTCTCTCAGCTTCAACCGGTTTATCATTCAGCTTCCTATGGAACGCCCGGATCAGAAAGGAGATCATATCATCCGGATTCCCGATTCCCTTTTCCTTTAAATGGTGTGACAATCTTGAACCTTCATAAAAACACCAGTTGACAGCCATCCACCTTCCAATGCCAAAATGAAGTTTTTTCACCACCAGGTCTTCGTCAGCACTTTTAAATTTAGCGATATCTTCCCCGGTTGACAGCGCAATGAATTCATTGAAGGCATCATCCACATCTTTCGGAATATATACGCCATACAATCTGGATTGACTGATATTCTCCTGATAGGCTTTCTCCAGTTCTTCCTTTGTGGCAGGAACCACAATTTCTTCCTGTGCCGGCAACATAGTACTTACAATTATCATCACAGTTAAAAAACCTGTTAACCGAGCCAAATAAAATTTTCCTTTCATATTGATCATATTTTAGGTCTTCCTTTTTTGTTTCCTGGCAGCCGGGAAAAGTATATTATTCAAAATCAGCCTGTAACCGGGTGAATTGGGATGCAGCGAAAGGTCTGTTTCGGGATCTCCGACATAATGTCTGTAATCTTCCGGATCGTGACCCGCATAAAAACTCCAGAAACCGAGTCCGTAGGTACCATGAATGTACCTTGCTTCTCCGGCAGCATTCATTTCCCCCATGATCAGCACATTGGATTTAATGAATTCGTTCCTGAAAGCAGTGGTTTGACCCATAAAGCCTTTGATAGTCTGTGTATGGTTTTGCGTAAGCATGGTTGGAATGGCATCCCATTTGGCAGAAAATTCAAAAAGGGTAAAATAATCTACCTCAGGTTTGACATTACGTGGATTATGGTCGATATTGGAATGTTCATATTCAGCCATATTGCGTGAAATCGTAAAATTCTCAAATGCCAGTGTTTTGGAAAAATCCAGTTTGCTCTGAGCATTCGGATCCATCGGATCTCCGTCGAAAACATCGTGACATATGTCAACCCCGTCAGCAGCCAATGCGATGTCATAGGTATCAGTTGCGGAACACATCGCAAACAAAAATCCTCCTGCCCCAACAAATTCTCTGATCTTTTTGACGACATCCAGTTTCAATGCTGATACTTTCTGATAACCCAGACTACCGGCCAGATTTTCAAGTCTTTTTTTATAAGCCCGATACCAGGGCTGACTACTGTATTGTGCATGAAACTTTCCAAACTGACCCGTAAAGTCCTCATGGTGCAAGTGCAACCAGTCATACATCGCGAGTTGTCCATCCATGATCTCTTTGTCATATATGACATCATAGGGTATTTCCGCATAAGTTAAAACGAGGGTAACCGCATCATCCCATGCCTGTATTTTGTTACCATGCTGATCAATATCAGGTGAGTAAACTGCGATTTTGGGGGCTTTTTCCAGCTTCATAGCTTCCATATTCACCTCAGGATGAGCGATTTCTTCTCTGATACGGGCAAATTCGCTATCTGTAATGATCTCATAACTTACGTTCCTGACTTTGCATTCCTTTTCAATCAGACTGGCTGAAGGCATGGCAAAACTACCACCTCTGTAATTCAACAACCAATATACTTCAACATTTTGATCCAGCACCCAAAAGGCAATCCCATAAGCTTTGAGATGCTCTTTCTGGCTTTCATGATCCATTGGGATCAACAAATAAGCGCCTTTGAGCAATGAGTTATTCATTACCAACATCAGAAAAATAAGGGTAATCAGTTTAAGTTTTTGCATGTTAATCCAAATTTACCATTTAATTGCATCCGCAAAGATGAATATTTTTTCACCTACTTAGATAAACGAAACAAACTTATCAAAATTATCGTTTAGAATAAATCATAAAAATATACGATATATTTGCACCAAAAATTATAAATCTTGAGCAATTTCAGTTTACAATTCCCAATCTGGACCATCTTCATACCTGTTTTGACAGGTCTGTTGTTTGCAGCCATTTTGTATTATAAAGACAAAAGATTTGAGGAAAAGTCCCGCAACTTCCAACTTATGCTGGCTGCATTCCGCTTCCTGGCAGTCAGTGTCATTGTTTTTCTGCTGCTCGGCCCTTATTTTTCTTCCATGAATGAAGAGCGGAGCAAACCGGTCGTGCTGCTTGCTCAGGACGTTTCTGAATCTGTCCTGTTCGGTTCAAAAAAAGACAGTTCTGCCGTGATCAATGCACTAAAAGACCTCCAAAAAGATCTTTCCAAGAAATATGATGTGGAAATTGTACATTTCGGGGAATCTGTTTCCCCTGATATTTCAAATGCCTTCAATCATAAAATCACGAATTACAGCAAATTACTTCAGTATATCGACCAACAATATCAGGGAAGAATGTTGTCTTCGGTAATATTGTTTTCCGATGGCATTTACAATGAGGGAGAAAATCCGATCTATGCTCAAACGTTGAAACAAGCTGCATTCTACAGCATTGCAATGGGTGATACCAGTAAGAAATCGGATATTGCCCTCAAAAATGTGCTGTACAATGACCTCGCCTTTATGGGTGACAAGCTGAATATCCAATATAATATGACCGCATATAAATTGGCCGGCAAACAAACCAAAGTGACCATAATGGAAATTGTGGATGGTAAAAATAAACTTTTGGATGAAAAAACGATCAATATTCAGTCAGATGATTTCTTTTTCTCAGATGATTTCATACTGGATGCGGACAAACCAGGCACCAGGCATTTCCGGATTTCTGCCCGATCTGTTCCGAATGAAATGACCTTAACCAACAACACCAAGGATATTTATATAGATGTCATAGATTCGAGGATCAATGTTGTTATCCTGGCGAATGCACCCCACCCTGACCTGAGTGCCATCAAGCAAAGCCTTGAAAGTCTTAAAAACTATAAGATCAGCATCAAAATGGCTGGTTCTGAAGGGATTCCGCAAAATACTGACCTGGTCATTTTGCACAATCTGCCATCGGTTAAAAATCCGGTAAATGATGTGATTAAAACCATCACACAGAAAAAGATACCACACTTGTTCATCGTGGGTCAGCAAACTGATCTGAACGCTTTCAACAAATCTCAGGATCTGATACAGATCAGTTCATCGCTCAAATCATTCAATGAATCCCAGGCTTCGCTCAACAAACAGTTCTTCGGTTTTGAACTGGATCCGGAAACAGCCAAATCAGTGGAATTGTTTCCTCCTTTGCTCTCTCCTTTCGGAACGATCCAGGCTGCACCTCATGCACAAACGCTGCTTTTCCAGAATATTTCCAAAGTCAGAACATCCTATCCATTGCTGAGTTTTGGCGACCAAAACGGCCTGAAAAACGGCGTGTTGATGGGTGAAGGTATCTGGAAATGGAGGCTTTTTGATTTTGCTCAAAACGGCCAGCAAAACAGCATTCATCAGATCATCGGCAAAACTGCCCAATTGATCGCAACCAAAGCTGATACACGTAAATGGCGGGTAGAATCCTTCAAAACGGTTTATAACGAAAATGAACACATTCGGTTCAGGGCAAATCTTTACAACGACAACAACGAGCCGGTCAATTCTCCGGACGCATTTATGTATATCAAAAATGTGAAGGGAGAAGTCTTTGAATTTGTTTTCTCCAGATCCGAAAATGCGTATTCACTGGATGCTTCATTCCTCCCGGCTGGTGAATATACTTATCGTGCCACTGTTCAGCTCGGCGGCAAAGCCTACACTGACTCCGGCAAATTTGCTGTAAAAGAAATCCAACTGGAAACATCTGACCTGGTAGCAAGGCATGACCTTTTAAGGCAAATGGCTGACCTGTCGGGTGGAAACGTCTTTTCGCTCAATCAGGTGGAATCATTGAAATCTCAATTGCTGGACGCAGAGGTTAAACCTGTGGTCTACGCCCAAAGAAAGACTTCTCCGCTGATCAATTTCAAATGGTTATTCTTTCTGATTATGATCTGGCTGAGTGTTGAATGGTTCCTTCGACGTTATTTTGGAAGTTATTGATGAAATTTCATAGAAAAAAATGCATTATAGAGCGCATTCATTGGATCAATGATATTTTATGAGTTCCTCTAAAGGCACGAAGCAGACACAAAAAGCATGAAGTTTTCTATTCTTAGCTAAATAATAGTATTATTTGTAATATGTAATGTTTTCTCTTTGTGCCCTTTGTGCCTACTTTGTGATCTTTGTGGAGAAACCGTATTATCGGGATCACGGATTGGATCAATGATATTTTTTCATTTCCACGAAAAGCATGAAGCAGACACAAAAAGCACTAAGTTTTTTATTTTTTACTCAACCACCATGATTCTGTTGACATACTTTTTCCCGTCATGTCCGACAGATTCCAGCAATAACATCCCGGGAACAAAGGACATAGCATCCATATCAATAAAATATCCGTTTCCTGTTTTTTCTCCTTTGGTGGAAAACAGGATTCTGCCATTCATATCCAGGAGCTTGAAGGATTCGATTTTAAGAGCAGTTTCTAACCGAAATCTATCCTTAACCGGATTGGGTATCAATTTGATCAGATCACTGTCCGTGAATTCATCCCTGACCGATACATAAAACGCTTCATCATTGACCCGGACTATGCTTGAACCGGCAGTTCCGATCATAATTTTTTCATTATTGGATTCTATGATTATTTCATGAATTTGAGAGGGTATGACGTTTAATGCTTCAGGAAAAAAAATTTTCTTCCCGTCTGTATACCTGTGCAGGCCTTCATTAAATTCAGCTAACCAAAGAACACCTCTGTGATCAAAAGCAAGTGTCTGGATAAAGATATCACCTGAAATGTCTTTTCTTGATTGGATCACATTATTTTCAGATACGAACAGCCCTTTTCTAGTCCCAATCCATAATTTTCCGTTTCTATCCGGGAAAAATCTAGTAATAAGGACAAATTCTTGAAATTGAACAATCATATCGGTATATGACCAACTGGTTCCATTAAATTTATATAAGTATTCATCTGCGGCAGCCCACAAAGTACCATTCGAATCATAAGCAATGTCATCCATGCCTTGATATTTTAAGGCACCATTAGATTCATTGTAAAATTTCCATACGGTACCGGAAAAATATGCCAAGCCTGCCCCCCAATTCAAAAACCATACACCTCCCTGAGGATCTCTAATTATTTTGCCCCATCTTTTTATATCTGGCAAGCCAATGGATGAATCATATAAAACCCAGGAAGTACCATTAAAATGATACAAACCCTTATCATCCACACCTATCCATATATCATTTGCATTTTTTGCAGAAATGGATTGTATTTCAGAAGTTCCTATATCAGGAGAAGCAAACTTCTTAAATAAACTATCACCCTTTATACGATAAAAAATCTCTCCATATTCATCGCAGGTCCATAATGTAGAATCCTGATCATAATCCATGTCATTAATAAAAGGCCATTCTCTCGGGCTGACGGGTTCCCAGTCAATTATCAGTTCCTGTGTGTAGGACGACATACCTGCCATCATCAGCAATAAAATAATTAATGTTCTGTTCATAATGTTTGATTTAGGTTTACTAAGTTCTTAAAAAAATCACAGCTACAAAAATATCCGATTTTTCTAATAGCACATACACATTATATATATATATATATATATAATGTGTATATATTTGCTAATCAATTAATTAGTATATTTATTGACTTATTGAATTGTAGGTGGTTCTTATGGAAATGTTAGACCTTCAGCCCGGAAGCCAACAGGAACTGTCTGTTTTCAGTACAAAATAATATCCGGCAAACCATCAGGAAACCGAACTAACCACCGAACAGTGAAGCTTATTCCGCTGTCTGGATGGGCGCTATATTTTCTGTTTCAGGAACGAGGTCATCTGCGTGTTCATCTACCCTGAAAAAGTGAAGCAAGTCTCCCAGCCGCTCCCTCAGATC
>Ga0209573_1001384_pt1 | contig 38103 bp, 25 predicted proteins | sample TNRBio252014_DNA_FD_185870 | JGI IMG/M metagenome (GOLD analysis project Ga0209573, IMG submission 185870) | Wastewater treatment Type I Accumulibacter community from EBPR Bioreactor in Madison, WI, USA - TNR Reactor_6/25/2014_ DNA (SPAdes)... | ecosystem: Engineered > Bioreactor > EBPR >...
TACACGGATGCTTGGGGAGCCTACGAACGCCACTTGCCACCCGAACAGCATACGATCGGTAAGGCGAATACTCAAAAGATTGAACGGAAACACCTCACCCTACGGACACGCATTAAAAGATTAGTCAGAAAGACGATTTGTTTCTCTAAACTCGACAAAATGCATGACATCGTTATTGGCCTCTTTATCAACCGATATGAATTTGGGGTTTTGGTATGAAATCCATGTCTGGAACACTACCCTTTGAGGTATATAGGACTTTCGCTTGGAAGGGTCTCAATCACTATATATAGTATATATTTCGCTAATTGTGCAACTATATGTAGGGTACAAGCGAAAGTCCTAGTATACAAAGAAATGGGCTATGGATTTCTGGAAGCGGTTTACCAGGAATGTCTTGAGATGGAGTTGACGACACAAGGTATTCCATTTAAGCCACAAGTAGAACTTGGATTGATTTATAAAGGGCAATCCCTCAGGAAGGTTTATATTCCGGACTTTATTTTCTATGAAAAAATTATTGTCGAAATCAAAGCTGTTCGCCTTCTGGAAGACCGGGAGCGGGCGCAATTGCAAAACTATCTCAAGGCGTCAGGCCATAAAATTGGCCTGCTGGTGAATTTTGGTCACTACCCGAAAGTGCAATATGAGCGTATTATCCGTTAGCTTTCCTTTTTTATTTAATTTTTTTCCGTGTATTCGGTGTATTCCGTGGTAATGAACAAAACAAAACTGAAAAACTACGCGCCACAAGCCCGCCGCGACTTCATCCAGGCCATGACGGATCGGGCGGCCTATTACGGGCTGACGGCTAACAAGATCGAGCCGGTGGTGGAACGGGGTGACGTGGCGGTGATGGGTGGCCGTGAGTTTCCCCGCGCCGTCGCCCAAAAGCGGAAGGCGCTCGAAGAGCGTATCCAGCGGGACGGCTTCGATCAAACCATGGAATCCCTGGCGTACACATGGTTCAATCGTTTGGTCGCGATCCGATATATGGAATTGCACGGCTATCTCGACCACGGCTACCGGGTACTTTCTCCCTCACCCCATCGGGGAGAGGGCCGGGGTGAGGGGGCGACCCCGGAGATCCTCCAATACGCCGAACATGTCGAACTGCCGGGACTGAAACATGAAGCCGTTATCGACCTCAAATTGGCGGGCAACCAGGAAGCGGAGTTGTACCGCCTGCTCCTCGTCGCTCAATGCAACGCCCTCAACCGGGTGATGCCGTTCCTCTTTGAGCGGATTGACGACGAGACCGAGCTGCTGCTGCCTGATAACCTGCTGCATTCCGATTCGCTGATCCGCACGCTGGTCAGCACCCTGGATGCGGAAGATTGCGCAAGCGTGGAGGTGCTGGGCTGGCTCTACCAGTTTTACATCGCCGAGCGGAAGGATCAGGTCATGGCCCGCAAGATCGCTGTGCCCACCGAGGACATCCCTGCCGTCACCCAGCTTTTTACTCCGCACTGGATCGTGCGCTACCTCGTCGAAAACTCCCTGGGCCGGCTCTGGCTGCTGAATCGCCCCGGCTCCCGGCTGCGCGAGCACATGTCCTACTACATCGAGGGCGAACCGGAGACCGACTTCCTCGAGATCACCCGGCCCGAGGACATTCGCCTGTGCGATCCTGCCTGCGGCAGCGGGCACATGCTCATCTACGCCTTCGACCTGCTCACCCTGATCTACCAGGAGGAAGGCTACGCGCCGACCGAGATTCCCGCCCTCATCCTGCGGCACAATCTGTACGGGCTGGAGATCTGCCCCCGCGCCGCCCAGCTTGCCGGGCTGGCCCTGGTCTTCAAGGCGCGGGAAAAGTCCCGGCGCTTCTTCCAGCCAGAACACCTCGTCCGGCCCCACATCATCGAGCTGCAAAACATCACCTTCGCGGAAGACGAACTCGCCGACCACTTCAAAGCCATCGGGATCAATCCTTCATCCTTTCTCCCGCTGCTCCACCAGTTTGAGGAGGCGAAGAACTTCGGCTCGCTCATCCAGCCGTGCCTCGACGAACCGGCCATCGCGAATGCCCGCCGCGCCATCGAGGCGAAGGACCTCGGCGGCCAGCTCTTCCTGCGCGAGACGCACCTCAAAGTCCTGCGCGTGCTCGAACAAGCCGAGGCGCTCACTCAGCGGTATCACGTCGTCGTGGCTAATCCGCCGTATATGGGGAGTGGTAATTTCAATACGATCCTTCGCGCCGGATTGGAAGGCCGATACAAAATTACTCGCACTGACCTCTACGCAATCTTCATGGAACGCTCTGTTGACTTTGTCGTTCCAGAGGGCTTTCTTGGAATGATTGCGATGCAGAGCTGGATGTTCACATCTTCATACACAGAGCTTCGCGAAACAATTGTGGGCAAGTATAGAATTACCAGTCTTGTCCAACTTGGAGCTAGGGCGTTCGCTTCAATCGGGGGTGAAGTAGTCTCGACAGCCATGTTCTGCATTCAGTCAGCACGGCCATCATCGCGGCAAACTACTTATGTGCGTTTGACCGACGGCGATTCAGTCGAAAAAGAGACTTCATTTCATTTGGCGACTAATCGATTCCATTTTTCCCAACCAGACTTCAAACGGGTTCCCGGAAGCCCAATGGTGTATTGGGTTGGATTAAGCCTAGTCGAACTTTACGAGAAGCTACCTCCGGTTGGGAATTTGGCTTTGTTTCGTGAAGGTCTTCATACAGCCGATAACGTCCGCTTTGTCCGACAGTGGTGGGAAGTGCAAGCGGGGCGATTTAGCCATAGTGAAACCAGCTACGAGTCGATCAAAGCCAGCGGAGCGCGATGGATTCCATACAACAAAGGCGGAGGTTGCATTCGATGGTATGGCAACTACGAGTATGTGGTCGCGTTTGACGAGGATTCCCGAAACGCGATGGACAAATTGAAGGGGCATATTCGACCAAGTCAGAGCATCTATTTCAAAGAGGGTGGAACTTGGTCGGATATTGGTTCCAAGGGATTTGGAGTTAAATACTACCCTTCGGGTTTTCTTTTCGATGCAAAGGGTCCGGTCTGCGTCGGTGCGAACATAGAGATGTTGATTGCCGGTCTTAACTCAGCGCCATTTTCCTACCTAGCTGAATTGTTGATGCCAACAATCAGCTACAAGTGCGGAACTGTAAAAACGATTCCATTTCCGACAGAAGTAGATTCCGCCAAAGTTGAGGCGACCAGCAACGCTGCAATCAAGCTCGCTCGCGCCGACTGGGACAACTTTGAGACCTCGTGGGATTTCCACGACCCGCCGTTGCTGCGGCCGGGGCTGAAGGGCGCGACGCTGGAGGCGAGCTGGCGGAATTGGGAGGCGCATTGCACCGCCGCCATCCGCCGGATGCAGGAACTGGAGACAGAGAACAACCGGCTCTTCATCGCCGCCTACGGCCTCGACGGCGAACTGCAGCCCGAAGTACCCGAAGAACAAATCACCCTCGCCCGCGCCGATGCCCGCCGCGACATGGCCGCCCTCCTCTCCTACGCCATCGGCTGCATGATGGGCCGCTACAGCCTCGACCAGCCGGGCCTGATCTACGCCCACAGCGGCAACGAAAACTTCTGGCCCATCTACCACGAAAAACACGAACGACACGAAAGAGACAAGGATGAAAATTTTTCGTGTATTTCGTGTATTCCGTGGTCAACCTATCCCCCCGACAACGACGGCATCATCCCCGTGCTCGATAGCGAATGGTTCGAAGACGACATCGTTGCCCGCACCCGTGAGTTCCTCCGCGCCGCCTTCGGCGAAGCCAGCCTCAACAACAACCTCCGCTTCATCGAAGACTCCCTCGGCAGAGAACTGCGGAAGTATTTCCTGACCGACTTCTACAAAGACCACCTCCAAACCTACAAAAAGCGGCCCATCTACTGGCTGTTCTCCAGCGGCAAACAACGCGCCTTCCAATGCCTCGTCTACCTGCACCGCTACCACCAGGGCACGCTCGCCCGGATGCGCACCGAATACACCATTCCCCTGCAAGGCCGGATCGCCGCCCGCATCGAACAACTCGAAGGCGACAAAGCCAAAGCCACCAGCACCAGCTTCCGCAAGAAGCTCCAAAAAGAACAGGACGACCTCAGGAAACAGCAAGCCGAACTCGCTACGTTCGAGGAAAAACTCAAACACTACGCGGACCTGCGCATCAGCCTCGATCTTGATGACGGCGTCAAGATCAACTACGGCAAGTTCGGCGATTTGCTGGCCGAGAGCAAAGCCATCACCGGCGGCAAAGACGAAGACTGAACCACGGAGGAATCCCCATGTTAGCGACCATCACCGTTGAAGAAGCCCAAATCAACCTCAAAGAGTTGATTCATCAAGTAGCGGCGGGCCAGGAAATCATCATCACCGAGAATCAACAGCCGGTAGCCAGGTTGGTCAGCGAGTTACCGAAAAAGAAGCAGCGGCCCGCTCCTGGACTGGGGAAAGGGAGCATTATCTACATGGCCCCGGATTTTGACGAGTCACTGGAGGAGTTCAAGGAATATATGGAATGAGGCTCCTGCTCGACACGCACACGCTGCTTTGGTTGGTCGATGGCAACCTCAAACTGAGCACGCCGGCCCAAATCGCCCTGATGGACCCGGAAAATGATTTATTCATCAGCGTAGCCTCGATTTGGGAACTGGCCATCAAAACCACGAAACCGAATCAGCCCTTGATCCTGAACGATTCCCTGGATATTTATCTCGCCAAGTGGTTGCCGGTCTATCAACTCGCCGTTCTGCCGATTCTGCAAGTACACGCGCTGAAACTGTTGACGCTGCCTGATCATCATCGTGATCCATTCGACCGGATCTTGATTGCCCAAGCCTGCCAGGAAAACATGACAGTAGTGACGGCAGACGGCAAATTCGCCGATTACCCCATCGGTATTGTCTGGTGATCCGCAATGAGCGACCTCAACCCAATCCACGCTGCGCTGGAACGACTCTTCAACGCCGAAGGGCAACGGATTGTCTTCTGGAACGACCCCGACAAGGAATTCCAGAACACCCTGCCGTTCCTGACGCTGGATGGCGTCACCGTGCTGCGGCTGGATGAAGTCGGGGCGCTGGAAACGAAGATTCGGCTGGAACGCGACGAACCCGACGGCAAGTTCCTGCTCTACTCACCCACAGCAGAACCCGACGAGGAAACCGACTGGCTGCTCGACATCCGGCTCTACAGTCGCCGCTTCCAGGCGGATCGGGCCAGCATCCTGCTCCAGGAACTGGGGCTGGCCCACCAGCACCTGCGGACCCACTTGGCCAAACGCCGCCCCTTCTTCGACGTCAGGGACCGCCTGCAAAAGCTCAAAAACCTGGTCGCCCCGGCGGATACCGCCGCCGACCTCGACCGCAAGATGATCGCTGTAGTCGTCAAGGCTGACCCGCCGGAACTCTTTAACCTCGTTCGCACCCTGTTCCACGCCTGGACCGAGGGAGCCATTGACCTTGACCATCCCCCGGCCCTCTGGGAGCAGATCGAAAAGTTCAACCTCGACGCCCCGTTCTGGGCGATGATCAAAGCAGCCTTCGGTTACGACGAACAACACCCGACGCTCAAAAACTTCCTGCTGCGCCTGCTGCTGACTGACTACGCCCATCACCTGAAAGGCGAAGCACCGCCCGCGCTCCGTAGCCTGCGGTTGCCTCCCAGCGGTCGCGCCAACGCCGTGGTGTGTCTGGCGCAGTGGCGGGATTCCAGCAGCAAGGTCATCAGTTACGACCGGCTGTCCGCCAAAGCAGCAGCGATCCTGAAAATGGAAGATCACCTGCTCCCTCTGGAGATCGACGTCCTGGCCGAGGTGATGACCTTCCTGGCGGTGGAAAAACGCATCGCCAGCAGTCTGCGGGAACGGGTCCAGACGACGGCAACCACGATCAACGCCGATGAGGTGCGCGCCATCGCCACTCGCCGCCAAGCCGGGCATTGGGCGACGCTCAGCGTAGCGGATTCCCCCGCCGCCCCCCGACAGGCGCTCCACGCCGTTTACGACGCACTGGTCGCGGCAGCGGACTTCTTCGCGCTACGAAACCGGCATCCATCCGGCTTCAACTATCCCGACGCCGCCAGCCTGTACCGGGCCTATGAGCAGGAGTTGTACCGGTTTGACCAACTCTACCGGCGCTTTAGCGAATCCGCCGATACCGCCGAGGAACAGGGTTGGAACATCGTCAAATCGCTGCGGGCTGACATCGAAGCGCATTACGTCAACGGGTATCTGACGAACCTGGCCCTGGCCTGGGGCCAGTTCCTCGAACCGCCCATGGGTCTGTTGACCCAGTGGCGCATCCCGCAGGTTCCCAACCAGCACCGCTTCTACGCGCGCCATGTGCAGCCGTGGCTGGATGAAGGCGAGAACCGCCGCGCCTTTGTCATCATCAGCGACGCCTTCCGCTACGAAGCCGCCCAGGAACTCATGACCGAACTCAACGGCAAATACCGTTTCGAGGCCACGCTGAGTTCCCAGTTGGGCGTACTGCCGTCGTACACTGCTCTCGGCATGGCCAGCCTGCTGCCCCATCAGACGCTGGCCTACCAGGGAACCGACGTGCGGGTCGATGGAAAGTCAAGCAGCGCCAGCGAACGAAACACTATCCTGCAAACCGTGGGCGGTCTGGCCTGCAAGTACGACGAGTTGATGGCCAAAAGGAAGGAAGAAGGTCGGGCGTTCGTCAAGGACCAGCGGGTGGTTTACATCTACCACGACACCGTAGACGCCATCGGCGATGACGGCAAAACCGAAGGCAAGACTTTTGCGGCGGTGCGCACCGCGATCAACGAACTGACCGCGCTGGTCGGCCACATCATTAACAATCTGAACGGTTACTACGTGGTCATCACGGCGGACCATGGCTTCCTGTTCACCGAAACGGCGCGCGTCGCAACGGACAAGAGCGCGCTCAAGGACCAACCCGAGGGTGCGCTGCTGGCGAAGAAGCGCTACCTGATCAGCTCGCACCTCTACGATCACGAAGACGCCTGGCGTGGCCAATTAAGCGTGACCGCCGGGGTTGCCGGAGATCTGCAATTTTGGATTCCCAAAGGCGCTAACCTGTTTCACTTCGTGGGCGGCGCACGCTTTGTCCACGGCGGCGCCCTGTTGCAGGAGATCGTGGTGCCCGTGATCACGGTCAAACATCTCCGGGGCAAGTCGGCCCAGGCTGCCAGAACCAGGCCGGTCACCGTCCAGGCGCTGGGCGTCAACCACCGGATCACCACCGCTCAGCATCGCTTCCAGTTGATCCAGATGGAGCCGGTCAGCGAGCGGGTGAAGCCGATCACCCTGAGAATTGCGGTGTACGAAGATGAAGAAGCGGTCACTAATATCCAGACGGTGAAATTTGAGAGCCGTTCCGGCCATCTGGATGAACGTAAACAGTGGGTCAGTCTGGTCCTGAAAGACCGGCCCTACGATAAAAAGACGCCGTACCGTCTCGTACTCCGCGACGCTGACACCGGGATTGAACACCAGAGCGCAGACGTGACCATCAACCGGGCCTTTACCGATGACTTCTGAGACGATGGACATGCACACCCCTCCCCCCCACCCTCCCCCACCAGGGAGGAGGGAGTCTTATAGCGCTCCCCCTCCCCTCGTGGGAGGGGAGGGGGGTGGGGGTGGGGGGGAGGGGGGCGAAACCAGCAACCTGGATGACCTCCTCAACCAGCACTTTCCCGGCAAGGTGGTTCGCAAGGACCTCACCAAGCTGGTCAGGGAAGGAGCCAATGTCCCCGTGTACGTCCTGGAGTATCTGCTCGGCAGTTACTGCGCCTCGAACGACGAGGCAGTAATCGCGGACGGGCTGCACACCGTCAAGCGGGTGCTGGCCGAGAACTACGTCCGCCCCGATGAAGCCGAGAAGGTGAAATCCACGATTCGGGAACGCGGCAGCCTCAAGATCATCGACAAGGCCACGGTCACGCTCAACGAGAAGCGGGATGTGTATGAGGCGCTCCTCGGCAATCTCGGGGTGAAAGGCATCGAAGTCCCCAGCAGCATCGTCCGGCAGTTTGAGAAGTTGCTGGTCGGTGGCATCTGGTGCCTCGTCACGCTGGAGTATTTCTTCCAGGAGGATCAGAAAGGCTCCCCCTTCCTGCTGCGGGACTTGAAGCCGATCCAAATGCCGAATATGGATCTGGAGGAACTGTTTGAGGCGCGGCGGGCCTTCACCGAGGCCCAATGGATCGATGTCCTGCTGCGATCCACCGGCATGGAGCCGACCAACTTCCCGGAGCGGGTGAAATGGCACCTGCTGGCCCGGATGATTCCGCTGATCGAGAACAACTACAACCTGGCCGAACTCGGTCCCCGAGGCACCGGCAAAAGCCATATCTACAAGGAGATCAGCCCGAACAGCATTCTGATCTCCGGTGGGCAAACCACCGTCGCCAACCTGTTTTACAACCTGGCGCGCCGTCAGGTCGGGCTGGTGGGCCTGTGGGATGTCGTCGCCTTCGATGAAGTCGCCGGCATCTCGTTCAAGGACAAGGATGGCGTCCAGATCATGAAGGACTACATGGCCTCCGGCTCCTTCGCCCGGGGCCGGGATGCGATCAACGCCTACGCCTCAATGGTCTTTGTCGGCAACCTCAACCAGCCGGTCGATACCCTGGTCAAGACCAGCCACTTGTTCGCCCCGTTCCCGGACCCCATGATCGACTCGGCATTCTTCGACCGCTTCCACGCTTACGTGCCCGGCTGGGAAATTCCGAAAATGCGCCCGGAATTCTTCACCAACCAGTACGGCTTGATCGTGGACTACCTGGCCGAATGGCTGCGGGAGATGCGCAAGCGGAACTTCGGCGACGCCATTAACAAATATTTCAAGCTGGGCCGCGATCTGAACCAGCGGGATGTGATTGCCGTCAAGCACACCGTCTCCGGGTTGCTCAAGCTGCTGTACCCCAATGAGGAATACGACAAGCCAGCGGTCCAGCGGTGCCTGGCATACGCCCTGGAAGGTCGGCGCCGGGTCAAGGAGCAGTTAAAGAAGATCGGCGGCATGGAGTTCTTCGATGTGCATTTCTCCTACCTCGACGTAGAGCGGATGGAAGAGAAGTTCATCAGCGCGCCGGAACAGGGCGGCGGGTCGCTGATCCCGGATGGTCCGCTCAACCCCGGCGTGATGCACACGGTCGCCACCGGCTCAGGCGGCCATCTTGGCCTGTACCGCCTGGAAACGCAGGTGACGGCCGGCAATGGCGCGCTCACCCTCTCCGGCCTCGGTTCAAACTCGGCGGCGAAGGAAGCTCTCAAAGCTGGTTTCGACTACTTCAAGGTCAATGCCCATCGGGTCAGCGCCTCGATCAAGGCCGGGGACCATAACCACCACCTGCACATCGTCGAACTGCACAACACCGGCCCTACGCACGCCATGACCCTGGCCGCGTTTGTGGCGCTGTGTTCAGCGGTCCTCGGCAAGCCTCTCCAGCATCAAATGGTGGTGCTCGGCAGTATGAGTCTGAGGGGCAGCATCATTCCGGTGGAAAATCTCGCGGAATCCTTGCAAGTCGCCTTTGATGCCGGGGCCAAACGCCTGCTGTTGCCTATGGCCAGCGTGAAGGACATCCCCACGATCCCCGGCGAGTTGTTCGCCAAGTTCCAGACCGGGTTCTACGCTGATCCGGTGGATGCGGTGTTCAAGGCTCTCGGAGCGGAGTAATACCCATTCTCAATCGGTTTTCGTCATTCCCGTCCTCGCGAACGCGGGGAACACGGGAATCCAGGCAGCCGCTGAACAACGGGATACCCGCTTTCGCGAGTATGACGAACGGGGTCGTTTTTGATCTGAAAAAGATAAAATCTATCGGTAAACGGTATAAGACCAACTCCCGGTAGATTTTGATTTTTCCGGTATTAAAACGGCCGGGGCGGTGAGAACCGCTTACTCTCCTTGTCCGCGTCGTCCGCAGGCAGATGATTTTGGTATTATACGGCCCGGAAACTCTCCAGCCCTGCGAGCAGTCCACGAATGCCTACTGACATGACCCCGATCCTGGACCGGCTGAGCGCCGCCTTCCCGGCCTGCCTGAACCGCTCCACACCCAAGCCCCTGAAAATCGGCCTGGGCACTGAATTGATGGCCTTGGCTGGCGTCCACCCGGCGCTGGCTGACCTGACCCGCACCCAGATTCGCCGGGCGCTCAAGATCTACACCGGCTCTCTGGCCTACCAGAAATCGCTGCGGAAAGGCGGTCCGCGTTACGACCTGGAGGGGCAACCCGCCGGAGAAGTGACGGCGGAACAACAGGCGTTCGCCCGGACGCCCCGCCAGAAAAAGGCCCCGACCGCACCGTCTTCCGCTGGCGATCCGGCAACCTCTGCCGCGCCGGCGATCTCCCCGGCGGAACGCAAAGCCCTTTTGGAGGAAATCATCGCCATGGCGATTCCCGGTAAACTCGATATTACCCTCAAGATCAATCAACTGCCCCAGGCAAAGCCGGCCTCCGCGCAAACGATGCTGTTCGCCGTCCAGGCCGAAGGACGCACCGTGGTCGTGGAATTGAAGAACAAAACCTGGAACAGCTTAAAGAGCGCCGCTGAAAGCTATCCCCAGTGGGTGGCGGCGATCACCGGCAAGCCGGGCGAGGCCATCGAGGGCGGGTTCCGGCTGGATCACCCGACGGTGCAGGTGTTCGAGAAGAAACCCAAGCCCGAGGCAACGGTTCCTGCGCAATCGAAAGCGCCTGCGCCACCGCCCGTCCCTGCGGAACCGGCTTTGGGGAGTATCGAACGCCCGAAGCTGAGCCTGAAAGGGCGCGGCAATCCATCGCCGGGCTAGACCGCCGCGCGCGCCATCCGCGCGCCCATCCGAACGTTAATCCCAATCCCCCCACAGCGCCTGTAACGCCGCCAGCGCTGCAACGCCGGCGGTTTCGGTGCGCAGGACGCGCGGTCCCAGCCGGATGCCGGTAAAACCGGCCGCGCGGGCCTGGGTGATTTCCGCTGAACTCAAACCGCCTTCCGGTCCGATCAGCAGGAGCACTGCGCCCGCCGGCGGCGCCAACCCGCGTAAACCCCGTTCGGCAGCGGGATCCAGCAACAGCCGCCAACCCGGCGCGGCGGGCCGTCCCAGCCAGTCCGTCAGTGATAGGGGTTCCCGCACTTCCGGCAACCGGTTGCGGCCGCACTGTTCGCAAGCGCCAATGACAATCCCGCGCCAATGCTGAGCCTTCCGCAGTCGCCGTTCGCCCGTCAAATCGACGCCGCTGCGTTCGGTAAACAGGGGTTGAATGGCGGACACACCCAGTTCCACGGCTTTTTGCAGGGTGTAGTCCATCCTGTCGCCACGCGCGATGCCTTGCGCCAGCACCACCGGCAGCGGGGATTCCACCTCGCCGGGTACCTCCCCCGTCACCCGCGCCCAGGCTTCCCGCTTGCCGATCTCGATCAGGGTTGCTGCGAATGCGCCGCCCTGGCCGTTGAACAGCCGCAGCGCCGCGCCCGGCTTCAGCCGCAGCGCCCGCACGGCGTGATGGAAGGCGTTGTCGTCCAGCGCGACGGTTGCGCCCACCGCCAGCGGCGCGGGCAGATAGAAGCGGGGAATGGGCATCGGAGTCACGCCGGGTCGTGGAAAATGAGGCCGCTATCAGCGATTCAGGGCGCCAGGCACTGTTCCAGCAGTAAGCATTCAATCAGCAACCTGGAGGACCAGTTTACCGCGCGCATGGCCGCCCTGGCTGATGACCTGCGCCTGACGGGCCTCGTTTAGCGGCAACACGGTATGAATCACCGGCTTCATCTGGCCGGCGTCTATGAGTTGAGCGATGGCGGCCAGCTGCGCGCCGCTGGGCTGAATGAACACAAAGGCGCTGCGCACGCCATGGGCGGCGGCGGTCGCCGCCAGCGGCGGATCGACCACCGAGACCAGCATCCCGCCCGGTTTCAAGACCTGCCAGGAGCGCTGCTGCACCGCGCCGCCCACCGTGTCGAACACGACATCCACATCCCGCGCGACATTCTCGAAGCGGGTCTGGGTGTAATCGATGAACTGGTCAGCGCCCAGTTCGGCGACGATCCCGGTGTTGACCGCCGAAGCGGTGGCGATCACCCGCGCGCCGCGCGCCTTGGCCAGTTGCACCGCAAAACTGCCTACCCCGCCGGCGGCGGCGTGAATCAGCACGGTCTGTCCCGCCTGGAGTTGCGCAGCATCCACCAGCGACTGCCAGGCGGTCAGGGCGGCCAGCGGCACGGCGGCGGCGTGAGGGTAATCGAGCGTCGCCGGTTTGTGGGCGGCATCGCTGGCCTTGACCGCGATGTACTGGGCATAACTCCCGTCCCGCTCGATATCCGGGCGGGCATAAACGGCGTCGCCGATCTGGAATCCGGCAGCCTCGGGACCCACCTCGACCACTTCGCCGGCGACGTCCCAGCCCAGCGTGAGGGGCAACTGGTGCTTCAGGAATCCTTGCAGCCTGCCCTCGCGGATTTTCCAGTCCACCGGGTTAACCGCCGCCGCCCGCACCCGGATCAGCAGATCGTCGGGTTTGAGAAACGGCAGCGGCGCATCTTCGTAATGCAGGACTTCGGGACCGCCGTAGGCGTGAATGCGCACGGCTTTCATAGAGGTCATCGCGATCACTCCTCTGGAGCTGCTGGAACGAGGAGCAGAGTATGCACCGGGTCAGTTCTTATCTACATCTCCAGTCCACTTCGACGCCCGACCCATCCTTTACTCCATCTGTAATTCCTTGATCTTGCGCGTCAGGGTATTGCGCCCCCAACCCAACAGCCGGGCCGCATCCTGGCGGTGGCCGCCCGTTTGCTCCAGCGCCGCCCGGATCAGCACCCGCTCAAAATTGGGCAGAGCCGTTTCCAGCAGATTCTGCTCGCCACGGGTCAGGCTCTGGCTGGCCCACAGCCGCAACGCCGCCTGCCAGTCGGGGCCATCCGTCGTCGCCGGCGTCTGTTCACGCAGATCGAGCGGCAAATCGTCCAGATGGATTTCCCGGCCCGACGCCATCACCGTCAGCCAGCGACACAGGTTTTCCAGTTGTCGGACATTCCCCGGCCATTCCAGCCGGCTGAGATAGCTTTCGGTTTCCGGGCGCAGCAGTTTGGATTCAACGCCCAGTTCCCGCGCCGCCTGCGCCAGGAAATGCCGGGTCAGCAGCGGAATATCTTCAGGATGCTTGTTAAGCGACGGCAACTGGATGCGAATGACATTCAGGCGATGAAACAGATCTTCCCGAAACAGCCCGTCGCGCACCCGTTGCTCCAGATTTCGATGGGTGGCGGCGATGACCCGGACATCCACCCGGGTCGGCGTATGGCCGCCCACCCGATAGAATTCGCCCTCGGCCAGCACCCGCAACAGCCGGGTCTGTAATTCCGCCGGCATGTCGCCAATTTCGTCCAGAAACAGGGTGCCGCTATTGGCCTGTTCAAACCGGCCTTGCCGGGTCGCCTGCGCTCCAGTGAAAGCGCCGCGTTCATGACCAAACAGCTCGGATTCCAGCAGATCGCGGGGAATGGCGGCGGTGTTGATCGCGATGAACGGCTGGTTGGCGCGCGGGCTGTGCCGGTGCAGGGCGCGCGCCACCAGTTCCTTGCCGGTGCCGGATTCGCCGGTGATCAGCACCGTGATATTGGAGCGCGACAGCCGGCCAATCGCGCGAAACACTTCCTGCATCGCCGGCCCTTCGCCCACGATCTCGGGCAGGTGCTCGACCGGCTCGCTCGATTCCGCCTGCTGGCGATGGGTCTGACAGGCGCGGCGCACCAGCGCGGCGGCTTCGTCCACGTCGAACGGTTTGGGCAGATATTCGAATGCGCCGCCCTGATAGGCCGATACCGCGCTGTCGAGATCGGAATGGGCAGTCATGATGATGACCGGCAACTCCGGCGCCCGCTCGCGCAGCCGGGCCAACAGTTCCAGACCGCTCATACCCGGCATGCGGATATCGGCGATCACGGCGTCGGGCGCACCCTGGCGCAGCGCGTCCAGCACCCCTGCCGCGCTGCCAAAAGGGGTCACCATCATGCCGTCGCGTTGCAGCGCCTTTTCCAGCACCCAGCGGATGGCATGGTCGTCGTCGATCACCCAAATATGTTCTTTCCTGGTCATCCGGTCTTTCCCAAGGGTAGCAACAGGGTAAAAACAGTCTCGCCGGGCCGGCTGGCGCATTCGATCAGGCCGCCGTGCTGGGCGATGATGTTTTGCGCGATGGACAGGCCCAGTCCCGTGCCATCCGGCCGGCCGCTGATCATCGGATAGAAGATTTGCTCCTGCTGCGCGGGCGGAATGCCGGGACCGTTATCGACGACATCCAGCCGCGCCACCAGCTTGTGGCGCTTGGCGCCGATGGTGTACTGACGTTGCACCCGGGTGCGGAGAGTGATCATCCCCCGCTCGCGTTCACTCAGCGCCTGCGCCGCGTTGCGCACCACGTTCAACACCGCCTGGATCAGCCGGTCGGAGTCGCCCCACAGCAACGGAATGCTGGGGTCGTAGTCGCGCTCGATACGAATGCCGGAATGAGCCTCGGCCTCGACCAGTCCGCAGACCCGTTCCAGAATTTCGTGAATGCTGACCTCACCCTGGCTGGGCAACTGGTTAGGCCCCAGCATCCGGTCCACCAGATTGCGCAGCCGGTCGGCCTCACCGATGATAATGCCAGTGTATTCGCGCAGCGCCGGATCGGGCAGTTCCCGTTCCAGCAGTTGCGCCGCGCCGCGCAGTCCCCCCAGGGGATTTTTGATTTCATGGGCCAGATTGCGCACCAGCGCCCGGGTGGTTTGATGCTGGGCCAGAATATGCTCCTCGCGGTTGATCCGCAGTCGCCAGTCCACTTGCCGGATCTCCAGCAGCAGTTCGGTGGGCGGATCGCCCTCCAGCAGCGGTGCAGCGGTGCAATCGACGGTCACGGTCCGGTCCAGGGGAAAAAGCAGTTGCAGTTCCCGCTCGATGTAGGGATGACCGCTCGCCAGACAGTGCCGTAGTCCGGCAATGAACGATTCCGGGCCGATGATCAGGTCGGGCAACGCCAGCCGGTACGCCTTGCGGAAACTCAGCTCGAACAGCGTCTCCGCCGCTGGATTCATGAAGGCCAGCCGCAGGCGCCGGTCCAGCACCAGCACGGCGATGCTCAGGCTTTCCACGACCCGGCGTTGGTAATTTTTTAGCACGGCAGCCTCGGTTTCAGGGTTTCCATCGGCGATACAGCAAAAACTAAACCAATTCAGTCATTGCGCCTTTCCAATCCGCATAGGCTACGGCTTTAGCATCAGGCGGCTGATCCAGCGCCTGTGGATGGGATCTGCAAGGCGGTCCTGATGCACTAGAGTAGTGCAACGCCACCCCTAATGAAAACGCCCCCAAAGGGGGCGTCGTCATCCATTCAGCCGTCTGGCGGTGCGCGGTCCATGAACTTCAACCGGATCATCAGGGATTGCAGGGCGGAATTCAGTCCGCAACCCGGTTGCAACCGGTACTGCCGTCCTGTCGGATTCAATGCCTGAAGATCATGAACCGTCGCGCTGGCCTGCTACAGGCTGTAGTACAGATCGAACTCGACCGGATGGGTGGTCATGCGCAGCCGGGTCACTTCCTCGTTCTTCAGACCGATGTAGGCGTCGATCAGATCGTTAGTGAACACGCCGCCCTTGAGCAGGAACTCGCGGTCGGCATCCAGCGCGGCCAGCGCTTCGTCGAAGTAGAAGCAGACCTTGGGAATCTGCTTTTCCTCTTCCGGCGGCAGGTCATACAAATCCTTGTCCATCGGCTCGCCCGGATGGAGCTTGTTCTGGATACCGTCCAGACCGGCCATCATCATCGCGGCGAAGGCCAGATACGGATTGGCGGTGGAATCCGGGAACCGCACCTCGATGCGGCGGCCTTTCGGGCTGCTGACATAGGGGATGCGGATCGACGCCGAGCGATTGCGGGCGGAATAGGCCAGCATCACCGGCGCTTCGAAATGGGGCACCAGCCGCTTGTAGCTGTTGGTGGAGGCGTTGGTGAAGGCGTTCAGAGCCTTGGCGTGCTTGATGATGCCGCCGATGTAGTACAGCGCCGCTTCGGACAGGCCCGCGTACTGGTCGCCGGCAAACAGGTTGACCCCATCTTTCGCCAGCGACTGGTGAACGTGCATCCCGCTGCCGTTGTCGCCGACCAGCGGCTTGGGCATGAAAGTGACCGTCTTGCCGTAGCTTTGGGCGACGTTCTGGATCACATACTTCAGCGACTGGACTTCGTCGGCTTTGCGCACCAGGGTATCGAAGGCAACGCCGATTTCGCACTGGCCGGCAGTGGCGACTTCATGATGATGCACTTCCACCCGGAGACCGACCTGCTCCAGGGCCAGGCACATGGCGGCGCGAATATCGTGCAGGGAATCGACCGGCGGCACCGGGAAGTAGCCCCCCTTGATGCCCGGCCGGTGGCCGAAGTTGCCGCCCTCGTAGGCCCGCTCGGAGTTCCAGCCGGCTTCGGAAGAGTCGATCTTGTAGAAGCAACCGCTAATGTCGGCCCCCCAGCGGATGTCGTCGAAGATGAAAAATTCGTTTTCCGGGCCGAAATAGGCGGTATCGGCGATGCCGGTGGATTTCAGATACGCTTCGGCGCGGCGCGCCACCGAACGCGGGTCGCGCTCGTAACCCTGCATGGTGTTGGGTTCGATCACATCGCAGGTCAGCACCACGGTCGGTTCTTCAAAGAACGGGTCGACAAACGCCGTCACCGGGTCGGGCATCAGGATCATGTCCGACTCCTGAATACCCTTCCAGCCAGCGATAGACGAGCCGTCGAACATCTTGCCGTCCTCGAACACATCCTCGTCCACGGCGCTGACCGGCACGGTGACGTGCTGTTCCTTGCCCCGGGTGTCCGTGAAGCGGTAGTCCACAAATTTGATGCCCTTTTCCTCGATCAGCTTCATCACATCGGCAGCATTCATTGTCATTGAGTCCTCGGGTGTGGAAAGAGTCAGTCTTGATTGGGAAACGTCGGTGATCGGTCGTGACGCCTCATGCCCGCCGCAATTGAGCATGAACCATGCCACGGTGCTTTTTTCCCGCAGTGACCGTGAACGGGGTCTACCGGGAACTGGCGGGCCACGGCTACTGCCCCAGTATAGGGCAACAGGCAAAGCCATTGCGCTCTTGCAGGGCAAAACGCGGCTCTGGCCCGCTACGGATAGGGGACGGCGCCCGGCTTATACTGACAGGTGTGCAACTACTCGCGGAGAAACAGATGAAGTTTGAATTCACGGTTCAAAACGTCAAGTGCGGCGGCTGCGCCAGCGCGATTCAAACCGGTTTACGCCAGGATGCCCGAGTCCGGGAGGTCACGGTGGAGACGCCAACGGGCCGGGTTACGGTAGAAGCGGAAGGGGAAATCCGGGCGGAACTGAGCGCGGCGCTGAATGCGCTGGGGTATCCCGAACGGACGGGCTGAGCGCGAAACCCTGCGGTTATGCCGGTTAAGGACGGCGGGCGGGAGACGCTTCTACACGGCGACTCCCGCCCGTGGGCGAAGGATTCGGTAGGTTTAGAAGCGGGTACCCACAGTCAGGCCCAGCACCCAGGGATTGATGTCCACGGTACCGATGCCCACGCCATTCAGCGTGGCGTCGGTGCTGATGCCGATGTAGCGCAGATCGGCGTTCACGAACCAGTTCGGCGCAACATCGATATCAACGCCCAACTGTCCAGCCACGCCCCAGGAATCATCCAGCTCAAGGTTGGCTCCCGCCAGAGCGCCCTTGGTATCAGTATTAAAGAACGTAGTGTAATTCAGACCGAGACCGACATACGGGCGGATAGTGTTTTCCGGCATGAAGTGATATTGCACGGTCAGTGTTGGGGGTAGCTGATCGGTTTCTGCGACAGTGCCCGCGCCTGACAGCGTGATGTCATGCTTGAACGGCAGAGCGGCCAGCAATTCGATACCGATATTGGGGGTCACCATGTAGGTGAAGTTGAAGCCCAGGGTGTAGCCATTGTCCGCATCGAGCGTGGCGCCGGTGCCCAGCACATTGGTCATATTATCGGATTCCGGGAACACCCCGTAAGCGCCAATGCGGAATAGCCAGTTGCCGGCTTCATAGGCTTGGGCGATTCCGCCCAATAACCCGCCCACTAGCGCCATGGATAATGCAGTCTTCGCGATTTTCAGGGCCATCATCATGCTCCTCAGTCGTTCGTTATTGGCGTCAAAAATTGGAAATGCGGCATTCGCACAAAACTATTGTGTACTATGAGCAACAAAAGAGTCAAAAAATAATGTGTTGTATCAATTTCATCCCCAACGGCGTCATTCCTCTTCCAGCGGCGGCAGCACCTGCATGACTTCTTCAAAGGTGGTCAGTCCAGCGGCGATTTGTAAAGCAGCGCTGACCCGCAGCGGGCGCATGCTCTGTTCCGCCGCCCGGCGGCGCAGTTCGGCGGCATCCAGGTCAGGGTGCAGTCGCCGGCGCAGGTCCGGCGTCACGCTCAACAGCTCGTACAGACCGACGCGGCCCAGATAGCCGGTATTGCGGCATTCCGGGCAACCGCACGGGGCGCGAATGGCGGTGGGTTTCGGCAGCGGCCAGGGCCGAATCAGCGCTTCCCACAACGCATCGTCGATCTGGCCGTCTTCCTTGCAATGCGGGCACAGGGTGCGCACCAGCCGTTGCGCCATGACCCCGATCAACACGTTCTGGATCAGATAATGGGGCACGCCCAGATCGAGCAGTCGGGTAACCGCCGAGGCGGCGTCGTTGGTGTGCAGGGTAGAGAGCACCAGATGGCCGGTCAGCGCCGCTTGCACCGCCATCTGCGCCGCTTCCAGATCACGGATCTCGCCCACCATGATGATGTCGGGATCCTGACGCAACAGGGTGCGGATGCCCTGGGCGAAGGTCAGGTCAATCGTCGACTGGACCTGCATCTGATTGAGTTCCGCCACCACCATTTCGATGGGATCTTCCACGGTGCAGACGTTGACTTCGGGCCGGGCCAGATGCTTGAGCGTGGTGTACAGCGTGGTGGTCTTGCCGGAGCCGGTCGGTCCCGTCACCAGCACGATGCCGTGCGGCCGGGCGATCATCGCCCGCCAGGCGGCTTCCTCGGCGGGGGCGAAGCCGAGTTGACCGAAATTTTTGGTCACGGTGTCCGGGTCGAAAATGCGCAGCACGCACTTTTCCCCGAACGCGGTCGGCATGGTGGACAGGCGCAATTCGATTTCGCGGCCCGCGGGCGTCCGGGTTTTGATCCGGCCATCCTGGGGCCGGCGTTTCTCGGCCACGTCCATCCGGCCCAGAATCTTGATGCGGCTGGTGACGGCGTTCATCACCGCTGGCGGCAGTTGATAAATGGCGTGCAGCACGCCATCGATGCGGAAGCGGATCCGGCCCTGCTCGCGGCGCGGTTCGAGATGAATATCGCTGGCGCGCTGGGAAAAGGCGTATTGCAGCAGCCAGTCCACGATCTGCACGATGGGCCGTTCATCGGCGCTCAGCTCGCCGCGCCGGCCCAGTTCCAGCAACTGCTCGAAGTTGAGAATCCCCGAAGCCGGCTCCAGCGACCCGCGCAGCGCGCCGCGCACCGAACGCGACACCCCGTAAAATTCCAACTGGTAACGGTTGATGTCCAGCGGATTGGCGATGACCCGATCGATGTCCTTGCGCAGGGTCTGCCGCAGCACGTCACGCCACTCGGTCAGGTACGGTTCGGTGGTGGCGAACACCACGCGATGTTCGTCGGTCGCCACCGGCAGAATGTGGTAGCGAGCGGCGTAGTCGTAGGAAACGAACGGCAGCAGCCGCTCAACGGCGGCGATATCCAGTTTGAGCGGATCAATCCGCAGATACGGCAGGCCCACTTTGCCGGCCAGCCACTCGGTCAGCAGTTCCAGACTCAGCGCCTGATGCGGCGGTTGGAGATAGTGCAGTTTCTTGTTGGCGATCACTACCAGGGGATGCAGTTCGCCGCGTTCCGTGCGGAGTTCCGCGCTGACCCGGTCGCTGTCGGCGGGGGCTACCAGACCGTCGGCGACCAGATCATCCAGCACTTCCTTCAGGCTCAGGCGATGCGCGGGGAGACGCGCGCGCGACGAGGGGGTGGAACGGGGATCGCCGCCGGTCAGGGGATGGCTGACGGGCGTGGCCAGCACCGGTCGACTCACAGCGTTTCCAGTTTGGCGTAAGCGACCACCAGCCACTTGGCGCCACCCGTCTGGGGAAAGTCAATCCGCGCCCGGGCATGGTAGCCGGCGCCCTCGACCTCGCGCACCACGCCTTCGCCGAACTTGGCGTGGCGCACCCGCTGGCCGGGCCGCAGACCGCCCGGTACAGGCGCGGGCGCTGAGGACGCAGGCCGGGATTCCGGCGCGGGCGGGGAGCGGCGTTTGGCGCGCACGTCGTGCGTCAATTCCTCGGGGATTTCCCGGACAAAGCGCGAGGGCGATGAACAGTTTTCCCGCCCGTACAGGGTGCGCCGCTCGGCGTGGCACAGATACAGTTGCCGCTGGGCGCGGGTGACGCCGACATAAGCCAGCCGCCGCTCTTCCTCCAACTGCCGCGCTTCCGCTATCGAGCGGCTGTGGGGAAACAGCCCTTCCTCCAGCCCGACCAGGAACACCAGCGGGAATTCCAGACCCTTGGCCATATGCAGGGTCATCAATTGCACGCTGTTGACGCCACCTGCACCCTGCCCCTGGCCGGATTCCAGCGTAGCGTGGGCCAGAAAGGCGTTCAACCAGTCCGGCGCATCGGGATCAATGCCGACCACCACCGGGTCCGCCTGCTGGATAAAGTCGCTGCTGGCGTTGACCAGTTCTTCCAGGTTCTCGGCGCGCAGTTCGCCCTTGTCCACCTTGTCTTGCTGGTACATCGCCAGCAACCCGCTGCGGGTGATGACCTGGGCGACCTGCTCAGGCAAGGGTTGCGCGCGGCTGTCCTGATCCAGCGTCTCGATCAGGTGCAAAAAGCCGCGCACTGCGCTGGCGGCTCGCCCACTCAGACCGCCGGTCGTCAACAGGCTTTGTGCGGCTTGCCACAGCGAACTGGCCCGGACGCGCGCGGTTTCGCGCAGCAGATCCAGCGTGCGTTCGCCAATGCCACGCGGCGGGTGGTTGACCACCCGTTCAAACGAAGGATCGTCGTCGCGGTGGGCCACCAGCCGCAGATAGGCCAGGGCATCCTTGATTTCCGCCCGCTCGAAGAAGCGCAGTCCGCCATAAATCCGGTACGGCAGCGCCGCACCGATCAGGGTTTCCTCAAACACCCGCGACTGAGCATTGGAACGGTAGAGAATCGCCGCATCGCGGGGCTGGCCGCTCTTTTCCACCCACTGGCGGATGCGTTCGACCACAAACCGCGCTTCGTCAATTTCGTTGAAAGCGGCATAGATCTGAATCGGCTCACCGTCATCGCCGGCAGTCCACAGATTCTTGCCCAGCCGGCCCGTATTGTGCGCGATCAGGGCGTTAGCGGCCTTGAGAATGTGATGGGTAGAGCGGTAGTTCTGTTCCAGGCGGAGGGTTTGCGCACCGGGGAAGTCGTCGGCGAACTTTTGAATATTCTCGACCTTGGAACCCCGCCACCCGTACACGCACTGGTCGTCATCGCCGACGATGAACACGTCGCCCCGCCCGCCCGCCAGCAACCGCACCCATTGATATTGAATGGTGTTGGTGTCCTGGAATTCGTCCACCAGCACATGCTGGAACCGTTCCCGGTAATGCGCCAGCAGCTCGGGCTGATCACGCCACAATTCGTAGGCGCGCAGCAGCAGTTCGCCGAAATCCACCAGTCCGCCGCGCTCGCATTCCTGCTGATAGACGGCGTAAATGTGCCGGTACTGGCGCTGGGTCGGTTTGCCGTCGTCGCTCAGATCGGCGGGACGCTGGCCTTCATCCTTGCAGCGGTTGACAAAACCGGCGCAGGAAGACAGCGGCCATTTCTTCTCATCCAGATTCAGGCCGCGCAGCACCCGTTTCAGCAAGCGAGTTTGATCGTCGCTGTCGAGAATCTGGAAAGCGCGCGGCAACCGGGCTTCCTGCCAGTGCTGGCGCAGCAGGCGATGAGCGATGCCGTGAAAGGTGCCGATCCACAATCCGCCGAGGGGTTGGTCCAGCATCGCCTCGACCCGGCCCCGCATTTCAGCAGCGGCCTTGTTGGTGAACGTCACCGCCAGAATCGACCAGGGCGAAGCGTTCTCCACCGCCAGCAGCCAGGCAATGCGCCGGGTCAACACCCGCGTTTTGCCGCTGCCGGCCCCGGCCAATACCCGCAGAGGACCCAGCGGCGCGGTTACCGCCTGGCGCTGGGGTTCGTTGAGATCATCGAGAATCCAGGAAACGTCCATGGCCGGCGATTCTAGCAGAATCAGTCCAGGGCGGGCGGGGGATGGATTGGTCGCGGTGGTGGCCAGCCGCGATGGGTATCTCACGTTTCCGGTTCAACGCAGGGTGGGAGTTGTCTCCAGCGACAGCCCGGCGATCATCTCCAGAGCGCAGTCGAGCGTGGGATAAGTCAGGGCGAAGCCGGGAGCGGAACCGACCCAGCGGGTGAGGGCGATCAGCTTGTCCTGCGTGAGTTCGGCGATGACGGACTGCGCCTCGACCAGGCCCCGCAACACTCGTACCGGGTCCAGGGTTTCCAGGGCGGCTTCCTGATCGGGCTGGTAGCGGGGGAACAGAAAGGCGGCAGTGGGGAGTGGTCCCCGGTGGATGGGGCCAAGCGGCGGCGGAAAACGCACCGGTCGACCGGCGCGCTCGATGAGCGGGGCGCGATCCAGGTCGGGCAGCCACGGCGCCAGCACCGACCAACTACCCGCTTTCAGGCACAGGCTCATACCGAGACCCAGCAATTGACCCTCGGTAGTGACCGGCACCACGTCGTCGCTCAACAACTCCCACCCGTTGGCGTTCAGAGCGGCGGCCAGGGTAGTTTTGCCCGCGCCGCCGGGACCAATCAGCAACACGCCCCGACCGGATCGGCTGACTCCGGCGGCGTGCAGCACCAGCAAGCGCTGGTCGGTGGCGCAGGCGGCTTCTACCAGTTCGGCCACGGTTCGGGCGATGGCCGCATCGGGGGTGTCGCCAGCGACGATGAGCGCTTCGTCCACAAACAGTTGCCAGTCGGTGGCGATGCCCGCCAAGCGCAGGCGGGTATGGATGGGACCGTCGGGTTCGATTTGCAGATGCGCGATGAGCGGAGCCAGCCTTACGGCCAGTTCGGGATCGGCGACGGTCAGGGCGATCCGCCGGTCGGCCAGACGCAGGATCCAGGTTGGAGCGGCGGTCTCGACGCCCATGGCGCGTTGCCAATCGTCGAGCAGATTGGCGATGTCAGCGCGCGCCTGCACCAGCGGAAGCTGGAACCGCGCCGCCAGGAGTTCAGCCATTTCTTCGCGGCGTAAACCGGCGCGGTAGCTCCGCCAGATCCACGCGGCCAGCGGGTTCAACACCCGCAGGGTTTGGCCGCGTTGCGGGCCGGGCTGAGCCAGCACCAGATGGTCGCCGAGCGGCGCGCTCAGCATCTTCGAAGATTCACCTTAAAAACATTCATCAGGAGGAGGATTAGCTTGACAAGGATCAAATGGACCACTAGCCGCTGCTCTTCTGGGCGTGAGCATGAAGGTCATGATGACCGGCGCGGTGTAGGCCAGCTTGCCGAGTTTTTCCAGGGCCTCGCGGCGGTCACGGTCGATCGCTTCCAGGCCGGTCGGATCGAGGGTTACGGGGTCTGAAGGATTCAGCTTGGGATCGTCGGACATAAAGTTCACCTGCGATAAATACCCTCCCCCTGCCGAGGGAGGGGAGTGGAAAGGATTGAACGCCTGTTGGGGACTTACCGCTCTGCTTGGCCGGTGTAGCGCCAAGTGAAATGGCTGACCGCGCGGTGCAGGGTAATCGGGACACCTTCCTTCTGGAGGAAATGCGGATCGCTGGCTGGGTAGCGGGCGCCGGTGTCCTCGTCGAGCAGCGTCGAGCGACTCAGGATCGCGGGCGGGCCTTCCAAACGTAGCTGGACGAGGCGGCCCGGTTCGTTGGTGCGGATTTCAAAGCGCCAACTGGCGGCGGGCAAGCCGCGATGGGTGGGGCGGTAGTCGCTGGCATAGTCGCCGGCGCGGGCACCCCAGTCCTGGTGCGGGAAGACCACGCTTAGGGAGGGAGCCGAATCGTCCGCCGCCAAGTCCGGCGGACCTTGCTCCGGCGGCAGATCCAGCAGATCGTAGCTGTCGTAGCCGACCTGAGCATCGGCCAGTTGGCCAAACACCAGTTCCGCACCATTCGGTTCAAGGCTGATCTCTTCGACCCGCAACCGCACGGACCAAGCCCGGCCAGCCTGGAAGTCCCGACCGTGGGCCTCGCGCCGAGCTTCCCGCTCGCTTTCGCCGATGACCTCGCGCCCGCGCCGACCCAGAATCTGGGCGGATTCCTCGTCTGGTTCGACAGCCACCGCCGGGGCGATTAGCCCGTCCAGCAAGCGGCTCCAGATCGGGGCAGGCGAAGCTGGGGCGTAATCGGCTACCGAGTCGGTCGGGTGCGGCGCTTGGCTGGTCTTGGGCAGGGCCGGGATCAGCAGCTTGACCGTTTTGCCGTCACTGACGGGTTTAACTTCCACCTGAATCCCTTGCCAGGGTTGCAGCACGCCGATCTTGCCGGGAGTGATGTCGTCAAACGTGGCGTAGTTGTTGGTGTTGGCGGTGTTCTTCCAAACCCAGTACTGGTTGTTGACATAGGTCTGGGCGGCCGAGGGCACGTAGGCGACAGGAGTGCTCCCATCATCCACCTCGATCCGCACGTCCCACCACGCGACCGGATAGGGCAGCGGGAAGCTGATCTGGTTGTAACGGAGGCGGTCGCTGAAGGATTTCAGAGTGATTTCGTAACAGCCGACCGTGGAGGGGCAGCGGGGGTTGGTTGTGACGAGAGGGGTAGTGGTAGCCTGGGCGTTGGCGATGCCAAGATTCTTGATGCCGACATTCTTGTGCTTGATCCAGTAGCCAACCCCTTGGACCAGCGGCGAATTGATGTCTGATATGAAGGTGTCCACATAGGTGACGTCATTGCGCTGGTAGACCCGCCAGACGGTGTTGTAGGCACCCAGGTCGTCGTCGCCAAACACGCCGGCGATGGTGGAGGCGGTCGGGTTTGCCGGCAGGCCGACCAGACCCCAGAACGTCGGATTCAGCGGCGAGTACTCACCCCAGGAACTGATGGGGTTTAGAGTTGTATCGTCCACACCTACCAAGACGAGGCGGTCGCCGGACCAAGTAACGCCGTGCCAATTGGTGTTGCCACTGGTGGCGGAGGTCCAACTGCTGCCATCGGCGCTGGTGAGCACCGTTCCCGCCGTCCCGACCACTCGGAACTGGCGGCCAGTCCAGGTGACACCGTACAGATTGGCGCTGCCGACGGTTTGCTCGGTCCAACTGGCGCCGTCGGTGCTGGTCAAAATCGCGCCGCCGGTTCCGACCGCGACGAACCGTGTCCCCGACCAGGCGATGTCCTGGAGGTGAGCGCTGGTGGACGGGGTAACGGCACTCCAGGCAAGTCCGTTGGCGCTGGTCAGAATCGTCCCGGCATCACCGGCCGCGACGAATTGGTTGCCGCCCCAGGTCACGCCATTGAGCGGATTGCTTCCGACAACTTGGGAGTTCCAGACCGTACCGGTGGCGTCGGTGCTGACGAGGATCGTGCCAGCGTGGCCCACCGCTACGAAGCGGCCGCCGCCCCAAGTCACATCGTACAACGGAGCGTTGCCAACGCTGGAACCTGTCCACCCACTGCCCGTGGGGCTGATAAGGATCGTACCTGAATCACCCACCGCCACGAAGAGTTGCCCGGACCAAGCCACGCCGTTGAGGGCGTTGGAGTTGAGGGGTGTGGACGTTCGGGGGGTCCAGCTCGCGCCATCCAGACTGGTGCGAATCACGCCGCCCTCCCCCACCACCACGAACTGGTTACCCGACCAGGCGACGTTGTGCAGGCTGGCCAGACCGACGAGGATATCGCCCGTGGCTTGCGTGGCGGGTAGATAAAGGATGCTACCGGCCTGGTCGGCAGTGACGGTGCAGGTTCCAATGGCGCCATAGCTGACCGTGGCGCCACCGACCGTGCAGATCGTGGGTGTGGTCGCGCCGAAGACCACCGGGTTGCCGGAGCCGCCGCCGGTGGCGCTGAGCGTCGCCGAGCCGCTGACCACGCCGGTGGCCGGGGGATTGAAATTGGTGATGGTTTGCGGGTCGCGGTTGACGGCGACCTGATAGGCGGGGCTGGCGTTGCGGAAGTGGATATAGCCAATGTTCTCGCCCCAGGCGTAGCCGTCGAACACGCCGGTAGCGTCGATGGTGACTTGACTGTAGGTGGTTTGGAAATTGATCCAGCCGGCGTTCTCGCTCCAGGCGTAGCCGGACAGGCCACCGTTGCCGTTGTGGTTGACGCCGTAGGTGGTGTTGGAATTGTTAGCGTAGGTATGCGCCCCGCCGCCGCTGTGGCTGCCGAGGCGAATCCAGCCGATGTTCTCGGCCCAGACGTAGCCTTCCAGGTGATCGGCGTAGATTTGGACGCTGGCGCTGTTGTTGGCTGAGTTGAAGTTGAGCCAACCAGCGTTTTCCGACCAGGCGTATTTGTTGGTGGTGCTGATCCCGGCGGCGAGCAGGGCGGGACTGACGAGAATCCCGGCCAAGCCGATCAGGCCCAGGCGCGACAGCAGAGCGAAACGCAACATGGGATTCCTCACTCAGTTAAAAGCAGTACAAGAACTCCCCTCTCCCCGGATGGGAGAGGAGCCGGGGGTGAGTGGGCAAAATCGCCGCCGGGGGGCATGCCCCCCAGACCCCCCAAAGGGTCGAATAACCCAAGCATCGAAGCGCCTCATAGTCCACCTCGCACCGGCCACACACGGCCACTGTTTACCTTGAGGGATGGGGACACGCCGCCTAAGCTAATGCTTACGATCCACGCCTGAGTGGGATCGAACGCAAGCGATGTCGACGACCAGTAGTCGCCGCCCGGAGTGTTTGTGAAAGGATGGTCGACTGGCAACGCAGGGCTGCCTCGCGTGTAGTCAATCAGCGACTGCAATTCATTGCGATTGGGCAAGCGCCACTGGCCAGCGGTGGAACCGTCGTTGAGGCCACAATTCGTGCTTGCCAATCCGTTGGCTGACGACAGCGCATTGGTCCATGTCTGTAAACCAAAGCAATTGGCATTCGTCAGCCAAATCAGCCCGGTCACGCTGTCAGTCACAGTGCCGTTGCCATTGTTGGTGAAGCGGGTCGCCGCCGACGTGATGATGGGGGCTATTGGTGCGGGTGGCGCGGCAGGCGCGTCCAGGGCGGTGAGTCCGGCGAGCCACCCGAACCCGAGGACAGCCAGGAACCGACGACGCGGGGCGAAACAGGGCAAGCGATGGGTCATGGGGCATTCTCCAGAGCAGGTTGTTGATCAATCAGGGCGTGGGGAGACGGGTTCACCCCTCACCCCCGGCCCCTCTCCCAACGGGCGAGGGGAGTTTTCTGTATTCCCCTCCTTAGCCAAGGAGGGGTGGCCCGAAGGGCCGGGGTGGTTCGCCGGGTGAGGGGAGACAACCGCCCTTACTCCCGGCCCCTCTCGCACAAGGGGAGAGGGGGAATCCGTTATCTTGGCGCTCGGTCCACGCCACGCGCCGTTCGCGTAGAGGCCCCAGCCGGACCCCGCGATCCAGGCGCGGGGTGCGGTCATGGGCGATGGGGCTGGACGACGCAGCGGGATTTGATCCCAGGGCCGGGAGACACGCCCCCCGGGCCCCCAAAAAGGGCCAAAGGCCCGAAGCATCCAAGCGCCTCATTGTCCACCTCGCACCAGCCAGACGTAGAGGATGCCGGTCGCCTTAGTAACGTCGGCCAGAGCGCCGCCGCTGAGGTACACCCCCCACGCATTGAGAGTAAAGGGTGCCCACGACGTAGACGACCAGTAGCCGTCGGACCGGACGGTCGTGAAGGGATCTCCCTCTATCCATCTAGCCGTGCCAGCGGTATTGGGGATAGCAGGGTTGCCAAACCCCGAATGAATCAGGCTGCTCAATTCCTTGATGGTGGGCAAGCGCCATCGGCCGGCGGCGGAGCCGTCGCTGAGGCCGCAACTCCCGCTCGCCAACGCCGCCGCCCAAGCCAAGGCCGCAGTCCACAGTTTTGCTCCGCCACAATCCGCATGTTGCAGCCACACCAGCCCGGTCAGGTTGTCGGTGACGGTACCGTTGCCGTTGTTGGTGAAGCGCGGGTTGGGCCAAGTTGCGCCTTTTTGCAAGTTGCCATCGTCGCCGCCGGCATAAGGAGTCGTCTGGCCGGTCTTCGCCACTGGGAACGGTGCGGAAAGCGTTGCGCCGGCGTACGTACCGGCCACACCGAAGATGCTGACGCCGGATTTGATGTTGGGGGCGGCAAGGTCAGTATCCACCGTCGCCAGATTAAAGGCGTTGTAATAACCGGCGCTCTGGCTGGTCGTGGCGGCGTTCATCGTTTGGGTCACCATGCTGCCGGTCTTCGCCCCCCATGCCCCGCTGGTCAGCCCCCAAAAGGTTTTACCGCTGAGCACGTCGGCGGCCGTGGCGCCGTTCGCGTCCAGCGCCGGCATACGGTTCATAATTTCAGTCAACGTGTGCATCGTGCTCCCCGGCCCCGCCGCCGGTTCCGCGAACGCGCCAGGACGCGGAACGCCCGCCGTCCCCGCATTCAGCCGGTTATAAAGGTCTTGCAGGGTATACATGGCGCTACCCGCAGCATCCGGCGCGGCGGGGGCGTTGAGATTGCCCGCCGCCGCCGGGCCAGCGAGGGTACATCCACAAATCAGGATTAACAGGGGGCGAGAAATCATACGACAGTCCTCCAGTCAGGGCAGACGATCCTTGGAAACTTCAGGCGTAACCGTTCACTCCCCTCGAATGCCCTTCCCCGTAAGGAAGAAATGTCATCGATAGGGGCTAAGAGCTGTTAACTCTATAAGCTAAATGTAAACCGGGGGGGGGGAAGTCAAGCTTATGTTTCATGAAAACAGAAGGAACAAAAGGCTTTTGGAAGGGAGAGCGGAGCGAAGGTGTCGTGGTTAAGGGGTTACGGTATCGACCACCCCGAATCGGTCATTTGATCTTTAAGAGACTGCGGATTTCAGCATAGACGGGGCAGATTTCTTACACATCCACGGGAGCCGCGCCCCCCATGTTATGCTCGCATTCAACCTCCCGCCGCCCCTGCTCCTGTCCCGTCTCCCGGAGTCCCGCCATGCGTTTTTTCAACACCAAAAGCCCGGTTCGACCCGACGACCATTACTGCCTGCCACCTCTGCACCGCTGGGATTTAGATGAAGTCCTGACGCTGATCGACCAGAAGAAATATTTCCTGCTGCACGCTCCCCGTCAGACGGGCAAAACAAGCTGTCTGCTGGCGTTGATGGATCATCTCGGAGCCGCCCGGTGACGATGGACCTGATCGATGCTGGAACCTGCCCTTCGCCGCCCGCCCCGGAGACCGCCCCATGACCCGCCAGAAACTTCCCATCGGCATTCAGACGTTCGCCAAGCTGCGTGAAGAGAACTGTTACTACGTCGACAAGACCGCCTTTGCCTTGCAACTGATCGCGGAGGGAACGCATTACTTTCTCTCCCGTCCCCGCCGGTTTGGCAAATCGCTGTTTCTGGACACCCTCGCGGAACTGTTCGCCGGCAACGAGCCGCTGTTTCGCGGGCTGTACGCGCAAGACCGCTGGGACTGGGCCAAGTCCTGCCCGGTCATCCGGCTGAGCTTCGGCGGCGGGGTGCTCAAAAGCCGTTCAGAGCTGGAACAGAAAATCCGTGAACTGCTCGACATCAATCAGGTAGCGCTGGGTCTCCGCTGCGCGCAACCGACGACCTCGGGTTGCTTTGGCGAGTTGATCCGTAACGCTCACGCCGCCACCGGGAAACGGGTAGTGATCCTGGTGGATGAATACGACAAGCCGATCCTGGACAATCTGACTGAACCGGAGAGCGCCCGTGCAATTCGCGATGGACTGCGCAATCTGTATTCGGTGATCAAGGATTCCGACGCCCACGTCCGTTTCGCCTTCCTGACCGGGGTGTCCAAGTTCAGCAAGGTCAGCCTGTTTTCCGGGCTGAACAACCTGCGTGACCTCACGGTATCGGCGGCGTATTCCGCGATTTGTGGCTATACCGAGGCCGATGTGGACACGGTGTTCGCCGCTGAGCTGGAGGGTCTGGACCGCGAGCAGATCCGCGCGTGGTACAACGGCTACAACTGGACCGGGGAAGCGGTGTACAACCCCTTCGATCTGCTGCTGCTGTTCAAGGAACGCCAGTTCAAACCGTGGTGGTTTGAAACCGGCACCCCGACTTTTCTCATTGATTTGCTCACCGAACGAGAAAGCTGGCTACCCCAACTGGGGCGACTGGATACCGATGCCGACCTCCTGTCGACCTTTGATGTAGGCAACCTTCCCACCGAGGCGCTGATGTTCCAGGCCGGGTATCTGACCATCGACCGTGAGGAAGAAATCAGCGGTAGCTACTTCTACCGCCTGCGTTACCCCAACCGCGAGGTGTATCAGAGTCTCAATAGCTGCCTGCTGCGGGCGTGGACGCCGGATGCGCAAGCCGAAGTGCGCCACCGCAAATCGTTGCATCGGTTGCTGCTGGCCAATGACTTTGCCGCGCTGAAACACCTGTTTACCGCCTTCTTCGCCAGCATCCCGGCGGACTGGTATCGCAAAACCCCGATTGCCCGCTACGAGGGCTATTACGCCAGCGTGTTCTATGCCTACTTCGCTTCGCTGGGGCTGGACATTACCCCCGAAGACGCCAGCAATCACGGTCGCCTCGACATGACCGTGCGGTTCAACAGCCAGATTTATCTGTTCGAGTTCAAGGTGGTCGAACTGGCGCCGGAGGGGCGAGCGTTACAGCAGATCAAGGATCGAGGCTATGCGGAGAAATACCGCGCCGCCGGCGAGCCGATCCATCTGATCGGGGTTGAGTTCAGCCGGGAGAGTCGGACAGTAGTGGGGTTTGAGGTGGAAACCCGGTAGGCCCGCGCGTCCACCCGTCAGTGGCGAGCGTCCCACTGTTTCCGAAATGCTCAGGACAACTACACGCCCAAGCGCGGCAACTACCCCCGATGCCCGCATCAAGTTCAGACGGCTTTCACAAATCCAAACATGACAGTCCACTACCACGAACCGATCAAACCACCCCGGCGCTTCGGGCCGCCCTTCGTTTACAAGGGGCTTTATTTCCCACCCGGCGCGAATGCGCGGGCAATCTATGGTGGAATAGCCATCGGCGCTACACTTAGCGCCCCGATTTCCACCACCTCCGTTCGCTGGTCGCCATGGCTGATGCTTTCCTGATCGCTGGCGTGGACGAAGCCGGGCGCGGTCCTCTGGCCGGTCCGGTCATCGCTGCCGCCGTTATTCTCGATCCCACCCATCCCATCGCCGGGCTGGCCGATTCCAAAATCCTGAGCGAACGCCGCCGCGAATACCTGGCGGGGGTCATTCGCGCTCATGCGCTGGCCTGGGCGCTTGGGCGCGCCGATGTCGCGGAAATTGACCGGATCAACATCCTGCACGCTTCATTGCTGGCGATGCGGCGGGCGGTCGATAATCTGCGCATTACGCCCGATCAGGCGCTGGTGGACGGTAATCGCTGCCCAGCGCTGGCCTGTCCCTGCCGGGCCATTGTCAGGGGCGACGCCACCGAACCGGCCATCAGCGCCGCGTCCATTTTGGCCAAGGTCGCCCGCGACGCCGAACTGCGCCAACTGCATGACCGCTATCCCGCCTACGGCTTCGCCCGGCACAAAGGTTATCCGACCGCCGTCCATCGGGATGCCTTGCGCCGTTTCGGCCCCTGTCCCGAACATCGCCGCTCCTTTGCTCCGGTCGCTGCGGTGCTGCAAACCGCTGTCATCGAAGAATGATCATGACTGCGCCGTTCGTTCATCTGCGCCTGCATACCGAATATTCCCTGGTCGATGGGCTGATTCGCATCAAGAGTCTGGTCAAACAGGTCGCCGCCGCCGGGATGCCTGCGGTAGCGGTGACCGACATGAGCAACCTGTTTGCGCTGATCAAGTTCTACAAGGCGGCGCTGAGTGCGGGGGTCAAGCCCATCGTCGGGGTGGAGACCTGGGTGCAACGGCCGGGTGGAGAACCCTCCCGCCTGGTGCTGCTGTGTCAGAATCTGGAAGGCTACCGCCATCTCACCCGCCTGGTGAGCCGCAGCTATCTGGAAGGTCAGCAGCGCGGGGTTCCCATTCTCAATTGGGCGTGGCTGAAGGGAAATACCGACGGCTTGATTGCCCTGTCCGGCGGATGCGAGGGTGAACTGGGCCAGGCGTTGCTCAACGACCGGCTAGACCAGGCGGAAGCCGGGCTGGCGGAGTGGCAGCAACTGTTCCCGAACCGGTTCTACCTGGAAATTCAGCGCACCGGACGGTCCCGGGAAGAGGATTATCTGAACGCCGCAGTGGACTTGGCGGCGGCGACCGGAACGCCGGTGGTGGCGACCAACGAAGTCTGTTTTCTCCAGCGCGAGGATTTCGAGGCGCATGAGGCGCGGGTGTGCATCCACGATGGCGCGACTCTGGGCGATCCCCGCCGGCCGCGCCGCTACAGCGACCAGCAATATTTGCGCACCCCGGCGGACATGGCGGAACTGTTCGCCGATCTGCCGGAAGTGCTGGAAAACAGCGTCGAAATCGCCCGCCGCTGCAACCTGCGGCTGGAACTGGGCAAAAACGTGCTGCCGGACTTTCCGACGCCGGACGGGATGAGCGCCGCCGCCTATTTCACCGCCCAGGCCCGGACCGGGCTGGAACAGCGGTTGCCGCGACTGCTGGATCTGGAAGCGCCCGATTTTGCCGTGCGCCGCCAGCCTTACGATGAACGGCTGGAAACCGAGCTGAAGGTCATCATCCAGATGGGCTTCCCCGGCTACTTCCTGATCGTCGCCGATTTCATCCAGTGGGCGCGCGCGCAGGGGGTGCCGGTCGGGCCGGGACGCGGCTCCGGCGCGGGGTCGCTGGTGGCCTATGCGCTGGGCATCACCGATCTGGATCCGCTGGCCTACGATCTGCTGTTTGAGCGGTTCCTGAATCCCGAACGGGTCTCCATGCCGGATTTTGACATTGATTTCTGCATGGAAGGCCGCGACCGGGTGATCGAGTACGTCGCCCAGCGCTATGGCCGTGACCGGGTCTCGCAGATCGCCACGCACGGCAGCATGGCGGCCAAGGCGGTGGTGCGCGACGTGGGCCGGGTGCTGGGCCATCCCTACGGCTTTGTCGACCGCATCGCCAAGCTGATTCCCTTTGAACTGGGCATGACGCTCGACAAGGCCATCGAGCAGGAAGCCGAGTTGCGCCGGCTGTATGAGCACGATGAAGAAGTGCGCACGCTGATTGATCTGGCCCGCAAGCTGGAAGGTCTGGCGCGCAACGTGGGCAAGCACGCCGGCGGGGTGGTGATCGCGCCGACCAGCCTGACCGATTTTTCGCCGCTGTACTGCGAAGCGGGCGATCAAAGTGTGGTCACCCAGTTCGACAAGGATGACGTGGAAGCCGCCGGACTGGTGAAGTTCGACTTTCTGGGCTTGCGCACCCTGACCATCATTGACTGGGCTGTGCAGACCGCCAACCGGCAGCGCGCGGCCAGGGGCGAACCGCTGCTGGATATTGCCGCGTTGCCATTGAATGACCCGCCGACCTTTGACTTGCTCAAGCGCTATCAGACCACGGCGGTCTTCCAGCTCGAATCCAGCGGTATGAAAGATCTGATCCGCCGCCTGCAACCGGACTGCTTCGAGGAGATCGTGGCGCTGGTGGCCTTATTCCGGCCCGGCCCGCTGCAATCGGGCATGGTGGATGATTTCATCGACCGTAAGCATGGCCGCGCCCGGATTGAATATCCCCACCCCGCTTTAGCTCCAATCCTTAAACCGACTTATGGCGTCATCCTTTATCAGGAACAGGTGATGCAAATTGCCCAGGTCCTGTCCGGCTATACCCTCGGCGGAGCGGATTTGCTCCGTCGTGCAATGGGCAAGAAAGACGCCGAAAAAATGGCCAAGGAGCGGGATGGATTCGTGAAAGGCGCTGTGGAACGCCAGGCCGATCCGGAAACGGCGTCTCATATCTTTGATTTAATCGATAAGTTCGCGGGATATGGTTTTAATAAAACACTGGCGAAAACCACAAGGGTTATTACAATTCATGGAATTAAACGAATAATAGATTGTAAGGCAGGGGATCCAGTGCTTGCCTTTAACCGGGATGGTTCAATAACTTGTACTCAAGTCCTGGCATTGCATGATCACGGTTTAGTTCCATTATGGGAAGTTGAATTTGATGACGGTACCCGCGAACGATGTACCCTCGATCATAAATGGCTTACTCGCCATGGACAACTCCCTCTCTGGCATATCATCCAAATGGGTGAGCCAGTGTCGGGAATCCCAGCCTACCCAACATGCAATACCTATCGACCAGAGATCGAGTTCGATTTTTCGGGAAAAACGGCGGGCGATTCACGTTGCGACTTGCAAGACTATAATTCATATCGATACGATGCATTAACACTATCGGGAAGCAGCAAAAAAGACTTCGTCACGTCCGGAGATTTAGAACCCACAATCTGTGCTTCTCATCCAACATTCTTGGCGACTGATTCATCTATCGATGGAAAGTTTCAAGAGCCACACGGGCCAATTGATTTCACTGTCGCTCGAATCACTCCAAAACATGATCAAAGATACCGGCTGGCAAGGCATACGATATTTCGGCGCCCTATACGGTTAACGTTCTTGGGGTTGGATCAAGGTTATGATCTTGAAGTAGATCATCCAGAGCACAATTTTTTACTTGCGTCTGGGCTGTGCTGTTCTAATTCCCACTCCGCCGCTTATGCCTTGGTGTCTTATCAGACCGCCTGGCTGAAGGCGCATTATCCGGCGGCGTTCATGGCGGCGGTGCTGTCCTCGGATATGGACAAGACCGACAAGGTCGTGGTGTTCATCGAGGAATGCCGCCGCATGGGTCTCAAGCTGGCGTCGCCGGACATCAATGTTTCCGAATACCGCTTCACCGTGGGCGAATCCGGCGCTATTCACTATGGCTTGGGCGCAATCAAGGGTGCGGGCGAGGGCGCCATTGAAGCGCTGGTGCAAGAGCGGGAACGGTGCGGGCCGTACCGCGATCTGTTCGATCTGTGCCAGCGAGTGGATTTGCACAAACTCAACCGCCGGGTGCTGGAAGCGCTGATCCGTTCCGGGGCGTTCGATCCGCTGGGTCCGAATCGGGCGACGCTGGCGGCGCAATTGCCGGAGGCGCTGCAACTGGCCGAGCAGCATTCCCGCAACGACGCCGCCGGCCAGAATGATCTGTTCGGACTGGCCGCCGCGCTTGAGAAAACGCCGGCTCGCCCGCTGCATATCGCCAAGGTTCCCGAGTGGGGCGAGGAGGAGCGCTTGCGGGGTGAGAAGGAAACGCTGGGCGTTTATCTGACCGGTCACCCCATCCGGCGGGTGGCGGCGGAACTGGCCGCGCTCCGTGTCACCCGCTTGCATGACCTGGCCGAAAATGGCGGTTCCTTGCGCCGGGGTAACGACCGCTCGGTGCTGATTGCCGGACTGGTGGTGAGCGTGCGCACCCGCAACGCCAACCGGGGCGGGCGGATGGCGTTTGTCACGCTGGATGATGACAGTGGCCGGATGGAAGTCCGCATTTTCGCGGAGGTGTATGAGCGGCACCGGGCCTTGCTGGTCGAGGACGCCATTCTGCTCATGCAGGGCGCGCTGGGCTGGGATGAGTTTAACCAGACGACCCGGTTGACGGTCGAGCGGGTGCTGGATTTGGACGGGGCGCGCGCTGAATATGCCCGCCGATTGTGGCTGCGGCTGGACGCGCACCGGTGCGCGGCAGGGGCGCTGCGGCTGTTGGCGAATACGCTGGCGGAATATCGCACCGAGGGCCGCTGTGCGGTGTGGGTGGAATACATCGGCGCTAGCGCGCGGGTGGAACTGGCGTTCGGCCAGCACTGGCGGGTCAGACCCAGCGAGGCATTGCTTAAACAGTTGCGGGAGTTGGCGGGGGCGGAGGCGGTGCAACTGCGGTATGAACAACAGGCAGCGGCGGATCGCAACAGTCTGGGTTAGGCGCTTTTCAGGTAACCGTTCACTCCCCTCGCCCGCTGGCGGGAGAGGGGTTGGGGGTGAGGGTCGTTGATTCAACGCCTGACCCCCTCACCCTAACCCTCTCCCCCTTGGCAGGGGGCGAGGGGACTGAATGATTACCTTTCCAACGCCCGTTCCCGGTTCAACGCCAGCAGGCGACGCAATACCTCGTTGTCGCTCAAGTCCGCCGGCCAGCCATAAGCGGCGGCGACGGCTTCATCCAGGGCGCGGTGGGCGTTGACCAGCCAGGTCGGACGCTGGTTATAGAGGTGGGTCAGGGTGCGCTGTTTGAGTTCGGCAGCGTGTTCCGGTTTGGGAATCAGCCGGTCGGGGTAGCCAGAAACGATTTCCGGGATTCGATTCACCCATTCCGGGGGATTCAGCCAGTTTTCGCGGAGTTCGTTCAAGCGGCGGGCAGCTTCGGCGATGGCGTCGGCTTTAAGCCCCTCGCCCTCTGGGAGAGGGGTTGGGGAGAGGGCGTTCCGGTTCGGTTGCAAGCCCGCTGGAAAGGGAAAGGTCTCAAAGCAGGTGGTTGGGGTGTAACGGGGACGGTCCTCCAGACTCGTGCCAAGTCGCAGCGCCCACAGTTCGTGAAAGCGGGAATGCAGAATCCCAAAAGTCGTGTCGTCAGCGCGGGCGATGACGATTAGCATTTTGTCAGGCAGTACGCTCAAGGGCAGCCAAACAAAAACCCGATGTTTAGCAACATGCGGCGTGGCGATATAGCGCGATAGCGTTTTAAATGCGGCACGCATTTCTGGCCGTGGGCGTTGATGTAGCCACCATAATTCACGACTTCTTTTTTCATTGTTGGTCAGCCTATTCGGCTTGACATTTTTCAATACGTACTCGAAGGGAGCTTCATACAATGAAGCCTGAGCTTCAGGCATATCCGTCCCGAAGTCGATAATCCAGCCATCACGGGGACGGCGAGCGACATCTATGCCGTTCCAACTCGGTTTAAGAACGTCACTATTCGAGTAACCGTGAGGATTGGGTAGAGTCAACCATTGCCGCGCTAACTCTCCAGGAATATCAAATGCTCCAGCTTTCGGTACACCTTGAAACGACACCCCCGCATTCTCAGCCAACGGCTTGGTTTGAGTGAGGTCTGTTTCAGCCCCCGCATCCGTGGCGTGTCCGGTCAAGTCCGCATAAATCTCTGCCACCGGTTGACCGTCAAGAGTTGCGCCCTCTCCCCCAACCCCTCTCCCGCCCGCGGGAGAGGGGAGCATGGCGCCAAAACACACCAGCGACACCCGCACCGCCGCGCCCTCGTTGATCCACGGTTCATCACTCCAGGCGTGGAAAATCGCACCCGTTTCCTGAATCCGCTCCAGCACCTTGCGATTGGCTCCGCCCCGAATGGAATTGGTCGCCACCAACCCGGCGCAGCGCGTGGGTCCGGCTTCAATGTGCGCCCGCGCCTTCTCGAACCAGTAGCACACCAGATCCGCCCCACCCGGCACCCGTCCGGCGTAGACCCGGCGCAACGTCGCGGCGTAGTCCTCCCCGAATTCGCGCAACAGTTTGGAACCGCCCAGAAACGGCGGATTGCCGACGATGAATTCCGCTGCGGGCCACTCGGCTTCCCGCCCCGAACGCCCCTCGCCCGCTGGCGGGAGAGGGGTTGGGGGAGAGGGGGCAAAACGCCCCGAACGCCCCTCGCCCGCTGGCGGGAGAGGGGTTGGGGGAGAGGGGGCAAAATCCAGCAGCGCATCCCGGCATTCAATCGTATCCAGCGCCCGCAAAATCGGCTGGCGGGACACATCAAACCCGTTGCGGCGCATCCACTGGATTTCGCCAATCCAGACCGTCACCCGCGCCAGCTCCGCCGCATAGGGATTGATTTCGAGGCCCTTGACGCACTCCGGCCCCACTGAAGGAAACTGCCGATCCAGGCCCAGCGCCTCAGTATCCAGATGGGTGCGATGCTCCAGGTCTTTAAGCGCCAGCAGCGCCAGATACAGA
>Ga0209573_1001385_pt1 | contig 38092 bp, 4 predicted proteins | sample TNRBio252014_DNA_FD_185870 | JGI IMG/M metagenome (GOLD analysis project Ga0209573, IMG submission 185870) | Wastewater treatment Type I Accumulibacter community from EBPR Bioreactor in Madison, WI, USA - TNR Reactor_6/25/2014_ DNA (SPAdes)... | ecosystem: Engineered > Bioreactor > EBPR >...
AGTTGTCGATCTCACCGCTATTGCCGTTGCCGGCCTGCGTGCCATACAGAACTTTGGTTCCTGGGGCGGATTCAACGAGAACGCCCATGCCGCCCGCCTGCGTCGAATCAAGCGCAATGCGCACCGTGCCACCGCCGATGCGGTAGATGTTGCCGGCACCAATGCCCAATGTCTGGTGGACATAGGTCGTGGCCGTGGCGGCACCGAGGAACAGAGTGCCGTTGCCGATGGTGGCAAGATTCAGCGCCGTGGCAGGTGCCTGATCCAGGGCGATGACACCACTGGAGTTGCTGGAGAGCCAGTCCTGCAGCTTGGCCTGAGTGAGGGTGTTGCTACGAAGGCGGAACAAGGACAGGAACGAGCCCGAGCTGAGGAGTTCGATCTGCCCGGTGCCGAAGTTCAGACCACTGCTGCCCACCAGAATCTGGGCGCCCGGGTTCACGCGGATCTTGCTGCCATTGAGCATGGCGGAGAGATCCATGACGTTGCCGAGGTTGCTGTCACCAGCATTGACGTCGCCGAAGCGCAACAGACCGGCGTTCACGACGATGCCGAGACCTGGATTGGTCGCCGTCTTGTAGAGTCCGCCGAAGGTGCTGGCGGTGCTGTTGAGCCAGAGGCTGCCGCCGCCGTTCTTGAGGATGGCCTGCCCGGACCCGCCGTCGGTGATGGCGCCATTCAGCAGGAGTTCGTTGTTCACCTGGAAGAGCGGTGTTCCAACAAGGTTGGTGCCACCGTTGATTTCAAGCACATAGGTGTTGGCCGCGCCCACAGTGAGGCTGCTGCTGCCGATGGTCAGATCCTTGAAAGCAAGATGCTTGTTGGCGTAGGAGCCGGAATCCGCGCGCACATCAATGGAACTGGCTCCATTGACGATGAGGCTGTTGCCAGTGGCGTTGTTGCCAAGCCAGAATTTCTCACGTGCACCGCTGTTCGTGCCAATATTGTAACGGAAGTTCATGGCGCCGCCATTGAGTGTCACGGTGCCACTGCCGATGCCGCCGTTGGTGACCACACTGTTCACCGTCGGGAAGGCAACCGCCGCGCCGCCTGTGGCACGGAAGAGCAGCGTTCCTTGAACGAGCTGGATGCCGCCACTGTTGTCGTTGATGCCACCTGCACCCGTGATGTTGCTGAAGTCGATCTGACTGCCGCCGGTTTTCACGAAGGTCGCACCACCCGTGAGCTTGCCGAGGACGGTGGCGTTCACGTCCGTGCGGATGAAGTTGTAGGCAGGCGCCCCTTCCATGGTCGCAGCGCTGAAGTCGATGCCGCCGTTGATTTGATGGGTGTAGCTGTTGCCCGAGCTGATATACAGCGTCTGCCCCTGCTCACCGGGGGAGCCACCGAAGCGGATGCCGCCTCCCAACTGAGTCACGACGCTGGAAGCGGTTCCGGCGGAACGATCCGTGAGCAACGCCGCGTAAGGATTGCCTTCGCCGATGGCTAGGCCGACGTTGAAGATGGTGCTGGCCACATCCGAACGCAGATTGAGGCTGCCGGCAAATGTGTTCATGACGACCCAACCACCCGTTCCCGCCGTGCGGTTGGCGTTGGTGGCGGCACCACCGAGGTTGGATTGAACGGTGTTGGAACGCAGGAAGATGCTTCCCTGATTGACGATCCAGTTGCCAGTGAAAGTGTCCTGGCGGGCGTCGATAAAGAGATTGCCGCCTCCCTGCTTCACGAAGTGAGTGGCGTTGGTGATTTGACCGGTGGTGTTTCCAGTGCTGGCACCTGCGGCACCCAGGTTGCCGATGACCAGGTTGTTATTGTTGAAGATGTAGGCCGTCTGTGGTGCTGTTCCAAAGGATATCCCGGGATGGATGGTGCGGCCTCCGTTGACGATGAGGCCGCCGCTGCGGATCTGGATGCGGTCGGTCGCCGCAGCCGTGCCGGACGCAAAGGTCATGTCACCGCCTTCCAAGCGCAGGGCGTAGGTGTCGAGGGCAAGACCGCCGCCGCCGACCATTGAAGAGGCCGCATTGATGAACGTGCGCTCGGTCGGGACATTGGTGGTGCCCAAGGCTCCGCTGCGAACGCCTGTAAACCCAGCGTTCACGAACCCATTGTCCGCCGTGTAGGTGAGAAACTGTGCGTCAGTACCATTGATGATCCAAGGAGCGACCATGCCGTTGGTGATACCACCCAAAGCGGTGATGCCATCGGCACCCGTGCCACTGAAGAGTTTCAAGCGCTCGTCGCTACCAAGCTGGCCTGTATTGGCCGGGTTGATCTGAAGCGAGCCATTGTTACCTGCGATGGTGAGACCGTTGTTGGCAACGTCCGTCGCCTGAACCAAGTCCTGTCCCGCTCCGCCCCCGATGACGAGGGTGGTGGTGCGGTTGAGCAGATCACGCTGCGGCACCAAAAAGCCCTGCTTCATGACAGTCAGGTCACCGATCGTTTCCGTCACCTCGATGTCCCGGTTGCCCATGAGACGGAGGGTGCTGTTGTTGAGGGAAAGAGCGGTGTCGTCATCCCAGCGGCCCTGGCCGCCGTAGCCTTCCAGCTTACTGGTGGCGAGCAAGCCGGTGGCGTAGTCGAGGCGGAGTTCGGAGGTGCTGCGCAGTGTCACCGGGGCAAGAGGGGCTATTCCTGCGGTGTCCATGAAGGTGCCGCCAAGACCGCCAGCAGTGAGAAGACCCCACGTATCAAAGGAACTGGTCGTGAGGCTGCCGCGGAACTCCAGGGTGCTGCCGCGGTTCACCGTGGTCGTGCCGGTGAAGTCGTTGTTGGTCATCAGGACGACGGTGCCGCGGCCGTTAGCGCCGGTGATGTTATCGACATTCAGGCCGCTGAAGGGCATGCCAACAACAAGGCTGGCGCTGGGCCGTGTGTCGGTGAGGACGTTATTGCTGGCCATGTCACTGCTGACATAAAGCGTGCTGCCACCCGCGCCGAGGCGGTAGATGTTGCCTGCGCCCGCACCGAGAGTGGCGGCATTGTAGCTGCCGTTCAAACCGACGCCATTGGTGGTCGAGCCGAGGAAGGCGGTGCCGTCGCCGATTCTGGCGAGGTCAATCACCTGGGTATAGACGGTGTTAAGGGCGATGATGCTGCCCCCGCCCGCCTTACCTGTGCCATTGAGGCCGTTTCCACCCTCAAGACCGAAGAAAGAGGTGGTCTGAGGTCCGCCGGTGCTGCCGATCAGAAGGTTGAAGTCCGAGAGCGGCGCATTGGCCGCCATGCGGAGAATACCGTAGTTGGCCATGGCATTGCTGCGGAGGTCGAGCGAGCCTGCCCAGCCGGAAACGAGGTTCCCAGTGGTGTTGAACTGGATCGCGGAACCAGGATTCACGAGGATATTGCCGGAGCCGAGATTGGCTTTGTTGGTCACGGTGTTCTCGTTGAGCGTGAGCACATTCCCCTCGAAAGTGCCGAAGAAGAGGGTGCCGCCATTGATCACGGTGCCGCCCTTGTAGTTGGCGGTGTTGTCCGAGTTGATAAAGAGAGCCCCGCCGTTCTGCTTGTAGAGGGTGCCATTCCCGGTGATGGCACCGTAGATGGTGGTGCTTGGGTCAAGCGCCAGATAAGCGTTCTTGGTCATGGTGAGGGACTCAAAAGCAACCGTGTGGCCGTTGCCTGCGTTCACGGTGAGGAAAGGAGAACCGAGCAGACCGCCCATGGTGAGAGCACCGAAGCGAATCGTCTTGTTCGACCCGCCATTGAGACGGTCCACACTGATGACGCTGTTGGTGCTGATCACATAATCAGAGGCCCCCATGGCCGAGGTGGAGCCGATGGTGATGTCATTGGTCTGGAAGGTATTGAGCACCTGCATCGCCGTGGTGTTGTCACCGTCGTGGCGGATGTTGAGGCCGCCGCCGTTCAAGGTGATGGCGGCATTTGCCCCGAGCGGGTTGGAGCCCCCGTTGGTGAGGCGGGCCTCGATCCGGCCCACGGCGATGTTCCATGCGCCGACGTCATTGGCACCGGCACCGCTGTTGCCATTGGTGAGGTAGGTCGTGCCCGCTCCAATCTTGGTGATGGTCTTGCCTGCCGCGCTGATGCGGCCATTGATGAGCGCCGCGTTGGTGCTTAAACCATTGATGATGACGTTGCTGTTTGGATTGGCGGAAAGGTCGAAAGTGCCATTGATCAAATAATTGTTCGCACTGCCCGAGAATGTGATCACAGGCGCATTGAGCGTCACATTGTTGACCTTGATCCAAGCTATGGGAGTGACTGCGACAGAAAGCACGGAGGTGGTGTTTGCCTGGCCCCAGGTGTTGAGGGCGTCCACAGTAATGTCCAGGCCGTTGCCCGCACCGAACTGAATCGTGTTCAGCCCCGCGATCATTTCACCAGCAGCATAGGGAGCCAGGGCGGCGAGGTCCAAGGTGCCTCCTTGGAGAGTGACCGAACCATTTCCAAGCGCGAGCGTGCTACGCACTGAAAGCGTGCCAAGACCGGCGGGGGCGACGGCATTCGCCGAGTTCACACGACCGACGCCCACGATGGTTCCGCCTGTGTAGGTGCTGGCCAGAGGCGCACCATCCTGGTTGGTCGCTTGATTCAAGGTCAACGTGCCGTTTCCGTCCTTGGTCAAGCCTATGTTTCCTTCAAGTGTTCCCGAGAAGGTGGATGTCTGGCCCTGACCCGCATTGATGGTCAGGATCGAGGCCGCTCCGCTGTTGATGACACTACCGGTTCCATTGAGACCCGCGATGGTGATGTTCTGCCCGTTGAGGTCAAAGTTGGCAGCGTTGTTGACGGCAATGTTAATGAGCCCGCCTGATGGCACCGCACTGTTGCTGGCAAACTTCAAGGTGCCTTCCTGCACCGTCAGGCTGCGGAACGCCGTGAGCGTCGGAGCCATCACATTCCCAGAGCCGGAAAGCAGAAGCGTTCCCGTTCCGGCCTTGGTGAAGTCAAATGACTCGAAATTGCCTGAGATCGTGGAATTGCCGGTTTGGCCGCCGCTGATCCAGACGAGGGCTTCCTGAGCCGTGGCACCCGTGCCGAAACGAAGATTGCTGCTGATTACCGGGGCTGTTGTGCCGTTCATGATCAGGCCGCCATTCGCAAGGCGGAGGAGCGAAGTGCCATCGGTCGGAGTGATATTGGCGCTCGTGCGGAGGGCAAGGATGTCGATGATGCCGGCGGCGACCTGCTGGGCGGCGCTGAAGTCACCCAACGAGTTTGCTGCGGTCACGGTCAGATCCGAGACGGTGGTGGCATTATGCAGCAGGAAGCCGTTGGTCACATCGTAGCGCAGGAAGTTGAGGTCCTGGCTGGTGCTGCTGCGGCCCACGATGGTTGGCAGTGCAAGAATGCCGTCCGCATTGGTCTGGGCGGTGCCTGTCTTGAAGAACTCACTGACAGCGAGATCGGTGGTGAGGTCGGAGGAGATCAGAGTTAGCATGCCATTGGTCTGGCGGGCGAGCGCTGTGGCGGTAAGTGTGTTGGTGACGGCGGTGCCTTTGACCAGTTGGAGCGAAGCCGCGCCAGCGTAGTTGAGGGTCGGCACCGTCAGGGCGGTATTCGGCACGGTGAATGTGAGGGCGGTTGCCGCACCCACGAGGGTCGTGGTCGGAGCACTGAGGGTGACGGTGGTGCCGTTCACGTTGGTGACGACCGCACCGGCAGGGACATTTGTGCCTGAGACGGTCATCCCTGGAACGATGCCTGCGGCGGTGCTGACGGTCACATAGTAGCCCGTGGTCGTCTGGCTGCCCGTGGTGCCGACGGGCGCGGTGCCGAGGGTTCCCTGCACAAGCAGCCCCCCGCCATTGAGGGTAACCGCTCCGGTCCCGAATGGTGTGCCGGTGGTCATCGACGTGCTGACGATGCCACCACCGCCATTGAAGTTGCCAACCGTGAGACTGTTGTTCGCGTTGGTCGAGTTAAGAGCGAGTGTTCCGGTTCCGATCTTGGTGAGGCCAAAAGCACCTGCGATCGACAGGCTTTGGGTCAGGGTGTTGGCACCGGAAACCTCAATGCCGCTGGCCGCTGTGAGGATGAACTGGTGAGCCGTGGTGAATGTGCCACCCACGGAGAGGACACCGCCGCGGAGACGAACGTCGGAGGCCAGACCGGCCACGGTGTGGGCTGTGGTTCCCACCCCAAGCGCGATCGTCGCCCCGAGATTGACATCGCTTGTGACACGGAGGACGCCAGCGTCGATGAACCAAGATGTGCCGTAGTTACCGTCATCGGTCTTCTTGTTGTAGGCCGAGTTTGTGCCGCCGACGGTCAGGATGCCGCTGCCCGTTTTGAGCAGGTTGGCTCCCTGAGCACCGCTGGAGATCAGATCGGAGTCGAACTGAACGGCTCCCTGGGTGGTGTTTACGGCAAAGGTCCGGTTGCGAAGCGTGCCGCCCGTGTGCAGATCAAATGCGCCACCCGTACCGAAGTTGTTCGTGTTGATAAAAGTCAGATTGCCACGGCCTTCAAAAGTGGTCGTCAAGTTGGCATCCGTTCCCATGGAGGCCAAACGGTTGGCGATGATGCGATTGGCACCGTCCGAACCGATGGTCGTGCCACTGTTGCTGGAGCCTGAGCCGAAGAGCAGAGAACTCGATCCGAAAGGTCCGCTGATGATCGTGAGGTTGTTGGCCGGACCGGTGTAGAGCGAGTCCGCGCCAATGACGATACGGGCGGCATCAAGGAAGGTGGAACCGGTGTAGGTGTTGGCGGAATAGCCGTTGGCGTCTGCGCCGAAGTAAACGACGCCCGCACGCACGGCTGTGGTGGCGTTGTCACCCACACGGACAAAGGTGTTGGCGGAGCTGGTGATCGAGCCAAGAAGCTCCAAACGACCCGTGTTGATCGCCTGCAACTGCGTGATGCGGTTGGTGCCACCGCCAACGATGCCGATCCCGCCGGTAATCTTGGCGGTGTAGGGAGTGTTGCCAAAGATTGAGATGCTGGTGTTATCCGCTGGATTCTGGACGATGATGTCACGCCCGAAGGTCACCTGGCCGCTGAGGCCGACACCGACGATGTTTTGGGTGTCATCACTGGTATTGATCAGCAGCGGAGTGTTGCTGTTGCCGAGGGCACCTGGGGTGTTTGGCAGGACATCAGTGCCGACGAGAATGCCAGCGAAGGTGGTGCCGGTCGCAGGCAAGGTGCCCGTGGACGAGAGGGTGGTCGTGCCCGTGTAGGTGTTCAGGCCATTGAGCACGAGTGGCTGGTTGCCGGTCTTGATCAGATTGCTGCCTGCGCCACTGATGACGCCGTTGATGCTGAAGAACGAGGGCTGGCCGCCGATGCCGATTTCGAGCACATGCGTGCCTGAGACGCCCCCAGGGGCGAGGTTGACATTGCCTCGGAGGACGAGGTCGCCATTGCCCTGCCAGCGCAAGTCAGCCGCGATGTCCACATTATTTCCAGGACTGACCGCCCCACTGAAGGTCTGGAGTGCACCACCGCTGCCGCCCAGCACGCTGCCAGCGAGACTTCCGCCAGTGGTGGTCGAATGGTTGACCACCAGATTGCCGGTGCCGAGGGCGAAGGAGTTGCCGATGTTGAGCACCGAGTTGCGGTTGGAGGTGATATCGCCGGTGAAGTTCTGGCGGGTGTTCAGGGTGATGTTGGTGTTGCCGTTGATCAGCGCTGATTCAGCGTTGGCGTTGCCGTTGGTCGCGCCGATCTGGACGCTGTTGTTACCCGTCAGCACGTTTTCAAAGGCGTTGAAGCCAATCCAGAGCGTACCCTGGTTGCCGCCGCCACCAAGGCGATAGACACCGTCAGTGGAGGCACCGAGGGTCGGAGCGAAATAGACCTGATTGTTCACACCACTGGTCATGGAGCCGAGCCAGAGACGCTCAACGTCTCCACCGAGATTGAGGGCGGTTTCCATCGCGCCCATGTCGAGAGCGCCGTACTGCCAGGCGTTGTCGAGCGAGATCACACCGAGGTTGGAGCCCGTGGTGCTGAGCTGGACGACGCCATTGGCCGCCGCACCCGTGGTAAGGCGGGCGAGGATGTCCGCCTGTGTCAGCCGGGTGCCGTTGTTGTTGTAACCGAAGGACACACCGGAGAGAGCCCAGTCATCACTTGCGACCGTGACTTTCTGGCCGGCGATGTTGAGCGCATCAGCCAGACGGATCTGCGTGCCGGGCAGCAGGTTGATGTCGCCCACGCCAAAGGGTGTTCCGGCTCCGAGCACCGTGGTGCCGATGAGGCTGGAAGCGGTGTTCTGGGTGGAAGCCCAGACTTCGAGGCCGATGGAAGCGGCAGTGCCGAAGGTGTTGGTGGCATTGTTGAAGAACAGGCCGCCGTTGCCGAGCTTGATGAGCTTGCCGTTGGCACCGCCGACGACCTGGCCCTCGAAGATGCTCTGGCTGGACGCTCCGAAGCTGGAACCAATGATGTTGCTGTTGGCTCCGAGGGTGGTGGTGCCGGTGACGGTGATGCCGTTCTGCACAAAGTTCAGGTAGATGGGCGAGTTGGCCCCCAGATCAGCAATCGTCAGATTGTTGATCCGCTGCATCCATCCCTGGTTGTTGTTGGTGATCGTGGAGTCCGCATTCACGAAAACGTTGCTGCCTATGTTGCCGGTGAGGCGGATGCCACTGGCGATGTTGGAGTCACGCCCGGCGTCGTTGGACAGCAGGCTGTCGATGATGAGCGTGCCGCCGTTCATGACGACGTTTTGACCGTTGGTCGTGCTGGCGATGGCGGCGCCGGAATTCGAGACCGGGTTCTGGAGGAACAGATTGCCTTCGTTCAGGGTGATGGTGCCGGTCAGACCTGGATTGCTGGAGGTCAGCGACAACTGGTTCGGGCCAAACTTGGTCAAACCGTTGCTGCCGGTGATCTGGGCGTTAATAGCGCTGGTCGCGACGCCGACGTAGATGACGGCTTCGTTGGCACCGAAGGCCAGAGTCATCGGCAGAGTGACCGGGGTCACTGTTGCTGAGGCGGTCTGAACCGGGCTGATGGTTCCGCCGGTCAGAAGCAAACCACCACCGATGGCTCCCGCACCGCTGTCGAAGGTGATGGTGTTGAAGGCGGCCGTCGGGCTGATGTTGAAGCCGCTGCGCAGAGCATAGAGGGTCGAATTGGCCGACAAGGTGGCTGCCGCACGCACGTCGAGCGTTGTGCCAGCACCCAGCGCGCCGATCGCACCACCCGTGCTGACTGAGCTGTAACCCAACTGACCGGTGCCCAAGGTGGCGGAGCCAGGGGCAATCAGGGTCTGGAAGCCTGTCGTGGCCGCAGTCGGACTATATCCCACATAGGAGTTGCTGGTCCGGTCCACGATCCAGACAGGGGCAATGCCGCCGTTGACGACGCCCGACCCGTTGTTGGTGGTGCCTGCACGGCTAACGCCAGCCGTTACGACCAAACGGTCAAAGGAGGTGGGGGAGAAACCGGCCGTGATGACGGCGGTACCGGTGACAGTGGCGTTGGCGCTGATCGTGAGGGAGGTGCCGCTTGCGATCGCGGTGATGGTGGCGTTGGCCGGAATGCCCGTGCCGGAGATTGGCTGACCGATATACATGCCAGTGGTCGAGCCCACGGTGACCGTTGCGCTGGCGTTGGTGGTGGTGCCGGTCAGCGACGTAAAGCTCGGAATCCCCAAAGTCCCCGCTGCGGATGTGGCGAGACCGAGGGTGCCATTGGAACCACGAGTCAGACCTGCGGTTTCAAGAGTGGCGGAGCCAGCGCCAGCCACGCGAACCACGGTGGCGATGGAACCTTTGTTCACCCCAAGAGCACCGACGAGTTCATAGGACTGGGCGTTGGCCACACCGTCAAAACGGAACTGACCGCCGTTCAAATCCTGGCCGGTGGCATCGGCCCAGCGGCCCTGACCGTCCGCCACCGCACCGAGCTGGTCGAAGATTCTGACCAGGCTGCCGGGCCGCATGACAATGAGGTTGTTGTTGGCATTGGCGGCTGCGTTGTAATACGAGGAACTGTTGAGACCGCCGGGCGTGCCGTTTTGAAGGGTGCCGAAGACTTCAACAGTACCACTGCCCAGCGGAGTCACGCCGGACGCACCTGTGTCGAAAATCAAAGCGGAACCCTTGTTGATAGTGGTCCCTCCGGAGTAGTCGTTGGAGTTGCGGATGATGACCGTGCCGCCCTTGTTATTGCCTGCGCTGGCATCGATCTGGCTCAGATTGGAACCGATGAGAACTCGCGCGGTGCCGGTCAGGACGTTGTCAGAACCGACGAAGGCCAAGCTGGGGCCGTTGTTGGCACCGAGGCGGTAGGTGTTGTCTGCGCCGACGCCGAGAGTCGGGGCGAGGTACTGAATTTCCGTCGCGCCGTAGCCGCCGAGGAATAGCCTGCCATTCTCAAAGTCGGCCATGTTCAAGGCGGTGTTGAACTCAGGGACGGCCAACTGGAGCACCGCACCAAAGCCGCCATGCATCTGGATCTGAGAGTTCAAACCCGTGCCGGGATTGTAGTCGGTGTCGAGAACGATGGAAGGCAGGCTGTTGATGTTGCTGTTGAGGTTCAGCGAATCGGCCGCGACACCCCCGAGACTGCCGTTTCCGGCGATGCGGATCGAGGCGTTCGGATTCACATTGACCGGGCCGGTGCCAAGAGGCGTGCCGGTGGTGCCGGTGATCTGAACGGCACCACCGTGAATGTTGGTGCCGCCGGTGTAGGTGTTGGCAGTGCCGGAGATGCGGAGCGTGCCGTAGCCAGTGGCCGCCTGGCCGAACTTGTTGAGGTCAGCCGCGCCACTGACTATGCCGGCGAGTTCAAGGAACGTTGCGCCCGCAGTAGCAGTGTTGATGTTGGCATAGGCACCGTTGAGGGTCGTGGTCCCCGCCACCTTGAGCGAGTAGCTGTTGCCGCCCGTGAGCGTGAGGGTGCTGTTCGCGACAGACAGATTGCCGATCTGGATTTGGTTGCCAGTATTTGCTCCAACGCGGTCCACATTGATGATGCCAGGGCCGGTGACTGCCACGTTGATGCCATTGGAGGACTGATTTCCGTAGATGATCGTGCCGTTGGGGCCGCCGCCGTTGCTGTTGAGGGCAAGGGTGCCGCCATTCAGCGTGACCAGGCCCGGGGTGCTGCCGTTCGCGCCGCCGAGTCCAAGCGGATCCTGCACCGTGAGCTGGCCAAGGTTGATGGTGGTGCCTCCCGTGTAGCTGTTCTGGTTCGCATAAGTGTTGTTGGCCGTGATGTTGCCGAGAACGATTGTGTTGGTGCCATTCTTGATCAAGCCGGTGGTCTTGTTGCCGCCATTGATGGCATCGACGATGTTACCGAGGAAGGTCGTGTTGGTCAGGCCGCTGATGGTCAGGGTACCATTGGTGGCGGTGGAGGCGTTGCCGACCACACCCACCGTGCCGCTGAGGCTGGCGAAGGTGGCGTTGCCGCCGTTGACATTGAGTTTGGCGGTGTCGTTGAGAACGAGGGCGGTGGTCAGCTTGGTGGAAGAGGAGGAACTGCCCAGAGTCAGGGTGCCATTGTTCACTGTGAGAGCACCGTAGATGCCGTTGCTGCCCGAGAGGACCAATTCGCCCGCACCGGTTTTGGTGATCGTCCTGGCGGAAATGCCGCCGCTGATGGTGGCGGCGACGCCCGCATTGCCGCTGACATAGATGATGCCCTCGCTGGTGTTAGCGGCGACCACAGGATTGACAGCCAACGTCAGATTGCTGGCGGTGGCGGTGGCAGCAGCACTGATGGTGATCGTTGTCGCGCTGGCGATGGTGGCAATCGTTGCTCCCAAGGGGATGCCGGGACCGCTGATGGGCTGTCCAACGACAAGGCCGGCGGTGCTCTGAACGGTGACGGTGGTCGTCGTGTTGGTGGAAGCTCCCGTGAGATTCACCGTCGGCGCCAGGCCATTGACGACGAGGTTGGAACTCAGGGTGCTGGTGCCGTTGAAGATGAGAGCCCCCATGTCGTTGGTGTTCATGCTCCGGAGTCGGAGGGTGCCGCCGGAGATGCTGGCGGTGGTCGTCAGGCCGAAGACATCGGCGATGCCCGTGATGCCGGTGGCGGCATTGATGTTGGCGATCGTGGCCGAGGTGGAACCGCTGAAGGTGTTAGTCAGCGTGGAAGTCGGACTGGCGGTGATGAAGCCAAGGACGGGATCGTAGCTGACGAAGTTCGCAGAGGCATCCGTGCTGGAAGCCAGCCGGAGGATGGAACCGGCGACGGCGTTGACGTTGTTACCAGCAAAACCGCCGATGTTGTTGAGGGTGTCAAGCTGCTGGAAAGTGGTGGTCACCTGACCAAGGATGGTGGTGCCGAGGACACGGGCATCCGCACCCGCCGTGTTGCCGAGATTTCCATCCACTCCTGGGACGATCATGAGAACACCCGAGCCACTGCGAGCCAGTGTGGTGGCCGTGAGCTGGATGTCATTGCCCATCTGCGCGTCCAATCTGAGATAGGCATTGCCCGTGAATGTCACGGTCGGGATGGTGAAGGCGGCACCAGGACCGTTGGTGTTCACGCGGAGGGAACCGCCATTGATGGTGACTGCAACATCTCCAAACGGCGTCCCGGCGGTGGCCTGGGTCATCAGGGTGGCGCCATTGCTGATGGCGGTGTTGTCGTGAAGGTTGGCACCCGTCTGGTTGCCATTGAGAATGACGGTGCCCGGTCCGTTGATGGTGAGGAGACCCGCGCCGGCAGTGAAGGCGTTGTTGGTGTAGGTCTGGCCAGCGGCGACGTTGATGCTGCCGGCAGCCGTCATGGTGAGGACGCGGTTGGAGGTGTTCGTGGCAGTGACCGCCAAATGTCCACCAGCGACACCAAAGGTGACGCCACCAGGCAGGACGCTGAGGCCGCCGACGCTGCCGAGGTTGTTGTCAGCACTGATGCTGAGGACACCGCCGTTGATTGTGGTGGCACCAAGGTAAGTGTTGACTCCGCTGAGCACCAAGGTGCCGAGGCCGGTCTTGGTCAGGCCGGTCTGCGCACCGACGTAAGTGAAGTCACCGCTGATGGTTCCCGTGCTGGTGAGGGTGGTGGCCGCTCCTACGTCGATGGTGCTGTTCTGGATCAACTGAACATTGTTGCCCAAGGTGAGAGACGAGTTCCAGTTGGCCAGCACCCCCGAGTTCAACTTGACGGTGGAGGCGCCAGGTATGCCAGCAGGAGCGAGGAGCAAGGTACCCTGGCTGACCACGGTGTCACCCGTATAGTCGTTGGTCGCGTTGGTGAGGCGGAGGATGCCGACGCCGGTCTTCACGAATGAGGAAGCACCTGTGACCTTGCCGGACAGGGTGACGATGCGATCAGTGCGACCGATGCTCAAGGCGCGATAGGTGGCACCGGCAAGGTCCACGGTCCCGCTCAAGGTGAGGTCGGTCTGGGCCTGCGCACCGTCTCCAATGAAGCCATCCGCCGCGAAGGCCCCGATGGTGTTGCCCGATCCGGCCAGTGCGCTGAGGACGCCTGTGCCGGAGAAGTTGATGTTGTTGGTGATGGTCATCGGCCGGAGCAGACCGACTGCGGTGGTGACGCCGAGCCCGGTCTGGTTGACCGCGAGAGTGCCGCTGTTGAAGGAGATGGTCCCTGTCCCAAGCGCACCGGCGTTGCCGATCTGGAGGGTGGCGTTGCCGTTGATGGTGGTGCCGCCGGAGTAGGCGTTTGGCGTGTTGAGGATCACAGTGCCACCGTTGCCGATGAGATTGGCACCAGGAGTACCGGTGACCGCGCCGATGATGACGGAGTTTGCACCAGTCAGGACCGGGGCGTTGATCTGAAGCGTGCTGCCGCCGGTGCCGAGGCGATAGGTGTTGCCTGCGCCAACGCCGAGGGTGGTGGCGGTGTAGTTGCCGCCGCTGGTGGAACCGAGGAAGACCCGGTTGTTCGGCCCCAGCGCTCCGAGGTCAACGGCGGTGCTGTAGCCGACCACGTCGATGCCGAGCGTGCCATCCACCGTTCCACTCGTCGTGGCGAAGGTCACACTGCCAGGAAGTGCGCCGTTGTAGCCGAGACCGAAGGCTCCGATGCCGTCATTGTTGGTGTTCACCGTCGTGGCGGTGGCCCCGATGTTGGCCGCACTGAGGACGCGAATGAGAGCACCCGGATTGACGGTGATGGTGCCTGCGGAGGTGAGCTGCTCGTTGGCGGGAGTGCTGCTTCCGACGCGGGACTCAAGACCGCCCATATCGACGATGATGTTGCCCGCGTAGGTGGAAGCGCCACCGAGGACGAGATTGGAGGTCACACCCTGCTTGGTCACGGAAGGAGTGGAACCGCCGAAGGTGCCGAGGACGTTCAACGTGTTGGTTGCGAAGAGCGTAGTTGCGGTGGTGCCATTCATGGTCAGACCGCCAAAGATGGTGTTGAACTGGCCGCCTTGGATGCCGAGAGCCGTGCTGCCCGCGCCCATGCTGACAGGACCGATGGCGGTGCTGCCTTGCGTGGCGCTGAGGAGGCCATTGGCCGTGTAGTTCACGGCGTTCTGGACGAAGACGTTCGCGACGTTGTTGTTGTAGGAGCCGCCGTTGATCGTGACGGCAGGACCCGCCGTGTAGAGAGATCCACCAAGCGCATACTGCGAACCGACCTGCAACCAGCCATCGTTGACCGTGATGGTGCCGGTGAGGCTATTGTTGCTGGTGGCGTTGATGGCCAGGAGACCTGGGCCGGCCTTGGTGAAGCTGTTAAACCCGCCCGCCGAACCAAAGGAAGCGCCGAGAGCCATCGTAAGCTGGGAGTTCCCAGCGAAGTTGTTTTCAACCGTGATGGTCGGATTGGCGGTGCCAAAGCTGACGGTGCCGTTGAGGGTCAGGTTCTGCTGGGCGACACCGAAGGTAAGCTGAGTATTGGCCGTGATGGGGTTGGCGACCGTGCGCGTGCCAGCGACCACACCACCGGCGAGGATCTTGGCCCCGTCGGTGATGACGAGCGTGCCCAAGCCAAGCGGGCTGGCGGTGATGGTGGCGCCCACGGTGCTCGGCGTGCTGTCCGCGCCGATGATCAAGGATCCACCCTGAAGATTGATAGAGGTCGAACCGGCAATGCCGAAGGTGCTGGCACCGCTGAGAGTCACGCTGCCCGTGCCGGCCAGGTTGAGGACGTTGGTGGCCCCGGCACCGGAGATGACGGCTGGAACAAGGAGGCTGTTGGGCGAGAGGCCGGCGGTCGTGATGGTGCGGGTCGCGCCACCCAAGGCCACCGTACCGCCGATGATCGGCGTGTAGCTGAAGTTGTCGTTGGTGACGTTGATGTTGCTGCCGAGCGTGAGCAGGCCGCCGGTCGAGATGGTAGGTGCCACGTTCGAGGCGACCACGGTCACGTTGGTGGCGGCGGTCGGTGTGGTCTGTGAAATGGTGAACTGCGTGGCGCTGACAATGTTCGTAATGAATGTGTTCGCCGGGATGCTGCCGCCGGTAACGAGCTGACCCGCCCACAAACCAGCGGTCGAACTGACGGTGACGGTGGCGCTATTCGCCACCGTGGTGGAGTTTGCCAAGCTCGCGACCTGCACACCGGGGTTCACACCACCGCTGTTGTTGAAGGTGATGAGACCGCCGAGGGTATTGGCACCGGTGAGAGTCAGCACGCCAGCACCGTTGATGACGATGGGCGATGTGTTGTGGATGGTGCCCGCGACGGTCTGGGTGACACTGGCATTGTTGATCGTCAGCGTGCCCGCAGGAATCGAAACGATGGACGTACCGTTTGATGCGGCTGTGCTCAGTGTCAGGATACCTTGGTTGACGACGGTGCCGCCAGCATAGGAATTGTTGCCGTTCAGCACGAGGCCGCCCAGGCCGCTCTTGACCAGGGATACGCCTGCTCCGGTGATCGGGGTGGTGATGGTGTTGACGCCCGCGCCGGTGTTGGTGTGGACAAAGAGTTCAGCGCCACCGCTGGTCAGTCCCGTGCCGCCCGAGATGGTCATCGCGTTTGCACCCGAGTTGATGAGCAAGCCGCCGGTGGCCAAGGTCAGGGTGCCGCTCACGGTCAAGGTTGTCGCAGCGGCTGCGGCGACGGTCAGGGAGTTGAAGGTCGGGCTGGCACCAGATGTCGCCGTGGCGGTGGTCCTGATGTTGTCCGTGAGGACGCCGGTGGCGAAGGTCGCCGCCGAATAAGCCGGATAGCCCGTGGTGCCGAGCGCGCCGACACCGCCGGAGGTGCCTGACGGAGCGATGTAGCCGGCAAAATCGGTGCCGTTCACCGTCGCCCACCCGCCGAGGATGCCGTCGTCGAGGGCGATTGCCGCAGTATTGACTTGGGTGAGGATGATCTGGCTGTTGTTGATGCCGCCAAGGCCGAGGTTGTTACCGGTGAAGTTAACCGTGGTGCCCGCCGTGGTGCGCAACAAGTCAGCGATGGTCAGCGTGGATGGAGCGACCGTGCCTGTCGCCGGAGTCACCGTGATGGTGTTGGCCCCGCCCAATCCAGCGCCGCCGTTGAGGGTGATGGCACCGACCGTGGCACCACTCTGCACGCCAATGTAGGTGAGGGTGCCGCCCTGCATGGTGATCGGCGTCGCGCCGACGCGGTTGGAGACAACGTAAAGACCACTGTCGTTGAGGGTCAGTCCACCAAAGTAGTTGGTGATGCCTGTTGTGCCGGAGAGTTTGCCTTGATCCTGGAGGTTGAGGACACCGTTGCGGATCGTGGTGGCACCGGTGTAGGTGTTGTCGCTGGTCAGGGTGGTGGTGCTGTTGCCGGAACGCGTGTAGCTCAGATTGCCGGTGATTTCGCCAGAGAAAGTGGTGGAACCCATGTCGGCAACGGTGAGCAGCGCCGCCGTGCCGCTGCTGTTGGTGACAATGCCAGCCGCGCCAGCGAGAGCGGGAGTGTTGTTGTTGAGGCGGCTGACGGCCTGGTTCCTGCCGTTGAGGTCGAGGGTGCCGTCATTCACAGCAACAGAGAGCAAAGTCGGGGTCGTATTGGTCGGAATGACGGTCAGGGTGTTGTCAGCACCGCTGTTCAGTGTCAGGAGGCCGTTGTTGATCGTGAGCTGCGAACTGGTCGTGAAGAACTGCTGCTTGTTGAAGCTGAGAGCACCCGCGCCGGTCTTGATGAAGCCGTTGCTGCCGAGCACCTGGGCGTTGAAATCCAGGGTGTTGCCGCTGTCGAGTTGATGCAGGATGAACTGGTTGCCGCCGGACTGGATGAGGCCGCCGGTGAAGTCGGTGCCGCTGGCGTCGAGAACCAGCAAGCCGCCGCTGTTCTGGAGGCTCAGGACGGATTCATTGCGGATGGCCGTGAGCGCGGAGGCACCCGAGATGGTGAGGCTGTTCACAGACAGGCTGCCATAGGTCTGGGCGCTGTTGACGGCGACGTTGGAGACGGTGCTGACCACCCGGAACAGGCCGGGAGCGAGTTCGGTGGCAGCCAGCGGACGCACGCCACCGATGGCGGAGTAGGTGGCGAAGGCGGTGCCGAGGCCAGTGGCGCTGGTATCCGCGATGATGTCGGGACGAATGCTGATGGTGTTGCTGCCGTTGCCGGTGGCTCCGCCGAGGAAGTTGCCCACCGAAGGAGCAAAGAGATTGGCCACGCCATTGCCCGGAGAGGCACCGAGGTTGTCACCCCGAATCAGGAGAGCACCGCCACCGGAAAGGTTGGCGATGTTGCCTGCACTCAGGATCAATGACTGAGAAACATCCGCATCCAAGGTGAGGACCGAGCCACCGGACTGCACGCCGATCGCACCGACAGTGCCGAGGTTGAGCGTTTCCACGGTCGCCGCAGCGGCGTTGCCGATGATCTTGAACTCACCACCCACCATGGTGATGTTGCGCACCAAGGCCGCGCCGATGGCAAAGTCGGTGCCGCCGAGGCGGTTGTTCAGGTTGGCAACGCTGTTGTCGAGGATGAGCGTGCCACCCTCGGGGAGAGTGTAGGTGACGAACTTCGTGCTGCCTGCGGCACCACTGAGGACGGAGGTGCCCTGAGAGGTGGTGAAGGTTCCGATGCTCATGGTGCCAGTGCCAGCGGCGCTGTCGATGGTCATGGTGCCGGTGCCGATCTTGTTCAGGTTGAAGCTGGTGCTGGTCTGATTGGCGGAGCCGAAGCGACCGGAGAATGTGAAGGAGGTGTTGTCGAAGCCAGTGGCCAGATTGACACCCGTGCCAGAGTTGTTGGTGACCAAGCCAGTGCCGGAGATGGAACCGGTGACGACGTTCGTCCCATTGATGTCCAAGGTGCCTCCGGTGGCGAGGTTGATGTTGGAGAAGCGGGACAGGGAATTGGTGGCACCAGAGCGGAGGGTGCCGTTGTTGACCTGGGTGATCCCGGTGAAGTCGTTGGCGATGTTGCCGAGTGCGAGAATGCCGGCTCCTTCCTTGGTGAAGGCGAAGGCGCCGGTGTATTTCGCACCAAGCGTGCCCACCACGGCGGGACTTTCAACATTCACGGTAAGCGAACCCGCCACGTTCGGGGTGATCATACCATTGAGAACCAGGTTGTTCGAGGAGACGCCGCCGATGATGAGCGTGTTGTCCGCGAGGGTGACCGGGTTGTAAACCGTCGTTCCTACCCCGATGAGCTTGAGGCCGGAAGCCACCGTGAGCGTGCCGAGGCCGAGCGGACCGGCAGCCTTGATGCCGGCATTGAATTGATCGCTCGCACCGATGATGAGGCTGCCAGCGTTCAACGCGACACCGTCGGCGAAGGTGCTGTTGTTCGAGGAGAGGGTCAGTGCCCCGTTGCCCTCTTTTGTGATGCTGCCGTTCTGGACGATGCCCGAAATCACCAGAGAGTTCGCCGAGAGCCCGCTGGTGGTGATGGTCCTGGCCACACCGCCGAGGTTGAGGGCGCTGCTGATCGTCGGCGTGGTGCCGAAGGCGTCATTCACCGCCGCAATCGAACTGGTGCTCCCGAGGTTCACGATACCCGGAATGGTGAGGGTGGTGGTGGTCGCGGAGGCTGTGGCCGGTGCCGAGATGGTGATGGTGGTGCCGTTAACAATGGATGCGATGGTAGCACCAATCGGAATGCCGGTTCCGGTGATTGGCTGGCCGACGGCGAGACCTGCGCTGGCTGAAACCGTGATGGTGGCGCTGCCGGTGACGGTGGTCGAATTGGTCAGCGAGAACCCGGTGGCGGCGATGGTCGGCCCGGCGGTGCCGCCCTGGTTGTTCAGGGTGATGGTGCCGTTGACGGTGTTGTTGGCTCCGAAGTATGTCAGAGAACCGCCGCCATTGATGATGATGCTGTTATTAGCACCGATCTGGCCGGCATTCAGAGTCATCGTGACTGCCGCATTGTTGATGGTCAGCGTGTTGCCACCGATTGCGACCGGATTGGGGATGGTGACGACGCTTGCCGCGCCGTTGAGGCTGAGGGCGGAGTTGACGACGGTGTCACCCGTGTAGGTATTGGGTGCCGTGAGCGCCACGGTGCCGACACCGGCGATGACCAAGCGAGTCTGTCCGACACCGTTGTCGATGATGCGGGAGTTCACAGTCAGAGTGTTCTGGTTATTCATGAGGAACAACTCACTGATCCCCGCTGCCGTGCCACCTGCGGTGAGACGACCGCTGTCGGCCGCTGCACCGATGGTGTTGGCGGTGTTGCCGCTCTTGAGCAGACCGCCGGAGACGATATTGAGCGTGTTGGTGGCGGCGGCAAAGGTCAGGTTGATGTCGCCCACCATGTTCAAGCTGTTCAAAGTGTCCGCAGCTCCAATGGCACCGGTGGCGGTGAGGCGAATGTTATGCGCGGGATTGCTGCCAGCGGTGATGGTCGTGCCGGTGTAACCCGCATAACCCGCACTATTCAATGCGCCGACGCCTTTAGGAGCAGTCCAAGAGGCGAATTCCGTGCCGTTGACCACCGCCCAGCCGCCAAGGAGGTTGCTCGCCAGCGTCGGGGCGACTCCATTGAGCGCGGTGAGGAGAATCTGGGAACTGCCGACGTCGGCAAAGCCGAGGTTGACGCCAGTGAAGTTCACGCGTGAACCGCTGCCCGCCGCACGGGCGAGGTCGGTGATGGTGAGCACGGCGCGTCCCGTGTTACCGGGGGTGGCGGTGATGGTGCTGTTGCCGCCCAACACGGTGACGGAGCCGAGGGTTTCCGTGACGGTCTGGCCTTGGATCCCAGAGAGGGTGATGGTGCCGCCCCGGATGCTGATGGCGTTGGCGTCGAGAATGCGGTCCGCGAGGTTGGCCGGGGCGGAGTTGAACGCGGTGCCGGCGTTGTCGATGTTCACGGCACCGAACTCGAGGTTCAGGCCGGCGGTGCTGGCGAGGCTGGCGCTGTCGCGCAGTTGCAGGGTGCCGCCGCGGACGTTGGTGGCACCGGTGTAGGTCTGGGCGCTGGTGAGCAGGGTCGTGTTGTTGCCGGAACGGTCAAAGGTGATCGCACCGCCGATGACACCGCCGAAGGTACCGCCGCCAGTGGAGGTTAGGATGGCCGGGGTGGCGCTGGTGATGAGGCTGCCAGTGCCGGGAAGCGGGTTGTTGATGCTCGCGATGGCTGCGAAGGCCTGGTTCTGACCGTTGAGATCGACCGTGCCGGCATTGGCCGTCAGGGCGATGGTGGTCACTGCGGCGGCGGTGGGGGCGACGAGGATCGTGTTGGCCGCTCCACTGTTCAGCGTGGTGGTGCCCTCGTTATTGTTCAGGAAGCCGCCGAAATACTGGGACCGGTTGAAGGAGAGGTTGCCCGCACCGTCCTTGGTGATGCCGTTGCCGAGGACGTAGCTGTCCACGGTCAGGTTATCGAGCGCATGGATGAACATGGAGCTTGCCCCCGGATTGATCTGGCCGCCGGAGAAGCCCACATTGCCCGTCTTGGCAATGATACCGATGGAGGAGATGGTGAGGATGCTGCCGGTGTTGAAACCCGTGAGCTGGCCGCCGGAGTTTAGGGTGACGGTGGCCACATTGTTGGTGGTGAAGGTTTCGTTCGCGCTCTTGGCCAGATTCGCCGTGGTGGTGAACATGTTGTTGATGCTGCCAAGCGTTTCATTGGCCCCAAGCACACGGAAACCGGAGCCTGCGGTGTAGGTGAGGAAGCCGGTGCCGGTGCCGGTCGCGGAGGCATCGCCGACCATGTCGGGGCGGGTGCTGATGTTGGCGAGACCAGCGATGGCATTGCCGCCGCTGAAGGCGACGGAACTGGCAAACACATTGGCCACGCCAGCGCCGGGCGTGGAGCCGAGGGAATCACCGCGGACGAGGTAGGTCGCACCGCCGGCAAGAGCATGAACGCTGGCAAAGTTCAGCACGGTGGAACCAGCGCCGGGGACGAGCGTGATGACACCGCCGCCGTTTGGTGTCGTCAGTGCGCCGAGGGACTCGGAGCTGCCGCCGGCGTTGCCTTGGATCTTGAACTCACCGCCGGCCACCGTGAGGCCCTTGAGCAGGCCGCCGAGGCGGTTGCTCTCGTTGGTCCCGGTGTTGTCGAGGATGAGGGAACCGGTCTGGTTGATGACGTTGCTTCCGAAGGCCGTGCTGGCGGTGCCGGAGTAGGTGACCGCGCCGCCATAGATGTTGAAGGTGGCGGTGGAGGTGCTGTCGCCACCGGTGAGTCCGAAGGAGCCAGAGCCGATCTTGCTGACGTTGAGCGTGCTGAGGACCGCATCGTTGAAGGCGAGGAAGCGGCCATCGAAGGTGGTGTTGGCATTGTTGAGACCGAAGGTCAGCGTGCGGCCCGAGCCTGAGTTGTTGGTGATGTCGCCCGAGCCGGAGAGCTGGCTGAGAACTTGATCAAAGTTATTGAGGTCCAGGCGGCTGGTGCCGGCCATGGTGAAGGTGGAGGCATAGGGGATCGTGTTCGCGATACCGAGGAAAAGGGTGCCTGCATTGAGGGCGGTGGCCCCCGTGTAGTAGTTCACACCATCCAAGCGGAGCCCGGAGGTGCCTTCCTTGGTAATGCCCGCCGTGGTACCAATCATGGTCGGCAGGATCAGGGCCAAAGCCGCGTTGCCATTCGTGGTGATGGTGCGCGTGGCGGCACCGATATCAATCTTGCCGTTCGTGCTGACGCTGAGCAGCGGGAAGGTGGCCAGGCTGTCACTAGTGGAGGTGATGTTGTTGTTCAGCGTCAAAGTACTGCCAAATGTCACCGTGACATCCGTCGCCGCTCCGGTGGCCGGCTGCGAGAGCTGGACGGTGGTGCCGGAAAGGATTGCCGCGACTGTAGTGCCGGCAGGAATATTCGTGCCAGTCACCGGCATGCCAACCGCCAAACCGAGTGTTGAACCCGCGCCGGAAAGAGTCAGCGTCGAATTATTGGTCGCGGTGGTTGAGTTGTTCGAGGTGACACTCTGGGTGCGGAAGGTCGGATTGCCCGCGCCTCCTGAATTGTTGAACGTCAGGGTTCCGTTTTGCGTGTGATTGCCCCAGAAGTTGATGACCCCACCACCGTTGATGGTGATGTCGTTGGCGCTGTTGATCTGGTTCGGACTGCCCGCGATCATCGTCGCCGCGGCGTTGTTGATCGTCAGTCCACCTGCGGGAATCGTCTGATTGGCGACACCGATGAGGTTCGTTGTGGCCGAGTTTAAGACCGTGCCTCCCGTGTAGGTGTTTGGCGCGGTCAGGGTGACGTTCGAGGCGCCTGTGATCACGAGACGTGTCTGGCCGCCCGAGGCATTGTTGACGATGCGGGAGTTGATGGTCAGCGTGCTCTCGTTGTTATAGACGTAGAGAGAGTTCACGCCGGTGCCGGTGCCGCCTGCGGTCAGACGACCGCTGTCAACCGTGGCACCGATATTGCCAGTGAAGTTGCCCGACTTGAGCAGGCCGCCGGAGGTCAGGTTGAGTGTATCTGCTCCATCCGTGAAGTTGATGCTGTGACCTGTCGCAGTCCCGAAGAAGCTTAAACCATTGAGATTGTAAACTCCCGCGCCAGCCACATCTGGTATCGAGAAGCTGTTGCTTGAAAGCCGGATGTTCTGGGTGGCACTCCCAGGTGACGCCGGGAGTGTTGAGGCATTATACCCAGGGAATCCGCTTACATTCAGAGCCCCAAGGCCATTGGTATTGTTGTAGCTGGCGAATTCCATGCCACCTGAGGTTCGCACAACCGCCCAGCCGCCAATGATGTTGTTGGTGAGCGAGGCGGCACTGAACGGAGAACTATTGAGGTTGCTCACGAAAATGCGTGAATTGTTCACCCCCGGCTGGCCGAGACCGTCCGAGTTCGGGTCTTCATTCCGCGAACCACGGAACTCAATGACTGCATCCGCCGCACGGTTGAGATTGCCGATGTTCAGGGTAAGCGCCGAACTGGAGTAGGCGTTGGACATGATGAAATTGCGACCTGCTTCGACATTGACCGTCTGCAGAGCAAGGGTTGAATTGGCGTTGGCAGTGCCGCGTATCTGGAGGTTACCCCCCTGAAGGGTAATGGGCGCGGTCGCTGCGATGCGGGTAGGTCCGGTCGTTCCCGGATTGACTCCGTTGTAGTCATCCCAGATAAGGCCGCCGAACCGGACGTTTACAGCAGTGGAGTTGGCAATGGTGCCGCTGCTTTGGAGGACGAGGTTGCCACCGCGAACCGTCGTGGTTCCTGTGTAGGTATTGGCCCCCGAGAAGGTGGTGGTATTGTTTCCGGCCCGGACAAAATTCAGATTGCCATTGATGTTGCCAGCAAAGATGCCGCCGCCGGTGGAGGTCAGAGTGGCCGCCGAGCCGTTGTTGATGATGGAAGCGGTGACACCGGGGGTGATGTTGCTGGCTGCCAGCGTGCTCACCACCTGGCTGTTCCCATTGAGGTCAAGGATGCCACCGTTGACGTTGAGGGCATTGGCCCCGCCGATGGCGTTGACGAAAAGCGTATTATTGCCGCCGTTGAGCACCAGTGTGCCGTTGTTGACTGAAGTGGCCCCCGTGTAGAACTGGGCACGATTGAGATTCAGGGTGCCGGCGCCGGACTTGGTCATGCCGGCGGAGCCGACGATGCCAGCGCTGAAATTGAGGTCGCCAATGGCGTGGATGAAGGCCGGATTGGCGCCCACCGACAACAGACCGCCGCTGATACCGCGGTTGCCCGCTTGCGCGATGATGCCACCGCTGGTGATGGTAAGAACCGTGCCCTGTGAGATGGGACCTGCAGCCATGGTGCCGCCATGCTGGTTAAGCGTGAGGCTGTTGATCGTGGTGCCTGTGATGAAGGCACCGCCATGCTGGTAGCCTAGAGCAACGTTGGTCGTGGCACCGCTGGAGAGGAAAGGAGCGAGTTCGTTGGCGGCGAGGAGGCGGAATCCGTTGCCGCCTGCCACGTTCACGACTCCCCCGGCCCCGATGTAAGTGACGAAACCTGTGCCGCTGCCGGTCAGGGAAAGGTCACCGAGGATGTCAGGACGGATGCTCATGGTCGTGGTGCCCACGGCCCCGGCACCGCCGATTTGGTTGATGGCACCACCCGTGGCAATGACAAAATTACTCGTGCCAGCACCGATGGTGCCACCGAGGTTGGGTCCGCGAAGCAGGGCGGTGCCGCCCTGAGCAACCGTACCGAGAGTATGGGCGGTCAAAGTCACGTTCTGGGCGGAGGTTGGCTCCAGATTGATGATGCCGCTGCCGCCGTTCAGGTTCAGGGTGCCAACTGACTCCGTGGTGCCAGCGGAGGCATTGCCGACGATCCGCAGGGTGCCGCCGCTGAGGTTCAGGGTGCCGTTGGCAGCCGCCGTGACGGCCATGTTAAGCCTGTTGTTAACGTTACTCGAAGCATTGTTCAGCGTCAGGGTTGAATTCCTCTGAACGGTCACTGTTCGGAAGGTGGTGGCCCCTGCTCCGGAATACTCGATCACGCCGCCGGAAACCGTCAACGCGCCAGTCGTCCCGTTGGTTGTCGATGTCGCGCCGTTGATGACAGTCGTGCCGCTGCCGTATTTCTGGACATTCAGCGTATTGGGGAAGGCGTCAGAGCCGCGATTGAACACGCCAGAGAAGGTCGTGTTCTGGTTGTTGAATCCAAAGCCCAAGGTGACAGCGCCGCTGCTGAGATTGCTTACCGTGCCAGAGCCGGACAGACCGCCGATGACTGTGCTGGTGCCTAAAAGTTCGAACTGAGTTCCAGAAGCGAAATTATAAGTGGAGAAGCGTGAACCGGCATTGCCTATCGATCCAAGCACAATGGCACCAGCTTGGACATCGGTAAGGCCCGAGTAGGTCTGGGCGGTGCGCAAACGAAGGGCACCGTCTCCCAGTTTCACAATGCCGCCAGTGCCGATAATGCCTTCCATTGAGAGAGCCGGCTGGAGAAGGGTCTGCTGTTTGCCGTCAATCGTCGTCGGATTGACCGTGATGTTGTGATTGGTGGCCCCAAGGTTGATCACGCCAAAGGTGATGATGGGAGATTCATTGCTTTCCACGCGCACAGTAGAGGCGGAGGCGGTGATGTCGCCCGTCAGGGTCAGCACCCCGAAGGAATTGACATTGTTGCCAATGTTGGCGCCGATGTTGAGGGCGGTGTTGCTGCCATCGGCGTCGAATATGAGGCCAGCCAGAGTGTTATTACCAAACAAGTTCAAGGTGGCCGCACCACGCATGGTGACCACGTTGGAGGCGTCAATCTGGTTGTTGAAGCCGTTCATGGTCACCGTGGCACTGCTGATGGTGAGCCCGCCCCCTGGAAGCACCACTCCGGCTGCCGCGTTGCTCAGGTTCAGGGTGCCGGAGTTCACCACCGTGCCCCCTGTGTAGGAGTTGTTGGTGTTGGTCAGGGTGACCGCACCAGCGCCGGACGTGATGAGGCGCACGGCCCCGCCCGCGTTGTCCACAATGCGGGAGTTGATCGTGAGGGTGTTTTGGTTGTTGAAGACGAACAAGTCGGAGTTGGCAACGGCACCACCCGCCGTCAGGCGGCCGCTGTCCACCGTGGCCCCGATGGAGTTGCCATTGTTACCGCTCTTCACCAAACCACCTGAAATCAGGTTCAGAGTGTCGGTCGCATCAGCGAAAGTGATATTGAAGTTGCCAGGAACAGTGAGGCTGTTGAGTTGATAGTCATCCGCGCCAGCAGTCAGGGATGGAACGGCACCGGTGGCCGCGAGGCGGATGTTCTGGGTGGGCTGGGAAGCCACTGGGAAAGTGGTGCCGCTGTAACCTGGAGCGCCAGGATTGTTGAGGGCGGCGACACCAAGTCCATCGACGTAAGTGGCCAACTCAGCGCCATTCACCACCGCCCAGCCACCGAGGATGTTGTTGGTGGTGTTTCCCGCAAAGGTATAGCCGGTGATGAGCAAATGGGCGTTGTTCCCGATTGCGCCAAATCCCGTGGTGGAACCACCGCTCGCAAAATTGACCGTCGCGCCTTTGGATGCATTGCGGTTCAGCCCGGCAAGTGTCGCATTCATAGTGCTGAGACCGACGGTGCTGCGCTCGGTGTGAATGGTGGACATGGCGTCCTCAAGGGTCACCACTCCGACGCTTTCGGAACTGGAGGACTGGGCGCGCCCGTAGAACCCCAAGAATCCCCCCTGGAGGGTGATGGGCGCAATGTCGTTGATACGGTCGACTGACTCGTAAAGTCCATCGTTCCGAATGGCGAAGGCGGCCCGGCTGACCGTGATGCCTGAGACATTGGCAAAACTGCCCGCATCGGTGACATTGGTGGTGGAGTTCAGCAGGATCAGCTTGCCGGTAGTCGTGTTGGCATTGGTGATGTTCAGGGTGCTCGATCCTGTGCGAGCAAAGGTGACATAGTCATTGGTGGAGCCACCGATATTACCCGCCCAACTGCGCGTTACATTCTGCTGGTTGGCAAGGATGACGCCATTGCCGCCCGTGCTGATGATCTCGCCACCATTAAAGACCCCGTCCGTCATGAGGTCCATGACATATTGGGAGGTGTTGTTGAGGTCGAGCTTGCCCCCGTTGATGATCATCGGGGTGCGGAAATAGAGGGTGTTGGTGCCCGCATTGAGCTTCAGGGTTCCTTCATTGATGATGATGACGTTGTTGGTCTGATCATCACGTCCCAACATGCTTTGCTGGCTGATGGTCAGGGTACCTGCGCCAGCCTTCGCCAGTCCACGAATACCGAGCATGACACTGTTGACATCGAGATCTCCCAGGGTGTGGAAGTAGAACGGGCGGGAGTTGGTCGCAACGTTCACATTGGCAAGGAGCACCCCACCGTTGATTCCAGTATTTCCCGCCTTGGCCAGAATGCCGCCGCTCTGAATCGTGAGCACCGGGACATTCGGGAAGGTGCTGGTGAGGGTGACACCACCGCCACTCAGGAGCGAAAGGGAGTTGAGGCTGACGCTCGCCGCAGATACCGCAGCACCGCTCAGTTCCTGGTTGGCGTTGGTGGTCAAGGTGGTGGTGGACACCTTTTCAGCAGGAGTCAGGAGACGAATCACGCCGGTGGCCGTGCTGGCTGTGGCGAAGCCGATAGCGGAGGTCGTGGTATCTTCTGCAAGTGCCCAGGGAAGAATGCCTTTATTGGTGCCGGACGCTGCGGTCTGCCCCACGAAACTGACGTTGCCTTTGATGGTGGCATTACCCGCGCCGGCGGCGGCACCGAGGTTGGTGCCCGAGAAGCGGACCGTGCCGCCATTCTGCGGGTTGTTCGTCGCAAAACTGCCAAAAGTGAGGTTGGCTCCCCCGGCTCCTGCGGTGACGCTGACGTTGGACTGGCCGCGACCAAGCGTCCAGGTGCCGAGCGTTTCGTTGGTGGCGGCGGCGTTGCCGATGAGGGTCACATTGCCTCCCGAGAGCGTGATGGGTCGGCCACCGAGCCGGTTGGTGACAGCACTAGCGGTGTTGTCAATGAGCAGCGTAGCACCAGGATTGATGGTGATCGCTCCAGTCGCTCCCAACACACCTGCGCCACTCACGGCAAAGGTTCCCTGGTTAACGGTGATCGCGCTGACAAACGATGAGTTCGCCACCCCGAGAGTAGCCGTTCCGGCACCGATCTTGGTAAGACCCGTCACGTTCGCATTCAAGGCGGTGGAAATCAGGATGTTCCCCGCCCCGGCCAGCGTCAGACCAAATGCGCCGCTGATGCCAGTGGCACCACCGAGAGTGAGGGTGTCGAAGTCCGAACCGATGGTCGCGGCACTTTGCAGGGTGATGGGGCCAGTCCAAGTGTTGTTGCCGGAGAGGTTCTGCAACGCACCCCCGGTATTGATCCCCGTGCTGTTCAGGTTCAAGGGTTCCGCCGCGTAGGTGATCCCGGCTCCGCTCAATTGCAGAGCGGCACCGACAAAATTGCCCACCGTTGTCGCGCCACCGGTCGCACCCAGGGCGTTTGCATCCGTAATATTGACCGCACCTGCGTTGATGGTCGTCGTGCCGACCCAAGCACCATTCGACACGTTGATCGCGAGGGTTCCGTTGTCGGCCTTGACGAAGCCATTGGCACCGCCAAAGGCGGAGTTCAACGTTAGCGTGCTGCCCTGAATCACCTCGATGACGTTGTTCGTGGCGGTGGCATTGTTGAAACTGATGACGCGACCGGCGTCGAGATTGATGTCGCCCGCTGCGCGGAAGGCCGCCACCGCACCGGTGCCCGAGGCGCTGAGGTTGATGTCGTTGGCGGTATTGCCCAAAGCACCGTCGCTGGTCGCGGCGAGGACGCCGCGGACGATGGTCATGTTCCCAATGAAGTCGTTGGTCGCATTCGAGAGCAGCAGGGTGCCACCGATGCCACCATCCGCAGCCGCGCCACCGCCAGTGCCCACATTGATCGCTCCCGTGCCGGTGATCTGCCCGCTGAGTTCAAGACCAGCGACGATGTTGGAAGTGTTGGCCGTGGTCGGATTGAGGATGATGAAGGTCGAGGGCACGCCACTTAGGGTCGTCGTGCCGGTGAACTCCAGGCCGTAGCCGTTGAGGTTGTTCGTGGTCAGGGAGTTGGTGCCGATGGACAGGGTGCCAAGCTGAATCGTCTTGTTCAGCGCCGTCGAACCCGGGAAACCCGCCAAGCCGGTGCGATCCACGGAGATGGTGCTGTTGCCAGAGACGACCACATTGTCACCGAAGACGATGTCCTGACGATTGCCGAAGCCGGAGCCGTCGTCGCGGAGGTCGAGCGAACCGCCGCTGAGGGTGATGGCATTGACCGCGCCGGAATTAGAAGAGGCGGTGGTCAGGGCGAGATTGCCGCCCGAGACGCTGATGCCGCCAGTAAAAGTATTAACTCCTCCAAGCACCCAGCGACCGACACCGGTTTTCGCGATGGAGGTGGCGTTGGCTCCCTCATCACCAATGATGGCCATCAGGAGATTGTTGCCGGTGCTTGCACCGGCCAAGGTCAGTGTGCGAGTCCCAGAGCCGGACAGAGCCATAGTCCCCACATTCGCGAAGGTGAGCGCCGCATTGGCCGCACCCGAGGCATCAAGCGTTCCGCCGTTGTTTGTGAGAGTGAAGAGACGGTCGGTCGAGATGACGGTGCCGGTGTATTGGAGGCCGCCGCCGTCGAGAACGAGATTGGTGGCCGCATTGGAGGAAGCGCCAATACCGCTGTTGGCACTGCCAGCGGCAAGGGAGTTGGTGGAGAAGGTGCCACCGCTCAGAGTGACAATGCCATTGAAGCTGCTGGCATTATTGTTGGTCAACTGGCCTGCTCCGGTTTTGGTGACCGCATTGGCACCCGAGATGGCTCCGGTGGTCAAGAGCGCATTGCTCTGCACGTCGAATGTCGCGCCGCCCGTGAGAGTGACCGCACCGACGGTGACGCCGCCCGTGCCGGTGGTGGCATTGGCTCCGCGCACAATTGAGAGAGTATTGGCACCAATGGAAAGGGTACCGAGGGTGTGAGTCACACCAGGATTTGCAGGAGTCACGCGGTCAGAGGTAATGGTGGCATTACCGCTCACGGTGGTGTTGCGGTTAAAGGCGAGGCCGGTGTCGTTGGCCAACTGAAGGTCGCCACCTGAGAGAGCAAGCGTCCCAGCGCCAAGTGCGGAAGCACTGGTTGTCGCGCGCAGAATGCCGCTGCTGACGGTCGTCGTCCCCGAGTAAGTGTTAACACCGGAAAGCGTCACTGTGCCGACACCAGACTGAGTCACACCGCCAGCGCCTGCACCAATGATGCCAGTGATGGTGGTATTGCCCGCACCATTCAGAGTCAGGAGATTGCCACCGTTGTTCACGTTACCGCCGACGGTCAGCGTTTTCGTCACCGCCGTGGTCCAGGTTTGCGCACCACCAAGAATCGTGTTGGCGGTGATGGCGGCCGTTTCGTTGGCAGAAATACCCCCGTTGATCGTTAGCGTTTGAGCCGCCGTCGGAGAGATGGTGTAAGTGCCGCCAGATGTTGCGTTGAAGGTCAAGGTGCCAACCGTGATGCTCTCACCAAGAGAAATCACCCCACCAGCTCCGCCGAAGCCAAAAATGGCATTGTCAGGGGTCGCACTGCTCCAGGCGACGTTGGAAGTGAGGTCGCTCCAAAGGTTTGTCGCTGTCGTGTCCCATATTCCCGAGCCATCGACAGGAGCCGCTCCTCCAACACCAGAATTATCCCAATACAGTGTGGCTCCCCTTGCAGGTCCTGGCAGCCATGTTGCCATCAGGCAAGTCATGAACCATCCAATGAGTTGGCGGTGGCGACGTAGTGTCTTCATAGTCATAAAGTAAAGTTAGATGGCACGATCAATGCCCTTCGAGAACAGAGCGGGTACAGCGCAGAGGTTGATGGGAGTTGTCGCGCCAAAGTTGGCGGCCATTTCCCGAATTCCGCCACATGCAAGATAGGTTCGCGACGACGTGGTCGCGAAGACAGATTTGCGTGAGAACGCATGACTGCATAAACTGCTGTGGTTGGACATGAATAAATTAAGCCTTATCAAACCACAAAAAACGCACCAAGGACAAACCTTTTTATCCACTTTGAAAAAAAGATTCAAATTATTGATTGTGAGCGACTTAACATAACCACAAGAGCCCTTATTTTGACTCAGCAGAAACCCTAGACAAGCACTGTGTAATGACACTTGCCGTGTTAGGTGTTGGCGTTATTGCCAGCCCGATTGAGTCAATTTGACGCGCGCAAGTATGATGCGCTCAGGCGTGGTATCCCGGACAGGAATCGAACCTGTATTTAGAGTTTAGGAAACCCTCGTTCTATCCATTGAACTACCGGGACGCATTGATCTTCAAACAACTAAATGGCGTAACGTTGCCAAAAAGCACTTTTTGAGCAACCCTGATTGTGATTTAAGACTAGAAACACGCTGACTCAAGCGCTTTGCTCGCTCCCCTCATTTTCATGCCGAAACTCGTGCTTATTCTTAGTGTAATATATGAATATAGTTATCAAAAATAAGCAGGCCGGACACCGTCTTGAGGGAATTTGAGGTGAGTCAGCCCGTCATTCAACCATCTGGCAGCAGGCGTTCCCAAAGCGTATCATTCATGAGAACATTGCTGATGAACTCTCGGCTATCGTCTGTGGCGCTGGTGGAGGTGGGGGCGACAGAGGGGAGTATGATATTGAATGTCAGTCCTGTGCCACTACGCGGAGAGGTAATGCGACCGCCGAGGTGGTGAACCAGGAAGTACACGCCCATGAGATGCAGACCTGTGGCATCAACGGCCTCCGTGTTGATGTGGAAGGGATCAAACACGGAACCGAGGGCAGCGGTGGACAAGGCAGGACCATTGTCCACAAGACAGAGCAGGACGGAGTCGGAATCCGCTCCTTCGGCAACGGTTTTGACGGTGAGCGTGACACTGGAGCCCGCAGCCAGGCGTGAAAGCTCACTTTGGAGCAGCAACTGGATCATCTGCCGCAACCGGGCTTCATCCGTGGCCACTGCGGGAAGACTGCCAGAGGTTTCCAATCGAAGTTCGACACCTTTTCCCGCGAAGGAGGGACGTTGCTCGTCAGCCACGCCCTGGAGCAAGGCGACAACATCGCTGTTTTGCGTGGCCGGGCTGCCTTGCAAGCTGCCAAGCAAGGCGGCGATCCGGGTGGACTGTTTGACCACGAGTCCGTGAAACTCACGCCAGAAGCTGGCATCACGCAATTTGTCGAGGTCGAGGTTCTGGCGGCCGAAACGACCGGGCGTGAGCTCCAGGAAGGCATGCACGGCGCGCAGGGGATTGCGAAGATGTTGGTGCAGGCCGGCGGCGACGATGCCCAGCCCCAGAACCCGGTCGGTGATGAGCATGTTCTGGAGCACGGAGAGTTTCTCGCGCAGAAGATCATCACGCTCCTGCTGGAGGATATAGAACTCCATGGCCCGGTGCAGGGTGTTGCGCATGTCCTCGACCTGGATCGGTTTCGAGATGTAGCGGAAGATGCTGCCGAGGTTCACGGCATCCACGGTGACGCCGAAGTCAGCGTAGGCGGTGACCATCATGCGCACGAGGCGCGGGCGAAGCTGGCGGGCGCGCTCAAGGAGTTGGACCCCCTTTTCCCCCGGCATGCGCTGGTCGGAAAGCAGCACGCCGATCTCTTCCCCGTGCTGCTCGATGAGTTTGAGGCCTTCAGCCGCACTGCTGGCGGTGAGGATGCGGAACTCGCTTCCGAAAGATTTTTCGAAGTACTTCAGTGCCTTCTCCTCGTCATCAACATAGAGAACAGCATAGCGTTTGAGGTCGTATTGGTTTTGCATGGGATGGGATCCTTCTAGGTGTCGGCTTGCGTTTGGTGAAGAGGGTCGGCTGAAGGGAATTCGAGGATGAACTCGGTGAACTGGCCGGGCTGGCTGCGCACCTCGATGCGGCCACCGTGGTCGGCGATGATGCGGTTGCAGATGGCCAGGCCGAGGCCCATCCCCTGCCCGACATCCTTGGTGGTGAAGAAGGGATCGAAGATCTTGTCCTGGATCTCCTGCGGGATGCCCGGGCCGTTGTCCCGGATGGTAAAGATGATCTTGTCTTTGCGGGCGTGGCCGGAAATCCGCAGGGTTGCCGTTTCTCCCTCGGGGTATTGCTTCGTCGCCATCGCATCCAGGGCGTTCTGGACAAGGTTGATGAAGACCTGCACGAACTGGTTGCTGTCCCCGCGGATTTCGAGCCCCTCGGGCACATCCACCTCACGCTGAACGCCATCTTTCCAAACATGGGAAAAGAAACGGATGCCGGTCTCGACGGTGGTCTTCAAATCGAAGGCATGCCCGAGTTCATGCGTGTTGCGGGTGAAGCCACGCAGGTCAGAAATGATCTGAATCACGCGGTTCACGCCTTCCTCCACATCTTTGAGTGTGTCGGCGAAGTCCTCGCGCTCGGCCTCAGGCAGGAGCTGGGTGGAGCGTCCGATGATGTGCAGCCCCTGGCGGGCGTAGTTGAGCGGGTTGTTGATCTCGTGGATCAGACCTGCGCTGAGCCGGCCGAGCGAGGCCAGTTTCTCGTTCTGTACGAGCATGGACTCGGTTTCCTTGATTTGCTCCAGGGCGTTTTCGAGCTGCTGCTTTTGGACGACCAGCTCTTTTTGGTAAAGCCGGGAATCAACGAGGTTTTTAAGACGCACCTGGATTTCAGTCAGCGAGAACGGCTTGGAGAGGAAGTCGCTGGCTCCGGCAGCAAGGCAGTCGATTTTGGTTTTCTCATCGGCACGGGCGGTCAGGAGTACGACGGGGATGGAGCGTGTGGAGGTGCGGTCTCGGAGTTCGCGGCACACTTGCAGGCCGTCTTTTTCTGGCATCATCATGTCAGACAGAATGATGTCTGGCAGGAACTGGGCGGCTTTTTCCAAAGCCTGCTGGCCGTCCACGGCCTCCAGCACCTCAAAGTTAGCGCTGAGCTGGCTTTTGAGGAAGCGCAGCATGTCGGGCTCATCGTCGGCGATGAGAAGCTTGGGCTTGCGGCTGCGACCGACACCAGTTTCCACCGGCCGCAATGTGGCTTGTAGCGAGGTCATGGCCGGGAACATCTCCGCACGGCGATAAAGGTCGGCGATCCAGTCTTTTTCCCCTGCTTGAGTCTCCTCAAGGGCCAAAGTTTCACCCACAGCCTCGTCCTCCGTGACCGGGGTTTCGGCCGCTGCCAGCGGCAGCTTCACCGTCATGGTCGTACCTTTGCCGACAACGCTGTCTGCGGAGACTCCGCCACCCTGCACTTCCGCCAGTTCCTTGACGAGGGCGAGCCCGATGCCCATGCCTTGGAACTTGCGCTGGGATGAGGTGTCCGCCTGCCAGAAGCGGCTGAAAATATGTGGCAATTGATCGGCCGGGATGCCCATGCCGGTGTCCCGCACCTCAATGACGAGCCAGCCATTCTCCTGCGAGGCATTGAGATCCACGTTTCCGCCTGCGGCGGTGAATTTGAGGGCGTTGAACAGCAGGTTGAGGCAGATGCGCTCGAGTTTTTCCGAATCGGTCAGCACAAAGCCGATGGCGGGATCCACACGAGCCTGGAGCTGGATGCGTTTATCCTTGGCCACGGCGGACACCGCATTGGCAAGGCCGTGCATGAACTCTTCGAGCCGCACTTTTTTGATGCGGACCTGTGAACGCCCGGCCTCGAGGCGCACGAGGTCGAGCAGGTCGTTGATGAGCTTGAGCAGACGCATGGAATTGCCATGCATGGTGGCCAGAAGATCCCGATCCTCTGCGGAACGTCCGGCATCGGCACGGTGAAGGAGCGACTCCAGCGGCGCGATCATGAGCGTGAGCGGCGTGCGCAGCTCGTGGCTGATGTTGGCGAAGAAACGGCTCTTGGCCTCGTCCAGCTCCCGCAGCTTTTGATTGGAGGCCTCCAACTCGGCCCGGTTTTCGTCGAGACGGTAGCGAAGGTGAAACTCCGAGAGGCGGATGTTGTTGTAGAGCCAGCTTCCGGCAACGATGAAGATGCCGGTGACAACGAGGAAGTAGAGATTGTTGAAGTAAAGGCCGGGATTGGCGACAGGGCCGTGCAGCCAGGTGGCCAGCACATAGGCGACGAGCGTGAGAAAGAAAATCAGGGCGCTGTCACCAAAGGTCCAACGCAGCAGGATGGCGGAGCCGAGATTGACGAGATTCAGGCCCGCGTAATAAGACGAGACGGCGCCATCGGTGGTGTAAATCATCCAGGCGATGGACAGCAGAGGCAGCAAGGCCACCAGGTGCCCCAGCACACGGTAATACCGTGTGTCCGGCCGGTAATGGAGCGCCAGCCAGAGCACCCCCAGAAGCAGGGAGCAAAGCAGCCGGTATGGCAGAAAGCTGAGCATCACCTCCTTTCCATGAACGTACAGGTCCAGCACCAGGCCGGCAGGCATGAAGACGCCCGCGACGATGCAGCACACCTTCGCGTTCGCGACGCGGATCGGCCGCTCGTACTCATCGAACGAGCGCTCCAAACTGGCTGCAGACGCTGTCAGTGCCTCAGGCATTTTCGGGTTTGCGCACTTCGAGGTAGATGTTCACGCCAGTGACGTCCGCCGAGACGGAGCAGGCGGCCGGGTCGGACTTGTCCGGCGCAAGTTTGAGGAACTGCTCCTGGTTGCGGTAAACCAGATGCCAGTCCACGACGTACTCCATCCAGTTACGGGAGGGATTGGACACATCCACGTTGGTGGCGACGAGCAGGCCGCCAGGCGCGAGCAGATCATAAAACACCTCCAGCAGACGGCGGCAGATGCGGTCAGAGAGGTAGTCAAACAAGCCTGCGCAGTAAACGAGATCGTAGCCGCCCACCTCGAAACCGGCCCCGGCGCGGGAGGACTCCTTCAAGATCTGATGCACCGAGCGTTTTTGGAATTTCAGACCGGTGCGCCGACGGTGGCGGGTGCGCAGCGACTCGAGGTCACGCGTGGTGTTGGTGATGGTCTCGTCGTTGAAGTCCAGCAACAGCATGTCCGCGTTGTCGCACAAGTCGTCCGCAGTGAGGAAATGCTGGATCTCACGCGCCGGGCCGCAACCGAGGTTGAAGATGCGCGCCACACCGCCCTTCGCGGCGACGCGGGAGGTCTCCCCGCGCAGCTTATCGACGAGGTAAGTGATGCGGTTACGATGCGCCACCACCGGTCCGGTTTCCAGGAACATGCGGTTGAGGATCTTCGCAAACATGGAGCTGCCCTCGTAGGGGTCGCGCATCATCATGCTGACCATCTCGTAGTCGCCGGCATAACCGAGCGGCTTTTGATAGGTGCGGTAGCAAAACGGGGAGCAGAGCACGAGCGGGTGAAGCTGCCGTTTCACATAACTGCGGTGAACCGGAACCTGATCCTGGGGGATGGAGCTGGAGGTGCTCTCAAACCGCTCCATCAGCGGCACCACGGCGGGCATGATCGGCTCCTCAAGCTGCTGAATGGTCTCACGCTCGGCCTGGATGCGGTCCCCCGAAGGCAGGGAACGGACGCCAAGTTCCACCTGTTCCATCCAGCGGCGCAGGTCGGAGAGCAGCGTGTGCATGTCCGCCACCACGAGCTTGAATTCGGGAATGACGCGGTAATTTTTCTCCGTCTCCTTGAGGAAATCGGCAAAATCAGAGAGCAGTCGGCTCTTGTTCTGCGCGGGAGAGAGGATGTCGATGTCGATCCAGCCCTCGTCGGCAAGGGAGGCCTCGCAGATGAGCATGATGCCGGTGTTCACCAGATTGGCGATCACGGCGCGGCCGGAGTACACGACCCGCTCATTCATCATGATGCGGAAATCATTCAGCACCTCCGAGAGCTGGACGATGCTGTAAGGATTGTACACCTCAAACACCCCCAGATAACGCGTGAGGCGGTGCAGCGTGCCGCGCACCTCGACTCCCTGGCTGTTACGGCAGATGATAAAGCTGAGACGCTCGCCGGTGGAGGCGATGACCGGGAGGGAATTGTCGTTGTTCTCCATGTCAGAAGCCTCCCGCTGCGGACTTGTCAGTGCGGCTGTTCAAGGCGGTCCTGCATAAGGGAAGCCACGGGGGCAAGGAAGACGCGAGGTCACGCGAGAAATATTCGGGAGGAAGATTCATGCAGGCGCTGGGTGGGAGGAGAGTTAAAAACGCTGGGTAAAGCTCAATGACAGGACATGCCACTGGTGCTTGTAACTGCCGTTGAAAGCGGGATCGGCAGCTCCGCTGATGGTGCGTATTGGATTGTAAACAAACGCATAAGCAAGGTCCAGACTACGTTTCTTTCCACGCCACCCCGCTCCCACGCCAAAAATATGCCGGTCGTTCGCCGCGACCGCGGGCGTGTAATTAAGCTCAGGCTGGGAATTCTCAGAGAAAAGGTAGCCGCAGCGCAACGTCCAGTTTTTGTCCAGCGCATAGGACACTCCCGTGCCGAGGTCGATGGAGTCCTTCCAGGCCAGCACAGCTCGATTCGTGCCGGCAAGCAGGGGCTGGTTGTTGCCGATGAACAGCGGGATGTCATCATGAGAAGAATTGTTCGTCCATTGGAAATCAAAGCCCACCGTCAGCCGCTCGGTGAGGTCAATGCCATACCCCAAGGCGATGGAACCCGGAAAAGTCATGTCAGAACCGAAACGGCTGGTCGGAGTGGCACCGAGGGCATTGATCGTCGGCGTGCCCACCGGCATGCCCTGGGCCTTGAACTCGCCTTCGTAATTGATGGTCACCGGCAGCCGTCCCACCAGAGCTAGTCGATGACCTTTGAAAATCTCCCAGTTCACCCCCATGTAAGCGCCCAGCCCCCAGCCATCACCTTGAAACTCAATCGAGCCGTCCGGAGTGCCTGCAAGGCCGGGCAGCGCCCCCCATGGATAGGCTCGTTTGATGGAAAGCTTCGAGTATATGATGTCCAGCCCGGCGGCGACACTCAAACTGTCGGTGACTTTGAAGGCGACCGCCGGGGTGATGTCCACCGCCAGCAGGCTCGACTCGTAGGGCAACGAGTAGCGCAATCTTGGATCCATATCCTTGGGATACTTCGAGGCCATGCCAAACGGCGTGCTCACGCCAATGCCGAAAGCAAGACGGCCCGGCTTCACCGGCGCGACCAGATACAGGCTGCCAGGAAAAATCCACGATTCGCTCATTTTCACCGAAGCACCGTTCGTGGAGTTGAAGCGGATGTCGCCATTCCACATGGCCGTGTTCAAGAGCAGCTCGGTCTGCTGAATTTCCAAGATGTTCGCCGGTGAAACGCGCACAGCAGAGGCGTCCCGCAGGTTCGCGAAACGTCCGCCGGGCGAGGCCAGCGCCTGGGCCGAATCCGGCACCACGGAGAGGGTTTCCGCAGAATGTGATGTACCAGCCAGCACCCCGAAGAGCAGCAGGAGATGAAACGCGCGTAATTTCATATTGTGGATGGCAGTCTGGGTTTCGTCAGGCCAGTCCGTTGGACTGGCAGTAGCGTAAAATTTCGACGATGCCGCGCAGACCGGTTTTGCGGCAAAGGTTATGCTTGTGGACCGCCACCGTCCGGGGGCTGAGGGAAAGATCCTGAGCGACTTGCT
>Ga0209573_1001386_pt1 | contig 38084 bp, 30 predicted proteins | sample TNRBio252014_DNA_FD_185870 | JGI IMG/M metagenome (GOLD analysis project Ga0209573, IMG submission 185870) | Wastewater treatment Type I Accumulibacter community from EBPR Bioreactor in Madison, WI, USA - TNR Reactor_6/25/2014_ DNA (SPAdes)... | ecosystem: Engineered > Bioreactor > EBPR >...
ACAAGGCGAAGGAATTCCACGACGAGACCCTGCCCAAGGACTCGGCCAAGGTGGCGCACTTCTGCTCGATGTGCGGCCCGCACTTCTGCTCGATGAAGATCACCCAGGACGTGCGCGACTTCGCCGCGCAGCAGGGCATCGACGAAGCCGAGGCGCTGAAGAAGGGCATGGAGGTGAAATCGGTGGAGTTCGTGAAGGGCGGGGCCGAGGTGTACCGCAACGTCTGATCCGAGCTGCGGGGGCCGTGCCCGACGCGCCCCCACGCTCATGGCCTGCCGCGGATCAAGCCCGGTTGCAACCCCGTCCAGTCTCGGGGTGTATTCGGGCGCCCCGACGATTGCGGCGGCGACCTGGGCGATCACCGGATCAACACCGCCCGGTGCCCCGGCGGCGAGGACGGCGTGCGCCGGCGGACGAATGTGGTGGCGTCGAACCGCGTCGATCTGGGCGTGCTGGTGACCCATACCTACAAGCTCGACGACATCGTCGCCGCCTACGAACTGTTCGCCAACCAGTGCGATGGCGTGCTGAAGGGGGCGGTCAGCGCCGAGCTGAACAGCTCGGCGCTGACCGCTCTCGATTGCGCGCCGCCTGCTAGCCGTTACGGACCCGGCTGATGTCGGACTCCAGGCCATACTGCTTCACCTTCTGGTACAACGTGCTCTTGGCGATGTCGAGTTCGCGCGCGGCGCGGGTGAGGTTACCGCGGGTGGCTGCGATGGCACAGCGGATCAGTTCCGCCTCCCCGGTAGCGATGCTGCGTACCGCAGGCGCAACATCGACGGACTGCACCGGACCCGGTGCAGGGGCACCCTGCTCCAGCACAAGCTCCGGCGGCAGCGCATCCACGCCCAGGCGCTCACCCGTGCCCATCAACACCATGCCCTCGATCACGTTGCGCAGTTCGCGCACGTTGCCCGGCCAGGCATAGGCCTCAAGGGCCGCCAGCAGCGCATCGTCCAGCCCGCGCGGGCCGGCGCCATGGCGCTCACGAAACAGCTCGACGAAGTGCGTGGCGAGCAGACGTACGTCACCGCAGCGCTCGCGCAGCGACGGGATGCGGATAGAGGTCACCGCCACGCGGTAGTAGAAATCCATGCGGAAACGGCCGGCAGCCACCTCCTGCCGCAGGTCGCGATGGGTGGCCGCGATCAGGCGGAAATTGACCTTGCGCGGCCCGTTCTCACCCAAGCGATAGATCTCTCCCTGCTCCAGTACGCGCAACAGGTGGGGTTGCAGGTCGAGCGGCATCTCGCCGATCTCGTCGAGAAACAGCGTGCCACCATTGGCAGCCTCGATCTTGCCCATCAGGCCGCCCTTGCGCGCGCCGGTGAAGGCGCCCTCGACATACCCGAACAGCTCGCTCGCCAGCAACTCGCGCGACAGCCCGCCGCAGTTCAGCGCCACATAGGGGCCATCGCGGAAAGGACTGGCCTTGTGGACACCCTGCGCGAACTCCTCCTTGCCGACTCCGGTTTCGCCCAGCAGCAGCACCGGCACGCGCGAGCGCGCGAGCTGATCGGCCTTGCGCAGCGCGTCGCACAGGCCGGCGTCGCCGGTGACGATGGAGGCGAAGCCGGCAGGCACCTCGGCAGAGCGCACGTCGCGGGCGACGGGGGGCTCCGCCGCCAGGTCGCGCACCGGCTCGCCTCCCCGCGCACGGCCAATGCGCGGCAAGGGCACCATCAGCAGCGTACCCAAGCGCTCGCCGCGGCTGCTCACCGGCACCAGCCAGTCGGCGCGTAGCCAGGCCGGCGGTGGCTGCCCCTCGCCATCCAGGGCCAGCGCCACGATGCGCCTTGGCGCGGCAAGGTCGAGATCGGCGCCGAAGGCGGCGATGGCGGCCTGCGCATTCTCGTTGGCCTTGATCGGATAGCCACGGCGGTCGAACAGCACGATACCGTCGGTGCCTCCGCCCCAGTACGGCAGCGCCGCCTCGAGCAGGCGGTAGCGACGCTCCATCTCGAGCATGGTCAGCCGGCTCTCAATGCGACTCGCGGTGGTGACGACCAGTGCCAGGCTCTGGCGGCTGTAGGTTTCGGACAGGCCGGAAACATCCACCACACCGACGATCTCGCCGTCGTGCGGATGGCGGATGACGGTGGCCGAACAGGTCCAGCGCTTGATCCCGGCGCAGTAGTGCTCGGCGGAATGGATCTGCACCGGCTGCCCCACCGCCAGCGCGGTGCCGATGGCATTGGTGCCGCAGATGCCCTCGCTCCAGGAGACGCCCGGCAGCAGGTGGATAGATTCGGCCGAGCCTAGCGTGGGATTGTCGCCCTCCATCGTCAGGATGGTCGAACTGGTGTCGGCGAGCGCCATCACCGTGCCGGTTTCGGCGAGGAAATCACGTGCACACGCCATGACGGGCGCGCTCGCCTGCAACAGTTCGCTATGGCGCAGCTTCAGCGACGCAAGCGTGGACTCCGCCACCGGCGGCGGTGCGCGGCGCTTGTCCGGGTCGACGTTGTGCTGCTGGCATCGCTGCCATGAACCGTCGATCAGGCCGCGCAGCCCGTCGGACGGCCCTCCCCCTCCACCCAGGAAGCGCTCCCAGGCTGCCATGACCGCGGAGTCGTTACCGGGATCGGAAAACATCTGCCCATCGGGCGTGCGTGATGCGTTCAAGTGTCTCCTCCTCGCGAAACACGACACGGCGGGTCGCTTTGTGCGCCCGGAGGATTGAGATCCCTGTAAGTTCTGCCGCGTCGGTTCCGGTGTCCTGCTATCGCCGTAGTCGGACAACGATCCGACGAGATGCGCTGCCAGCGTGTGTCTGCCGCATCGCACCTCGCCTTGAAGCATAGCAAAGGCAATGCCAGAAACCCCAATCCGGGCAGGGTTTAGGCACCGCAATCGTCGCAACCGGCAGACTCGGGCTTCGCGGGAGCGAAGGCTCTGCACGCGGCAAAGCAGGAACGCTCACAAACGGCCACTCGTGCGGCGACCGTCCGATTTTCGAACGGCCGCCGCACGGACGGCGTCCGGAAAACGGACGGCTCAGACAAGGATTCAAGCAACGGCACCGGCCGGTTCGGCACAGGCGCGGATGGCATCCAGCGCGGCAGGATCCTCCAGCGAGGTGAGATCGCCCAGCGCCTGCCCGAGGTAGGCGGCGCGGACCAGACGGCGAAGGATCTTGCCGTTGCGCGTGCGCGGCAGCGCCGCGGTGCGGTGCACCCGCGCCGGCGCGAGCGGCTTGCCCAGGCGTTCGGCGACATGGGCGCGCAGCGCGCGCTCGGACGCGGCCCATCCTTCCGCCGCCGCAGCAGCCGCGGCGCCGGCTGCCGCCAGCGTCACGAAGCACACTACCGTCTCGCCCTTCACCGGATCGGGCACGCCGATCGCCACCGCCTCCTTCACCAGCGGATGGTCCACCAGCGCCGATTCATACTCGGCCGGGCCGACGCGCTTGCCGGCAATCTTCAGCGTGTCGTCGCTGCGGCCTTCAATGAACCAGTGCCCGTCCTCATCGATGCGCGCCCAATCGCCATGGACCCACACACCGGGGAAGCGCGACCAGTAGGCGTCGAGGTAGCGCGCCTCGTCCTGCCAGAAGCCGGCGGCCATGCCCGGCCATGGCGCGCGCAGCACCAGCTCGCCCACGCTGGCATCGCCGCCGCCCTCATCGGACTGCCCCGCTAGCGGCGTGCGCAGGCGCTGGCCTGTGCCATCCACGATGTCGGCCACCATTCCGGGAATCGGACCGGCAAAGCCGCAGGGTTTCTGCGGCAGGCCGGCGAAGCAGGCGAGGATGCCGCCGCCGATCTCGGTGCCGCCGGAATAGTTGATGATCGGCCGGCGCCCCTCGCCGACGCGTTCGAACAACCAGCGCCACGGAGCCTCGTTCCAGGGCTCTCCGGTGGAGCCGAACGCGCGCAGGGCGCCGAGCGCGCCGGCCGCTGGCAGCCCCGCCTCGCCCTCGGCCATCAGCAGGCGCGCCAGCGTGGGCGACAGGCCGAGATGGGTCAGGCGGTGACGCTCGGCAAGCTGCCACAGCCGGTCTGGCCGTGGATGGTCGGGTGTGCCTTCGAACAGCATCAGCGTCGCGCCGCGCAACAGGCCGCCGAACACCAGCCACGGCCCCATCATCCAGCCCATGTCGGTGATCCAGCCGATGCGGTCGCACGGCTTCACGTCGAAGGCCATCATCATGTCCTGCGCGGCCTTCAGTGGAAAGCCGGCGTGAGTATGGACCACGCCCTTCGGCCGGCCGGTGGTGCCGGAGGTGTACAGGATGATCAGCGGCGCATCGGCCGCATGGGGAGTGGCGCCCTGCTGCGCCGCGCTGCGCTCGACGAGGTCGCTGTAGGCGGCTTCGCGCCAGCGAGCAGCGCCCTGCTCCGGCAATCGGCCACCGCCCAGCCGCGACACCACGACCAGCGCTTCCAGGGCCGTGGCGCGTTCAGCCGCGCGCCTTGCCTCGCCCAGCATGTCCACCTGCCGGCCGCGGCGCAGGTAGCCGTCGGCGCACACCAGCAGCTTCGCGCCGCTGTCCTGCAGCCGGCTCGCCACCGCGTCGGCGCCGTAGCCAGAGAACAGCGGCAGCCCGATGGCGCCGAGGCGCGCGCAGGCCAGCAGCACGACGGCGGCCTCCGGCACCATGGGCAGATACATCGCCACCCGATCGCCGCTGCTCACGCCCAGGCCGGCCAGCCCAGCCGCGAACCGGCACACTTCGTCGTCGAGCGCGGCGTAGTCGTGCACGCGCACGCGGCCGTCGTCGCCCTCCCACAGCAGGGCCGGCCGCTGCGGATCCTCGCGTGCGATGCGGCCGACCAGGTTGTCGTGCAGGTCGAGCTCGCCACCGGCGAACCAGCGCGGCCACGCCGGCCCGCGCGCCAACTCGCACACACGCTGGTAGGGCGTCGCCCAATGCAGGCCGAGCGCCTGCTCGACTTCGCGCCAGAAGCGCTCGGGCTGCGCCGCGGCGCAAGCGTGCAGCGCCTCCACGCAGGAGTAGCCATGCGCGGCAAGAAAGCGGGCGAGTTCGGTGTCCTCGAAGCGGAGCCCGCTGGCAACAAAGGTATCCATGCTGTTCCCTTGCAATATCCAGGAGAACAGCGCGGCGCGGATCGCGCCGCGCTGCCGGCATCAGTCGGCGCGTTCCGGCACCGGCAAGCCCACCCACTCGTTGTAGAAGGCCTCGATGTCGGGCTCGAAGTCATGGATCACCGGATACCACGGCGTGGGCGCCTCGACGTCGTGCATCGTGCCGCAGACGGGGCAGTAGTACTCCCGGTACACCTGCCACTGCGTGTCCGGCGCCATCAGCTTCGGATACACGTCGGTCATCGCCTCTTCGGTGTCGCGCACATGGATCGCCGCGTGCAGCTTCCAGTTCTCGCGGTAGTCGCCGAACACGTGGCCGCAGTCGCACTGGGTGACCCACTTCTTGGTCTGTGCCGACTGCACGATGTGGAGGTGCGGCCCCAGCGGCAGCACGATGCGGTCCTTGAAGCTCACCTTGGCCTGCAGCGCCGCGAGGTACTGCTCGAAACGGCTGTTGTCCTTGGGCATCGACAGCATGCGGAAGGTGGTTTCCCAGTCGAGGCTGCCCTCGACGAGGTGGGCAACCTGCTCGTTGGTGTAAGTGCTCATGGTCTGACTCCTTGATTCGTTGATCACTCTTCGACCTGGACGACGGTGGTCACGTCGGGCAGCAGCGAGAGGTCCATGCGGTGCTTTGCGCCGTAGGACGGCACGCCCAGTTCTTCCTCGAGCAGTTGCCAGTCGTCCGGCAGGCTCCAGAAGTCCTTGAACTGCTTCGTGAACTTCTCCGACAGCGCGAAGCTGGTGGCGAACATGTGGCGCACCTGAACGGCGGCATGCTTGTTGAGGATGCGTTCGCGCTCCTCCTTCATCCATTCACGCGTGGGCAGCGCACGGGCCAGGCGCTCCTTGCGCATTTCGGCGCGGCGGGCCTGCGTCTTCGCGGCATCCACGGTAAACACGCCCTTTGCGTCCTCGGTGAAGACCGCGCCATAGACCTTCTGCGCGTACTCCGGCAGCAGGAACTTCTGGTTGAGGTCGTTCTCGATCGCCTTCGGCTCGCGATCGATCGGGTCCCCGAAGCCGGGGCCGCCGCGCAGGTAGTTCAGGTACAGGTCGTGGTTGTCGTAGCAGTCCTCGGTCGTCATGCACTGCTTGTCGCGCTTGACCACGGCGGTCGCGTCGATGTGGCGCTCGTAGTCGGGACGCGTCGGGTCGAGGTCGCCGCCCAGAGGCAGCGAGTCACCGATCGCGATGCGCTGCTCCAGTCCCGTCTTGTGCGCCTCGAAGCGATAACCGGTCGCAGACGGGTAGCCGCCCATCATGCCCCAGTCGCTGTTCATGAAGCCGTTGCCCATGAAGAACATCGTCCAGTCCTGGGCGTTCCAGACCATGCGCAGCGTCTCGAAGCCGCAGCCGCCGCGGTACTTGCCGTAGCCGCCGGAGTTGGCCTTGACGTTACGCCCGAGATACAGGAGCGGCTCGGCCATTTCCCAGATCTCGATGTCGCCCATGTCGCCTTCCGGGTTCCAGATGGCGGCGGCGTGGTTCAGGCCGTCCTTGACGGCGCAGGCACCGGTGCCGCAGCTAGAGGCTTCGAAGGAGTTGACCGCGTGGATCTCGCCGTCCTGGTTGATGCCGCCGCCCTGCAGCCAGTTCGACGTGTTGGCATTGCCAGCATTCACCTCTTCCAGATATCCGCGGCTGAAGTAGGACTGGCTCAAACCGCGCCATAGTGCGGCCCAGCCCGAGACCAGGAAGTGCCAGGCATAGGCGTGGCCGGTGCGGCGGTCGTCCGGGTTGCACCACGTGCCCTTGGGCAGGCGGAACTCGGTCGCGTAGTAGGCGCCGTCATTGATGCGCTGGGTCGGCACCAGGGTCTGGCACATCATCACCCAGATTCCAGAGGTGAAGGCCACCTGGTGGGCATTGAAGGTATGCCAGCCCCAGCGGCTCGCGCCCTCGAAGTCCAGCCTCCACTTGCCATCCGGCTTGATCGTCATCTCGCACGGCGAGTGCATGATCGAGTCGAGCTTGGCGAAGGCGTTCGACACCTGCACGTCCTCGTGCTTGTACGGCACATCGACGAAGGACACCTTGCGGTACTTGCCCGGAAGCGTCATCGCCTTGATGCGGCTCATCAGGCCGCGACGGCCTTCCTCGATGACTTCGAAGGCGAATTTCTCGTAGGCCTCGATGCCGTCGGCGCGGATCACGTCCTCGACCAGCTCGCGGATCATGTGGCAACCGGCGATGCGCGTCTTCTCGTCGAGGATCCAGTACTTCGGTGTGCGCACCGAGCGTTGCGACTCGTGCAGCCAGTCGCGCAGCGGCTCGTCGTTCACCCCGGTCTTGCGACAGGTGATCATGTAGCCGTCGCCGAAGCGCTGCGTCTGGCCGGTGGACATCGAACCCGGCGTCACCGCGCCGGTGTCGATCACGTGCGTCACTCCGCCCACCCAGCCGATCAGCCGGCCGTCCCAGAAGATCGGCACGATGGTCGCGATGTCGCACGGGTGCACGTTGCCGATCGCGCAGTCGTTGGTCGTGAACATGTCACCGGGGTTGATGCCGGGGTTGCCCTCCCAGTTGTTCTCGATCATGTACTTGATCGCGGCACCCATCGTGCCGACGTGGATGATGATGCCGGTCGAGGTCAGCACGCAGTCGCCCGCGGCGTTGTAAAGCGTGAAGCACAGCTCGCCTTCCTGCTCGACGATCGGGCTCGCGGCGATCTTCTTCGCGGTTTCGCGGGCATGCACCAGGCCGCCGCGCAGCTTCGAGAACAGCTTCTCGTAGCCGATCGGGTCGCTGTCGCGCAGCGCCAGCTTGTCCAGACCGTTGTAGTGCCCGGTCGCCTTGGTGCGCTCAATGATGCCGTCGCGGAACTGCTTGAGCGTCTGGCCGTTCTTCAGCAGGTCGGCGAAGCCGACTTCCTTGCTTGTCATCATGTTCATGTCGGGTCTCCTTACTTCACTTCTTTGAGATGGAACAGACGGTGCTTGTCGACCCGGGTCTCGAAGCCGTCGGGCACAACGAAGGTGGTGGCGTCGGATTCGATGATCGCGGGGCCCACGATGTGGTTGCCGGCCTTGAGCGATTCCATCTTCCACAGTGCGGCCTCGACCCAGCGCTTGTGGCGATAGAACGGACGGGTGCCGAGCCAGGCTTCCTTCGGCGGCGTCGGGCCGCAGTCCGCGTCTTCCGGCAGTACCGGCTTCTGCGTCACCACCATGCCGCGCAGGATCGCGCCGGTAATCGAGAAACCCAGTTCCGGCGAACGCGCCGAGTTGGCATAGACGCGGCCGTAGGTGTTCTCGAAGGCCTCGATGATCTGGTTCCAGTCGGCCGCCGTCGCCGCTGTGGATACCGGCGACACGATCTCGAGGTCGTTCAGCTGCCCCATGTACTGCATCTTGTAGCCGGGCATCAGCAGCACGTCTTCGGGCTTGTAGCCATTGATGACGAACTCGTCGATGACCTTGACCGCCAGCTCTTCCCACGCGTCCTGCAGGCTCGCGCACGCTGCCGCCTTCTCCGCGTCGCTCGCGAACTGGGCGACGCCGAGGTCCACCGACTTGTCGTAGCGATACTCGAAATCCGCGCAGGCGCAGCCGAAGGCCGAGAAGCCGGCCGCCCAGGCGGGCACGACGACGTCCTTGAAGCCGACGCCTTCGGTGTAGCCGTAGGTATGCACCGGGCCCGCTCCGCCGTAGGAGAAGCAGGTGAACTCCGCCGGGTTGTAACCCTTGGCACTGATGTTGGCGCGCAGGTACTCGGAGAGCGTCAAGTCCAGCAGCTCGATCACGCCGGCCGCCGCATCCTCGACCGACAGGCCCAGCGGATCGGCGATCTGCGCCTTGATGTGGTCTCGGGCACGCTGCACATCGAGCTTGATCGCACCGCCGAGGAAGTTGTCCGGGTTGAGGTAACCCAGCACGACGTGGCAGTCGGACACCGACACCGTGTCCAGCCCGCTTTCCGGCCAGCAGGTACCGACGCGGTAACCGGCGCTGTCAGGTCCCAGCTTGATCGACTTGCTGTACGGATCGAGGCGCACGAAGCTGCCCGCGCCCGCGCCCACCGAGTCCATCGCCACCAGCGGCAGCGACAGCACCAGGCGCGCCATGTCCGGATCCGACTTGATCGCAAAGCTGCCCTTGGTGATCAGCGCCACGTCGAACGACGTCCCGCCGATGTCCGAGCACGCGATGTTCTCGTCACCGAGGTACTCACCCAGCAGCTTCGAACCGATCACGCCGCCGATCGGGCCCGACACGATGGTGCGTGCGAGCTCCTTCGCCTTCCACGAGATCGTGCCGCCGTGCGTCGCCATGACGCGCAGGTCGAACTTCGCGCCGTGCTTCTTGAAGCGGTCGCTGACCTTCTTCAGCGTCTGACGCGACGGTTCGGCGCCATAGGCCTCGAGGATCGTCGTGTTCATGCGGTGACTTTCCTTACGCGACGGGTAGTAATCCACCGACGCGAACACCGGGATGTCCGCCTTGAGCTTCTTCAACTCGTCGTTGACGACATCACGGGCGCGCTGCTCGCTGCTCTCGTTCTTGTGCGATTGCAGCAGGCAGATCACGATCGCCTGCGAACCCGCCTCGACCAGTTCGCGCGTCGCCTGGCGCACCTCCTCCTCGCGCAGCGGGATCACGACCTTGCCCTGCACGTCGGTGCGCTCGGTCACGCCACGGGTGCGCGACACCGGCACCAGCGGCTCGTCGTAACGGTGGGTGTTGAGGTGGATGCGGTCCTCCAGCGCATACCCCAGGTAGCTCTGCAGGGCACGTCCCATGGAGTGGATCTGCTCGAAGCCGCGGTTGCAGATCAGGCCGACGTCGAGGCCCTTGCGCATCAGGATGCGGTTGAGCATCGCAGTGCCGGAATAGACGCAGGTCGCCAGCTCCGGGTAAACCTCGTCGACGTCGCGCGCCCAGTGGGCGAGTGCGTCCTGCGAGGAATTGAAGATGGCGAGCGACTCGTCCGCCGGATTGCTCTGCGCCTTGCCGACGACGAAGCGGCCGTCTTCGCGCACGAAGAAGGTGTCGGTCATCGTGCCGCCGGCATCGATGCCCATCACCTGTACGCGTGCTGCGGTCTGTACTTGCATGGTTGTCTCCGTTCCTTCTGGTTGGATGAACGTCTGGTGCAACGGGCACCGAAGCTCCCTTTGCAACCGCCATGCCACATTGAAAACCATGCAGTGCAACACGCACCCAACCCAGGCTCTTTGGGCACACAAGGCTGCAGCTTGCTGCATCGCGGCATAATGGAGTGCAGCGTCATGCCGACCGGAATCGATATGGGCGTTCGATTTCCGAACGTTCGATAACGCTCCTCAGAGAAGCCCTGGAATTTCCCGCCGGCGCCTTGCGTGCGCAGGAACGTGTAAACTTTCAGGTTTTGTCCGCGCGCCGATCCGCCCATGACCCCCCTCGACCGCTTCACCCAGGATCACCTCATCGCCAGCCTCGGCGTGGAAACCGTTGCCAAGGGGCTCGGCTACCTGAGCCGGGTGAGCGCGCTGTCCGCCGACGGCAACACGGTCTCGGCACTGGTCAAGGGGCGCCAGCGCACGCCCTATGACGTCGTCGCCGACATCTTCGACGAGGGCGGTCAGCCCGGCCTGATCAGCGAATGCACCTGCCCGATGGGCTACGACTGCAAGCACGTGGCGGCGATGATGCTGCTGTGGCTGCACCAGCGGCGCAGCCCCGATCGCCCGCGCGAGCAGGTGCTGGCCTGGGTGAAGGGCTTCCGGGACACCGCCGCGGCGCTCGAGCAAGGCGCCGCCCGCAAGCGCAAGCCGGCCACCGCAACCCACGCCTTGCGCTACCAGATCGAGCCCAGCCTTTACGGCGGCGACTTCAGCATCACCTGCCACAAGGTACGCCTCGACCAGCACGGCACCATCCGCCAGCGCGAGCGCTGGAGCAACGTCGAGCGCGCGCTGCAGACCCCCCCCGCATTCGTCGACGACACCGACCTCGACATCCTTCGCCTGCTGTGGTCGCACCGCCCGCGCGGCAACATCGTGGCCAGCGACGGGCTGCCCCTGGAAGGACGCAATAGCGACGAGCTGATGGCCCGGTTGCTCGCCAGCGGCCGGCTGCATTTCGCCAATCTCGCCAATCCTCCGCTCAGCGCCGGCGAGCCCCGCCCGGGCAAGCCCGACTGGCGGGTCACTGACGAAGGCCTGCGCGCGCCGGTGCTGGTGGTCGAGCCCGCCGCCGAACGCATCCTGCCCCTGCTGCCGCCCTGGTACGTCGACACCGCACGCGCCGAGGCCGGCCCGATCTTGCTCGACGTGCCCGCCGAACTGGTGCAGCGCCTGCTGTGGCTGCCGCCGCTGAGCCAGGCCGAAGCCGAACTCGTCGCCGACACGCTGACCGAAGTCGCTCCCGCCCTGCCCGCCCCGACCCAGCGCGGCGAGCCTCCGATCGAGGTCGGCGGCACGCCAGTGCCCGTGCTGCGCCTGGACACCCGTCCGGCGTACCACGCCCGCTTCCGCAACTATGCGGCCTACGGCACCTACGCGTTCGACTTCGCCGTGCTGGCCTTCCGCTACGGACCGGTGACCCTCGACGCCGGCGACGGTCGCCTCTTCCACCCCCTGCCCGACGGCCGCAGCGCGCGCCTGACCCGCGACGAGGCCGCCGAGCGCGCAGCCACGCAGAAGCTCGCCGCCGCCGGCTTCGCCCGCATCCCGCCGGGCGCGGTGCAGACGAGCTTCGGCACCCTGCCGCCCGACGCACTCGGACTGGCGAGCGAGGACGCGTGGCCCCCCTTCATGGCCGAGACCGTGCCCGCGCTGCGCGCGGAGGGCTGGGCGGTGGAGTTTCCCAGCGACTTCCGCCACCACGCCATCGACATCGACGAACTCTTCCTCGACATCGACGAACAGGAAGACGGCTGGCTCGGCCTGTCACCGGGCATCGAGATCGACGGCAAGGGGATTCCGCTCGCGCCGCTGCTTGCCGGCCTGTTCGCGCAGGATTCGCGCTGGCTGTCGGGTCGGCTCGACGACATCGCCGACAACGAGGCGCTGATCCTCGAGGACGAAACCCTCGGCCGCCTGCGCATCAGCGCCGCGCGCGTAAAGCCGCTGGTGCGCGCGCTGGTCGACCTGTTCGACCGCCCCGACGGGGCCCTGCGCGTGTCCGCACTCGACGCCCCGCGGCTGGCCGACCTCGATCTCCCGGGACGCGGCAGCGCCCGCATCGCCGAGATCGCCGCGCGCCTGCGCGACGCCGAGGGCATCCAGGCGGTCCCCGCGCCCGCGGGCTTTGGCGCCGAGTTGCGTCCCTACCAGCTCGAAGGCCTGGCCTGGCTGCAGCATCTGGTACGCCACGGCCTCGCCGGCATCCTCGCCGACGACATGGGCCTGGGCAAGACCGCGCAGGCGCTCGCCCACCTGCTCACCGAAAAGCACGCCGGCCGCCTCGACCTGCCGGCGCTGGTCGTGCTGCCGACCTCGCTGGTCTTCAACTGGCAGGCCGAGGCCGAGCGCTTCGCCCCCGACCTCAAGGTCCTCAACCTGCACGGCGCCGACCGTCATGCCCGCTTCGAAGAACTCGACGCCGGCGCCGAGAGGGTGGATGTCGCCCTCACCACCTACCCGCTGCTCTGGCGCGACGCCGAGGCGCTGCAGGCGCGCGCATGGAGCCTCCTGATCCTCGACGAGGCGCAGACGGTGAAGAACGCCGCCAGCAAGGGGGCGCAGGTGATCCGCCAGATCAAGGCCCGCCATCGGCTGGGCCTCACCGGTACGCCGCTTGAGAACCACCTCGGCGAGCTGTGGGCGCAGTTCGACTTTCTGCTCCCCGGATTCCTCGGCACCCATAAGCAGTTCACCGCCACCTGGCGCACGCCGATCGAAAAACACGGTGACACGGTACGCCGCGACCTGCTCGCCGCGCGCCTGCGCCCCTTCATCCTGCGCCGACGCAAGGAAGACGTCGCCACCGAACTGCCGCCCAAGACCATCATCGTGCGCAGCGTCGGGCTCGAAGGCGGCCAGCGCGATCTCTACGAGACGGTGCGCGCGGCGATGGACGAGAAGGTGCGCGCCGAGATCGCCGGCAAGGGCTTCGCGCGCAGCCAGATCGTGATCCTCGACGCGCTGCTCAAGCTGCGCCAGGTGTGCTGTGACCCACGCCTGCTGAAGTCGCCCGCCGCGGCGCGCGTGAAGGAGCGCGCCAAGCTCGACCTGCTGATGGACATGCTGCCCGAGCTGATCGACGAGGGCCGGCGCATCCTGGTGTTCTCGCAATTCACCACCATGCTGAGCCTGATCGCCGCCGAGCTCGACCGCGCGAAGATCGGCTGGGTGGCGCTGACCGGCGACACGCGCGACCGCCGCGTGCCGGTGGAGGATTTCCAGAAGGGCCGGGTGCCGGTGTTCCTGATCAGCCTCAAGGCCGGCGGGGTCGGCCTCAACCTCACCGCGGCCGACACCGTGATCCACTACGACCCGTGGTGGAACCCGGCAGCCGAGAACCAGGCCACCGACCGCGCCCACCGCATCGGCCAGGACAAACCAGTGTTCGTGTTCAAGCTGGTGTGCGCCGGCAGCATCGAGGAGAAGATCCTCGCCCTGCAGGAGAAGAAGGCGGCGCTGGCCGAGAGCGTGCTGTCGGAAGACGCCGACGCGCTTGCCAAGTTCGGCGAGGCCGACATCGCGGCCCTGCTCGCGCCGCTGCCGGCTGCCGGACGCTGAACCGCAAGCGCGAACAACACCCAGCAGGAGCGCCGGAAGGCGCGAAGGCAGCGCGGAGAATCACCGAACGCGCCCACCACCGGACCGCCGTGTTCGCGGCTTCCGCCGCTCCTACAAGCGCGAACGACACCTCTGCAGGAGCGCCGGAAGGCGCGAACTGTAGGAGCGCCGGAAGGCGCGAACGCAGCGGTCGAACAAGCCCGGTGCGAATCTTGGCCGCGCGCCCTCGCCCGGCCCCGGTCCGCTGTCAGCGCTGCGCCGGCTCGGCGATGAAGATTTCCACACGACGGTTCATCGCGCGTCCGGCGGAGGTCGAGTTGTCGGCGACCGGCTGGCGTGCGCCACGGCCGTCGACCACAACACGCTGAGCGGACACGCCACGCTGCACCAGGTAATCGCGGGTGGCTGCGGCGCGGTTGACCGAAAGCGGATCGTTCACCGCGTCCGAACCAGTGCTGTCGGTGTGGCCGATGATGGTCACCGTGGTCACCGGGTGCTGGTTCAGCGTGGAGGCGAGACGGTCGAGCACCGGGCGCATGTTCGGCTTGATCGCGTAGCGGCCGACGTCGAAGGAAACATCCGCCGGGATGTCGACCTTGAGCTGGTTGTCGGTGGTCTGGCTGATGCCGATGCCGGTGCCCGCAGTGGCCTGTTCCATCTCGGCCCGTTGCTTCTGCATGTTCTGCGACCACAGGTAGCCACCGCCCGCCCCGATCGCAGCGCCGATCGCCGCACCGGTGGCGGCGCTCTTGCCCTTGTTGCCGCCCGCGGTGGCGGCACCGATCAGGCCACCGGCCACGGCCCCGATCGCAGCGCCGGTGCCGGTGTCACGCTGAGTTTCGCTCATGTTGGCGCAGCCACTCAGGCCGGCCATCGCGAGCGAGATTGCGGAAAGGGTGACGATGACTTTTTTCATATTTTTGCCTCCATTGCGTTGCGGGTCTGCGAATCCAGGACAATTATGAACGTCCAGCGCCTCAACTTTAGCCGATCGGAGTGCAACAGGACATGACACCCCAGTCCGCCATGCGTCCCGATTCAAGCCCGCAGCGCATTGAACAGCGTGAAACCGGCCCAGGTCATCACTACCGAACCAGCCACATGCACGGCCAGGTGGGCACCCAGCCAGCCGAACGCGCCGCGCTGCAGCAGGTGAAAGGCCTCGGCAGAAAAGCTCGAGAAGGTCGTCAACCCGCCGAGCAGGCCGGTGGTCAGCAGCAGCTTGAACGCCGGCGACAGCGTCGGCCAGCCCTGCACCGCAGCCAGCGCCACCCCCATCAGGAAGCCGCCGAGCAGGTTCGCCGCCAGCGTCCCCAGCGGCACCAGCGCGAACACCGGGTTCAGCCACACCCCCAGCCCCCAGCGCAGCCAGGCCCCGCAGGCCGCGCCCGCACCGACCGCTGCGAATGCGGTGAGATTCATCGTTCGTGCTCCCCGGTGGTCATGAGGTTCATCATCGAGTGCTCAGGCTGCCGATTCTACCCCCTCCCCCACATCCGGGCCGCGCACGGCCGATCGGCTACAATCGCGCGATACCGCTCGGCGGCCACTTGCCCGCTCAACCCGAATCCGCACCACTCCGCACCCCCGATGAAACCCGAAAAGATCCCCTCTGCCCCCGCAGCCGCCCCCCCCGTCGCCTCCAACTTCATCCGCAACATCATCGACGAGGACCTCCGCACGGCGAAATGGGCGGGGCGCGTCGAGACGCGCTTCCCGCCCGAGCCCAACGGCTACCTGCACTACGGTCACGCCAAGTCGATCTGCCTGAACTTCGGCCTCGCCGAAGCCTACGGCGGCGTCTGCCACATGCGCTTCGACGACACCAACCCCGAGAAGGAAGAGCAGGAATACGTCGACGCCATCATCGAGGCGGTGAAGTGGCTCGGCTTCGAGTGGGGCGAGCACCTGTATTTCGCCTCCGACTACTTCGACAAGATGTACGCCTGCGCCATCAGCCTGATCAAGGCCGGCAAGGCCTACGTCGATTCGCAGTCGGCCGAGGAGATGCGCGCCAACCGCGGCACGCTGACCGAGGTGGGCAAGAACAGCCCCTATCGCGAGCGCAGCGTCGAGGACAACCTCGACCTCTTCGCGCGCATGCGCGCCGGCGAGTTCGCCGAGGGCACGCACATCCTGCGCGCCAGGGTCGACATGGCGAGCCCCAACATCAACCTGCGTGACCCGGCGATCTACCGCATCCGCCACGCCACCCACCATCGCACCGGCGACGCCTGGCACATCTATCCGATGTACACCTTCGCCCACCCGATCGAGGACGCGATCGAGCACATCACCCACTCGGTGTGCACGCTCGAGTTCGAGGACCAGCGCCCGTTCTACGACTGGCTGCTCGATGCGCTCGCCACCGAAGGTCACTTCCCGCGCCCGCTGCCGCAGCAGATCGAGTTCGCCCGCCTCAACCTCACCTATGTCGTGCTCTCGAAGCGCAAGCTGATCCAGCTCGTGAACGAAGGCCACGTCGCCGGCTGGGACGACCCGCGCCTGCCGACACTCGTCGGCGCCCGCCGCCGCGGCTTCACCGCCGCCGGCTTCCGCCGCTTTGCCGAGCGCATCGGCGTGTCCAAGGCCGACTCGTGGATCGACATGAGCGTGCTCGAAGAATGCATGCGCGACGACCTCAACGAGGCGGCCGAGCGTCGCGTGGCCGTGCTCGACCCCTTGAAGCTGGTCATCACGAACTACGCTGAAGGCGCCTCCGAGCTGTGCCAGGCGCCCAACCATCCCTTGAAGCCCGAGCTCGGCAAGCGCGACATGCCGTTTTCGCGAGCGCTGTGGATCGAGCGCGAGGACTTCATGGAGGCGCCGGCCAAGGGCTTCCACCGCCTCTACCCGGGCAACATGGTGCGCCTGCGCTACGGCTTCGTCGTCAAATGCACCGGCTGCGAGAAGGACGCCGCGGGCAACGTCACCGCGGTGCTCGCCGAGTACATGCCCGATTCGAAATCCGGCACCCCCGGCGCCGACAGCTACAAGGTCAAGGGCAACCTGCACTGGGTGTCGGTGGCCCATGGCTTTGAAACCGAGGTGCGCATCTACGACCGCCTCTTCGCCCACCCCCATCCGGGCCAGCGCCGCGAGGGCGATGCGCCGGATGCCGAGCGCGACTTCCTCACCGACATCAACCCGGACAGCAAGCGCATCATCACCGCGTATCTGGAGCCGGCGCTCAAGGATGCCCAGCCCGAGGAGCACTTCCAGTTCGAGCGCCACGGCTACTTCGTCGCCGACCGCGTGGATTCGAAGCCGGGCGCGCCGGTGTTCAACCGCACGGTCACGCTGAAGGATTCGTGGGCCAAGGGCGGGAAGTAAGTCCCCGGTGACAGGAGCGCAGGCATGACGCTGACCAACAGCGTGACCGACCCGATCGCCGCTTCGCTCGCCTGCCTGCGCGGCCGCCTGCCGCCCGGCAGCCGCGTGATCGTGTTCGGTTCGCAGGCCCGCGGGGAAGCCAGTCGGACGCAATTGTCCAGCACCCCGCGCACTGACCAAGAACCTGCACGTCAAGTGGATGCAACCCGCCGAGGCTGCGCGGGGTATTCCTTCTGCAGGCTGCGGAACTCGCCCTTCGGGCTCGGACAGTCCTCGCCTGCGCCAGGAATACCCCACACATCCTCGGCTACCGCTAAACGGTGTCATCGGCCGCGAACCGGCTCTAACCCGCGTCTCTCCTGCGGGTCGGGGAGTCGAAGCGGTTCCTGGAGGGGTGAGGGCTGTCCGAGCACTGCCAGTTCCGCAGGCCCGGGAGGATTTCCGCGTGCGCATCCAGAGCGCGCGAATCCCGCGACGCCGAACACAACGCCGACTTCGCCTGAACGCGAGGCAAGCAGCGCATGACCGTCCCGAAATACCACGAACTGATTCGGCCCCTGCTCGACCTCGTCGCTGACGGACGCCCAAGAAATCTCCGTGAAGCATCGCAAGAGCTTGCAGAACGCCTGGACCTTACCGACGAAGATCTCGCGGAAACCCTCCCCAGTGGCTATCCGCGATACCTGAACCGAGTCGGCTGGGCGAAAAGTGATCTCAACAAGACAGGGCTCATCGAGAGCTGCGGTCGTGGCTTGTTCCGGATCTCGGAGAATGGCCGCAATGAACTCCCTGGGCTCCCACGCCAACTCGATCGGAAATACTTCGAGGCACGGGGGATGGGGACCTGGAAGGTCGTCATGCCCCCCGACGCGACGGACTCAGCGACCGAGGCGAGACCCGACGAAACCTTGACCCCGGAAGAGCAAATCGACGAGACGCTGGCAGAAATCCAGGAATCACTCGAGCAGGAAGTCCTCACGCAGCTTCGGTCGATCAACCCGGCAAGCTTCGAGCATTTCGTCGTGCGCCTGCTGGCCGCAATGGGTTACGGCGTCGGCGAAGTCACCGGACGCTCCGGTGACGGTGGTATCGACGGCGTGATCTACGAAGACCGGCTCAAGCTCGACCGGATCTACCTGCAGGCGAAACGTTGGGCGGATGCGCCCGTGGGCGGCCCGGACATCAACGGATTCCTCGGCGCCCTCGCAAAGCACGGAGCGAATCGCGGCGTCTTCGTCACCACCAGTCGATTCACGCACGACGCGAGGCGCGCGGTCGAATTGCCCCACCTCCGGCTGGTCCTGATCGATGGTGAGGAGCTCGCCCGGCTCGCGGTCGAACACAACGTTGGCGTGTCGGTGAAGCACAGGATCGAGCTGAAACGTCTCGACACCGACTTCTTCGACGACCTCTGAATTTCCCCTCTCTCCATGAGAACGCTGCGCCGCCTCCTTCTTCTCACCCTCCTCTCCGCACTGGTGGGCGCGGGGATCTGGTGGATGACCCGCCCCGAGCCGGTCGAGGTGGCGGTGCACGAGGTGGCCCGCGGCACCGTCGAGGCGACGCTGACCAACACCCGCGCCGGCGAGGTCGAGGCCTGCCAGCGCGCGAAGATGGCGACCATCGCGGGCGGGCGGATCGAGTGGCTGGGGGTTGAGGAAGGCGACCGCGTCGAGGCCGGACAGGTGCTGATGCGGCTGTGGCACGGCGACCTCGACGCGCGCACCGCAGTCGCCCGCGCCCAGCTCGCCAGCGCGCGCCAGCGCGTGCAGGAGGCGTGCACGGTGGCCGCCAATGCCGAGCGCGAGGCCGCACGCCAGGCACAACTGGTCAAACGCGGCTTCGTCTCCGCCAGCGCCGAGGAAAGGGCCCGCAGCGATGCGCGCGCGCGCCGCGCCGCCTGCGACATCGCACAGGCCGACATTGCCACCGCCGAAGCCCAGGTCACCGCCACCGAGACCGATCGCCAGCGCCTGGTGCTGGTCGCGCCCTTCGCCGGTACGGTGGCGAACATCAGCGGCGAACTTGGCGAGTACGCCACCCCCTCCCCGCCCGGCGTGCCGATGCCGCCGGCGATCGACCTCATCGACGACGCCTGCCTTTACGTGAAGGCGCCGATGGACGAGATCGACGCCCCGAAGATCCAGCCCGGCCAGCCGGTGCGGATCACCCTCGAGGCCATCCCGGACCGCGTGTTTGAGGGCCGCGTGCGCCGCGTCGCGCCCTACATCACCGCGGTCGAGAAGCAGGCGCGCACGGTCGCGGTGGATGTGGACTTCGTGCGTCCCGACGAAGCGCGCGGGATGCTGGTGGGCTACAGCACGGACGTCGAGATCGTGCTGGCGACGCGTTCGGAGGTGCTGCGCATCCCGACCGGCGCCTTGCGCGAGGGTGCCAAGGTGCTGGCGGTGGAAGGCGACACGCTGGTCGAGCGGACACTGGAGACCGGGGTGGCGAACTGGGAGTTCACCGAGGTGGTGTCGGGATTGGCGGAGGGGGAACGGGTGGTGACGTCACTGGAGCGGGAGGGGGTGCTCGCTGGAGCGAAGGTGGTCGTTCAATCTTCAGGGATGCGGTAGAGGCGCTTGACGGCATCGGAGCTACGATCCGCCGGTGACGCGCGGGGTATTCCTGAAGGGGCGAGGACTGTCCGAGCGCAGCGAGTTCCGCAGCCCCGGAAGGAACATCCCGTGCGCGTCCGCCACAGCGAGCCGCAAAGCAGAGAAGGTTTGAACCCGCCCTCGAAACGCGCAGGCCTGTAGCCCGATCCAGAAACAAACCATGGCCCAGATCGAACTCGACGACATCGACCGCGTCTTCAAGCTTGGCGATAGCGCAGTGCACGCGCTACGCGAGATCACGCTGCGCATCGAAGCCGGTGAATACGTCGCGGTGATGGGCCCCTCCGGCTCGGGCAAATCCACCCTGCTCAACCTGCTCGGCCTGCTCGACCGCCCCAACAGCGGCCACTACCGGCTCGAAGACCGTGACGTCACCACGCTCTCCGCCGACGAGCAGGCCGAGGTTCGGCGCGCGCGCATCGGCTTCGTGTTCCAGAGCTTCCACCTCGTGCCGCGCCTCACCGCGGCCGAGAACATCGGCCTGCCGCTGATGCTCGCCGGCGTGCCGGCGGCCGAACGCGCGCCACGGGTGGCGCAGGCGCTGAAGGACTTCGGCCTCGAAGAGCGCGCCGGACACCGCCCGGAGGAGCTCTCCGGCGGCCAGCGCCAGCGCGTGGCGATCGCGCGCGCCACCATCATGCGCCCGGCGATGCTGCTCGCCGACGAACCCACCGGCAACCTCGACCGTGCCACCGGGCACGAGGTCACCGCCCTGCTCGAAGCGCTCAACGCCGCCGGCACCACGCTGATCGTCGTCACCCACGACCCGGCAATGGGCGAACGTGCCCGCCGCCGGATCATGATGGATGACGGCGCGATCCGGCAGGACCTGCGCCGCACCGACGCTGCGCCGGGCCCGGCAGGACCGCCCACCGGCACCGCGCCTGGCGGGCCGCAGCCGCCGCATCCCGCACCGCGACGGGTCACGCCGGATCCACCGCGATGAGCCCGATCGACACCGTGCGCTTCGCCGCCCGCGCCGCCACTGCGTGGCCGCTGCGCACCGCGCTGATGATGCTGGCGATGTCGATCGGCGTGGCCGCGGTGGTGGTGCTCACCGCGCTCGGTGACGGCGCGCGCCGCTACGTGGTCGATGAGTTCTCCGCGCTCGGCGCCAGCCTGCTGATCGTGCTGCCCGGGCGTACCGAGACCGGTGGCGTCAATCCGGGCAGCTTTGTCAGCAGCACGCCGCGCGAGCTCACCCGCGACGACGCCGCGGCGCTGCTGCGCCTGTCGCTGGTGCAGCGCGTCGCGCCGCTGGCGGTGGGCAACTCCGAGATCGCGGTCGGCGGCCGCCTGCGCGAGGCCATGGTGGTCGGCACCAGCGCCGACTTTCTCGAGCTGCGCGGCCTCAAGATCGGCCAGGGCAGCTTCCTCCCGCGCGAGGACTTCGGCCGCGCCTCGGCGGTGGCGGTGATCGGCGACGCACTGCGCGCGGAGCTCTTCGCCGGGCAAGCGGTGCTCGGGCGCATGATCCGCGTCGGCGACACCCGGCTGCGCGTGATCGGCGTGCTCGCACCCTCCGGCCGGGGGCTGGGCATGACCACCGACGAACTCCTGATCGTGCCGGTCGCCACTGCGCAGGCGATGTTCGACACCAGCGGCCTGTTCCGCATCTTCGTCGAGGCGCGCGGGCGCGAGGCCTTGCCCGCCGCCCAGCGCCAGCTCGAAGACCTGCTGCGCGCGCGCCGCGACGGCGAGCTCGACTTCACCGTGATCACCCAGGACGCGCTCCTCGGCACCTTCGACCGCATCCTCGGCGCGCTCACCCTGGGCGTGGCAGGCATCGCCGCGATCAGCCTCGCCGTGGCCGGTATCCTGGTCATGAACGTGATGCTGGTGGCGGTCACCCAGCGCACCGCCGAGATCGGCCTGCTCAAGGCGCTCGGCGCACGCGCGGCTACCATCCGCAGCGCCTTCCTCGCCGAGGCTGCGCTGCTCTCGCTCGCGGGCGCACTCACCGGCTTCGTGCTCGGCCACGCCGGCGCCTGGGGCGTGCGCCTGGCCTTTCCGCAGTTGCCGGCGTGGCCACCCGACTGGGCGGTGATCGCCGCACTAGCCACCGCGCTCGGCACCGGCATCCTGTCCGGCGTGCTGCCCGCGCGCCGCGCCGCCCGGCTCGATCCGGTGCAGGCCTTGTCGAAGCGCTGACGCGATGCGCTGGCGCGACAGCCTCCACCTCGCCCTGCGCGCGCTCACCGCGCACCGCCTGCGCAGCTTCCTGACCCTGCTAGGGATCGGCGTCGGCATCGCCGCGGTGATCCTGCTGACCTCGATCGGCGAGGGCCTGCACCGCTTCGTGCTCGCCGAATTCAGCCAGTTCGGCACCAACGTCATCAACATCCAGCCCGGCCGCCAGGGCGCGCGCGGCGGCCCCCCAGGCCTGCCCTCCACCGCGCGCGGGCTCACCCTGGATGACGCCGCGGCCCTCGCCCGCCTGCCCCGGGTGCGCCATGTCAGCGCCTCGGTGAGCGGCAACGCCGAGGTGCGTGCGCAGGGTCGGGTGCGGCGCACCACCGTGCTCGGCGTGGGGCCGCAGATGCAGGAGGTGTATTCAATGCGGGTGCGCGTCGGCAGCTTCCTGCCCCCCGACGAGGCCGCCAGCGCGCGCGCCTTCGTCGTGCTCGGCGCCAAGCTCAAGCGCGAACTCTTCGGCACCGCCAACGCGCTCGGCGAGCGCGTGCAGATCGGCGCCGAGCGCTTCCGCGTGGTCGGCATCATGGAAGAGAAAGGCCAGTTCCTCGGCGTGGATCTCGACGACGCCGCCTACATCCCGGTGGTGAGGGGCATGGCGCTGTACAAGCGCGACGGCGTGATGGAGATCGCGGTCACCTACGACCCTGACGCGACTGCCGCGCGCGTCGCCGGATCGGTGAAGGCGCTGATGATCGCCCGCCACGGACGCGAGGACTTCACCGTGCTCACCCAGGAAGACATGCTCGCCACGCTGTCCAACATCCTCGACATCCTCACCGCCGCGGTCGGCGCGCTCGGCGGCATCTCGCTGCTGGTAGGCGGGGTCGGCATCGTCACCATCATGAGCATCGCGGTCACCGAGCGCACCGGGGAGATCGGCCTGCTGGTCGCGCTGGGCGCGCGCAGGCGAACCATCCTCGCGCTCTTCCTCGGCGAGGCGGTGGTGCTCGCCGGGATCGGCGGCTTGCTAGGCCTCGCAGCGGGCGCCGGGCTCGCTGCGCTGGTCGGGCTGCTGGTGCCGGCGCTGCCGGTCGCCACGCCGTGGCCCTTCGCCGTGGCGGCGGAGGTTGTCGCACTGGTCATGGGGCTCACCGCTGGCGTGCTGCCGGCGCGGCGCGCGGCGCGGCTGGATGCGGTGGAGGCATTGCGGGCCGAGTAGACGACCCAGCCCAGGTTCGCGGCTTCCGCCGCTCCTACTGGAGCAGGAGCATGGACGGGTGGCGGCTCTCCGTAGGAGCGCCGGAAGGCGCGAATGCAGCCGCGGGGTTCGGCACCCGCCATCGGGTTCGCGGCTTCCGCCGCGCCTGCACGGGCCTGGGGCGCGATGCCGGAGCGGGAAGGGCGGCCCGCCTCAAGGGGGGCCTGAACAATCAAAAACTTGACACAAGTCAACCTTTCTTCATGTTCACGATGCATTCGCGCAACAAACGCCTAGATTGGAAGCGAGTAGTTCGTGAAATAAGTCACGGTTTTCAAACTCCACCAACAAGAGGCCGTGACGCAGGAAGGAGACCATCATGTGTACATTCGACGCCCCGATCGCCCGTTGCGAAGCCATGAATCAGATGGTGCTGCTGGACGAAACCCGTAGGGAATGCGCTTTCGAACACGGCTGCCCGCCTGGCCAGAAATGCCCGCTCAATGGCTGCTTCGCTCGTCAGAGCGGGCTCTTCGAAGCCCACCTCGAAATCGGCCCACATGGCCAGCCGCGCGTCGCTCACCACGCGCACTAGCGCCTGACCCGCCTCCCATCCGTGCTCCCCGACGCAAGCTCGGGGAGCACTCTTCCCGCCGACTTGCGGAACCCGGCCAGCAAGCCGGCGGTCAGTCTCCCGAAAGCGACAGGCAAGGCGCGCCCGACCAGACGCGCTGCCTTCGTTCGGGAGATTTCATGTTGACCACCATCCGCCGGGGCCGGACATGCTCGCCAGCATCAGCCTGATCGCCTTCGCGATGCTGGCTGCGGTGCCACTGGCTGCCCGCCTCGGCCAGCGTGCGGGCTGGTTGCTCGCGCTCGCACCGCTGGCGGCCTTCATCCATTTCCTGAGCCAGATGCCGACCGTCGCCGGCGGCGACGTCATCACCTCGACCCTGGCCTGGGTGCCCGCGCTCGGAGTCGAGCTCGCCTTCCGGCTCGACGGCCTGTCGCTGCTGTTCGCGCTGCTGATCACCGGCATCGGCACGCTGATCGTGCTCTACGCCGGCGCCTACCTGTCCGACCACCACCACCTCGGCCGCTTTCACGCCTACCTGCTCGGCTTCATGGCGGCCATGCTCGGCCTGGTGCTGGCCGACGACCTGATCGCGATGTTCGTGTTCTGGGAGCTGACCAGCGTCAGCTCCTTCCTGCTCATCGCCTTCCAGCACGACAAGGCGGAGTCGCGCCGCGCAGCGCTGCAGGCGCTGCTGATCACTGGCGGCGGCGGGCTGGCCCTGCTCGCGGGGCTGATCCTGCTCGGCAACGTGGGCGGGAGCTGGCAGTTCTCCGGGCTGTCGGGCGAGGCCATCGCCGGGCACGCGCTCTACCCGGCGATCCTCACGCTGGTGCTGATCGGCGCCTTCACCAAGTCGGCGCAAGTGCCCTTCCACCTCTGGCTGCCGAACGCGATGGCGGCACCCACGCCGGTGTCGGCCTATCTGCATTCGGCGACGATGGTGAAAGCTGGCGTGTATCTCCTCGCCCGCCTCAACCCGGCGCTCGGCGGCTCCACGAGCTGGAGCACGATCCTGATCACCATCGGCGCCGCCACCGCGCTGGTGGGCGCGGTGCTGGCGATCCGCCAGACCGACCTCAAGCGCGTGCTCGCCTACACCACAGTGACCGTGCTCGGCCAGCTCACCATGCTGCTCGGCACCAACACCCACTACGGCCTGCAGGCGTTCACGATCTACCTGGTGGCCCACGCCTTCTACAAGGCGGCGCTGTTCATGGCGGTGGGCGCCGTCGACCACGCCACCGGCACCCGGCAGATCGCGCTGCTGGGCGGGCTGATGCGCCACATGCCGCTCACCGGCGTCGCGGTGGCGCTCGCCGCCTTCTCCAACGCTGGCCTGCCGCCCTTCTTCGGCTTCATCGCCAAGGAGTTCAAGTACGCCGGCCTGATCGAACTCGGCCTTGCGGGCTGGATCACCACCGCGGTGATGATCCTCACCAACGCGCTGCTGCTCACCGCAGCAGGCGTCGTGTTCTTGCGCACCTTCCTCGGCAAGGAGGGGCGCTACCCGCACGCGCCGCACGAGGTCAGCCTGCCGATGTGGACCGGGCCGATGCTGCTGGCGGTCGGCGGCTTCGTGTTCGGTGCCTTCAACAACCTGGCCGAGGTGTGGCTGATCGACGCCGCCGTGCAGGCGGTGTCGCGCACCGCGGTACCGGTGAACCTTTACCTGTGGGGCGGCTTCACGCCGGCGCTGCTCGCCAGCCTGCTCACCGTGACGCTCGGGGTGTTCTTCTACCTGCAGCGCACCCGGCTGCGGCGCCGGCTGTCGCTGTGGCGGGTGCTGTGGCGGGTGAGCGGCGACAGGGTGTGGGACCGCCTGCTCAAGCGCGTGTTTGCGTTCGCCACGCGGGTCGCCGACCGCTTCCAGCACGGTTCGCTGCGCCAGCACATCAGTTGGCTGGTGCTGGCGATCGCGGTCTGTGCGCTGATCGGCATGGCCGCCTCGACCGCCGACGACCTGGTCTGGCCCGAGCAGACCAGCCCGCTGAACATCGCCGCCCTGCTCGGCTGCGTGCTCGCGGTCGCGGGCGCGGCGGCCGCGGCGACGATGCCGGGGCGGGTGGCGCTGGTGGCGACGCTGGGCGCGAGCGGGCTGGGCATGGCGATGATCTTCCTCGCCGCACGCGCGCCCGACGTGGCGATCACGCAGTTGATGGTCGAGACGCTGACGGTGATCTTCCTCGCCCTGGTACTGCGCAAGCTTCCGCCCACCCGCCTGGTCGGCTCGCGCAACCCGGCGGCCAGGCGCTTCCATGCCATCGTCGCGATCGTGCTCGGCAGCGTGGTGAGCGCGATGATGCTGATGACGGTGAGCCAGCCGCTGCCCGGCGACATCGCCCAGTGGTACCTCGACAACAGCCTGCCCGCCGGCAAGGGCGCCAACGTGGTCAATGTGATCCTGGTCGACTTTCGCGCGCTGGATACGCTGGGCGAGATCCTGGTGGTCGGGCTGGCGGGGCTGGCGGCGGCGGGGCTGCTGGCGGGGAGCGCACGCGCAGGCGGCCGCCCGGGCAGCGCCGGCTTCGATCCGGCCGATGGAGCGCGTCACCCGGCGCGAGCCGGCTCCACGCCTGATTGTCCCGAAGCTTTCGACGGACCCGCCTCGCCCACCTCGCAGGGCAGCGCCGACTTTGCCTCCGTGCTGCTGCGCCAGGCCATCCTGCCGCTGTCGGGCTTGCTGGCGCTGGTGTCGCTGGTGCTGTTGTGGCGCGGCCACAACCTGCCGGGCGGCGGCTTCATCGGCGGCCTGGTCGCAGCCAGCGCCACGGTGCTGCTGGCGCTGGCCTTCGGGGTGGCGCGCGCACGAGCGGTGTTGCGGGTGTCGCCGGTGGTGATGCTGGCAGCGGGGCTTGCGCTGGCCGCGGGTGCGGGCGTGATGGGTCTGGTGCAGGGCGAAGCCTTCCTCACCGGCAACTGGATCTTCCCAGGCGGACTGCCACTGGGCACGCCGCTGCTGTTCGACGTCGGCGTGTTCCTCACCGTGCTCGGCGCGGTGCTGCACATGCTGCTGCGGCTGATCGGGCAGGAGGATTGAGCATGGAAATCATCGTCTCCATCACCGTGGGCCTGCTCGTCGCCATCGGCATCTGGATGCTGCTCGACCGCGGCCTGCTGCGCGTGGTGCTGGGCATCGTGGTATTGGGCAACGGGGTAAACCTGGCGGTGTTCTCGGCCGGGCGGCTCGACGGCCGCGCCGCCGCCTTCGTGACCGAGGCCGGCGCCCCGGCGCTCGCCGCCAACCCGCTGCCGCAGGCGCTGGTGCTGACCGCGATCGTGATCGGCTTTGCGCTCTTCGTATTCGCGCTTGCGGTGCTCAAGCGCAGTTGGGAGCTGCACGGCAACGTCGAGACCGACCGCATCACCGCGGTAGCCGAGGAGCCGGCGCCGGACCTGCCCGCGCCCGCGCAGTCCGTGACGCCCACATCCGGCGTTGCGGCGGCGCCGCAGGCGGCGGGTGCGTCGCCCGCGCCTGGCGTTTTGCCGGCCACGCCGGCCGCCGCCAAGGCCACGCGCCACGGCGCCGCAGCGGGAGGCCAGGCATGAACACGCTGATCGTCTCCCCGCTGCTGATCCCGCTCGCCACCCTGGTGGCGACCCTGCTCGCGCGCCGATCGCCGCGTGCGGTGACGGCGCTCAGCCTGGCCGGCGCGCTGGCGCTCGCGGCGGCCGGGCTGGTGCTGGTGGGCCTGGCCGCGCAGGGGCAGATCCTCGCCGCGCAGGCCGGCGGCTGGGCCGCGCCCTATGGCATCACCCTGGTGATCGACCGGCTCTCCGCGGCGATGGTGGCGATCACCGGCATCGTCGGCAGCGCGACCATCGTGTTCGCGATGGCACGCGACGAGGACCCGGCGCGTTGCCGCGACTTCCACCCGCTGGTGCACGGCCTGCTGGTGGGCGTGTGCGGCGCCTTCATCACCGGCGACGTGTTCAACCTCTACGTGTGGTTCGAGGTGCTGCTGGTCGGCTCCTTCGCGCTGCTGGTGCTGGGCGGCGGCAAGCGCAGACTGTCGGGCACGGTGGTGTATGTCGTGCTCAACCTGGTGGCGACGATGATGTTCCTGCTCGCCGCAGGCATGCTCTACGGCGCCAGCGGCAGCCTCAACATGGCGCTGCTCGCGCAGGCCTTCGCCGCCGGCGAAGTGCCTGCGACGGCGCACGCGGCGGTGGTGCTGATGCTGACCGCGTTCTCGATCAAGGCCGCGCTGTTCCCGGTGTTCGGCTGGCTGCCGGCGTCCTATCACGTGGCGTGGACGCCGGTGTCGGCGCTGTTCGCCGGCCTGCTCACCAAGGTCGGCGTGTATGCGCTGATCCGCCTCGTCACCTTGTTCTGGCCGGACGCGGGCGTCGCCCACGAGGTGCTGCTGTGGGTGGCGTGCGCGACCATGCTGATCGGCGTGCTCGGCGCCGCGGCGCAGGTCGAGGTGCGGCGCATCCTGTCCTTCCACATCGTCAGCCAGGTCGGCTACATGATCCTGGGGCTGGCGCTGGCGACGCCGCTCGCGCTCGCCGGCGCGGTTTTCTACCTCATCCACCACATCGTGGTGAAGGCCAACCTGTTCTTCATCGGCGGCATCGCCGCGCGCCTGACCGGCTCCGAGCGCCTGGCGGCGATGGGCGGGCTGTATGCGCGCGCGCCGTGGCTGGCGGTGTTGTTCGCGATTCCGGCGCTGTCGCTGGCGGGCATCCCGCCGCTGTCGGGCTTCTGGGCCAAGTTCGTGCTGGTGAAGGCCAGCCTGGACGCGAGCGCCTGGATCGCCGCCGGCGTGGCGCTGCTCACCGGCATCTTCACCCTGCTGTCGATGAGCAAGATCTGGAACGAGGCCTTCCTCAAGCCGCATCCCGCGGGTCGTGCGGGCGAACGCAGCGCCGCCGGCATGCGCCCGGCGGTGTGGGCGGTGAGCGCGCTGGCCGTGATGACGGTGGCGATCGGCCTCGGTGCCGGACCAGTGATGGACTACGCGATCGCCGCCGCCGAGCAGCTCGGCGCCCCCGCCGGCTACATCGCCGCCGTCACCGGCACCGGAGGACGCTGAAAATGCTCGGACTGCACATCCTGCTCGCGGTCGGCCTGGCCGCCTTCGCCGACGCGCTGAGCCCGCTCGGCGTGGTGGCCGCCTTCGTGGTCATCTACGTGGCGCTGCGCCTGGCCATCGACCTGCTCGGCATCCGTCGCTACCTGCGCCGCCTGGAACTGGGCACCGCCTTCAGCCTGTGGTTCGTGGCCGAGATCTTCAAGGCCAGCCTCGACGTCGCCCGCATCGTGCTCGGGCGCAAGGTGACGCCGCAGCCGGCAGTGATCGCGCTGCGCCTGGCGCGCCCCGACGACCGCATCGCCACCCTGCTCGGCTGCCTGCTGACGCTGACGCCGGGCACGATGGCGCTCGAGTACCTGCCAGAATCGGGGCTGATGTACATCCACGCCATCGACGCAAAGGAGGCCGCCGCGGTCGAAGCCGGGGTGCGCGCGATCGAGGGCCGGCTGCTGCGCTGGATCGACGCCGATGCGCCGCCGCCGCCCCAGCCGCCACGATCGCCGGCGCGCCCGGAAGGGAGCACAGCATGATGGGTGAAATCTCCGGAGCAGCCTGGGTGCTGCCGCTGACCTTCGCGCTGCAGGGCATCGGCGCGGCGCTGATCCTGGCGCGCCTGGTGCGCGGCCCGCGCGCTGCCGACCGCGTGGTGGCGATCGACGCGCTGACCATGATCGCGATCGGCGTCATTGCCCTGCTGGCGCTGTCCACGGCGCAGCCGATGCTGCTCGACGCCGCGGTGGTGCTGGCGCTGGTGTCCTTCCTCGGCACCACCGCCTTCATCCTGATGTTCCGCCGCCGCGGGCGCGGCCTCGACGAGACGGTGACCGCGCCTGTCGAGCCGACGAGGCCGAGCGATGCGCGCACTGCAGGGGAGAAACCGTGATGGAAGCCTTTCTGTCCGTGCTGGCGTCGGCGCTGTTGTTGCTGGGCGCGGCACTCGGCCTGATCGGCGCGATCGGCGTGATCCGCCTGCCCGACAGCTACACCCGCATGCACTCGGCGAGCAAGGCCGGCGCGCTGGGCGCCGCGCTGATCCTCACCGGCGTAGCCGCGGCCAGCGAAGGCGCCTTCGCGCTCGCCGCGCTGTTCGCCGCCGGGGTGCTGCTCGCCACCGCGCCGCTGGCCGCCCACGCGATGGCACGCGCTGCACATCGGGCAGGAATCACCCCGCACACGGGGCCGCTCGGCGATGCGCTTGCTGATGCGGACGGTGGAAACGAAGGCCGCGGGAAAATGCCGCTGCGGTGATGTCCAGTTCCCGGCCGTGAGTTCGCTTGACGTTGAAGAGTCATCTTTGCGCGGACTTGGGTGCTGGGGTTTGTGGGTGGCAGGCGGCAACCCGCCGGGGTCGCCGCTCGACTGCCCAAGAACCATCAACTCTCGACACTTTGCTCTCTTGCGGAGTTGTGTGCGGGGGGAACTCCTGCGTGGCTTCAGCGCTCAATGTCTTGCTTTCCATTGAGCTGCACCCACGATTTCCGGATGCGTGCGGGGTGTTCCTGAAGGGGCGAGGACTGTCCGATCGAAGCGAGTTCCGCAGGCCCGGAAGGAACTCCCCGTGCGCGTCCCCGTCACGAGCCTTCCCGCAACAACGTTTTTACGCAGCAGGCAGGCTACCGACTACGTCATTCACCTCGCACAGGACTTGATGCGGTGGCAACTTGATGAGGCCCCAAGGCAGAGGACCACCCCTCACCCGAAGCGCTCATCCTCACGCAGGAACCGCCACTGCCCCAGCGGCAGGTCGCCGAGCTTGACCTGGCCGATGCGCACGCGCTTCAGGCCCACCACCTGCAGCCCGACCAGCTCGCACATGCGGCGGATCTGGCGCTTGCGGCCCTCGCGCAGCACGAAGCGCAACTGGTCGTCGTTGATCCATTCGACCTTGGCCGGCCGCAGCGGACGGTCGTCCAGCCACAGGCCGTGGTTGAGCAAGGCCAGGCCGTTCTCGGCCAGCGTGCCCTCGACGCGGACGAGGTATTCCTTGTCGATCTCCGAGTCCGCCCCGATGAGCTGGCGGGCCACGCGGCCGTCCTGGGTCAGCACCAGCAGGCCGGTGGAGTCGATATCCAGCCGGCCGGCCGGCGCAAGGTTCTTGAGCTGGCTGGGATGGAAGCGCTGGGCGGTGTCGCAGTCGAACTGGTTGTCGGCGCCGATCAGGCTGACCGCCGGCGCGTAGCCCGGCTCGGGCTGGCCGGAGACAAAGCCCACCGGCTTGTGCAGCAGGATGGTGACGCGCTGCTGCTGGGTGCGGGTGGCCTCGGCAGCCAGGGTGATGCGTGCATCAGGGTCGATGCGCACGCCGAGCTCCGACACCCGCCTGCCGTCGACAAAGACCCAGCCGCGCTCGATGAACTCGTCGGCCTCGCGGCGCGAGCAGATGCCGCGCTCAGCCATCACCTTGGAGAGACGCACGCCCTCGGGCGCCTGCTGCGGCACCACAGGCGCGGCAGGCATGGCGGCCAGCGGCGCAGCCGTACGCGACCCCTGTCCGGCTGGGGCAGGGCGTACGGAGGCCGCGCCATGCGCGAGTCGCGGCGGTCGCTCGCGCTGTGCAGGCCTTGCGTTCTGCGGCGGGCTCGCCCGCCCGGGCGCTGTTCCACGCCCCTCGCCCTTCGCCCCCCGTTCAGGGCGCTGCGGCCCCGCGCGCCCGGCGGTGTCGGACTTCGAGGCGCCGCGCTTGCTGGCATCGCCGCTCCTCGCGTCGCCCCCGATACGGGCTTCGCCTGTTCGGCCTTCGCCACGCCGGCCCTCGTCGCTGCGGGCGCTGCCCTTACGGCCGTCGATCACCGGCTTCTCGCGTCGCCCCCCCGAGTCCTTGCGGCCGTCGCCACGCCGCGCCTCGCTGCCAGCCCCTTCGCGCCGCGACCCCGGGTCCACGCGTGCGGAATTGATCGATCGCAGGGACTTCGGCGCACCGTTCCCGCTCCGCCGCTCGGTCGGCGCCTCTTTGCGCGGCGTGGCACTTCCCTCTGCCCCGTCCTTGCCCGGCACCTGGTCCGCCGGCACGCCTGCATCCTGGTCGGTCTTGCGCACACCCAGGGTCCCCTCGATGCGCGAGGGTTCGGGTGTGGGCGGCTTTCTGCGGATCGTGTTCAAGAGATTCCCCGGCTGTTCAAGCCCGCATTATCACCGATGGACGGGGCAACCGCAGCCCGCGCCGATGATCACCCCCAGCGCTCAGGGCAGGCGCCAAGGCGTAACCGGCCGCCGAGGGCGCGACGAGGGCCCTCCGGATGCGAGTGACACCCGGTTAGCGATGTCCGCCCTGCTGGTCGTCAGCGTGCTCGCCTTCGTCGCCGCCGGGCGCGACATCGAAGGTGCTCCAACCCAGCGGGCGCCCGCTGGGCGGCAGGCCGTCGCGCAGTTTGGTGTGTTCGTGCAGGTGGGCTTTGGCGATGAAGTGCGCACTGATCGGCGCGGTCATGAACAGGAACCCGGTAATCAGCACCTCGTGGATCGACAGCTCGCCCTCGAGTCCGCCGAAATAGACCATCGAAGCCACCAGCGCACCCCCCACCCCCAGCGTGGTCGCCTTCGTCGGCGCGTGCAGGCGGCTGAGCAGATCGGGCAGCTTGACCATGCCGATGGAGCCAATCAGCAGGAAGGCAGCGCCGGCGACGATCAACACCGAGACCAGGAGCTCGAGCAGGAAAGTCATGTTGTCCGCTCCGCTCATTCGATGACGTCGCCGCGCAGCACGAAGCGGCAATAGGCGACGGTGGAGATGAAGCCGAACATGGCAAACAGCAGCGCGCCCTCGAAGAACATCTTGGAGCGCTGCTCGATACCGAACAGGATGATCAGCGCGATGATGTTGATCACCATGGTATCGACCGCGAGCACACGGTCCATCAGCGAAGGGCCACGCATCAGCCGCCACAGATTGAGCAGCAGCGCGAGCAGGACTGCTACGAAGCCGAACTGAAGAGCGTACTCGATCACGGGAAGATCTCCTTGAGGCGAGCCTCGTAGCGGTCCTTCATCTGACGCACCGCGTCTTCGGCATCGGGCGCGTCGAGGCAATGCACCAGCAGGCTGCAGCCGTCGGCCGAGAGGTCGCACGACACGGTGCCTGGCGTCATGGTGATGGTGCCGGCGAGCATGGTGATTGCCTCGGGCGAGCGCAACTCGAGCGGCACCACCACCCAGCGCGTGGCGAGCCCTTCGACCGGGCAGAACAGGATCAGGCGGGTCACCTGCAGGTTGGCGACCACCACATCCCAGGCGACCACGCCGAGATAGGCGAACGCCTTGCCCCAGGCCTTGACCAGCGGGCGTTCGGGCCAGAAGTTGCTGGTCATGCGCGAGATCACCAACCCGAGCACGATGCCGACGAGCAGGCCGCCGACGCTGAAGCTGTTGAGCAGCAGCACCCACAGCACGATCAGCACCGCAGTCAGCAGCGGATGTGGCAGCCAGCGCTCGCGCAGGCTGCGGAGGTCGCGGTTGTCGTGCTGGGTTCCCATCAGCGTACCCCCTGGGCGGTGCCGAGCACCGCATCGATGTAGCCTGCCGGCGCATACAACTGCGCTGCGGCGAGTTCGAGCCAGCCATGCACCTGGCCGGCGAACACGGTCAGCAGCACCAGGCAGGCGAGCAGGCCGCCGACCGCGAAGAGGGCTGGCGCATCGCTGCGACGTGTCGGCGCCGCCGCGGCCGGCTGCGCATGGGTCTTCCAGAACACAATGCTGCCAGCACGCGAGAAACCGATGATGGCGATCAGCGAGGTCGACAGGATCAGCGCCCAGAACCAGGCCGCATGCGCCGATTCGCGCACCCCATCGAGCACCAGCAGCTTGCCGATGAAGCCCGACAGCGGCGGCATGCCGGTGATCGCGATCGCGGCGACGAAGAACAATCCGGCGATCAGGCCGCCCTGCGCGAACTTCGGCGCGGCGACGAGGCGATCGCGCTGCCCGCCGCGCCGCTCGGCGACGAGATCGGCGATCAGGAAAAGGGCCCCTGCGCCGAGCGTGGAGTGAATCAGGTAGTAGAGCGCAGCACTGGTGGCCTGAGCGGTGAACACCGCCACCGTGGCGAGCAGCATGCCCATCGAGCCGATCACCGCGAAGCTCGCCATCTGGCCCAGGCTGCGCGCGGCGAGGACGCCGGTCATGCCCAGCACCAGGGTGACCAGGCCCGCCGGCAGCAGCCACGGCGCCGCCAGCCACGCCGCCTCGCCAGCGTCGGCGCCGAAGGCGAGCACATAGAGGCGGATGATCGAGTACGCGCCGACCTTGGTCATGATCGCGAACAGCGCCGCCACCGGCCCGGGCGCGTTGGCATAGGTGCCGGGCAGCCAGAAGTGCAGCGGCACCAGCGCGGCCTTGACCGCAAACACCATCAGGAGCAGCACCGCGCCGGTCTGCAGCAGCGCCTGGTCGGCTGCCGGCACCTGTGGCACGACGCGCGCGAGGTCGGCCATGTTGAGCGTGCCGGTGACGTTGTAGATCATGCCGACGGCGATCAGGAACACCGAGGAGCCGATCAGGTTGGTGACCACGTACTGCACGCCCGCCTTCACCCGCAGCCCGCCGCCGCCATGCACCATCAGGCCATAGGAGGCGATCAGCAGGATCTCGAAGAACACGAACAGGTTGAAGAAGTCACCGGTCAGGAACGCGCCGTTGATGCCCATCAGTTCGAACTGGAAGAGCGGATGGAAGTGCCTGCCGCGCTGATCCCAGCCGCAGACCGCGTACACCAGCACACCCAGGCCGAGCACTGCGGTGAGCACCAGCATCAGCGCCGACAGGCGGTCGAGCGCGAGCACGATACCGAAGGGCGCGGGCCAGGCGCCGAGCGCGTAGCTGCGCACGCTGCCATCGCTCGCCATCACCAGCAGCATGATCGCGATGCCGAGCATCAGCACGGAGGAGGTCAGCGAGAGAGCGCGCGCGAGCAGCGCATCGTGGCGCGCGACGATGACCAGCACCGCACCGACCACCGCCGGCAGCAGGATGGGCAGGATCAGGGCGTGGTTCATGCGCGTGCCCCGCCGCCGCTGCGCGCTGGCGGTGGCTGCTGTCGGCGCCCGCGCTGCTTCCAGTCGTCCTCGCTCGCCTCGGGCGAGGCATCGCCAGGGAGGTCGACGTGATCGTTGCCGGTCTCGAGGTAGGCGCGCAGCGCCATTACCACCACCACCGCGGTCATGCCGAAGGAGATGACGATCGCGGTCAGCACCAGCGCCTGCGGCAGCGGGTCGATGTAGCCGACCGCATTTACGGCGATGACCGGCGGCTGGTTGATCGCCAGGCGGCCGGTGGCGAACAGGAACAGGTTGGTGGCGTAAGTCAGCAGGGACAGCCCGATCACCACCGGAAAGGTGCGCGCGCGCAGCACCAGGTAGATCCCGGCAGCGGTCATCACGCCAATCGCGCTCGCGACGAGGAATTCCATCAGGGCAGCTCCTTGCGCACCGCGGCGCCCGGATCGAAGTCCATCGCGGTGGTGTTGATGTTATAGGGACTGGTCCACCGCCCCATGCGCGACAGGTTGGCCAGCGCCAGCATCACCGCGCCGACCACGGTCAGGAACACGCCGGTGTCGAAAGCCATTGCGCTGGCGAGTTCGAACTCGCCCACCAGCGGCAGGTGGAAGTGACCGAAGGTGGAGGTGAGGAAGGGCTGGTCGAGCACCATCGCGCCGACGCCGGTCGCCGCCGCGACCAGCACGCCAGTACCGATCATCGCGTGGTAATTCACCCTGACCCGGCGCGCGGCCCAGCCGAAACCGCTCGCCATGTACTGCATGACGAGCGCGATCGACACCACCAGCGCTGCAATGAAGCCGCCGCCGGGCGCGTTGTGACCACGCAGGAAGATGTAGGCGCCCACCAGCATCGCCAGCGGCAGCATCACCCGGGTGGCGACCACCATGATCATCGGGTGGCGGTCGGCGGACTGCGGCTGGTCGGGCGACCACGCGCTCAAGCGACGGCCGGTGCGACCGAACAGCGCGCCGTCGAGCAGTGCATAGATCGCCAGCGCGGCAATGCCGAGCACGGTGATCTCGCCGAAGGTGTCGAAGCCGCGGAAGTCGACCAGGATCACATTGACCACGTTGGTGCCGCCCCCGCCCGAAACCGAGTTCTCAAGGTAGTAGCGCGACAGCGAGGCGCCGTCGCGGGTCATCATCGCCCAGCTCGCTCCCCCCATGCCGATGCCTGCGACGACCGCCAGCACGCCGTCGCGCAGATGGCGCAGGGGATCGGCCCGCACCGACGAACTCGCCGGCCCGTACTTGGGCAGGAAGTAGAGCGCGAGCAGGATCAGGATCACGGTGGTGACTTCCACCGAGATCTGCGTCAGCGCGAGATCTGGCGCGGAGAGATGGATGAAGGCCAGGCACACGATCAGCCCGACGGTGCCCACCACCAGCACCGACAGCACGCGGCGCCGGAACAACGCCACGGTGAGCGCACAGCCGCCCACCAGCAGGACCCACGCCACGATCGCCACCGGATGTGCCGGCAGCAGCGCGCGCGCACCCGCGGCGTGCGGCGCGGCCAGGAAGGTGGCGAAGCCCGCGAGCGTGAACGCGGTCAGCACGAGCGCCAGGTAACGCTGCAGCGAGCCATTGTGCAGGCCGTGGGTGATGCGCTGCGCCACCGCCACCGCGGCGGCGATGAAGCCGTCGAACATCGCCTTGGCCTCGGGGTGCGGCGCGGCCTGCCACAGCGCACGCACGCGCACATACGCCACCAGCGCCGTGAGGCCGGCCACCACCGCGATCGCCGACAGGCCGAGCGCGGGGGTGAAGCCATGCCACAGCGCGAGGTGGTAATCCATCTGCGCACCGCCGGTCACCGCGCGCGCCACCACCGCCACCAGCGGCCCCGCCACGGTGTTGGGGAAGAGCCCGATCGCCACCACCAGCACCAACAGCAGCGCCGGCGGCAACCACATGCCGACGGGCGGGTCGTGCGGCGTGTGCGGATAGTCGTCGCGGCGTGCCCCGAAGAACACATGCACGATGTAGCGGAACGAGTACGCCACCGAGAAGCACGCCGCCAGCGTCGCCAGCGCGGCGATGCCCCAGCCGTTGCCGAGCCAGGTGGTGGCGACCACCTCGTGCAGCATCATCTCCTTGGACAGGAAACCGTTGAAGGGCGGCAGGCCGGCCATCGACGCGCCCGCCACCATCGCCATCGTGGCGGTGATCGGCATCACGTGCAGCAGGCCCCCCAGGCGCTTGATGTCGCGCGTGCCGGCCTCGTGGTCGACGATGCCGGCGTTCATGAACAGCGCCGCCTTGAAGGTGGCGTGGTTGAGGATGTGGAACACCGCCGCCACCGCCGCCAGTGGCGTGCCGAAGCCGAGCAGCATGGTCACCAGGCCGAGGTGGCTGACGGTGGAATACGCCAGCAGGCCCTTGAGGTCGTCCTTGAACAGCGCGATGCCGGCCGCCACCAGCATGGTCACCAGCCCGGTGGTGGCGACGAGGTAGAACCATTCGCTGGTGCCGGCGAGCACCGGCCACATGCGCGCCATCAGGAACAGGCCCGCCTTCACCATGGTCGCCGAGTGAAGGTAGGCCGACACCGGCGTGGGTGCCGCCATCGCGTGCGGCAGCCAGAAGTGGAAGGGGAACTGCGCGCTCTTGGTGAAACAGCCGGCGAGGATCAGCACCAGCGCCGGCACATACAGCGGCGAGGCCTGGATGACGTCCTTGTGCTGCAGGATGTCGGTGAGGTTGTACGAGCCGGCGATGTCACCGAGGATCAGCATGCCGGCGATCATCGCCAGCCCGCCGGCGCCTGTCACGGTGAGCGCCATACGCGCGCCCTGGCGGCCTTCGGGCAGGTGCTTCCAGTAGCCGATGAGGAGGAAGGACGACAGGCTGGTCAACTCCCAGAACACCAGCAGCAGCAGGACGTTGTCCGACAGCACCACGCCGACCATCGCGCCCTGGAAGAGCAGCAGGTAGGTGTAGAACACCCCCATCGGGTCGTCCTTGGCGAGGTAAAAGCGCGCATAGACGATGATCAGCAGGCCGATGCCGAGAATCAGGCCGGCGAAGAACAGCCCCAGCCCGTCGAGGAAGAAGCTCGCCTGCAGGCCGAGCGCCGGCACCCAGTCCCAGTTCGCAGTCACCACCTCGCCACGGAACACCGCAGGCGCCTGGGCAAGCAGCAACAGGAAGGCGAGCAACGAGAACGCGAACGCGCCCGTTGCGCAGGCGCTGCGGCCTGCGCGGATCAGCAATGCGGGAAACAGCGCACCGATGAAGGGGAGGAGCACGATCAGGACGAGGCTCATCGGGAACTCCGGCGGGGCTTCGGTGAAGGGCGGCAACCCGTTGCGGGTGCCGAGCAAACGCATCCGGCAAAAGTATACCTGATTAGCAATGATGTTCAGCCGACCGAATCACCCGCTGGGGCTGCGGCGCACAGGTGGCGGCAGCCACGAGCAGTCGCGTGTGAAGCGCGCGCAGATCGAATCGGCGGTTGAATCGGTAG